>Ga0208040_1000129_pt1 | contig 108423 bp, 105 predicted proteins | sample AD_UKC083_MetaG_FD_184431 | JGI IMG/M metagenome (GOLD analysis project Ga0208040, IMG submission 184431) | Active sludge microbial communities of municipal wastewater-treating anaerobic digesters from USA - AD_UKC083_MetaG (SPAdes) (version 2) | ecosystem: Engineered > Bioreactor > Anaerobic...
CGGCAGAGAATACGATTCTGAAACGAATCTTTACTATTACAGAGCAAGATATTATGATTCGAACGCAGGGAGGTTTATCACCAGAGACCCGATTGGATTCGGGGGTGGAATAAATCAATATTTGTATGCGCGTCAGAACCCCGTAAATTTCTCAGATCCATATGGATTAACATGGGGCTATTCGTTGGGTATGTTCACAGATTGGGTACCAGGTGTTGGCCCAGTGCCTAGGATTGATCCAAATATTTCTGGTATTGGAATCGGTAATCCTATAAATTATAATGATTACGGTGGTTTCTATGAAACTCTTTTCGGTCAGCATCTTTTTGAAGGTGCTGATGGATGGCCTTGGTACGGAGGATGGCCTTTCAATGGTAGTCCTTTGCCCGGTTATTCTGAACAAGATAACATTTGTACGAGACCAGCTGGACGTTTAAACAATAATCCCTGTACAAAAAAATGTTGTATAGCACATGACAATTGTTACAAGCGATATGGTTGCAATATGTTATCATGGAGATTTGGATTTGGTGCATGCGAAAAGTGCAATGTGGATGCCGTTCATTGTGTTGCAGAAAACATCGGTAAAAGTGATTGTGAATGTGCTACGGGTGGGGCGGGTAGAGGGTGGTAATTATTCAGGCGTATAAAGATTTACAGGAGGAATATGAAAATAAGTGAATATTCAAAAGTGTTTATAGCATTAATAATTGGCGCTATAATCTGGACGGTATTTAAGGTCATTGCAAGCCCTCAAGATCCAACGGATTTGCTATCATACTGGCAAATCGGATATCCTATCTCAATATTGCTTTCAGGGATAATGGGTCTTCTTTTTTCTGATCGGTTTTGGCGATGGGGAATCTATATTATTTTTGTCCAACTTGTTATGACGATGTTTTTAACCGAGGGTGATTGGAATTTATTACCTCCTGGAATAGTATTTTACGCGTTTCTTACCATACCCTGCATTATATTTGGATATATCGGCGCGTGGATTTCAGGGAAATGGAGAAAAAGAAATATTGGAAACAGTTCTAATTAATTGACAATAAGAAATCCGGAAACATCATACCAATTGTTTTTGACAAGTGATATTTGACAACGAAATACTAAAGTAACGACAAGGTCTACCGTTTAACCAAAGTTTCGCCCAAGAGCAAAATCTCGTCGAGTATGACCAGTCCGGCAATTTGACAGGAACTGCCCATTCCAGTATCGTCTACTACTACAACTACGATGCCACCAACCGCATGACCGGAGTGACCAGCTACAATCTGGCCCAGCTCTGATATCATGGGTAGCAGAACAAAGATGACGATGAAGGAAAGCACGGGCACACTCAAAACCATCAATTATTACTACAACGCCAACAACCAGATGACGAAGATTATCTCCGATACCACCGGCGCGTATACCTTCGCTTATGATTCTCTCGGCAGAAGAATCCAGAGAGCCCGACCGACAAAAAACACATATCACTGATTTTATCGGCACGCTTTTAAAAAATTAAGTTATTGATATTCAAGGAAATATTGGCGGAAGCGCATGGGAATCGAACCCACCTGGGACGGTTTTAGCGCCCCACACCGGATTTGAAGTCCGGGAGGCCCACCAGTGACCTTGGCGCTTCCGTGAATGAATTTATCCGCAAAATGGCGAAGTGTCAACAAGCAATAAGATATAATATGGATTTTATAGTTGAAGAGACTCCGACCAGGACAAAGAGTCGTCCAGCAACTGAACCGTCACCGTCGATCCTTTTTCGATATGGGTTTCGTTTTCTCCCATGACAATGAGGCCGTTGGCGGCGACCATCGATTTTAAAATTCCGGAACCCTGATCACCGGTTGTTGTGGCGACATATTGGCCGTTTTCTCGTCTGACGACGGCGCGGATGAAATGCCGGAATCCGGCTTTCTTTTCGAATCCGTCCGTACAGGTTGCGCTTATCGTCTGGCGGAAGATTTTTTTATGACCCAGCATTTTCAAAAGAGATGGGCGCACAAACTGCTCAAAGGAAACCATCGTGGAGACAGGATTCCCCGGCAGGCCGAATAAAGGAACACCTTCAATGGCGCCGAAAGCCAGCGGTTTACCCGGGCGCATGGCGACCTGCCAGAAACGCATGGCGTTGCCGATTTCTCCCATGACGTTTTTTACGAAATCGAAATCGCCGACGGAAACGCCGCCGGAGGAAATGATCACATCGGCGTTCAGGGCGGTTTTGAATTTTTTCTGCAAGTCGGATTTTTTATCCCTGGCAATTGCCAGCATGATCGGTGTCGCGCCGCTTTCCAGTACCTGAGCTGCCAGTGAATAACTGTTGCTGTTGACTATTTTTCCCGGGCCGGGGATGGTCTTGATATCAACCAGCTCATCGCCGGTTGACATGATCGCCACGCGCGGTTTTTGATAAACGCGGACAGAGGCCTTGCCCAGAGCCGCCAGCATTCCGATATGCGCCGGACGCAGGACATCCCCCTTTTTGATAACCCGTTCTCCTTTGCGCACATCTTCGCCGGCGTAACGGATATGATCTCCTTTCTGCGCACGGATAAGAATCATGACGGTTTTGCCGTCTTTTTGGGCATCTTCCTGACGGATGACGGTATCTGCTCCCTGAGGAATTACCGCGCCGGTCATGATGCGGGCGGCCTCTCCTTTATTGATTTTCTTCCGGGCGATTTTTCCGGCCGGGATGTCTTCGATGATTTTCAATGCGCGCGGCGCGTTTTTAACATCAGCAAAGGACACGGCATAGCCGTCCATGGCGGAATTAGCGGCGGATGGAATATTGCGTGACGCGAAAATATCTTCACCGATGACTCTGCCGCAAACGTCCAGAATATTGATTTTTTCCAGACCCAGCGGCCGGAAATTCACGAGAATCGTCTTGAGAGCTTTTTCTACAGAAATCATTTTAAATCTCCATTTAATTGATTGAAGGCAGTTTATCAAAGACGCCGCGGTTGTCAACAGATAATGGAAAACCCTTGTAATTCGTGATGTTTTTCCGGGCAAGAAGTTTTCAATTGAATTATCCCGGAAAGAAGACTACAAAGCACTCCAACTTACCCATTCTGGATCAAGGAGAGATTCTTGTTCAGAATGGGTTTTGGTGTTACTCAGATTTAAAGGAAAACCATTACGACCAGTGCGGAAAATTATTGCCAGTAAAAAAGCGGACGAGATTGCATCCATAAACAATCTGTTTCAGCAGATTGATAAAAATCGGGAAAAGATTCATGTGGGCGGACTTGCCGGGGCTTCCCGGTCTTTTCTGATCTCTCTTGTTTTTCATCGGTTGAACAGGACCGTGTTGGTTGTTTGTCCGGAAGAAAAAGAGGCGGCGGCATTTGCCCGCGATCTGTCGCTGTTTTTAGGTGCAGAATCCGTCTTTCATTATCCCTCACTTGATTTTCTGACGATCGACATGTTCGCTCTCCAGCGCGAAGAGGAATTGCTGCGTCTGGAAACGCTGGCCAATCTGCAGATCAGCCATAAACTGATTATCGTCACATCGGCGAATGCCGTGATGCAGAAAGTGATGCCGGTTGACGCGTTTGGCCAGGCCATGCAAATCATTTCGGCAGGCGACACGATCAACAGAGACGAATTCGGCGCACGGCTGATTTCGCAGGGGTATAAACGGGAAAGTCTGGTGGAGGAGAAAGGGGAATTCAGCATCCGCGGCAATATCATTGACATCTTCCCCCCGACGGAGAAAAATCCACTGCGTCTGGAAATGCTGGGCGACGAAATAGAATCGGTCCGGATATTTAATCCTTCTTCTCAGCGCTCGATTGGAACGTCATCGGCTTTTGTTTTGCCGCCGGCAGGCGAAGTGATCATCGATCCGTCAACACTCGAACTGGCTGTGCGCAATATCCGGCGTCGCGCCGACGAACTTTCGCTTTCCCGTGAAATACGCAATCGTCTGGTGGAGACGGTCAAAGATGGCCTGGCCGGTTCGATCAACCCCATATTTTTGCCGCTGTTTTATGAATCATACGGAGCCGCAGGCGGTCTCTCCGGCAATAGGTTATCCGGTCTTCTTGATTATCTTTCCGCCGATACGCTGGTGGTGCTTGATGATCCGCTGGCCGTTCGTCAGGCGATGCAAAATGCGGAACTGACGATTGATAAATTACTTTTTAAAGCGAAAGACAGCGGGAAATTTTATCTGGAAAAAGAAAACACGTATTTCCAGCCGGAAGATGTCACGGCCGGTTTGGAAAAATTCTCGCAAATTTTTCTAACGGAGCTTGAACTGGAACCGGAGAGAACGGAGGCCCGGATTAGTTTTGAAACCCGACGTGATGCCTGCCCGGGTGAGCCGTTTGCCGGTGAAATCAAAGACGACGCTTCTCTGCGACTGACCACTGAAAAAATCAAGTCGTGGCTTGCGCAGGGGATGCTGATCCTTTGCTTTTGCCCTATGCCGGAAGATATCCAGCGCATGAGGCAACTGCTTCTATCGTACGATTTGCCGGTGCAGAACGTACCGACAACGGATTCGGTTCTGGAAATGATTGGCCGCTGGGATGGTCATGCGCAATTACTGTTACGCGAGGGAGAAATTTCCACCGGTTTTGTCATTCCGGCTATGAAACTGGCTGTCTTGAGCGAAGAAGAAATCTTTGTCAAAAAAACGCCCCGTCGCCGGGTTCGACCGGTGCGCGAGGGTTATTTTATCAAGTCGTTCGGTGATCTGAAGGAAGGCGATTTTGTGGTGCACACCGATTTCGGCATCGGCCTTTACCGCGGTTTAAAAAAAATTTCCGTTCGGAAAATCGAAAACGATTTTCTGGTCATTGAATATCTGGACGGGGACAAGCTTTACATTCCGGTCAACGCGCTGGAAAAAATTCAGCGCTATCTGGGGCCGGATGGTTATGTGCCCAGGATCGACAGAATGGGCGGCGCGTCCTGGGAAGCCGTCAAGGAAAAAGTTAAAAAATCGGTGCGGGAATATGCCGAGGAACTGGTTGCCGTTTATGCCGCGCGTGAAGCTCTGGAGCGCAAATCATTTGCGCCGCCGGACCGCCTTTACGAGGAATTCTGCTCCACGTTTGAATTTGAAGAAACATCGGATCAGATGAAGGCCATTGAAGATATTAATCTGGATATGGATGATTACAAGCCGATGGACCGGTTGATTTGCGGCGATGCCGGATTCGGGAAAACGGAAGTTGCGATCCGATCGGCTTTTCGCGCCGTCATGGACGGCAAACAGGTTGCCGTTCTGGTGCCCACGACCATTCTCGCGGAACAGCACTACCGGACTTTTTCCCGGCGTTTCAGGGATTTTCCGGTGCGCGTGGAGGTGTTGAATCGTTTTAAAAAGGCCGCCGAACAAAAACAAATCGTGGAAGAACTGAAACATCAAAAAGTGGATATTATTGTGGGAACACACCGCCTTTTGCAGAAGGACGTCGAATTTAAAGATCTGGGCCTGGTGATCATTGATGAAGAGCAGCGATTCGGCGTGGCGCACAAGGAAAAATTGAAAAAGATGCGCACGCTTGTTGATGTGCTCACGCTGTCCGCGACACCGATTCCTCGAACGCTTCATCTGTCGCTGGTCGGCATCAGGGATTTATCCATCATCAACACACCGCCCCAGGACCGGTTGTCCATCAAGACTTTCGTGCTGGAATTCGACGAGGACGCCATCAAGGCGGCCATCGAGCAAGAACTGGCGCGTCAGGGACAGATATTTTTTGTTCACGATCGGGTGCGTTCGATCTATTCCATCGCCCGGATGGTGCAGCGTCTTGTGCCGCAGGCGAGAGTCGGCGTTGTGCACGGACAGATGAAAGCGGCGGATATTGAAAAAGCGATGACGGGTTTCATTCGTCAGGAATGCGATGTGCTGGTTTGCACTACCATTATCGGTTCCGGTCTTGATATTCCCTCCGCCAACACGATCATCATCAATCGTGCTGAAAAATTCGGTTTGGCGCAGTTATACCAGATTCGAGGCAGGGTGGGACGCTCCAATCAGGAAGCCTTTGCATATCTTTTATTGCCCAAGGGCGCGATGCTTTCCCGCGAAGCAATGAAACGGCTGCAGGTGATCAAGGAATTTGCCGAACCGGGATCCGGCTTTCGCATCGCGTACAATGATCTGGAAATACGCGGAGGAGGAAATCTGCTGGGCATTTCCCAGTCCGGTCACGTTTCCGCAGTTGGTTATGAACTTTACACCGAATTAATGGAAAAAACCATCCGGGAAATCAAGGGAGAAAGCCTTGACGAAGAGGACCTGATGCCGGAAATTCAATTGGGGATTTCCGCTTTTATTCCCGAGGATTATGTCCGGGATGTTCACCAGAGGCTGGTTTTATACAAGAGAATATCTCTGGCTGCCCATGACGGAGAGATCGAACAAATCAAAAACGAACTTCTGGACTGTTATGGGGAGCTGCCTCCTTTTGCGCATAACTTGCTCCAGGTCATCAGCATCAGAAACTATCTGAAACCGTTGAAGGGGAAAAAGATGGGCTATGACGGCAAATATATGTATGTTTTTTTCCGGGAGAATTCTCCGGTTGATCCGGTCCGGATTGTCAGTCTTTATCGCAAGAAAATTAAGGAATTGCGTTTTACGCCGGATTATAAGCTGTATGTTCCGATGCCCGCTCTTCCCGAAAAAGAAATACTGCCCCAAGCCTATGCATTGTTAAAGATGCTTGCCCAATAAACGCAAGCAGGATATAAGCAAAAAATATGATTCCAGCGAGACAACGTTCAGCCTTTTTTTCTATCGCCGTAAAATCCGGAAGAGGGCGCTTGCTGCGCCGTTGCGGCATGGCCTGTTTGTTTTTTTGCAGTTTGATTGTTGCCTGCGATCAGATCAATAACTTTTCCCGTCCGTACGTTGCAACGGTCAACGGCTCCAAGATTTATCTTGATGACTATCAGGCTCTTCTGGGAAAAAAAATGCAAATGGTATCTAAAGATCTCTTGAGTCAGCCTGATTATATGCAAAGATTTGAAGAGGAAGTTCTGGACGGCATGATTGCCGAGAAAATCATGGAGCTGCGCGCTACGGAATTGAATATATCGGTCAGCAATGCCGAATTGGAAGAAAAGATAAAAGAAATAAGACGGGACTACGGAGAAGATTTTACCGGTTTGTTTGCTCAGGAAAACATCAACTATGATAAATGGAAGGAAAAATTTAAAAAAGAAATTCTTTTACAGAAGCTTATTTCTGCTGATGTGAATTCCAAAATTAAAATTTCCGAAGCTGAAATCAGAGATTATTTCGAAAAACATCGTCACACCTTTAAAAGTGATTTAAGCGTCAGAGTATCGCAAATCGTGGTCCGGGATATGTCGACGGCCGAGCGAGCCCTGGAAAGGCTTCGTTCCGGCGAAGAATTTGCCAAAGTGGCATCGGAGGTTTCCATCAGTCCGGAAGCCGGCAAAGGCGGAGATCTGGGATTTATCACCCGGTGGATGATGCCGGAACCGCTCGATAAAACGATTTTCGAAATACCGGTTAACCAAATCAGTCCGATTGTGCAGAGTTCTTACGGATTTCACATTTTCAAAGTTATGGAAATTCATCCGGCGAGAGAAAAAAGCCTGTCGGACGTCAGAGAGGATATCGTTGCCGACATTCGTTTGCAGAAAGAAGAATCCGCTTTTGCAGAATGGCTGGATGCATTGAAGAAGAAAGCCGTTATTAAAAAAGAAACCAATATGAAAATCAAAAGACCTTATCAGAAAAAATAAAACAGGGAGGACGCGTTGTGAGGTTTTACAAAAAAATCATTTTGATTTTGTTAAGCATGGCTCTGCTGTGTCCGTTGGCGTATGCCGAAGTCGTGGATAAAATTATCGCTGTGGTCAACGATGAGGTGATAACCCTTTATGAATTGAACACGGCCTTTGAACCTTACCGGATGAACATCGAAAACACTTACAAAGGCACTGACAAGGACAAATTACTCGTCCAGGCGAAAGAAGAGTTTTTTCAACGGCTGATTGATAATATGCTGATTGAACAGGAAGCGAAAAAAACCGGTGTCAGCGCAACGGTCAGGGAAGAAGAGGTTATGAGTGTCCTGCAGGATATGTTGACGAAACAGAATTTGACGATGCAGGAATTTTTAAAAAACCTTGCCCGGGAAGGCGGTTCGATCGAAACCGTGAAAAAAGAAATAAGATCACAAATGATTCGCATGCGTTTATTAAGGCGGGAAGTCAAAGATAAAATCATCGTCACGGACGAGGAGATCGGAGAATATTACAATAAACACCGTGATGAATACGAAGGCGGAGAGAGTGTCAGAATGAAGCAGATTTTTCTCATGTTGCCTGAAAACGCGGACAGTCACACAAAGATGAAAATAAAAAAGGAAGCGGCGCTGTTGCGTGAGCGCATTATCAAGGGAGAATCCTTTGATGGGCTGGCCGCCAAATACTCGCAGGGACCGGCAGCGGCAACCGGTGGTGATGTCGGCTTTATCGAGAAAGGAACAATCATTCCGGAAGTTGAAAAGATTGCGTTCAACCTGCCTCTGGATCAGGTGAGCGAAGTCATTGAATCCGGCAAGGGGTTTCATATTGTCAAGGTGGTGGATAAAAAAGGAGGCGGATTGAAACCGGTTGCCGTGGTGCGGGAAGAAATCAAGGCGAAAATTGAAGATGAAAAAATGGATATAAAATTCGGGGAATGGATGGAGTCCCTTCGCTCGAAGTCACACATTGACATCAAATATTAGCACAGAAGTACATCATGGAAGCAATAAAAATCCGGGGCGCGGCGCAGCACAATTTGAAAAATATAAGCTTGGACATTCCCCGGGATCAATTCGTGATCATCACCGGCGTGAGCGGTTCCGGAAAATCTTCGCTGGCGTTTGACACCATCTATGCCGAAGGCCAGAGACGTTATGTGGAATCTCTTTCCACGTATGCCCGTCAGTTTATCGGACAGATGGACAAACCGAATGTCGAATCGATCGAGGGGCTGTCTCCGGCCATCGCCATCGAACAGCGCACGTCCAGCCACAATCCCCGCTCCACCGTGGGCACCGTAACGGAAATTTATGATTACTTCCGTCTGTTTTATGCCGCGATCGGTGTCTGTCATTGTTATCGGTGCGGCCGGGAAATAAAATCACAGACCATTGACGGCATTCTGGAAAGTATTCTTTCTCTGCCCGACAATACGCCGTTCAGTGTTTTGGCGCCGCTGGTACGGGGGAAAAAAGGCGAGTTTCAAAAGGAGCTGAAAAAACTTCAGAAAGAAGGGTTTGCCCGTGTCCGGATTGATGGTGAAATCCGGGATCTGGCGGAAGAAATCGTTCTGGAAAAGAATAAACGTCATGACATTGACCTCGTCGTTGACCGTCTGGTTTTAAAAGAGGGTGTCCGAAAACGGTTGCGGGATTCGCTGGAGATTGCGTCAAGCCGGACGGAGGGACTCGTGCGCATCGTGATTGCCGGCGGAGAAGAAATGCTGTTCAGCGAGAAATACGCCTGTCCCGACTGCGGAATCAGTCTTCCTGCGTTGTCTCCGCGTATGTTTTCTTTCAACAATCCTTACGGGGCCTGCCCCGCCTGTAACGGTCTGGGGTCTTCCATGCGCTTTACCGAGTATCTCGTCGTTCCCGACGCCGGATTGTCTCTGCGGGACGGCGCCATCGCACCGTGGGCCGGACGTCACTCCATGTATTATTATAATATCCTGGATGCGCTTAGCGCGCATTATGGTTTTGATGTCAATACGCCGTTCAATAAATTGCCGGAAAAGATTAGAAAGGTTTTGCTTTACGGATCGGGCGATGAACCGATCAAGTTTTATCATGATCGCGGCAACAAGAGATACTTTGCCCACCGGCCTTTCGAAGGGGCGATCAGGCAACTGGAACGCCGCTGGCGGGAAACCGCATCGGCGGAAATCCGCAACGACCTGATGCGCTACATTGATTTGAGCGCCTGCGATACCTGTCATGGGGCGCGCTTAAAAAAAGAGATTCTTGCCGTTACGGTGAAGGACAAGAATATTTATGAGCTCTGTAAGATGTCCATCCGTGATTGTTATGATTTTTTTGAAAGGATTAATCTCACGCCGCAGGAAAAAAACATTACCGAAAGAGTCGTGCGGGAAATCAAAAGCCGTCTGCAATTTTTGTTGAATGTGGGGATGGATTATTTAAATCTGGAGAGAGCCACGTCATCCTTGTCCGGCGGTGAGAGCCAGCGCATCCGGCTGGCCACGCAAATCGGATCCGGACTGATGGGCGTTTTGTATGTTCTGGATGAGCCGACTGTCGGATTGCATCAGAAAGATAATCTGCGGCTGATCGAGACCTTAAAAAGACTGCGTGATATGGGCAATACGGTGCTGGTTGTGGAACATGACGCCGACATGATCATGGCCTGTGATCATATTGTGGATATCGGACCGGGCGCCGGGACGGAGGGGGGAAAAATCGTCTTCCAGGGAACCCCGGAGGAGATTCTGGAAAGTGAAACGTCCATGACCGGCCGGTTTTTGTCGGGCAAAGAAACGATAGAGCCGCCGCTGAAGAAACGTCCGCTGACAGGAAGGCATATTGTTCTGGAGGGAGCCAGCGAAAACAACCTTAAGAACATCGATATTAAAATACCGGTTGGGGTTTTTACGGCGGTGACCGGGGTTTCCGGTTCGGGAAAGAGCACAATGGTCATTGAAACACTTTATAAGGTGCTGGCGCGTCGTTTGAATCAGTATAACGGGTCGATGGGCAAGATTAAAAGAGTCGTGGACCTGGGAGGTATCGAACGTGTCATTATGATTAACCAGCATCCGATCGGACGCACACCGCGTTCTAACCCGGCAACGTACACGGGTGTTTTTTCCTTCATTCGTGATTTGTTTACCAACCTTCCCGAATCACGAATGCGCGGGTACAAACCGGGACGTTTCAGCTTTAACGTGAAGGGCGGACGCTGCGAAGCCTGCGAGGGCAACGGTTTGATCAAAATCGAAATGCACTTTCTGCCTGATGTTTACGTCACCTGCGATGCCTGTCACGGCAAACGATTCAATCAGGATACTCTGGACATTCAATATAAGGATAAAAACATTGCCGATATTCTGGATATGACGGTCAATCAGGCGCTGACATTTTTTTCCAATATCCCCTCCATCCGATCGCACCTGCAACTGCTCAATGATGTCGGATTGGGCTACATTCATCTGGGACAATCGGCGACGACCCTTTCCGGAGGAGAAGCGCAAAGAATCAAACTGGCGCGGGAACTGGGCAAGAAAGTAAACAGCAACACCCTGTATATTCTGGATGAACCGACCATCGGTCTGCATTTTGCCGATATTCAGAAACTGCTGGATGTTTTAATGCGCCTTGTGGACATGGGCAATACGATGGTTGTTATTGAACATAATCTGGACATCATCAAGTGCGCCGATTACGTGATTGATCTCGGGCCGGAGGGAGGCTCCGGCGGCGGACGGATCGTGTCTTCGGGAACCGTGGAAAAAGTGGCGCGGGATGAGCAGTCCGTGACCGGTCAATTTTTAAGAAAAATTATTTCGTCCTGACGGCTCAAGTTCTTTAACAATCATGGTTTCTCCACCTTCATCCATTCCGGTTCATCCATCGGTAGCCGGACAATTATTCTGTCAAAACAAATAATATCTTGACAGAAGCATCGGAATCGTTTTACTTTTAAGCTGCAAGTAAATTGCAGCCTTCAGGAGAGGATTTTAAACTGTCTAACGATTCAAAATATCAACATTGTATACTCATCGTCGATGATGAATATTCCATTCTGAACGCTTTTAAGCGTATCTTAGCCGACGAAGATTATGAGGTTCACGTTGCGAACAGCGGTTCGGAGGGGCTCAATAAACTGCGGTCGGCGCCAAAACCCTACTCCCTGATTATTTCCGATCAAAGAATGCCCGAGATGAGCGGCGTTCAATTCTTCGCTCAGGCCAAAGAAATTTTCCCCGATGCCGTCCGGATCCTGCTTACGGGCTACGCAGATTCCGATGCCATTATCGAAGCCATCAATAAGGGAGGGGTTCATCTATATTTTACGAAGCCCTGGCATGAAGAAGAAATCCTGCTGCACATCAAACAGTCCCTGTCCAAAGTAGAAATACTGGCGGAAAACAAGCGCCTTGTGGAATTGGTCCAAGATAAAAACAAGGAATTGACTCAATTGAATAAAAAGCTGGAAAGAAAGGCTATGGAGAAAACAAAAGACCTTTTAATCCAGACTGAAAAACTTAAGGATAGTTACAGAAAATCACAGATTATTCTGGATGGGATTGTCAAAACACTGTCCAAAATTATCGAAACACGTGATCCCTATACATCCGGACATGAAGATCAGGTCGCCAAGATCGCCTGCAAGATCGCACGGGAAATGAAATTGCCCGAGGAACAGGTTGCTTTCATTCACATTGCCGCCACGCTTCATGATATTGGAAAAATATCGGTGCCGTCGGAAATACTGACCAAACCCAGCGCCCTGAGCAATCTGGAAAGAGAAATCATCAAGACGCATTGCAAAGTGGCCAACGATGTTCTGGTCAACATAGAATTTCCTTATCCGGTGGCGGAAGTTATCTATCAACACCATGAACGAATTGACGGGTCCGGCTATCCGCGAGGCTTAAAAGGAGAACAAATTGCTCTGGAAGCGCGGATTATAGGCGTCGCTGACGTTATTGACGCCATGGCTTCCTACCGGCCTTACCGTCCGGCGCTGGGCGTTGACGCGGCGATTGAGGAGATTATCAAGCATAAGGGGATTACGTATGACCCCACCGTTGTGGATGCCTGCCTGAAAGTTTACAAGAAAACCGCTAAAAATTTTATAGACAGCAACAGACAGACGATCAATTAATCATTGATCGGTTTCTTGCGATAAAAACAGTGCCGGTTTTCGCGGACGGTTATGACTTATTTGTTTCTTTCTCCGAAAATCGCCCGGCCGATTCTCACGATGGTTGCTCCTTCTTCAATGGCTATTTCAAAATCATCGGTCATGCCCATGGACAGTTCATCCATCCGGATGCCCGCAATGCCTTCCCTGATGATTTTCTGCTGAAGGTTTCTGAGTCCGGAAAAACAGGGACGGGAGTTTTCGGGATCGGACGAATAAGGCGCCATTGTCATTAGTCCTTTGACCGCAATGTTTTCCAATCCGGAAATGGCTTTCAGCAGGCCGATGGCCTTTGTTTCTTCAATGCCGTTTTTCGATTTTTCTCCGCTGACATTCACTTCAATGAGAATATTGATTTTTCTTCCGGCAAGCCCCGCCCGTTTATCGATTTCCACGGCCAGGTCCAGACGATCAACCGAATGAATGTAATCAAAGAGCTTCACGGCATATTTGGCCTTGTTGGTCTGAAGATGCCCGATCATGTGCCATTCTGTTTTACGGCCGAGGGCGGTTATTTTTTCTTTCGCCTCCTGAACATAATTTTCGCCGATCGCCGTAACGCCGGCGTTGATCGCCTCTTCAATGAGCATCAGGGGAACGGTTTTGGTTACCGCCAGAAGTTTTACGGAATCCGGCGGACGGTGGCTCCTTGCGGCGGCCGCGGCGATTCTCTGTTTTATTGTAGCGATCGTGAAGGCGATTCCTGTGTCCATAAATTTTTATCAGTCTTCTGAATTCGATTTTGAGCAGACCACTCAGCGCTCCGGTGCGTTAAATTTAATGACGTGCAGTTTTTTAAGAATTTCCAAAACTTCACAAAGCGGCAGGCCGATGACGTTTGTGTATGATCCGCGGATGGATCGGATGAAAAATGCGCCTTGTCCCTGGATGGCATATCCGCCGGCCTTGTCGTAGGGCTCATCCGAGTTGACGTACCCGTTCATTTCATCGGGGGTGATTGTTTTGAAACGAACGGAGGATTGAACCACCTTCGTTGTGCAGATTCCGGAAGCCATCCGGGCAATTGTGAATCCGGTAAAAACTTTATGCTCTCGTCCGCTTAATCTTTTGAGCATGGTTGCCGCTTGTGTCCTGTTGCGGGGTTTGCCCAAAACCATGCCGTCAATAACGACAATGGTATCCGCTCCTAAAACCCAGGCATTTTGTTTTTCCAAGGCGACCACGGCCGCCTTGTTACGCGAAAGCCTGCGAACATGCTCTTGCGGACTTTCTCCGGGAAGATATTTTTCGTTGACATGAGCCGGAATGATTTTAAAATTCAATCCGGCGGCGCGAAGCATTTCCTGTCGACGCGGCGAAGCGGAAGCTAAAATCAAGGGCGAATCAGATATGGTAATCATATTTTATAGGCTTTCCCAAACCAGTATGGGGTATTTTTATCCCAAATTTAATCTGGGCTGTCAATTGTATTTATGATTGCAATCCACCGGTCATTGGAGTTATGATATCGCCAAAATGAACAACGAGGCGGATGATGAAAAAGACGTTGACCCTGTTTTTTGTTTTTATTTTTTTGGGGATTTTCCTGAACATGGCGACGGCGGAAGAAGTTGTGGTTCAGATGAGCATACCCGGCTGTTCCGCCTGAGGGTCCAAGCAAAGGATAAGTTCTATCCTTAAAAACATTCAGGGCGTCAAAAAATTTCAATTCGAAAGCCGGGATATATTGATTGTGACCTTTGATGATCAGGAAACTTCCCTTGCCATGATCACCGGCGAACTGGAAAAACAGGGAAACTCAATCAAAGGCAAACCGGTTTATTTGAAACGGTATTAAAGATATTTGCTCAGTTTGTTTGCTTCCAGTCTGTCGACAATTTTTTTAACGTCCTGAGAGCAGCCTTTTTTACATATCAGCAGTGCGTCTTTTGTTTCAACAATGATTAAATCTTTCACGCCCACCAGAGCGGTAAGTTTTTGGGGATTGTAGATCAGCGATCCCGCCGAATTTTCAATGATCGCCCGGCTTTCATTTAAAATAACATTGCCCTGGATATCTTTGGACGATATATCCCAAAGCGAATCCCAGCTGCCGACGTCGCTCCAGCCGAAATCACCCGGCAGAAGGTAAACCTTGTCGGCTTTTTCCATAACGCCGTAATCGATGGATATGGAATCCAGTGTTTTATAGACGCGGGCCACCGTGGAAGCTTCCCGCGGAGAGTTCATCGCTTGATCGATTTTTCCCAGCCCTGCATACAATTCAGGCAGCCAGCGGGCGATTTCCTGCAGGATTACCGATGTTTTCCAGATGAACATACCGCTGTTCCAGTAAAAATGACCGCTTTGAACAAATTTACAGGCTGTCTGAAAATCAGGTTTTTCGCGGATTGATTTGACGCGGTACACTTTTTCATTTTTAATTTTTTTGAACAACAGGCCCTTTTCAAGGTAACCGTATCCCGTATGAGGGCCGGTCGGTTTAATGCCTATGGTGACCAGACTTTTCTCTTCGGCGGCCGTTCGAGCCGCCGCCTTGATGAGAGCAAGGTATTTGCCAGGGTCGGCAATGGCGTGATCGGACGGCAAGACAACCATGACATCGTCGCGGACTCTTTGTCGAATATGCAAAGCGGCCAGCCCGATGCAGGCTGCCGTGTTTTTTCCCTCCGGTTCGATAATAATATTTCGTGAAGGAATTTCCGGAAGCTGTTTGATTAAACTCCGGGCGTGTTTTTTCCCCGTCACGACCAGAACATTTGCCGGAGGAATCAATGGCTTGATCCGGTCGACGGTTTCCTGAATGATCGTTTTTTCGCCGGTGATGTCGAGAAGGTGTTTGGGTTTTTTTTCTCTGCTGCGGGGCCAGAATCTTACCCCTCTGCCTCCGGCCATGATGACTGCATACATCATTGCTCTCCCTGTTCGGTCAAGTAAATTCAAAAATCGATAAATGCTTATAATATAATGTGTCTTGCATTTTCAAGCCGGAAAATATATTTTGTTTCGTCATGATTCACAAAATATATCCGGAAATCATTTTGAAAAAGGGCCGGGAAGAAGCTCTGCTGCGCGGGCATCCCTGGATCTTTTCCGGCGCAATCGCCTCCGTTCGTGGAAATCCCCGCACCGGCGATATTGTTCTGGCGAAGGATTCGACGGACCATTGCGTGGCGCTTGGTTTTTTCAATCCTTCAACAGACATCTCCTTCCGTGCTTTGACGCAAAAATGTGAAGAGAATATCTCTGAATATTTCTGGCAGTCCCGCCTGCACGATGCTTATAAACTGCGGCAAAAAATAATCGGCGAGCAGACAAACGCCTATCGTCTGATTAATGCCGAAGGTGACGGATTCCCGGGACTGATTGTTGATGTCTATAACACGACACTGGTTTTTTCCATAGCCACGGCCGGCATGGAAAAACAGAAAAATCATATTCTCAACGCTCTTGTTTCTCAGCTGAAACCGACGTGTATTTACGAGCGGAGCGACAGCCGGTCGCGTAAAATTGAAGGACTGGAAAATGTCAGCGGGGTGGTTTTCGGCGAAGGCGAAACCGGCGTTCTGGAGATCATGGAAAACGGCTTGAAATTTGAAGTCGATGTTGTTTCCGGTCAGAAAACAGGATTCTTTCTCGACCAGCGTGTCAACCGGGAAACAATAGGAGTGTTGAGCCGCGAAGCTCTCGTCCTGAATTGTTTTGCCTACACCGGCGCTTTTTCCGTCTATTGCGCGGAAGGAGGAGCGAAAAAAGTTGTGTCGCTGGATATATCAAAGACGGCGTGTGCGGCTGCCAGAAAAAATCTGCATCTGAACTGGTTTGCCGCTGAAAATTATCCGGTCGTCGAAGCGGACGTTTTTACGTATTTGCGCAATACGCAGGAAAACTTCAATCTGATTATTCTTGATCCGCCGGCTTTCGCCAAAACAAAAAGGGATGTGACCAAAGCGGCAAGAGGATATAAAGACATTAATTTACAGGCGATAAAACATCTGACCCAGGGCGGCATGCTGGCCACATTTTCCTGTTCGAATTTAATCGAGGAAGACCTTTTTTATAAAATTGTTCTTGCTGCCGCTCGCGACGCCAAGGCCGATTTGCAGGTTTTGTCGAGGCTCGAAGCCGGACCGGATCATCCTGTCGCTCTCGGGCACCCCGAAGGGCGTTATTTGAAAGGCTTGCTGCTGGTTAAACGGACCTAGCGGAAGCGGGCAATGGTTTCATTACATCCCGCAATCACTCTCTTTAACAAACAAAAGCATCAGGCAGGCAATCAGAGACAAAGCCATAGATAAATAGAAGGGCGTGTGCATGTCAATTTTATCCCAGAGAATACCGGCAATCATTGAAGCGGGCAGAGCGCAGATGCCCACCGCCATCTGAAACACGCCCAAGCCCGTTGCCCTGAAGCACTCCGGACAAAGTTCCGCCGTATAGGTTTTTTGCACGGTTTCCAGCGCCGCTTTGTGCAATCCATAAAGAATAAAGACGGCAAAAACAACCCAGGCGTTCGTGGAAAGTATGAAGCTGATGCAGACGGCCGTCCATAAACCGAAAGCCAGATACATCAGTTTTTTCCTTCCAATTCTGTCGGAAAGCTTGCCCATGGGTAAAGAAAAAATTGCTGCGGTGACCGTGATGATCAGATAAAAAACCGGCAGATACATCGCCCTGAATCCGCTTTTTTCGGCAAAGATAAGCAAAAAGGAATAACTGAATGCTCCCAACGTAAATATGGAATTGAGAATAACAAAGAGTTTAAAATTAGCATCCAATTTTTTCCAGGTAAAAACGGCAAAAATATTTTTGTCTGAAATCTTATCTTCCTTGATGTATTTATAAATCAGAAATGCGCTGACAAGGGAGGGCAGTGCGGCAATGAGAAAAAGATTCATAAATCCGATTTTTTCAAAAAGCAGCAGACAAACAACAATACCGCAAACCGCCCCAAAATTATCCATGGCTTTCATCAAGCCGAAATTGCTGCCGCGGTTCTGGTCGGTGGAAATATCGGCGACCAGGGCGTCACGAGGAGCGGAACGGATTTTCCCGGAACGGTCCAATATTTTTAAGGGGATCAGCCACTGCCATGCCGGGGCAAGCGCGTAACCAAGACGGGACGCCGATCCCAAAATGTAACCGGACCAGATAAAGATTTCCCTTTTTCTGATTCTGTCAGAGATATATCCTGATGCCGCTTTGGAGATGGAAACAAAGGCTTCTCCGAGGCCGTCAATCAGCCCCAGCATTGCCATGTTTGCTCCCGTAAAAGACGTTACAAAGAGCGGCCAGATCGGATAAATCATATCCGAACCCAGGTCATTCAAGAAGGACGCCCAGGCAAAGATAGGAATGGCTTTTTTGCTTCTCCCGGGGGGTGTTTCATTCATGGTGCGAATTAATTTATCTTCAGATTGCCGATGATTCTGTCGTGAATCAGACGCGAAGCCATACTGTTGCCGATCGTTCCGACGAATACGGAAACCGATGTCAGATCTCTGCCCGCATATTCCACTTTGATGATGACGCGCTCATCCTGAATAACGGATGTGATGACGCCGGTGGAAATTTTACGTTCCTTTCGGATATCTTTCGCTTTCAGGTCGGTCACGGATTTTTCGCAGGCCTGCCAGACCGCATCAATATCGGCTTTGTAATCGCTCACGAGGTTGCCGTCCTGGTAAAAAAACTTGCCGGAGCTGATGCCGGCGACCTTTCCCTGCAGATTGATGGCCGCGCTGCATCCCGTTAAAATTAATAACGATGCCGTGAAAAGAATCAATATCTTGTTTTTCATACATTCACCTTGCTGATATTTTTTGGATTTCTTGAAAAACATTTGACCGTCTGATCCTCGCATTGCCGTTATTTGTCTGCCGCTGTTTTTTTATCACGCAGGGTCATGATGTCGGTTCTGGTCAGAATGGATTTGATGTTGTCGCTGTGCCGGAGAATGTTTTCTCTGCCTCCTTCTTCGCGGTCGATCAGCGTGATAACCATTTCGACGCTGAGTCCCGCCCGGCGGGCGTGCTCAATCGCGGTAATGGTGGAGCCGCCGGTTGTAATGACATCGTCGATAATAGCGACTTTTTCACCGGCCCGGACATTGCCTTCGATGGCGCTTTTGGTGCCGTGATCTTTAACATCCTTTCTGACAATGAAAGATTTAATCGGGTTGCCTTTCTGATAAGAGATGACGGCCAGCGCATTGGCTATGGGGTCGGCGCCCAGCGTAAGGCCGCCGGCCGCGGTAATACCGGTATCTTTAAGCATGTCGAAAATAATCGCACCGATGAGATTCATTCCTTCAGGATCAAGCGTCGTCGGTTTACAATTGAAATAAAAATTGCTTTTCCTGCCGGATGCAAGCGTAAAGGGAGGATTTTCACTGTATTTAAACGATCTCTCCAGAATGATTTCTCCCAGCCGTTCCTTCATTTTGTCAATGGTCATTGCTATTCCTCCGTCGCATGAAACTTATGATTGAGAATGATTTTTCAGGATGAATTTAATCGGCAATTCCACCCAGGCCGTAAACGGATTGCCCGCTTTCCTGGCGGGTTCGAATTTCCAGGGTTTGATCGCCTGAAGCGCCGATTGGTCCAAAATGGCATATCCCGATGATTTCCGTATTTTGACCTCACCCACCCGTCCGTTTGGTAAAATTTCCGCGAAGATCAGAACAATACCTTCATACCCGCGCAGACGGGCGATTTCCGGATAAACAGGCGGTGAGTTTTCTCTGTACAGGGGGTAAGCCACGGCGGGACCGGCATGATAAGTTTGTTCAACCGCCGCATTGACCGGGCGGTTTTGAACCCCCGGGGATTTTTCGTCCGCAGCGGAAGTGAATTTTTCAGATCCTTCAGCCGTTGTCTGATCCGCGGCGGTGCTCGTTGTGGTCTGCGATATTTGAATGTTATTCGAAGTGCCGGCCGGTGATTCAATCTCTACTGTCGCCCTGACAGGGCGTGGATGCGCCGGTGCCGTTTGCTCCGAACGGCCGATCGTCTCCATAACAGCGTTCTTCTTTTCATGATCGGGCGAAACCAGAACCGTGTGCAAAACATTGACGTCATCAGTAGCGGCGGGCGCATCGGATAAATCGAAAGCGATCAAGGCGGCGGCGGTAAGATGGAGCAGCACCGAAAAGAACACAGCCGACAGGATCACCGTTTGTTTATGGCGAAGATTGATGTTCATTTCTCAATACGGATTTTTTTGACTAATTTTTCAACCACTTTGACCGCCTCCACGCCGTCCCGGGCATAGAACGCTCCGATGGATTGAGCGTAATGATCGGTGACGACTGCGCCGCCGATAAGAAAATCCGTCCGGATGTTCTGAGCGCGGGCCAGATTGATGATATCCTTCATGTTGATCATGGTTGTGGTCATCAGGGCGGAAAGGCCGATGATGTCCGGTTTTTCTTTTTTTGCCGCGTCAACAATGCTCTGGTCGGAGATGTCTTTGCCGAGGTCAATGACCTGATAACCGTAATTTCGCAGAAGCAGAGCGACGATGTTTTTCCCGATATCATGAATATCGCCGCGAACGGTGGCCAAAAGAATTTTCCCTTTGTTGACGGCCGTTGCTTTTTTCAAGTGCGGATCGAGATGAGACAACGCTTTTTTCATGGTTTCAGCCGCCGTCATAAGTTGCGGCAGAAAATAAATTTTTTTCTCATAAAGATCGCCCACGCGCACAATAGCGGGAATCATGTAATCGTCAACCAGTTGGGACGCCGTTTTTCCCGATTTCATCGCCTGGTCAATCAGCGCGATGATGCCGTCTTTGTCTCCTGCCGTGATGGCCTGTCCCACCTTTTCTTCCGGCGGTGCTGATGCCGTGGCCACCGGGGCGGAAACGGGTTCCTGCCGGGAAAAATGGTTGATAAAATGGAAGGAAGCCTTCTCTCTGGCCGTCAGGGCATCTCCGGCTTTGTTGACATTCATAAATTCGACGCTGGCCGGATTGGCAATGGCCATCGTGAGGCCGCAGTATTGAGCCATCGCCAGGAATGCGGCGTTTATCCAGGGGCGGGCCGGCATCCCAAAGGAAACATTGGAAAGACCGAGAATTGTTTTGCATCGGAAGATCGTTTTACACCAGTCGATGGTTGCGAGCGTTTCCCGGGCGGCACCGGGGTCGGAAGCGATGGCCATCGTCAGTCCGTCAACCACAAAATCGTTTTTGGTAAATCCGAATTTCTGCGCCTTGCGGAATATATTTTCGATGACCGCCTGTCGTTTTTTCGCCGTGCGGGGAATTTCGCCACCGGTCAGCGGCAACAGAATAAACATTGCCCCGTATTTGGCAGCCAATGGCAGGAGTTTGTCCAGTTTTTCCTTTTCTCCGGAAATGGAATTGATCATCATTCTTCCGGGATAGAGACGCAAAGCGGCTTCAATGGTTTCGATCCGGGAGGAATCGATGACCAGAGGCAGACCGCTGGAGGCGGAAAGAAGACTGATCACATGTTTAATGGTTTGGACTTCATCAATGCCGGGCTGACCGACGTTGACATCCAGCAGAGCGGCGCCCTGGGTTTCCTGCTCCTGGGCCATCTGCCGGATGATGGATAGTTTGCCTTCCATCAGCTCCTGTTGCAGGGCTTTTTTACCCGTGGGGTTGATTCGTTCACCGACAACGTAAAGAGGATCGTTTTCTCGAATGTCCAGGAATCGGCGCGCCGAACTGAGGGCGGAGATCGATTTGACGAGAGGTAAAACAGGTTTCTTCCGCGCCACCGAACCTTTCAACGCCCGGATATGCTCCGGTGTGGTTCCGCAGCAGCCGCCCAGCATATTGGCGCCTGCGGCCGCCAGTTTGACGCTGAAATCGGCAAAGGTTTTTGCGTTCATTTCAAAGACGGTTATGCCGCCGTCAAGACGGGGCATGCCGGCATTGGGTTTCGCCACAAGCGGCACCGTGGCGAAAGGCTTCATGGCCGCGATGAAATCAACCATTTGTTCGGGTCCGGCGGAGCAGTTGCAGCCCACGGCGTCCGCTCCCAGGCTCTGCAGGGTGATCAGGGCGCTCGGGGGAGGCGTTCCTCCCAATGTATGACCGTCCTTTTCATACGTCATGGAAACCACCGTGAAAATATCGGCAATTTCTTTGACGGCCAGCAGGGCGGCGCGCGCTTCCTGAATGTCAATCATGGTTTCGATAACGATTAGATCGCATCCGCCGTCGATTAATCCGCGCGCCTGTTCTTTGAATGCATTGACGGCCTCTTCAAACGTCAGCGGCCCGAAAGGTTCGACGAACAGGCCGGTCGGCCCGATATCTCCGGCAACAAGCGCTTTGTTGCCGCAGGTTTTTTTCGCCAGCCGGGCAAGTTCGAGGTTGATGGCATAAACGTCTTGCTTTGCTCCATATTGTTTGAGTTTGAAACGATTGGCTCCGAAAGTACAGGTGTAAACGATCTGCGCACCCGCTTTCATGTAAGACGTGTGAACATCGGCGATAATTCCTGGATTTTCCAGACACCAGATTTCCGGAGAAACCCCCGGCGGAAGGCCCCTTTTCTGCAGTTCGGTTCCGGTAGCCCCGTCCAGAATGACAATTTTTTTAGTTAAAATATTTTTTACATTAGCAAGTTCAGCCACGTTATCCCCCGAAACACAAGCTGTCAGATTTTGAAGTTCTTATACCTCAATGATTACTTTTCTGCAAATTTCATTTCATGGCCGGGACGGGTGTTATTCCAGAACATAGCCTTTTTCGCGGAATAATTTCAGGCAGGCGTTGGCAACGGCTTCATCATAAAGAATGCCTTTGTTTTTTTCGATTTCTTCCAGGGCGGTTTCGATGCCCAGCGAAGCGCGATAGGGACGGTGGGATGCCATAGCCTCCACAACGTCGGCAACAGTAAGAATGCGGGCTTCAAGAAGAATTTCATCTCCTTTTAGATTTTTCGGATAACCGGTTCCGTTGATGCGTTCATGATGCTGCTGAACAATTTCCGCCAGCGGCCAGGGAGAATCAATATCCTTAAGCATCTCGAATCCGCTCTGGGAGTGTTCTTTGATCAGAGAAAATTCAAGATTTGTCAGCTTCGATGGTTTGGACAGTATTTCGACCGGGATGGATATTTTCCCGATATCATGAATCACGCCCGCCATGCGGATTCCGTCGATCTTTTCCTGAGACAATCCCATCTCTGCGGCGATGGCGCAGGCCAGATCCGCTGACCGGGACTGGTGTCCGGCGGTGTAGGGATCTCTTACTTCCAGGGCGGACACCAGAACTTGAATGGTGGTGTTGACCGCTTTCTTCAGTCTTTCAAGACTCTCTCGAAGATCTTCTTCCGCCCGTTTCCGAAGCGTAATATCTTCGATAAGCCCCTCCGTATACAAAGCGTTCCCGGCGTCATCCTTGACGGCCCGGGCATTGATAACGACCCAGAAAGTGCTTCCATCCTTTTTGTAGAATTCAACCTCAAAGTTATCCACAAACCCTTTCGTCTTTCTGATTCCCAGAAATCGTTCCCGGTCTTCCGGATGAACATAAAGCTGGGTCGAAATATTCCTGATGGATTCGATCAAATCTTTCGGAGATTCATATCCGGCCATCCGGGCGAAAGCGGTATTGACCGTTATAAAATCGCCTTCATTGGTCGCCTGATAAATGCCTTCCATGGCATTTTCAAAGATGTTGCGGTATTTCCGTTCGCTTTCGCGGAGAGCATTTTCCGTTTTTTTGCGCTCGGTGATATCAAGCATGGCTCCTTCATATCCCAGCGAGCTGTCCTGCGGATCGACGGGGGCAATGTATAACAACGCTTCGAAAATTTCACCGGTCTTGCGTTTCAGGCGGGCCTCGGTAAACCCGGAACCTTTTTCCAGGACTTGTTTGTAAAGTATTTTGCCCGCGCGTTCAAATTCCTGATCAGAGCTGTAGCCGACACTGACGGATTGCCCGATAAGTTCCTCCGGAGCATATCCGGTCATTTTGCAGAGCGCCGGATTGACTTCCAGAAATTTTCTGTCTTTCAGCAGGAAAACTCCCACCGGATTGTTTTGGAAGAGACTGCGAAACATCAGTTCGCTTTTTCTTAAAGCCTCTTCAAAACGCTTGCGTTCGGTGATGTCGCGCAGGTTTATAATGACCAGTTCGACAAAATGATCCCTGGAAAGGCTGCTGGCCACTTCTTCGAATGTGCGCCAGCTACCGTCTTTGTGGCGGATGCGAACCTCCGTTCGTAAAACAGGAGCGTTTGCATCCGCGAATATTTTCCTGAATTCTTCGGTATTGTTTTTCAGATCATCCGGATGAATATTGTATGAAGCGTTTGCTCCGATTCTTTCCTCCGGCTGGTATCCCAAAATCTTATGAACGGCCTTGTTTTCATAAGTGATAATGCCGTTCCGATTGACCAGCAGAATAATATCCGACGATTGATCTGCAAGGGTTCTGAATCTGCGTTCCTCTTCCCGCAATTTTTCTTCAATCTGTTTTTGCTCGGTGACATCCCGGACCATTCCGGTAAATCCAATTGGTTTCCCGGCTTCATCTTTCTTTAAGGAAACAGAGCCGGCAATATATCTTTTCCCGCCGTTTTTCTGGTGAACAATCCAAGTTAGTTCTTGAATTGGTTTGCCGGTGGTATAAACGTTGTTGTATGCCTGAAAAATCTTCTTTAATTCTTTTTCATCCGTATATTGACGATTATTCATTCCGATGAGTTCCTCTCGGGAATAACCCAAGGTTTTGCACACCGTATTGTTCAGAAAAATAAAGTTGCCGGCCAGATCGACTTCAAAATACCCTTCCTGCATGTGTTCAAGAATATTGCGGTATTTTTCTTCACTCTGCCGGAGTTTTGCCTCGGCAATGTTTTGATTGCGTTTGTTTTTTGTTTCCTCGATCTCTCGTGCTATAGCCGGACAAAGACGGGACAGGTTGGTTTTCATCACATAATCCTGAGCGCCCAAACGCATGCATTCGATGGCCGTTTCTTCACCGACCGTTCCCGAAACAATGATGATGGGAATATCTGCCCTGGATTTTTTTAACAGATTTATTGCCGCCGGAGCATTAAAACCCGGCATGCTGTAATCACAAAGAATGATGTCCCATGGTTTTTCTTGCAGGGCTGTTTGCAGTGCGGTTGCGCTTTCGATCCTGTCATACACGGGTTTGTAGCCGCCTTTGACAAGTTCGCGGACGATGAGCATTGCATCATCTTCAGAATCGTCCAGGATTAACACATGCAGTCTTGATTGTTTGTCGGATTTGGATCCCGTGTTGTTCTCCATAACTTACCATACCGGATAAAACCGAAGGAAAGGGTTTGAAATCAAATTTCTTCCATGCGATGCGTTGTTGATTGTGAAATATAGCTTTAATTGATGTTGAACTATAAAATTTTATCGCTAGTGTGTCAACCAATAATAGCCAGGGTGAAGTACGGAATCGAAAAATAAAAAAACCGATCGATTCCATATCTGCTTTTATCCGCATATGCCGCCGACGGCGGTAACTGATTTTTCGGGTAAAAGCAGATAGCTTGGATTGATTTTTACATCGATTTTTTCCATCTGCAGTTTGTCGTAAATTGTTTTTTGATTTTCCAGATTGAAATCGGCATAGCCCGCGGAAAAACGGCGCGGCAAAAGGGATTTCCCTTCACGGCGAAGAAGCCGGTTTAAATAATTCATAATCCAGTCCAGTGTCGCATCTGTCATTTCACTGGCGGTGGCGTCGTAAACAACCGCCGCTGCCAGGTCATCTTGACGCGTTTTTTCCCTGATGGCTTCCATAACGGCATTGCCTGCCGTTGCGCCCATCAGGACAGCTTCGCGGCAGTCGCGCAGAAACACACACAGCTTTTCGCTGCTGAGTTGAATGTTTTCCGACAAAAATATTGTTTTTCCGTCATGATGAACAATGGGCAGGCGTAAGAAAACCCCCCGGAGAGAAATGACAGAAGCCGCTTCCCGGATGAAAATATCCGTTTGCTTTTGCTGGTCGGATGAGAGCGTGGTTGTTCTTTTTTTGTAGCCGAGCCGTTGGTATATTTTTTCGCGGGGAGGCTCCATGAATATTTTTTCCAGAAAAACAACAGATCCCATTTTCTTCACCTTGCGATGATTGCCTGCAACCGCGTTGGTCTTTTTAATTCAGAAGTCTGCGCAGATTTTCTGCGACATGATCGCCCATCTCCGCGGTGCTGACAAGCTTTTTATCCGGTTGATGGATATCCCGCGTTCTGAATCCTTCTTTCAGTGTTTCAGTGACGGCGTTCTCGATCAGCTGGGCTTCGGCGGGCATGGACAGGGAATAACGAAGCATCAACGCCACTGAAAGAATCATGGCCAGCGGATTGGCCACGTTCTGACCGGCTATGTCCGGCGCCGATCCATGAATCGGTTCATATAAGGCGGATTTTTTCCCCAGGCTGGCCGATGGAAGCATGCCGATGGAGCCGGTTAGCATGGCGGCTTCATCGCTCAATATGTCGCCGAATAAATTGGTCGTGACAATAACGTCAAACTGAGCCGGATTGCGGATAAGCTGCAAAGCGCAGTTGTCGACATACATATGTTGCAGCGTTACATCCGGATAGCTCCGGCCGACGTCGGTGATCACATTCCGCCAGAGTTCCATCGTTTCGAGAATATTGGCTTTGTCTACCGAGAGGAGATTCTTTCTGCGTGTGCGGGCTATTTCGAAAGCGCGGACGGCGATGCGACGAATTTCATCTTCGGAATAAACCATCGTGTTGACACCCTTCCGTTTTCCGTTTTTCCCTTGTTTGATGCCGCGTGGTTTGCCGAAATAGACATCGCCGGTCAATTCGCGGACAATCATGATATCGATGCCCTGCACAATGGATCGTTTCAGCGGGGAGGCATCCAGAAGTTCATCGAAAGCGACAATCGGTCGTAAGTTGGCATAAATGCCCAGGCTGCCGCGCAATCCCAGAAGCGCTCTTTCCGGCCGGATACTGTAATCCAGATTTTCCCATTGCGGTCCGCCAACGGCTCCCAGTAAAACGGCGTCGCTTTGCCGGGCAAGTTGAAGGCTGGAATCCGGCAGCGGCGTGCCGAAACGATCGTAAGCGCAGCCGCCGGCAAGCCCCTCATGGAGTTGAAAATGAATGTTCTTATCGTCGGAGATAATTTTTATAATTTTCAGCGCTTCTTTCATGATTTCCCGGCCGATGCCGTCACCGGCAAAAACAGCAATTTTAAAACGCTCTCTCTTCATTGTGAAACTCCAATTCCGTAAGCACATAACCTAAGGTCACTATAGGCGCAGCGCATTTGGTAAGTTGTAATGAGACTAAAACTTCAAAAGCAAAGCGCATTGAAGTTTTTTAGTCGAATTATCTAATAGCTAAACGCTATTGGAAACAATCCCGCATAGCGGAGGGTATGATACCCATCACTCACTATGTTGCCGTTTTAAAACTTGATTTAGGGTTCATGCCCGTGATTTGCTCTCTCTCTCCCTGACAATATGTTTCATCAAACCGCCGTCGGCAATCAGCTCTTCCATAAAAGGAGGAATCGGATTGATCCGGAAGGTCTGGTGAGAACCGGTGACGGTTATCGTTCCCGCGGCGCTGTCCACGCGGATTTCCTCTCCCTCTGCAATCGCGTCCGCCAGTTCGCGGGATTCGAAAATGGGCAGCCCCATATTGAAGGAGTTGCGGTAAAAAATACGGGCGAAACTCTTGGCGATAACGCAGGAAACGCCGGCTGCTTTTATTGAAATGGGTGCATGTTCTCGCGAAGAGCCGCACCCGAAGTTTTCCCCGCCCAGAATAATGTCGCCTGGGTTCATTTTGGCGACAAAATCGGGATCGGCGTCTTCCATGCAGTGAGCCGCCAGCTCTTTAGGATCGGATGTCGTCAGATAACGCGCCGGAATAATCGCGTCTGTGTCGATATTGTCTCCAAATTTCCAAACTCTTCCTTTGAATATCATGGTAAAAATCCTTTTTAATGAGACTCAATCTTCAGAAACAATGTGTATAGAAGATTGTAAGTTGTAATGAGTCCCAAATTTTAATGAAACTCAGATATTACAAGCGTAGCGCAGTAATATCTGCAAGTTGAATTATCCCACGTGCGAAGCTAAGTGGGACATGGATGCTTTCTTATAATTCTTCCGGAGAAGCAATTCTTCCCAGCACGGCGGAAGCGGCCGCCACGGCCGGATTCGCCAGATAAACTTCACTTTTCGGATGTCCCATCCGGCCGATGAAGTTTCGGTTCGTTGTCGCGACCGCTCTTTCTCCGGCCGCCAGAATTCCCATGTGACCGCCCAGGCAGGCACCGCATGACGGCGGACTGATGACGGCTCCGGCTTTCATGAAAGTCTCAATCAATCCTTCTTTCAGCGCCGCCTTATAAATTTCCGGAGTTGCCGGAACAATAATCAATCGTACGTCTTTTGCCGCGTTGCGATTTTTCAGAACCCGGGCGGCAATCCTCAAGTCCTCAATCCGGCCGTTCGTGCAGGATCCGATCAGGGCCTGATCAATTTTCACCCTGCCTGCTTTGCTGATCCCTCTGACGTTAGACGGCAGATGGGGGAAGGCCACCTGCGGCTCGATAGTCGCGGCGTCGATTTCCAGGATGTCGGTATAGGCGGCATCGTCGTCGGAAAAATAGAATTTGTAATCGCGCTTGGCTCTTTTCTTAACGTATTCTTCCGTAATGTTATCGGGAACGAAAATGCCGTTTTTCGCTCCGGCTTCGATCGCCATATTGGCCATCGAAAGTCTGTCGGCCATGGGCAGTTTCCCGATGGTGTCTCCGGTGAACTCCATCGCCTGATAAAGGGCGCCGTCCACGCCGATGCGTCCGATGATGTGCAAAATTAAATCCTTGCCGGAAACCCATTTTTGTAATTTGCCGTTAATGACGAATTTGATCGATGACGGAACTTTAAACCAAAGTTCGCCCGTAAGCATGACCGCCGCCAGATCGGTGCTGCCCACCCCTGTGGCAAATGCTCCCAACGCTCCGTAAGTGCAGGTATGACTGTCCGCGCCTACGATCAGGTCGCCCGGCAGAACGATACCCTGTTCCGGGAGCAAGGCGTGTTCAACGCCTACATTTCCGCCTTCATAAAAATGAGTTATTTTCTGCTGGGCGGCAAACTCACGCACGGTTTTGCATTGTTGCGCCGAATTAATATCTTTATTCGGCGTGAAGTGATCCAGAACCAGCGCTACTTTGTTTTTATTGAATACTTTTGTCCCGCCCGACTTGTAAAATTCATGAATAGCTATCGGAGCGGTGACGTCATTGCCCAGTGCGATATCAACCCGCGCATTGATCAACTGGCCGGCGTATATTTTTTTCAGCTTTGTATGAGCCAGTAAAATTTTTTCCGTAATAGTGTTGCCCACGATTTACTCTCCTTGTGAAAAGTGAAACGGTCTTTAACTTATTTCACGTATTTATTCAACAATTTTAACCTTTTTAATATTGTCTTTTAAAAATTCGAGACGATTCAGCGCATTGATATAGGCTTTGGCGGACGCGACAATAACATCGGGATGCGCCCCGCGACCGACAACGGAATGACCATTGTATTTCAGTTGTACCGTAACTTCGCCCTGCGCGTCCGATCCACCCGTGATGGCGTTGACAATATATTTCATCAGCGGATAATTGGTTTTGGTGATGTTGCGGATAGCCGCAAACGTCGCATCAACCGGACCGTTGCCGAATCCCGCTTCCCGGACGACTTCTTTGGCTATTTGCATTTCCATCGTTGCTGTGGGAATCGCTACATTGCCGCTGACAACGTTAAGGTAAATCAGGCTGTATTTATCCTCGCCCCGGTAGATCTCTTCGGAAAGAATCACCTCCAGGTCTTCGTCGTAAATATCTTTCTTGATGTCGGCCAGTTCCTTAACTCTTGCCGCGACCTTGTTGATTTGTTCATCGTTCAGCAGATAGCCCATTTTTTTTAAGTGGTGTGAAATAGCGTTGCGACCGGAATGCTTGCCCAGTACGATATGTGTATCGCTGATCCCGACGGATTGAGGGGTCATGATTTCATACGTGATTTTCTCCTTGATCAAGCCGTCCTGATGAATACCCGATTCGTGTGCGAAAGCGTTGGCGCCCACAATGGCTTTGTTCGGCTGTACCGATATGCCGGTGATCTGCGTGAGCAGCCGCGACGTTTTATAGATCTGATCTGTCTTAATCTTTGTGTAAAGCCCGAAAAGATCTTTGCGGGTTTGCAACGCCATAACCACTTCTTCCATGGCCGTATTGCCCGCCCGCTCGCCGATGCCGTTGATGGTGCATTCGATCTGGCGTGCCCCCTGCCTGATGGCGGCCAGGGAGTTGGCAACAGCCAGACCCAAATCGTTATGACAGTGGGTGGCAATAATCGTATCATCGATATTTTTCACGTTGGCAAAAAGATAAGCGATCAGATTGCCGAATTCTTCCGGGATGGCATAACCAACGGTATCGGGAATATTGACCGTGCCGGCCCCGGCATCAATAACGGCGGAGACCATTTCCACCAGATAATCCTTATCCGAGCGCGTGGCATCCATCGGCGAAAATTCGACATTATCCGTGTAAGAACGGGCCAGTTTGACAGCGGCAACCGCTTCTTTAAGCACTTGCTCCCGGCTTTTCTTGAGTTGATATTTCAAATGAATATCCGATGAAGAAATGAAAGTATGGATACGGGGATGCACGGCGTCTTTTATCGCCTGCCAGGCGCGGTCGATGTCGATCTTATTGGCACGGGCAAGGCCGGCCACCTGAGATTTTTTAATCTCCCGCGCAATCTGCCGGACAGCGTCAAAGTCCCCTTCGGACGCGATGGGAAATCCCGCCTCGATGATATCGACGCCCAGCCTTTCGAGTTGACGGGCGAGCATCAATTTTTCCTCTGTATTCATGCTGTATCCCGGGGATTGTTCGCCGTCCCTTAATGTTGTATCGAAAATGTAAACGCGATTTTTATCTTTTTTCATAGCAGTATCTCCTTCTAATGACTATTAGGAATTGATCCCGTAGCCATAGGCTATCGGGATATGTACCTTTATATAATAAAAAAGGCCGTGGTTTTTACCCACGGCCTTTTAGGTAATCCATTATTTTGCTGTCCTAATGATGACCTAAAAACGATGGGCGGGTGGCCTTTAGTAAAAGGCGCAACAGCGCGAGTCCCAGAAGAAGAGGCAGAATGTTCAATATTAAAATTTGTTTTTTCATTGTTCCCGACATCGTTTATATTTATGCCTTTTCCCAAATTCGTGACATTTTAATGTAAAAAATAAATCTTGTCAAAATATTTTTTCCGGGTCATTGATAAAATTACCATTTCGGGGAAATTTTCATCAGTGATTCGAATTTAAGAATATGTTTGCATGTGACAACGAAATAGACTAATAAAACAAAAAATAAAATTTCTTCACGGTGATGAAAGAAACAACAGGCAAGAAAGTTGTTTTAATGAGTTGTTTTTTTGTTTAAATTCAATAAGGGGATTATCGTAAATATGTTGAGAAAAATCTTGTTTTTATCGGGGCTCTTTTTGCTTGCGGTTTGCAGCTTGAATTCTTTTGCGGAGGATAGAAACACCCGGGCATCTGTATCGGAAAAATTACTTTTGAAGTTTGATTTTATTCCAGTGGTCTTAACGGCAAGTCCCGACGGAAGGCGCGTGGCTTATGCGACCCGAGAGGGAGATAAGCAATTTGTTATTGTGGACGGCCAGCCCCAGAAACGTTATGACGGCATTGGTTCCAATGTTATTTTCAGTCCGGACAGTAAACATTTTGCCTATCGGGCGCAGGCAGGTAACAAGCAGATTGTTGTTGTTGATGGTATGGAAGGCAAACACTACGATGTCGTCGGATCAACGATCGTTTTCAGCCCGGACAGCCAACGTATTGCCTATGCGGCCAGAGCCGGCAGCAAGTGTTTTATGGTGATCGACGGCAAGGAAGGAAAGTATTATGAAGGCGGCATCGGCTCCAATATTGTTTTCAGTCCAGACAGCAAACATCTGGCCTACGGGGTTCAATCGGGGAAAACGCAATTTGTGGTTGTTGACGGAAAAGAAGGTCACCCTTATGACAGTGTCGGTAATCGCATCATTTTCAGCTCCGACAGCAATCGAATGGCCTATAAAGTTCAGTCAAACAAAAAACATTATTTAATTTTCGACGGACGGGAAGGCAAGAAATATGATGAGATCAACGATAGTTTTGTTTTCAGTCCGGACAGCAAGCAATTGGCTTATGTCGCCAAATCATCCGGTAAATGGACGGTAGTTGTTAATGAGCAGGAAAACAAATATTATGATGCCATCGGCGATAATATTGTTTTCAGCCCGGACAGCAGTCGCATTGCCTACCAGACCATGTCGGACAAAAAGCGTTTTCTCGTCGTCAACGGACAGGAGGGCAAGGGATATGAGAGAATTGGTTCAACCGTGGTTTTCAGTCCCGACAGCAGACAATTGGCTTACATCGCTCAAATAGTGAAGGGTAAGTTCTCCGTGGTTGTCAATGGCAAAGAGGAAAAAAATTACAATAATATTGGTAATGGCTCCGTTATTTTCAGTCCGGACAGCAAGCACCTGGCCTATGGAGCGCAGTCGGGGAAGAAGCGTTTTGTGGTTATCGATGGAAAAGAGGGCAGGCATTTCGATGGTGTGGGAAGCAGCACTCTTGTTTTCAGCCCGGACAGTAAGAAAATAGCGTATGTTGCCCAATCGGAAAACAAACAGATTGCCGTTATCAATGAAAAGGAGATTAATAAATACGATAGCATTTTATCTTTAGAAAAAGGGGGATTTGTTTTCGACGCGCCTGATAAATTCCATTTTCTGGCAACAAAAGAGAGAAGCATATATTCGATCGATGTCAAAACGAATTAAGATAGTGAAACCGTCTGTCGAGGCAATGAATGTTATTGTAAAAAATTTTACGCAACATGGATGAAGATATCTTTAATCTATATCTATTTGGATTTTCTTGAAGAACATTCATTTTATCCACCATTTTTTAAAAAATTTACTTGACAAAAGCATCTTTAAAAATTAGATTGCGCAATTCGCTTGAAGGTGTAGGTGTGTTTTTTTTACATTCTATAGCGTAAGTTGTTGATATTAAAGTTTTATTGATGGGATTTGCTGGCGTAGCTCAATCGGTAGAGCAGCTGATTTGTAATCAGCAGGTTGCGGGTTCGAGTCCCATCGCCAGCTCCAGTTTGGCATTATTGCTGGAGGGGTTCCCGAGTGGCCAAAGGGAGCAGACTGTAAATCTGCCGGCGGAGCCTACGGAGGTTCGAATCCTCCCCCCTCCACCAGGGATTTTTGACATTGAAATAGGCGGGAGTAGCTCAGTGGCTAGAGCGTCAGCCTTCCAAGCTGAGGGTCGCGGGTTCGAATCCCGTTTCCCGCTCCAGATGTTTTTTAAATTTGGGCAGTCTATTTTAAAGATTGTGCCCACGTAGCTCAGTCGGTAGAGCACATCCTTGGTAAGGATGAGGTCACCAGTTCAATCCTGGTCGTGGGCTCCAGTGAAGGAGAATTATGCGGAATAATATTATTTTGGCTTGCACGGAATGCAAGCAGCGAAATTATACAACGACGAAAAACAAGCGGACCATGCAAAACCGCCTGGAGATGAAGAAATATTGCAAGTTTTGCCGGGGGCATAAACTGCACAGGGAAACCAAATAGTAAAATTGGTATAGGCCAGTAGCTCTAATGGATAGAGCGCCGGACTCCAAATCCGGATGCTGGGGGTTCAAGTCCCTCCTGGCCTGCCATTTTTTCCTGTTGTTGAAGGATTATTCAATGGAAGAAATAAAAGAAAAAATAAAAGTAACAATTCAAAAGATTTCTCAGTTTCTTAAAGATGCCAAGATGGAGTTGAAGAAGGTCACCTGGCCGACTCCCAAGCAAACCTTGGCTTCTACGGCCGTGGTCATTGTTCTGGTTTTTATCGTTTCTTTGATTTTGGGTATCATTGATTTTGCTCTGGCGAAGGCAATTAAATTAATTTTGGGTTAAAAACATGGCTTTTAAATGGTACGTCGTACATACTTATTCCGGATATGAGAATAAGGTCAAAATAAGTCTTGAGGAAAGAATTAAGACGACGGGTACTCAGGCTTATTTCTCCGATATTCTGATTCCCGAGGAGGATGTCGTGGAACTGATATCCGGAGAAAAGAAAAGTTCCAAGCGCAAATTTTTTCCTGGATACATCCTTGTCCGCATGGAAATGAATGATGAAGCCTGGCACGTGGTTAAAGATACTCCCAAAGTGACCGGCTTCATCGGCAGCAAGGATAAGCCGTCCCCCATTCCCGATAAAGATGTGGAAAATCTGAAATGTAGAATTGATGAGGGGACTTTAAAGCCCAAGCCCAAGTTCAAATTTGATGTCGGTGATCATGTCAAAATCATTGACGGCCCGTTTACGAATTTTGACGGCATCATTGATGAATTAAAACCGGAAAAAAGCAAGTTGAGGGTTATTGTAAGCATTTTTGGCCGGCCGACCCCTGTGGAGCTGGATTTCATTCAGGTAACACAGGGTTGATGTTTGTATTGGCCAAATAGTAATTAAAATTCAGATCAGGGTGATTCGATATGGCAAAAAAAATTATTGCGAACATTAAATTACAAATCAAGGCGGGCAAAGCGACTCCTTCGCCTCCGATCGGTCCGGCATTAGGTCAGCACGGCGTGAATATCATGGAATTCTGCAAAGCCTATAACGCCATGACACAAAGTCAGGAAGGAATGATTATCCCGGTGGTGATTACGGTTTATGCCGACAGATCGTTCACGTTTATAACCAAGACGCCCCCGGTTTCCGTATTGCTCAAGCAGGCGGCTAAAATTGCCAAGGGATCCAGCGATCCCAAGAGGGAAAAGGTCGGGACGGTTACGCCGGCTCAGGTGAAAGAAATCGCCGAATTGAAATACAAGGATTTAAACGCTGTGAATATTGAAGGCGCGATAAATATCATTGCCGGCACGGCAAGGTCAATGGGAATAGAAATTACAGGTTAATAAATAAAGAGGTTTGATCATGTTAAGAAGAGGCAAACGTATATTGGCGGCAAAGGCTAAAGTCGAGCCGGGCAAGAAATACTCGTTGAAAGAAGCTGCGGAAATTGTTGTATCGACGGCGGGAACGAAATTTGATGAAACCGTGGATGCGGCGATTCGTTTGGGTGTTAATCCCGCTCATGCCGATCAAATGGTGCGGGGCAGCGTGGTTCTGCCGCACGGATTAGGTAAAACAGTCAGGGTCCTGGTCTTTGCCAAAGGTGAAAAAGAAAAAGAAGCTCTGGATGCCGGCGCGGATTTGGTGGGAAACGACGAAGTGATTGAGAAAATCAAAGGCGGGTGGATGGAGTTTGATCGGGTTATCGCTACACCGGATATGATGGGTTCCGTGGGAAAGATCGGTAAGATTTTGGGTCCCCGCGGCCTCATGCCCAATCCCAAGGTGGGCACGGTGACTTTTGAAGTAGCCAACGCGGTCAGGGAATCAAAGGCCGGCAAGGTTGAATTCCGCGTAGAGAAAGCAGGCATCGTTCATTCGCCGGTGGGTAAGGTGTCGTTCGGAGCCGAAAAATTGAAAGACAACGTCGGCGCCTTGCTGGAAACCATCATCAAGTTAAAACCGGCGTCAAGCAAAGGGACGTATATTAAAAGCATTTCCATTTCCAGCACGATGGGTGTTGGCGTAAGAATTGACCCTCTCGATATTAAGGCTGTTTAGGATTATCGGGAGTTGTTTGAAATTAGTGATAAGGTCGAAGACAGCAGGTACAGACGTTTAAACGCAAGACGGCCTGCCGAGACTCGTGAGATAAAAAGCGTTACTTTATTTTCGATAAAGGTAGACATTTTTTGTAAAACGGGAATCGGTATGTGGTCATGGTTACCGTTTTTTGCTCTGTATGTGGCTTAATTCTCCGGCCTCAGGAAACAAAATAATTTTGAAAGGAGGCTGATAGATTGGATCGGAAAACTAAGGAACAAATCGTATCCGAACTCCAAAAGAAACTCAAAGAAGCTAATTTAGGTATTCTGACCAGTTTTAACGGGATGAATGTCGAAAAAATGGAAGCTTTGAGAAATGAGTTGCGCAAGTCCGATGCCGAGTGGAAAGTTGTGAAGAATACTCTTTTGAGAATTGCTTCCGACGGCACCGATTTCAGCATACTTGCCGATCATTTCAAGTGGCCCGTCGCCGTTGTGCTCAGTTATAAAGACCCGGTGGCGCCGGCCAAGGCTCTGATTGATTTCGCCAAAAAAAATCCCGAACTGGAAATCAAGGTCGGCGTACTGGATAAGAAGCTTTTAACCAGAAACGATCTTAATGTTCTGGCGGAATTACCCGGGAAAGATGTTCTTTTGGGCAAACTGGTTTCGGTCATGGCGGCGGTGCCGACATCGTTCGTAACCGTCTTAAGCGGTGTGCCGAGAAGTTTTGTGCAAGTGCTTAACGCTTATTGCGACAAGAAAAAATCTTTAAACTAATCAAACATACAGAAAGGAATAAAAAATGTCAGATAAAATTACGAAAGATGATGTGGTCAAGTTTATTGAAGGAATGACGGTATTGGAGCTTTCCGCTCTGGTCAAAGAATTGGAAGAGAAATTCGGCGTGTCCGCCGCCGCTCCGATGATGGCTGCTGTTGCCGCTCCGGGTGCCGCCGCTGCCGCTGCTCCGGCTGAAGAGAAAACCGAATTTGATGCTATTTTAACCGGTTTCGGTGCTGAAAAGATTCAGGTCATCAAGGTTGTTCGCGCTATCACCAATCTGGGATTGAAAGAAGCCAAGGATTTGGTTGAGGGTGTTCCCAAGCCCATTAAAGAAGGTGTTTCCAAAGATGAAGCCGCTGATATCAAGAAGAAAATCGAAGAAGTGGGCGGTACCGTCGAGATTAAATAACGCGATCTCAATCATATAAATTTATTTTTTTAAGGATGCTATGGGAGACTTTAGAAAAAATTTTGGTCAGGTAAAAAAGATACTGGATATTCCCAATCTGATTGACATTCAGACTCAATCTTACGAGAAATTTCTCCAGAAGGACATCGTGCCCGTAAAACGGAGTAATTTCGGTTTGCAGGGTGCGTTTAAAAGCGTTTTCCCCATTTCCGATTTCAGCGGGAAATGTTCTCTGGAATTTGTGAGTTATAAGCTGGGTGACATCCGGTATGACGTAAAGGAATGTGTCCAGAAAGGAATGACCTATGCGGCGCCTTTGAAGATTGTGGTTCGTCTGGTCGTTTTTGAAGCTGACCGTCCTGCCGAGAGCAAAGGCAATGGAGAAGCGGCGGAAACGAAGCAGATTCGCGATATCAAAGAGCAGGAAGTTTACTTCGGTGAGATTCCTCTGATGACGGAAAACGGTACGTTCATCATTAACGGGACTGAACGGGTGATCGTTAATCAGCTGCATCGCTCGCCGGGTATCTTTTTTGATCATGACAAAGGCAAGATTGTTGCCAGCGGCAAGTTGATTTATTCCGCGAGAGTCATTCCCATCAGAGGTTCCTGGCTGGATCTGGAGTTTGATTCCAAGGACATTCTTTACGTGAGAATTGACCGGCGTAGAAAAATGCCGGTGACCATCCTGCTGAAGGCGCTGGGCAATTCCACGGAGTTTATTCTGAATTATTTTTATAATGTCAACACAGTGACCCATGACAATAAAAAGGTTTATTTTACGGTTGATGATTCTCTGGTTGGAAAGAAAGCGCCCGAAGACATCAAGGATGCCAAAAGTTCCGAAGTGATTGTCAAGAAGGGAAGAAAGCTGACCAAACCGCTGATCAAGAGAGTCATTGATTCCGGAATTAAGCGGATTGCCATTAACGAAACTGAGCTTGTCGGGAAAATTCCTTCCCAGGATGTTCGCGATCCGGAAACGGGCGATATCGTATTCCGCTGCAATGAAGAAATGCCGGCGAATTGTCTCGAAACGATCAGAGAGAAGAACATTAAAGAATTTAAGATTATCCATATTGATGAAGACATGGATAACGCTTCTATCCGGGATACGCTGCTGCTGGATAAAATTGACACGACTGAAGACGCCATCATGGAAATATACCGCCGTTTGCGTCCCAGCAATCCTCCCACGCCGGAAACAGCGGATAAATTCTTCAAGAGTCTTTTCTTTGAACCGGAGACTTATGATTTGTCAAATGTCGGCCGCGCCAAGATGAATTATAAATTACACATGAATGTGCCGACCGATACGACGGTGTTGAGCAATGATGACATTCTGTCGGCGGTTAAATATCTGATCGATTTGAAAAACGGTGTCGGTGACTGTAGTGTTGACGACATCGATCATTTGGGCAATCGCCGGGTGCGATCGGTCGGTGAGCTCATTGAAAATCAGTATCGCATCGGCCTGGTGCGTATGGAGCGGGCTATCAAGGAAAAAATGAGCCTGCAGGACATTGAAACCATGATGCCGCATGATTTGATTAACGCGAAGCCGGTTTCCGCAGTCGTGAATGAATTTTTCAATTCCAGCCAGCTTTCCCAGTTTATGGATCAGACCAACCCTCTGTCTGAAATCACACATAAAAGAAGATTATCGGCATTGGGCCCCGGCGGCCTGACGAGGGAGCGAGCGGGATTCGAAGTTCGTGACGTTCACCCCACGCATTACGGCCGGATTTGTCCGATTGAAACGCCGGAAGGTCCGAACATCGGATTGATCGTGTCGTTGAGCACCTATGCCAGAGTGAATGAATTCGGTTTTATTGAAACACCTTACCGAAAAGTGGAGAGCGGTCGGGTTTCCGATGATGTAAATTTCGTGACGGCCATCGAGGAGGAAAATCAGATTATTGCTTCGGCGGATCGCCCGCTCGGTAAAAACGGCAAGTTTGCCGAAGAATTAATATCGGTTAGAAAAGGCGGCAGTTATATTTCGGTGGAACCGGAAGAAATCAGACTGATGGATGTGTCCCCCACTCAGTTGGTAAGCGTTGCCGCAGCGTTGATTCCCTTCCTGGAACATGATGACGCGAACCGCGCGTTGATGGGATCCAATATGCAGAGACAGGCGGTTCCCCTGATGAGTCCGGAGGTTCCGGTTGTCGGCACCGGCATTGAATCTGTTGTTGCCCGTGATTCCGGAGCCGTGGTTGTGGCCAGAAGAGCGGGTGTCGTGGAAAGTGTGGATGCCTCGCGCATTATCGTTCGGGCTGATCGCATGGAGGACGACGGTATCGACAGCGGTGTCGATATTTACAATCTGGCAAAATACCAGCGATCCAATCAGGATACCTGTTTCAATCAAAAGCCGATTATCAGCACAGGTCAGCGGGTCGGCAAAAAAGATATTCTGGCGGATGGGCCGGCGATTGATAACGGTGAACTGGCGCTGGGCAGAAATGTCATGGTGGCCTTCATGTCCTGGGGCGGTTACAACTATGAGGACTCCATCCTGGTCAGTGAAAGAGTGGTCAAGGACGATATCTTCACGTCAATTCATATCGAAGAATTTGAAACGATGTCCCGCGATACCAAACTGGGCAAAGAGGAGATTACGCGCGATATTCCCAATGTCGGTGAAGAAGTGCTCAAGAATCTGGATGAAAGCGGTATCGTTTGCATTGGTGTTTCGGTAAAACCAGGCGATATCCTGGTCGGTAAAATTACGCCTAAAGGTGAAACGCAGCTATCGGCTGAAGAAAAACTTCTGCGCGCGATCTTCGGAGAGAAAGCCAGTGATGTCAGAGATACGTCGCTTCGTGTTCCTCCCGGTGTGGAAGGAACAGTTGTTGACGCAAAAATTTTCACCAGAAAAGGCGCGGAGAGCGATCTGCGTTCGCAGGCTATCGAAGCCGAAGCCATTGAGCAGATTACAAAAGACCGGGACGATGAAATCCGTATTCTGACGGAAACCATCAAGAAAGACATAACCAAACTGGTGATTGGCAAGACGGCGGCCACAAAGATTGTTGATGGCAAAAAGAAAACGATCCTGAAAAAAGGCGATAAAATCACGAAGGAAATCTGGAATGATTTGCCTTACGCCAGCTGGAAGGATATTACCATTGCCGAGGACGACGGATCAGAGGAAAAGATTTCCAACCTGATTGCCTCTCTGGAACGGAAAATTGATTTTGTCAACGCTCATTTTGAAGAGAAAATGGAGAAAATTAAGGCGAGTGACGAGCTTCCGCCCGGTGTGATCAAAATGGTTAAAGTTTATATCGCCATCAAGAGACGGCTTTCCGTGGGTGATAAAATGGCCGGTCGTCACGGCAACAAAGGCGTTTTATCCCGCATCCTGCCGGAAGAAGATATGCCGTATTTTGCCGATGGATCCACGGTGGATATCGTCCTGAATCCACTGGGCGTTCCTTCGCGAATGAATGTCGGCCAGATTCTGGAAACTCATCTGGGATGGGCGGCAAAATCAATCGGCGAAAATTTGAATGAATTGCTGGAACAGCATAACCTCGGCCTGAATAATATTAAAAACGAATTGAAAAAATCTTATTCTTCACCGGAATTCGACAAATTTGTTGATCAGGCCTCGTCTGAAGACATCAAGAGATTTGTCAGTCGCTTGAAGAAAGGGATGCTGGTGGCCAGTCCGGTCTTTGATGGTTGCCCCGAAGATCAAATCAGGGAAATGTTAAGAAAAACCGATTTGCCGGAAACGGGTCAGTCGATTCTGTTTGACGGTCGAACCGGGGAACCGTTTGATCAGGAAGTGACGGTGGGCATCATTTATATGATGAAACTGCATCATTTGGTCGACAACAAGATCCATGCGCGTTCCATCGGTCCGTATTCCCTGGTGACGCAGCAACCCTTGGGCGGCAAGGCTCAATTCGGCGGTCAGCGACTGGGCGAAATGGAAGTCTGGGCCATGGAAGCTTACGGCGCCGCATATGCTTTGCAGGAATTTCTGACCGTCAAGTCCGATGATGTGGCGGGAAGAACCAGGATTTACGAATCCATTGTCAAAGGTGAACATAATTTTGAATCGGGCCTGCCGGAATCCTTTAACGTGCTGGTGAAGGAACTTCAGGGGCTTGGATTGGATGTGGAATTAATAGAAGAGGCGGATGGTTTGAACTAGCCGGTGAAATCATTACGGTCAAAAGCTCAACCATGCCGCTCAACAATTTCACATAGTTTTTTTAAAGTACAGGAGAAAATCTGTGGAAGACGTTTTTAGCTATTTCGAAAAACCGAAAAATTCAGTCAAATTTAACGCGATGAAAATTTCCATTGCTTCGCCGGAAAAGATTCTGTCCTGGTCGCATGGCGAAGTGAAAAAACCGGAAACCATCAATTATCGCACGTTTAAACCGGAAAAGGACGGTCTATTCTGCGCAAAGATTTTCGGTCCGGTCAAGGATTATGAATGTCTTTGCGGACGGTATAAGAGAATGAAGCATCGCGGCGTCGTCTGCGAAAAATGCGGCGTTGAAGTCATTCAGTCCAAGGTTCGCCGCGAACGCATGGGGCATATTACGCTGGCTACGCCGGTGGCTCACATCTGGTTTTTGAAAAGTCTTCCCAGCCGTATCGGCAATGCCGTGGACTTGTCGCTCAAAGAGCTGGAAAAAGTCCTTTATTTTGAATCATGGATTGTTCTCGATCCTAAGAATACGCCGTTAAAGAAAAAAGATCTGCTCAATGATGAAGAGTATGAAGATGCCAGAGAGCAGTATGGGAATGACGGTTTTGTTGCGGGAATTGGCGCCGAAGCTATCCGGCAGTTGCTGGAAGAAATTGATCTGGAAAAACTTTACGAAGAACTTCGTTCTGAAATTGTCACCTCCGTTTCCGACACCAAGAAAAAGAAACTGGTGAAGAGATTAAAAGTCGTCGAAGCGCTCCGTAAATCCGGTAATAAGGCCGAATGGATGATTCTCACGGTGCTTCCGGTTATTCCGCCTGATCTGCGTCCTTTGGTCCCGCTGGACGGAGGCCGTTTTGCCACATCGGATTTAAATGATTTGTATCGAAGGGTGATTAACCGGAATAACCGTCTGAAGAGGCTTCAGGAACTCAACGCCCCGGAAATCATCATCCGTAACGAGAAGCGCATGCTCCAGGAAGCGGTGGACGTCCTGTTTGACAACGGACGCCGCGGCCGGGCGATTACCGGAACGAACAAGAGACCTCTGCGCTCCCTGTCGGATATGCTCAAGGGCAAACAGGGGCGCTTCCGCCAGAATCTGCTGGGGAAGCGAGTTGATTATTCCGGACGTTCGGTTGTTACGGTCGGTCCGGATTTGAGGCTGCATCAGTGCGGTTTGCCCAAGAAAATGGCCATCGAATTGTTCAAGCCGTTTATTTATAATCGTCTGCTGGAAAAGGGATATGTCACCACGGTCAAGAGCGCCAAGAAAATGGTCGAAAAAGAATCGGCGGAAGTCTGGGATGCGCTCGATGAAGTCGTGCGCGAATATCCGGTTATTCTGAATCGCGCACCCACGCTGCATCGTCTGGGCATTCAGGCCTTTGAACCGGTGTTGATTGAAGGCAAGGCCATTCAGCTTCATCCGTTGGTCTGCACCGCTTTCAACGCGGACTTTGACGGTGACCAGATGGCTGTGCATATTCCGCTGTCCATTGAAGCGCAGACGGAAGCCCGTGTTCTGATGATGTCCACCAATAATATTCTTTCACCGGCCAACGGCAGTCCGATTATCATTCCCAGCCAGGATATCGTTCTGGGTATTTACTACCTGACCCGGGCGAAAACCGGGGTCAAAGGTGAAGGCATGATTTTCGCCGGTCCGGATGAGGTGCGCTGCGCCGTTGATTCCGGGGCCATTGACTTGCATGCACGGATTAAGGTGCGCATTAATTCCGAAATAAAAGAAACGACAGCCGGACGAATCATTCTTTCTGAAATCGTTCCGGAGGAAATCAGTTTTGATAATATCAACAAGCTGATGAATAAAAAGGAACTGACCAGTCTGATCGATCATTGTTATCGTTCGTGCGGTGATAAAACCACCATTATCCTGGCTGATAAACTTAAGGATTTGGGATTTAAATACGCCACGATTTCCGGTCTTTCCTTTGCTGTGGGCAATATGATCATTCCGGAGCAAAAGAAAAAAATTGTTTTGCAAGCCGATAAAGATGTTTTAAAGATTCAAAGACAGTATATGGACGGTTTGATTACGGACGGCGAGCGTTACAACAAGGTGGTTGATATCTGGGCGCAGGCGACCGAAAAAATAGCTTCCGAAATGCTCAAAGGCATCAGCACGGAAGAAGTGGGCGCCGCTGACGGCAAAAAACGCAGAATTGAAAGTTTCAATCCTATTTACATGATGGCGGATTCCGGCGCCCGCGGTTCCGGACAGCAGCTCAGACAGCTGGCCGGTATGCGCGGTCTGATGGCCAAGCCCTCCGGTGAAATTATTGAAACGCCGATTACGGCTAATTTCCGCGAAGGCCTGACGGTCTTGCAGTACTTTATTTCGACGCACGGCGCCCGCAAAGGTTTGGCTGATACCGCGTTGAAGACAGCCAATTCCGGTTACCTGACCCGAAGGCTGGTGGATGTGGCGCAGGATTGCATTATCACCGAGCATGATTGCGAAACCGTTGATGGCGTATACGTTTCCGCGCTGATGGAAGGCGGTGAAATTATCGAAACCGCCGGCGAGCGCGTGCTGGGAAGGGTGGCCCTGCAGGAAATCAAGGACCCGTTCAGCGGTGAAGTTATCGTCAAAACCAATCAGGAAATTGATGAAACGCTCGCTGAAAAAATAGATAATGCCGGTATTGAAAGAGTAAACATCAGATCGGTTCTGACCTGTCGTTCCAAACACGGCGTTTGCGCCATGTGTTACGGACGCGATCTGGCTCACGGCCATCTGGTCAATATCGGTGAAGCGGTCGGTATTGTTGCGGCTCAGTCCATCGGCGAACCGGGAACGCAGCTGACCATGAGAACGTTCCATATCGGCGGTACGGCGAAATTCGATGAACATTCCACCCTTGAAGCCCGCCATGACGGCATCGTTAAATTCGTCAACTTGAACACCGTCAAAACCAGAGAAGGCGATCTGGTCGTGATGAAGCGCAACGGCGAAGTGCATGTTCTGGATGAGCAGAAACATGTACGGGGAAAATACGTCCTGTCTTATGGGGCACATCTGAAAGTGACCGATAACAGTTCGGTCAAGAAGGGACAGTTGATTGCCGAATGGGATCCCTTCTCCATACCGATTCTGGCGGAAGTTGACGGAACGATAAAGTTTGACGATATTATCGAAGGAAAAACCATGCAGGAACAGGTCGATGAGGTTACCGGCCTTTCCCGCAAAATCATCGTGGAATTCAAGGGCGGAGATTTGAGGCCACGCGTGTCAATCAAGGACAGCAAGGGTAAAACGGCCAAGCTGACCGATTCGAATGCCGTTGCCCGTTATCTTTTGTCCGTTGGTGTAAACCTTGTGGTTTCCGAAGGAGATGAGGTCAAGGCCGGAGATATTCTGGCTAAGATTCCGCGCGAAACAACCAAAACAAAAGATATTACGGGTGGCTTGCCCCGTGTGGCTGAACTTTTTGAAGCCCGCAAGCCCAAAGATTTTGCGGTGATCAGCGAAATCAGCGGTGTTGTGTCTTACGGCAAGGATGCCAAAGGAAAACGCAAGATCATTGTTACACCGGAAATCGGTGAAGAAAAGGAGTATCTGATTCCTAAAGGTAAGCATATCAGCGTGCAGGAAGGAGATGTTGTCATCCCGGGCGATGCATTGATGTCCGGCGTCAATAATCCCCACGATCTCCTTTCCATCAAGGGCGAGAAAGAACTGGCCCGGTATCTGGTTGACGAGGTCCAGGAAGTTTACCGTCTGCAGGGTGTGAAGATTAATGACAAACATATGGAAGTCATCGTTCGCCAGATGCTCAGAAGAGTCAAGGTGCTTGATCCGGGCGATACGGCATTTATTGCCGATGAAAAGATCGAGCGTTACCGCTTCCAGGAAGAGAACGAAAAAGTTATCGCTCAGGGCGGCCGTCCGGCTATCGGTGAACCCATGTTGCTGGGAATTACCAAGGCGTCGCTTTCCACCCAGAGCTTTATTTCCGCTGCCTCATTCCAGGAAACCACCAAGGTGCTTACGGAAGCGGCTCTTTCCGGTAAAACCGATTATTTAAGAGGCCTTAAAGAAAACGTGATTATGGGCCGGTTGATCACCGCTGGAACCGGTCTGGTGATGTATCGAAAACTGGGAATCAAGCAGGAGAATGAGGAAATCGAAGCGTTGGCAGAATAATTTAAAATATCGACAGAAAACGCTTGACATATATAAATTGAACTGGTACGTACCACCGGTTCGCTGCCGGAAAGAATAAAATAAAAGCAGCGATTTGTTTTAGGAGGAAAATGCCGACAATTAGTCAACTGGTTCGCAAAGGCAGAACGAAAATTAAAAGAAAAACAAATTCACCGGCGTTGGTCGGTTCGCCGCAGCGTCGTGGTGTTTGTGTCAGGGTGTACACAACGACACCGAAAAAGCCGAATTCAGCTTTGCGCAAAGTGGCCAGAGTTCGCCTCACCAGCGGATATGAAGTGACTTCATACATACCGGGAATCGGTCATAATCTGCAGGAGCATTCTGTGGTTCTGGTGCGTGGAGGAAGAGTCAAGGATTTGCCTGGAGTCAGATATCATGTGATCCGAGGTACGCTTGATACGGTCGGAGTTCAGGACCGCAAACAGGGTAGATCAAAGTACGGTGCGAAAAAGCCAAGTTAAACGGAGACTGTAAATGCCGAGAAGACGGGAAATTGAAAAAAGAGATATTTTGCCCGATCCCAAGTTTAATAATAAACTGGTAGCAAAATTTATTAATTCATTGTTGAAAAGAGGCAAAAAGAGCGTTGCGGAAAGTATCCTTTACGGTGCTTTTGACATCATTGAAAAGAGAGTCAAAGAGCAGCCGGTAGAATTTTTTGAAAAGGCGGTTAACAACGTCAAGCCGGTCATTGAAGTCAAATCAAGACGTGTCGGCGGCTCCACGTATCAGGTGCCAACGGAAGTCGTTCCGTCCAGGCGCACCGCGCTGGCGATTCGCTGGCTGATATCCAACGCACAGGAGCGGACGGAAAAAACCATGCGTGAAAAATTGGCTGCGGAGTTGATTGACGCCGCTAACAACCGGGGTGGAGCGATTAAGAAAAAAGAAGCTGTGCACAAGATGGCCGAGGCGAACAAAGCCTTTGCTCATTATAAATTTTAAATCATAATTAAACGATAAGGAAACCAACCATTCAAAGTTAAGGAGGAAAGGTGAGATGGCAAAGAAAAAATTTGAAAGGACTAAGCCGCATTTAAATATAGGAACAATCGGTCACGTGGATCATGGCAAGACCACGTTAACAGCCGCAATTACCAAATATCTGGCGAAAAAAGGTTTCGCGGAATTCCGCGCCTTCGACTCTATTGATAATGCTCCGGAAGAAAAAGAGCGCGGCGTTACCATCAATATTTCTCATGTGGAATACGAAACGGAAAAAAGACATTATGCTCATGTGGATTGCCCCGGCCATGCCGACTATATCAAAAATATGATCTCCGGCGCCGCCCATATGGACGGAACCATTCTGGTTGTTGCCGCCTCCGATGGTCCGATGCCTCAGACCCGTGAACATATCCTCCTTGCCCGTCAGGTGCAGGTTCCTTACGTTGTCGTTTATCTTAATAAAGTTGATCTGGTTGATGATCCCGAACTGCTGGATTTGGTTGAGCTCGAATTAAGAGAGCTTTTGACACAGTATGAATTCCCCGGTGACACGATTCCCATCATTCGCGGTTCGGCTCTGAAAGCTCTGGAAGCCGAAGATGTCAATTCTCCCGATGTGAAAAGCATTGCTGAACTGATGGACGCTGTGGACAATTATATTCCCGAACCGAAACGCGATACCGATAAACCCTTCCTGATGCCGGTGGGCGACGTTTTCACCATTTCCGGCCGTGGAACGGTTGTGACCGGAAGAGTGGACCGCGGTATTATCAAGGTCGGTGAGGAAGTTGAAATTATCGGAATCCGGCCGACCATCAAGACGGTTGTGACCGGCGTGGAAATGTTCCGTAAAACCCTGGATGAAGGCCGTGCCGGTGATGATGTCGGCTTGTTGATTCGCGGTATCAAGAGGGAGGAAGTGGAAAGAGGACAGGTTGTGGCCAAACCGGCATCCATTACTCCGCATACCAAATTTGAAGCGGCTGTTTACGTTCTGACCAAGGAAGAAGGTGGCCGTCACACGCCATTCTTCTCCGGTTATCGTCCCCAGTTCTATTTCCGCACAACGGACGTGACGGGCGTTGCAACGCTTCCCGAAGGCGTGGAAATGGTGATGCCCGGTGATAACGTGAAGATGACCATTGAGTTGATTACTCCGATTGCGATGGAAGAGCAGTTGAGATTCGCTATTCGCGAAGGCGGCAGGACAGTTGGTGCTGGTGTCGTAAGCAAAGTCATTGAATAGGGAATAGGTTTATTTTACCGATGAAAGAACAAAAGATTAGAATTCGTCTCAAAGCTTACGACTATAAACTGTTGGATCGTTCCGTAGAGGAAATCGTGGAAACAGCTAAAAAGACCGGTGCGCGTGTTGCCGGCCCCATTCCCATTCCTACGGAAATCAACAAGTACTGCGTGAATCGCTCACCGCATGTGGACAAAAAATCTCGCGAGCAGTTTGAAATCAGAACACACAAAAGGTTGGTTGATATCGTCGGGCCTACTCAAGCCACAGTGGACGCTTTGATGAAACAGGATCTTTCCGCCGGGGTTGATGTGGAAATAAAAGCGTAGGCGTGCTTTTTAATTCTTGAAAGATGGCACTGAGAACTGCCATCTTTCATTTTTGAAGTTTCTATTACTAAAAAAGTTGGAATATCAGATGAGCAAGGGAATTATAGGTAAAAAATTAGGAATGACCCAGGTTTTCGCGGAGGATGGCTCGGCGGTAGGCGTTACGGCCATTGAAGTTGAACCGTCGGTTGTTTTGCAGGTGAAAACAAAGGATAAAGACGGTTATGATGCCGTTCAGCTTGGCTACGGCCGTGTTAAACAGAAAAATGTTGCCAAGCCTCTGCAGGGTCACTTTAACAAGGCCAACAAAGGCTTCTTCCGTTTTGTCAGAGAATTTGCCGTGCAATCTGAAACATACGATGTGGGGCAGGAAATTACAGCCGACATATTCAAAATGGGCGATTACGTTGATGTTGTAGGGACGTCGAAAGGAAAAGGGTTTCAGGGCGTTGTTAAAAGACACGGCTTCGGCGGCGGCAGGGCTACTCACGGGTCCATGTTCCATCGCGCACCGGGTTCCATTGGCGCCAGCGCTGATCCCTCCCGTGTTTTTAAAGGAACAAAAATGGGTGGTCAGATGGGTAATGTTCGTAAAACCACTCAGAATTTACAGGTGTGGCAGGTTCGTTCCGACAGAAATTTACTGCTGTTGAAAGGGGCTGTCCCCGGCAGCAGAAACGGTTTTGTATTAATTAAGAAAGCTAAGAAAAAATAGCTATTTAAGGTGCATCTGGAGTTATAAACATGGCAGTCGCGGATGTTTTTGATATCGAAAAAAAGAAAGTTGCTGAAGTTGATCTGAATGATGCCGTATTCGGCGCTGATGTCAATGAAGCGGTCATATATGATGTGGTCAAAATGCAGTTAGCTGCAAGGCGCTCCGGTACGGCATCCACCAAAACCCGAAGCGATATCAGCGGCGGCGGCAAAAAACCATGGCGTCAAAAGGGAACCGGTCGCGCGAGGTCCGGGTCGTCGAGATCACCCATCTGGCGAAAAGGCGGAATCGTTTTCGGTCCTCATCCCAGAGATTATTCCTACAGTGTTCCGAGAAAAATTCGTAAAAAAGCGTTGATATCCGCTTTAAGCATGAAATTCAAAGAGAATAAGATGGTCATCTTGAAAGATTTCCCGATGGAAAAAATCAGCACGCGCGTTTTTCAAAAAGTTGTCGATCTCTTCGATTTGAAGAAAGCGCTTTTTGTGTTGGCTGATAACAACGAAGTCTTGTTGAAATCATCGCGTAATATAAAGAATGTTAAGATGATCAGGTCGGAAGGCATTAACGTTTATGATATTTTAAATTATGAACATTTGATCCTTCTCGAACCCTCCGTAAAAAAGATTGAGGGAGCTTTGCTGATATAATGGAAATTAACAAAATTATAAAAAGAATACTGGTTACGGAAAAGAGCACCGCAGCGCGGGATGCATCAAACAAATATTTTTTTGAAGTTGACCGTAAAGCGAACAAAGTGGAAATAGCGGGTGCGGTTGAAAAACTTTTTAAAGTCAAAGTGGTTGATGTTCGCGTCATGCATGTTTTGGGGAAAAAGAAAAGAATGGGAAGAATTGTAGGTCAAAAAAGCTCCTGGAAAAAAGCTGTAGTGACATTGGCCGCCGGTAACAGTATCGAATTTGCTGAAGGCGTATAAGAATTGAGTTAAGGATTAGACTGATGGCAATTATTAAGTATAAACCGACATCACCGGGCAGAAGATTTCAGAGCGTTTCTGATTTCGCCGAGATTACCTCAACCGAACCGGTGAAGAGATTGTTGAAGCCTTTGAAGAAGAAAGGTGGTCGCAACAGCTATGGAAGGGTTACGGCGCGTCATATCGGTGGAGGTCACAAACGCAAATATAGAATGATTGATTTTTGCCGGAACAAGGCTGATATTCCGGCCAGGGTTGCGTCGATTGAGTATGATCCGAACAGAACCGCGAGAATCGCTCTGCTCAATTACCGGGACGGCGAAAAACGATATATTGTCGCCCCAGCCCAGGTCAATGTCGGTGATGTTTTGTACAGCGGTGAAAAAGCCGATATTAAACCGGGCAATGCTGTTCCGCTGAAGTACATTCCTCTGGGATCTTTGATTCACAATGTAGAATTAAAAGTCGGGCGCGGCGGACAGCTGATCAGATCAGCAGGAGCCTACGGTCAGTTGATGGCCAAAGAAGGAGATTACGCTCAGGTTCGCCTGCCTTCCGGCGAAGTCCGCAAGGTATTTATTGAATGCATGGCAACCATCGGACAGGTTGGCAATAATGAACACGAAAACATCAGTATCGGCAAAGCCGGACGAAAGCGCTGGCTGGGCAAAAAGCCGCACGTGCGCGGTGTCGTCATGAATCCGGTTGATCATCCGATGGGCGGCGGTGAAGGCAAGTCCTCCGGCGGCCGGCATCCCTGTACGCCTTGGGGCATTCCGACAAAAGGTCATAAAACCAGAAAAAATAAGAGAACTGATAAGTATATTATTAAGAGAAGAGGTAAATAAGCGTGGCACGTTCGATCAAAAAAGGTCCGTATATTGAAGAAAGGTTGCTGGCTAAAATCAGAAAAATGGAAGCCGAGGGAACCAAGAATGTTATCAAGACCTGGTCACGGCGTTCAACCATCACACCGGAGCTGATCGGTTATACGTTGGCCGTGCATAACGGGAAAAAATTCATTCCGGTTTATGTCACGGAAAATATGGTGGGGCATAAGCTTGGAGAATTTGCGCCGACCAGAGTTTTCTTTTCGCATTCTGGAGATCGCAAGACTAAAGTGAGCTAGCGGTATTTTAAAGATACAGCGGTAAGGTTTGGAGTTGATAAATATGGAAGCAAAAGCGGTTGCAAGACATATACGAATGTCGCCACAGAAGGTTAGGCTTGTGGCTGATCTGATCCGGGGGAAGAAAGTGCGGGAAGCGCGTAATATCCTCCTCTACACCCGAAAATACGCTGCAGGGATTGTCGCCAACGTGCTGAAGTCGGCAGTGGCCAATGCCGTACAGAATCCCAACATTGACGAGAATATTCTTTATGTAAAAGAAGTTTTTGTGGATCAGGGACCGTCATTGAAGCGCTGGCGGGCAAGAGCGCAGGGAAGAGCGGCGGGGATCAAGAAAAGAAGTTCACATATTACTGTTATTTTGGACGAAATATAAGGAGGTACGGTTTTGGGTCAGAAGGTTAACCCGGTAGGATTACGGTTGGGCTACATTAAGAAATGGCAATCGGTATGGTATACCGATAAAAAATACAGCGAAGTCCTGCACGAAGACTTGCAGATCAGAAAGTACCTGAAAAAGAAACTGTATCATGCGGGGATTTCCAAAATCGAGATTGAACGAGCGGCCAATAAAGCCAAGGTGAATATTTACTCGGCCCGACCCGGGGTGATCATCGGGAAAAAAGGATCCGAAATAGAGAAACTCAAATCGGAAATAGAAAAATTTTCGCAGGCGGAAATTATCATTAACATTCTGGAAGTACGCAAACCGGAAGTTGATGCTCAATTGGTTGCGGAAAATGTAGCCATGCAGTTGGAAAAGAGGGTTGCTTTTCGCCGGGCCATGAAGAAGTGCGTCGGATATGCCTTGAAATTCGGCGCCAAAGGAATCAAAATCGCGTGCTCGGGAAGATTGGGCGGCGCGGAAATGTCCCGTGCAGAATGGTACCGGGAAGGAAGAGTGCCGCTGCACACGCTGAGAGCTGACATTGATTACGGATTTACGGAGGCCAATACAGCCTACGGATTGATCGGCGTGAAAGTTTTCATTTTTCACGGGGAAGTTTTGCCGACAAAGAGTGATAAATAAAATAAATTCTGCCTGCGTTTTGCGCAGTTCAAAACGGGCAGCTATTGATGTGGTTAGGAAAATCGGGAGAGTAGTTTTATGTTAATGCCGAAAAGGGTAAAATTCAGAAAATTGCAAAAAGGGCGAATGGGCGGCAAGGCGACCAGAGGGAGTTCCATCGCTTTTGGCGAATATGGATTGCAGGCGGCGGAATGCGGCTGGATAACATCCCGCCAAATTGAAGCGGCTCGTGTTGCCATGACTCGTCATGTCAAACGCGGGGGCAGAATCTGGATCAGAATATTTCCCCATAAGTCCATAACGAAAAAACCGGCGGAAACCCGTATGGGTAAAGGTAAAGGCGCTCCTGAAGGATGGGTGGCGGTGGTCAAGCCCGGATCGGTTCTTTATGAAATGGAGGGCGTTTCCAAAGAAGTAGCAAAGGAAGCGTTTCGCTTGGCGGCCCATAAACTATCCATAGCAACAAAATTTTTATCGAGGGATATCGCTGATGAAAATTAAAGAAATCAGAGCTCTCGACGTCAGCGGGCTCAAACAAAAAATCGCTGAATTGAGTGAAGAACTTTTCCGGTTAAAGATCAGACATGCATCGGGGCAACTCGAATCAACAGTCATGCTTGGTAAAATACGCAGGGATATCGCCCGTGTCAACACCGTGTTGAAAGAAAAGGAGGCAGCGAGTTAATCCATGACTGAAAGAGGAAATAAACGCACGATCAAAGGCGTGGTGATAAGCAACAAAATGGATAAAACCATCGTGGTCAGGGCCGAGCGCCTGGTGAAGCATCCGGTTTTTCATAAGTATGTGCGTAAACATGTGAAATACAAAGCTCATGACGAGAAAAATCAGAGCAAGTTGGGGGATACAGTTTTAATTATTGAATCAAGGCCGTTGAGTAAAGAGAAGCGCTGGCGGATGCTGGAAATTCTGGAAAAGGCAAAATAGATTGAGTGACTTATTCAATGAAGTCAGTTTGATGAGGATTTTTTTATGATTCAGATGCAGACCATATTAAATGTTGCGGATAACTCCGGTGCCAAGAAGGTTGCTTGCATCAAGGTGCTGGGCGGATCGAAGCGGCGTTATGCAAGTTTGGGGGATGTGATTGTTGTTTCCGTGAAGGAAGCAATTCCCAATTCCAAGGTTAAAAAAGGTGATGTCATTAAAGCGGTTATCGTGCGCACCGTCAAGGAAGTAAGAAGACCGGACGGCTCTTATCTGAAATTTGACGACAATTCGGCGGTGTTGATTTCCAATCAGATGGAACCAATCGGAACAAGAATTTTTGGACCTGTCGCCCGCGAATTAAGAGCGAGACAGTTCATGAAAATTATATCTCTGGCTCCTGAAGTTTTGTAAAAAAGATTCGCAGAGGGAAAAAATGAGTTTAAGCAAATTAAGAAAAGGGGATACGGTTAAAGTTCTTGCCGGTAAAGATAAGGGTAAGACGGGAAAGGTCCTGGCGGTCATTCCTGAAAAGAACAGGATTGTGGTAGAGAAGGTTAATATCATTAAAAAACACAAACGACCTGACCAGAAATCCAAGGGCGGAATCGTGGAAAAAGAAGGTTCCATTCACATATCCAATGCCGGATTGTTCTGCAGCAAATGCAACAAAGCCGTCAGGATACAAAGCAAAAAACTGGAAGATGGAAAGAAAGTACGCATCTGCAGCAAATGCAAAGAAGCAATTAATGTGGGTTAAATAAAATGGCAAGATTAAAAGATTATTATTTGAAAACGGTAGTTCCGGCTCTGGTCAAAGAGTTCAATTATAAGAATCCGATGCAAGTGCCCAAAATGGATAAGATTGTCATCAATATGGGTCTTGGCGAAGCCATTCAGAACGTAAAGATTATTGACGGCGCCGTGCAGGAACTGGCGGCGATTACAGGCCAGAAGCCGATCGTCAACAAGGCGAAAAAATCTATTGCGACGTTTAAGCTCAGACAGGGTATGCCGATCGGTTGTTCTGTCACGCTGAGAAAACAAATTATGTATGAATTTTTTGATCGTCTGGTGAACGCCGCACTGCCCAAGGTCAGAGATTTTCGTGGCATATCGCCGAATGCTTTTGACGGCAGGGGGAATTTTTCCATCGGGTTGCAGGAACAGATCATTTTCCCTGAAATTGATTATGATAAAATTGAAAAAAATAAAGGAATGAATATTACCATTGTGACCACGGCAAAAACCGACGCGGAAGCCCGATTTTTGCTGAAAATGATGGGCGTTCCTTTCAAACAGTAAATTGTTAAGCTCCGGAGGAATTTTGCGTGGCTAAAAAGTCATTGATAGCGAAGGCGAAAAGAGAGAAGAAATTTTCGGTCAGAGAATATAACCGCTGTCCTCTTTGCGGACGGCCGCGGGCATATTACAGAAAATTTGACATGTGCAGAATTTGTTTGCGTAAACTTTCCCTGCAGGGAGAACTCCCCGGGGTAATAAAATCCAGTTGGTAACTTCAGTTTAAGGAGAAAAAGCATGGGGATGACGGATCCTATTGCCGATATGTTAACCAGAATCAGAAACGCGAATAAAGCGCGTTTCAAGAAAGTTCATGTCAGTGTATCGCAGATGAATGTTAATATTGCCGGTGTGTTGAAAAAGACAGGTTATATTGGTAATTATGAGAAGGTCAAAGATGAAAAAGGTGGGCAGACGCTGGAAATAATTCTTAAATATCCCGACTCCAAGCGTACGGTGATTACGAATATCAAGAGAGTCAGCAAGCCGGGACGCAGAATTTATGTTCCCGCGGACAGCATTCCCAAAGTCTTGAACGGTTTGGGAATTTCTATTCTTTCAACTTCCAAAGGTGTCATCACCGACGCGGAAGCCAGAGAGTTAAATGTTGGCGGAGAAATTCTCTGTAACGTTTGGTAGTTTGAACATTATGATAATAAGCAGGAGCTGTGGTTCATGTCGAGAATAGGTAAAAAACCAATAAGTTTTCCCAAAAATGTCAAAATCAGCCAGAACGCTGATGTAATCAAGGTTGAAGGACCCAAGGGGGCTCTTTCTTCTAAATTGCCTGAAGGAATTAATATTAAGGTAGATGATGGCAGCATCTCGGTGGAGAGAAAATCAGAAGCGCTTGCCGTTCGTTCCTACCATGGCTTGACCCGAACACTGATCGACAATATGGTGAAAGGCGTTACCACCGGCTTTGAAAAAAAACTCGAAATATCCGGAGTCGGTTACCGCGCTGAAGCTGCCGATAAAATTCTGAAATTGATCTTGGGATTTTCCAGCCCGGTGCAATACGATATTCCCAAGGGAATCGACGTCAAGATTGATAAACAGGTGAGCATTGTTGTTTCCGGCATTGACAAAGAATTGGTCGGAAGAGTCGCGGCAGAAATAAGGTCTTTAAGAAAACCGGAGCCCTACAAAGGCAAGGGTATCAAATATGCTGACGAATATATTAAGCGCAAAGCCGGCAAGTCGGCCAGTGCTTAATTTGAGAAAAATAATATTTTACCGTAAAGAGGTAGAAAATTGGCTTCGAAAAAAACATTAAAAATCAGAGAAAAGAGAGAAAAAAGAACAAGGTCGAAACTTGTTGGAACACAGGAAAGGCCTCGCCTGTCCGTCTTCCGGAGTGACAGGCATATTTATGTTCAAGCCATCAATGATGCCCAGGCAAACACTCTGGCCACCGCATCAACGCTGTGCAAAGAAGTAGCGAAAAAGATCAAAGATAAAAACAAAACGGATGTGGCCAGGGAAGTTGGCAAGTTGATTGCTGAACGTTTAAAAGCCAAGGGAATTGACAAGGTAGTGTTTGATCGGGGAAGGTTTCTCTATCACGGGCGTGTTAAGGCGTTGGCTGAAGCCGCCAGGGAAAGCGGTCTGAAATTTTAATTTTATTAAATAAAAAAGATAATAAAGGAAAGAACCTTTGGACAAGAAAGAAAAAGAAATGAAAGATATGGAGCTTCTGGACCGGGTTGTCGCCATTAACAGAACGGCGAAGGTGGTCAAGGGCGGCAGACGTTTCCGTTTCAGCGCCATTGTGGTTGTGGGAGACGGCAACGGAATGATCGGCACAGGATTGGGGAAAGCACATGAAGTTCCCGAAGCAATCCGCAAGGGCATGGACATGGCTAAGAAAAATATGGTGAAAGTTGCCGTTGTGGAAAGAACCATTCCATATGAAGTCATTGGACGTTACGGCGCAGGCAAAGTCCTTTTAAAACCGGCATCCGAAGGAACGGGATTGATTGCCGGCGGCGCTGTCCGGGCGGTGCTGGAGGTTGCCGGCGTTCATAATGTTTTGACCAAATGTCTGGGGTCTCATAATCCTCATAACCTGGTGAAAGCAACTCTGGAAGGCCTCTGTCAATTGAAAAATCCGGAAGAGATTGCCGCCCAGAGAGGCAAGTAGTTCCGTCAATCATACGATGAGGTAGATAAACGTGGGTAAAATGTTAAAGATAACAAAAGTAAAAAGTGTAATCGGCCGTCCCGAAAAACAGAGAAAAATTTTAAAGGGGATGGGCCTGACCAAATTAAATAAAACAGTCACTTTGTCTGATACGCCGCAGATACGCGGTATGATCAATAAAGTCATTCATTTAGTGTCCGTGGAAGAGTCAAAGGAGTAAAATATGGATCTGAGTTCATTAAAAGTTCCCGTGGGCGCGACAAAAAAACGCAAGCGCGTTGGACGGGGCAATGCTTCCGGTCATGGTGGGACATCCGGCAAAGGCCACAAGGGGCAGAAGGCTCGTTCCGGCGGAAAAGTAAGAATGGGGTTTGAAGGCGGACAAATGCCGATGGCGCGGCGTTTGCCAAAACGCGGCTTCCGCAATCCTTTCCGGGAGAAATTTGTCGCGGTCAATATCCTCGATTTATGCCGGAAGTTCAGCAAAGGCGCGGTTATTGATGAAGCGGCTCTTGTGAAAAACGGTATTGTTAAAAAAGAAGGAATCAATATCAAAATTCTGGCCAAGGGCGAGATTGATTTTCCCGTTACGTTAAAGATAGCCAGAATCAGCCCGGCCGCGAAAAATAAAATTACCGCTGCGGGCGGTTCGGTGGAAGAGGTAATCTGAGTTGTTAGAAGGGCTGGGCGGCGTATCTAAAATTCCGGAACTGCAAAGAAGGATTTTGTTCACGATTCTTCTTCTGGGCGTTTATCGCATTGGTGTTTACATTCCCACTCCCGGGATCGACAATGTCGCTCTCCTAGCTTATTTTGAACATGCCAAAGGCTCGTTGTTCGGTCTGATGGATATGTTTGCCGGAGGCGCTTTCAGCAATTTTTCTATTTTTGCCCTGGGCATTATGCCCTATATCAGTTCTTCGATTATTTTGCAGTTGCTGACGATTGCGGTTCCGCATTTGGAACGGCTGTCCAAGGAAGGTGAATCGGGCAGGCGCAAAATCACGCAATACACCCGTTACGGGACTGTTCTTTTAAGTATGATTCAGGGATTCGGCATCGCTTTCGGTTTGCAGCAGATGGCCGGACCTTCAGGAGCCCCGATTGTTTTGAACCCGGGCATTGGCTTTGTTTTGATGACGATGATTACGCTGACATCCGGCACGGCCTTTATCATGTGGCTCGGTGAAGTCATTACGGAAAAAGGCATCGGTAACGGCATATCACTGATCATTTTTGCCGGTATTGTTTGCCGGATACCGGCGGCAATCGGAAATACCTTTAGACTGGCCACGGCCGGTGAACTGGGGGTATTGATTATCTTGTTAATTACCGCTTTAATGGTGGCGGTGGTTGGCGCGATTGTTTTCGTGGAAGGCGGGCAGCGCCGCATTCCCGTACAGTACGCCAAGAGAGTTGTCGGTCGGAAGATGTATGGAGGACAGACAACGCATCTGCCTCTGAAAGTGAATACATCAGGAGTTATTCCGCCGATTTTTGCATCGTCGGTGATTATGTTTCCGGCAACGATTGCTAATTTTGCTCCGCAGACCTGGATGAAGGATATCGCTTCTTACCTGGTACCGGGCAGACTGGCTTATGAAGTTCTTTATGTTGCTTTTATCTTTTTCTTTTGCTTCTTCTACACGGCGGTGACTTTCAAACCCGATGACGTTGCGGAAAACATGAAGAAATACGGTGGTTATGTGCCGGGAATCAGACCCGGGAAGAAAACCGCCGAGTATATTGAAAACGTCCTGGAGAAATTGACATTCAGCGGTGCAATCTATGTTTCCATCATTTGCGTGCTGCCCAGTGTTTTGATTGCTCAGTTAAACGTTCCATTTTATTTCGGCGGAACGGCGCTCTTGATTGTTGTCGGCGTGGCGATGGATACGGCAAGTCAAATTGAATCGCACCTTTTGACCAGGCAATATGAAGGATTCATGAAAAAGGGCCACATTGCCCGCAGGAGATAACGGAAGATTATCATGGTTATTCTGAAGCTTCCGGAAGAAATTGAAAAAGCAAGAGCGAGCAACCGTATCGTTGCAGAGGTTTTAAGCAGACTGAGAGAAAAAGTCAAACCGGGTGTCAAAACAAAAGACCTGGATGCGTTTGCGGAGGGGATCGCGGAAAAAAGAGGAGCCAGGCCGGCCTTTAAAGGGTATCATGGCTATCCGCACTCTCTGTGCATATCGATAAACGAAGTGGTTGTGCACGGCATGCCTTCAGAGCGGGTGCTCATGGAAGGAGACATTGTTGGACTTGATTTTGGAGTCTGTTATCAGGGCTTCTACGGTGACGCAACCATAACCTTGCCGGTGGGCAGGGTGACGGACAGAGCCTTAAAGCTGATGCAGGTTACCGAACAGAGTTTATACGCCGGTATAGAGCAGGCCAGAGAAGGCAACCGATTGGGCGACATATCTGCCGCTGTTCAATCCGTGGCCGAAGACGCAGGGTATTCGGTGGTTCGAGACTTCGTCGGTCACGGCATAGGAAAGAATCTGCACGAGGAACCGCAGATTCCCAATTTCGGTCAAAAGGGACGAGGCATCGAGCTGAAGAAGGGAATGATTCTGGCGATTGAGCCGATGGTCAATGAAGGCCAGTTCAGAGTTCAGATTTTGCCGGACGGTTGGACGGTTGTTACGAAAGACGGCAGCTTGTCGGCTCATTTTGAGCATTCGGTGGCGATCACGGAAAACGGTCCTGACATATTAAGTAAACTGAACTAGTTTTGGGTAATGAAAAGAGTATGGCCAAAGAGGAAGCAATAGAAGTTGAAGGGAGAGTGATTGAGCCCCTGCCCAATGCCATGTTCCGGGTGGAACTGGACAACGGACACAAGGTGCTGGCCCATATATCCGGTAAGATGCGCATGCATTTTATTAAGATCCTGCCGGGAGATAAAGTGACGGTCGAACTTTCACCTTATGACTTAACCCGGGGGCGCATTACTTACAGGACGAAGTGAAAACATTTTTACTGAAAATGAGGAGTTAAGATCGTGAAGGTTAGATCGTCAGTCAAAAAAATATGCGAGAAATGTAAAATTGTCAAACGCAAAGGTGTTTTGCGGGTGATTTGTGAAAATCCCAAGCACAAACAGCGTCAGGGATAGTTTTTAAACATTCAGGAGGTTATAGGTGGCACGAATTTCAGGTGTTGATTTACCGAAAAATAAGAGAATGGAAGTTGCTTTAACTTACATTTACGGCATTGGGCCGGCTAAGGCGAGGCAGATCCTTAAAAATTCCGGCGTCAGTCCGGACACAAGAACGGATGATCTGGCCGATTCGGAAATATCAGCAATCAGAAGTATCATTGACAAGGATCACAAGGTAGAAGGCGATCTGCGCAGAGATACGTCCATGTCCGTCAAGCGTCTGATGGATATCGGAACTTACCGGGGTTTGCGGCATCGCAAGGGACTTCCCGTAAGAGGTCAGAGAACACATACGAACGGACGAACCAGAAAAGGTCCGCGCAGAGCGATTGCAGGCAAGAAAAAGTAATTTAATTATTTCCAGCTGGAGGCATCATGGCGAAAGCAGTCAGAAAAACTGGCAAGAAAAAAGAAAAGAAAAATATCACCGAAGGTATTGCGCATATTCAGTCGACGTTCAATAATACGATTGTTACCATAACCGATATGAGCGGTAATGTCATCGCCTGGTCTTCGTCCGGACTTCAGGGTTTCAAGGGATCGCGCAAGAGCACGCCTTTTGCGGCGCAGATGGCTGCGGAAGATGTTGTGCGCAAGGCCAAAGAGCAGGGAATGCGCAAGGTCCAGGTTTATATCAAGGGCCCCGGCGCCGGCAGAGAGTCTGCATTGCGCTCATTGCAGATAGCCGGTTTGACGATAACTTTGATTCGCGATGTGACGCCTGTTCCGCATAACGGATGCCGGCCGCCGAAACGTCGCAGAGTGTAAATGTAAATCACAGGAATAATAATTTATCAGGAAATATTATAGGGAGGCTTTTTTGGCAAGATATACGGATTCCTCATGCAGGTTGTGTCGCCGTGAAGGACTAAAACTTTTTTCCAAGGGCGACAGGTGTTATTCGGAAAAATGTTCCTTTGAACGAAGGGATTATGTTCCGGGCGATCATGGTCAGATGCATAAAAAACAGCGTTCTGATTACGGTGTTCAGTTGCGGGAAAAACAAAAGCTAAAAAGAATGTACGGGCTTTTGGAAAAGCAATTCAGAAGTTATTTTGAAAAGGCTGATAAGCAAAAGGGTATCACCGGCACGAATTTACTGGTGCTTCTGGAAAGAAGAATGGACAACATGGTTTTTCGCATGGGCTTTGCCAATTCCAGAATTGAGGCCAGACAGTTAATCAGTCACGGCCATTTTCTTGTGAATGGCAAACCGGTGAATGTTCCGTCTTATTTGCTTAAAGCCGGGAATGAAGTTAGCGTCAAGGAAGGCAGCCGTCAAATTACCCGTATTATGGGAGCGCTTGAAACGGTTGTCAGACGAGGCGTTCCGCAGTGGCTGGAGTTGGATAAAGACAATTTCAAAGCCAGAATTAAAACACTGCCGGTGCGGGAAGATTTAACCATGCCGATACAGGAACAGCTTGTTGTCGAACTTTATTCGAAGTAAAAATAAACTATTTTCATAAACCAGCAACTATAAGGATGGGTTTAATTATGCAAAGGAACTGGTCAAGTTTGATTCGTCCCAAGCGTATTGATGTTGATGAAGCGACACATACGAATTTCTACGGAGAATTTACCATTCAGCCTCTGGAAAGAGGATTCGGTATCACGTTGGGCAACGCCTTGAGAAGGGTATTGCTTTCTTCCATACAGGGCTCTGCCATTGTTTCAGCGAAAATTGAAGGGGTTTTGCACGAGTTTTCCACAATTCCCGGAGTTAAAGAAGACGTTACGGACATCATCTTAAATTTAAAGGGTGTTCGTTTTAAACTCGGACAGGCAAACGCGAAAGAAGTGAGCATTGATGTGGCCCGTGTTGGGGAAGTAACAGCCGCCGATATCATTACAGACGGCGCCGTGGAAATTCTGAATCCCGAACATCACATTGCCACCATATCCAGCGGGTCTTTCAAGGCCAAGCTGATGGTCAAGATGGGTAAGGGGTATGTACCGGCTAAAAAAGAACTGGAGCCCGATCAACCCAAGGGCACGATCAACATCGACGCAATTTTTTCTCCGATTAAAAAAGTAAATTACATTGTCTCCCACGCCCGCGTCGGTCAGATTGCCGATTATGACAAGCTGACGCTGGAAGTGTGGACGGACGGCAGCGTCAGGCCGGAAGATGCCATCGCTTACTCCGCGAAAATTCTCAAACAGCAGCTGGATGTTTTTATTAATTTTGAAGAAGTTGAAGAGGAAATTGTGCCGGAAAAGCAGGACGAACCGGACAACTTGAACAAAGTGTTATCCCGTTCCGTGGAAGATCTGGAGCTGTCGGTGCGTTCAGCGAATTGCCTGAAAAATGCAGGAATCAACACCATCGGAGAGCTGGTTCGAAAAACAGAAGCGGAAATGCTCAAAACGAAGAATTTCGGCCGCAAATCATTGAGTGAAATTAAAGATATTTTAAGTGAGTATGATCTCACGTTCGGCATGGATATCGACTCTAAGAGTTAGAATTTAACATCACATTGTATTTATTAAAAGGAAAGAGGTAATTTAACCATGTATCACGGGAAAGCGGGCAGCAAACTGGGCAGAACTTCCAGCCATAAGGAAGCAATGCTTCGTAATATGGTTACTTCTGTTATTAAACATGAACGTATCCGCACAACAGATACCAAAGCAAAGGAACTGAGAAAATTGGCGGAAAAAATGATTACCCTGGGTAAAAAGGGCAGTCTGCACGCACGTCGTCAGGCTTTGGCGGTTGTCAGAGATAAAGAAACGGTTAGCAAACTTTTCGGTGAACTGACGGAACGCTATCGCAATCGCGCGGGAGGATACACGAGAATCGTCAAGGCCGGTTACCGTTACGGTGACAACGCTCCGGTGTCCATCCTAGAATTCATCGCCGATGAGAAAAAGAAAGAAAAAGCCAAAGCGAAAGGAAAAGCCAGAACAAAGGCCAAAACAAAAGAAAAAGCGGCTGAATAGCTTGTTTCTTCATGAGAAATTGAAAAAGCGGGGTTTGCGCCCCGCTTTTTTTATGGTTGTTTTTTAACAGCAAAAGAAGTATTGAAAGACAGTCGCTGAAAAAGCGAGGGGCGATGTTTTTCCCTGCCACCGGAAGGTGGCGGAAGCATTTGCGCTGGAACATGAATAACAATGGAGGTTGATCATGGCAGAAAAGAAAATTGGCGAAGTAATGAAATTTTTCTCAAAACCTTCAGTGGCTGCGGTGAAAATAACGGACGGAGAACTTCATATCGGCGACAGCATCAAATTTTCCGGACATACTACTGATTTTACAGATGTCATCCAATCCATGGAGGTGGATAATAAATCAGTACCCAAAGCAGTTGCCGGTGATTTTATCGGTGTCAAGGTTTCCGATCGTGTTCGTCCCGGCGATGAGGTTTTCAAGGTTACACCGGACTAATTTCTTCTTTCTGAAAGATTTCCGACTTTTGTGACTCCCCATAACATGAAGTCAAGGGGAGTTTATGCGCAAAAAACTACTTTCCATGCATCGGCCACATCATGACAACAGAGAAAATAAATTCCTGAATGTGCCGGCGATCAATACATTTTATCGTTTCCCCAATCATACCCTGATGGCGAGCCGCAATGATTTATTTTTTCCGAAAGCTATGATATGAAAATTCAATTTTCTGAACGTCAATATTCATCACAGTAAAACAATGCGTAAAATTATCATATCATTCTTAGTGATTCTGACTTTGATTTGCTCCTGCTCGGACAAAAACGAAAAAGCGGCGGATTGGGTCCATCAGGCAGACAAATTATGGGACGGACAAAAATATACCGATTCTGAAAAGGCAATTGAATGCTTGGGGCGTGCTATTGAATTGCGGCAAACGAACGCCGAACTTTATAATAAACGAGGAAATGCCTATTATAATATCGGCCAGTATGATCTGGCTGTTGATGATTTCAGCAGAGCTGTCAATATGGCGCCGAAATATGCCGATGCCTACAATAACAGGGCCGCTGCTTATATCCGGCTTGGTGAATATCAACGTGCCGTCGAGAACTATAATGAAGCCATCCGCCTGAACCCTCATCATGCCGTTTTCTTTAACAACAGAGGGGTTGTTTACCTTCTTCAACACCAGAAAGAATCCGGTTGCCGCGATGTGCAAAGAGCGTGTGCACTGGGAGATTGCGTGACGATGGCAGAGGCTAAGCTCAAAGCATACTGCTTCTGATGTGATGCAGAACAATCATGCGGGTCTGACGGCCAATACCGCTGACTTCCGCTGTCGAAACTTCCCTGCAGGCCCGGTCGGATTTTTCTTTCCGATATCGTTCATGGAAATTCTTCTTTTAAAAATCATAAATGCTGCTATAATATAATAGCTCAAAGTCAAATCGCATTTTAAAGGTTTGAAACGATTAAGCGGGAAGGAGAATAGGAATGCTCAGCTCAAAAACAGAAATTGTAACCACCGTTGTTATCGTGTTATATCTGATATCATTATTCATGGTGCTGCTTAAAGAATTGGGCATATGGACACCATAAGCATCAATGATCAAAATTTTTATGGCAGGGTCAAAAACGGCCCTGTTTTTTTATGGAGGAAGTGTTTTAGTTTTGGGGACCTCTTTCTCTTTTCAGCGAATAATAAAACATAATTCCCATGGACAATATATTGTCAGGATTTTTATAGTCATGTAAAGAAAGGATGGCTTAACAACCAGATGGAAAGTGCAATTGCCAGAGCGATTCAATTAAAATATCATTCTGTCGCGCTGATGTGGTCTGATGAAAAGCCGGCGGATGCCATGCAGTTTTCCGAAGGGAAATGGGGCTGTGTCATGTGGCTGGCTGTTCATGCGGCTAAAGGCAAGTCTGCCGTTGCTGATCAAAAGACATTCGGCTGTTTCGGCGGCGGCGTGGGACTCGGATTCGGTAACCAGTATAAAAGTTTTCCCGGCGGTGAAGAAAGTTTTTGTCATTTTCTTTCCGGCGGCAATGCCCAACGCAAAGGCGGTATGGAAACTGCCGAAAAGATAAAACCGTTCATGACCAAAGAAAGTTATGATAATTTTCTTCATGGCGAGCGCTATATTAAAAGTCCGGAGCTTGTCCGAAAATTTGTTGACGGCCTGCCCGTAACGAACATACCCGCACAATATGTTATTTTTAAACCTCTATCCGATATTGAGATTACCGGAGAAGAACCGCAGACGGTCATTTTTTTCGTCAATCCCGATCAGTTGTCCGCTTTAACCGTTCTGGCCAATTATGGACGCGTTAATAACGAAAATGTCATTATGCCTTATGCGGCCGGTTGCCAAAGCATCGGTATTTACCCGTACCGGGAATCAAAATTACAAAATCCGCGCGCGGTTGTCGGCCTTACCGACCTATCCGCCCGGGTATATGTCCGCAAGCTCCTGGGAGATTCCAACTTGATGACATTTGCCGTGCCTTTTTCTCTTTTCAGCGAAATGGAGCAAAACGTTCCCGGATCTTTTCTGGAGCGTCATACTTGGCGGAATTTGTTATCTGAGAGAAAATAATATCGATTAAAGTAAAACGCTATAATTTAATTGCCTGCCCGAATAAGGTGTGCTAGGTTGCTGCATATTGAATCATCCATTATAAAAATATTTAAATATCAATAACATAGCTATGAAATCAGACAAGCCAAATTCTTCTGCATATCTGGAAAGCCTGAACATCGATAAGATGCGTTTTGGTCTCGATGCCATCAGAAAGCTCTTATTCCGGCTGGGAAATCCGCAGAAATCATACAGAACAATCATCATCGCCGGAACAAACGGTAAGGGATCAACCGCCGCCATGACCGCATCTGTTCTGCGCGCCGCCGGTTACCGCGTCGGGCTCTACACATCGCCGCATTTAATAGATGTCAGGGAAAGGATCGTTGTCGGCGGGAGGAAAATATCTTTAAAAGAATTTAACCGGACGATTGCCGATGTCAGGAATCACGTCAAGCAAAACGTCAGTTATTTTGAATTTCTTACTGCAGTAGCCCTGGTGTATTTTCAGAAACAAAAAGTAGATATTGCCGTGCTGGAAGTCGGTTTGGGCGGAAGACTGGACGCGACCAATATCTGCAACCCGCTGGTTTCGGTGATCACAAATATCAATTTCGATCACACGGCTTATCTGGGCGACACTCTGGAATCCATTGCCCGCGAGAAAGCCGGGATCATCAAGCAAAACGGCCTCTGTCTTACAGCGGTAAAACAAAAAAAAGTTCTGCACGTGCTGAAAGAGGTTTGTCGGGCCCAACGGGCAACATTGTACGTCCTGGGGCGTGATGTGAAAATAAAAAAACAGAGGGATGGATCTTTTCATTATTACGGGCTGAATCGTACTCTGAAAAATCTGACCATTCCTCTGCAGGGAGGGCATCAGTTATTCAATGCAGCGCTGGCTTTGGCGGCCGTTGAAATGGGTGAAAAGAAGGGACTCGTCGTCGGCGCCGAGGCCATTTACCGGGGCCTCGAAAATGCCCGTTGGGAAGGGAGGCTGGAAGTCCTTCAGAAACACCCTCTTGTTCTTCTTGACGGCGCGCATAATCCTGCCGGTATTGACACCCTGTGCCGATCCTTGAAAAAGGATTTTTCTTTTCGTCGTTTGATTGTTATTTTTGGAGCCCTTGCAGATAAGGATTATCAAAAAATGCTTGGTAAACTCTGCCCTCTTGCCTCGAAAATAATCGTGACGCAAATCAACGCCAAACGGGCTGTCCCGGTGAGTGAATTGAAAGCAACAGCCCGTGAAATGGGTTATCCCTCCGTGATGACTGGAAATGTGCGGCAGGCGGTCGAACGGGCGCTGGCGCTGGCTGGACAAGAAGACCTGATTTGCGCTGCAGGGTCCTTTTATCTTGTCGGAGAGATAAAACAGGCGTTTCCTAAAACGTCCTTATGTGATAATGGAAACAGGCAGAGAAAATCGGCTGTTTAAATCCAGAAGAAGCAAAGACACGTTGCGAATGGAAATGAAAATTACGACGAACCATAAAATCATTTTTACCGGGGGCATATTTAAAAATGTTTTCCTGCCCGTTTTTCTTCTGGTCACCATCCTGCTGGCACCGTTTTCAACAACTCATGCCGCAAATCGCACGTCGGGTCATCAGGAGCCTGCACCCCGCGATCAGAAAAAGGTCTCTGCCAAGGACATCTCCGACAATCAAAAAAGCCCGGTTAATATTGAGGCCGACCTGATGGACTATGATCATGAAAGCGATTTATACCGCGCCAAGGGCAACGTAGCCATATTTTACGGGGGATCGTCTCTTCGGGCCGATGAAGTGGAATTGGATAACAAAAACAATACGGCCAGAGCGCAAGGCAATGCTTTTCTGAAAATGGAGGAAGATACGCTGCGGGGAGAGCGGATCATTTTTAATATTGAAGATAAAACCGGCGCCGCTTATCAGGCCGATGCCTTTTATGCGAGAAACAATTTTCATGTCCGTGGCGATAAAATTGAAAAGACAGGAGAAAATACATATTTTATCAATCAGCCGTCAGCGACGACCTGTGACGGCGATGATCCCGACTGGGAGATCGCCGGCAGCGAAATGAATGTGACCCTCGAGGGTTACGGTTCGATGAAAAACGCGTGCTTTCGGGTCAGGAGCATTCCGCTGCTCTATTCTCCCTATATTATTTTCCCGGCAAAGACAAAGCGACAGACCGGTTTGTTGCTTCCCTATCTGGCTTACTCCCGCGATAAAGACGGTATCGATGTGGAGCTTCCTTTTTTCTGGGCCGTTTCTCCTCAGATGGATGCGACGTTTTATCAGCGTTACATTGAAAAAAGAGGGTTTAAAGAAGGGGTGGAATTCAGATATGACTTCGGCAATAAATCCTTCGGCACGTTTTACGGGGATTATCTGGAAGATACGAAGCGGGTGACGGAAACGGCGGATGAGTCACTAAAACGCGACTGGCAGGGAACCCACAAACGCTGGTCTTATTACCTGCATCATCAGACCGAATTCGATACTCAGTTTTACCTTCGAACGGATCTGAAAAAGGTGTCCGACAAATGGTATTTCAAGGATTTTTCGGCTCACAATTATTATCGTGACCATTTCAACAGCTCTTCCGAAGACCGTTTTCAGAATGTGTCGTTTGAAGGTGACAAGTCGCTGCGTTATCTGGAATCAACCGTGCGTTTGTATAAAGGATGGTCCAATTACAATGTGACGGGTTTCATAAATGCGACTGACGATTTTGCGGCGGTCAACAACGATCGGACGCTGCAAAGATATCCGGAAATCATTTTCACCGGCGCCAAGCAGCCCTGGATGAATACACCTTTTTATTACGAATTTTCCGGCCGTTATGATTATCTATACAGAAAGGAAGGCGATAAGGGACACTTTGCCGATTTGTCGCCATCCGTTTCCATGCCGGTCAACATCTCCGACTACATCAGAATCATTCCTCAGTTTACGTTCAAAGAGACATTCTGGAGCCGGGATGATGAAGAAAACGCGTTGAAAGAAAAAACAGGTGACCGCGCTGTTTATAACGCGTCGGTGTCTCTTAGCAGTCAGCTTTCCCGGGTATTCCATCTCAATATGAAACATTGGGAAAAAATCAGACATGAGATAAAACCGGAAATCATCTACTCCTATGTGCCGAACGTTTCTGCGGATGACGTGCCCGATTATTACCTGCCGGCTTCATCGTCATTTGTCCTGCCGCTGACAACGTTATCGGACAATACGTTAAACGAACAGAATGCCGTTGCCTGGTCGCTGACCAACACGCTGACGGCGAAGGTTCAAGATGGAAACGGCGCTTTCACTTATCTGGAATTTCTTCGTTTGAAGTTGTTTCAGACCTACGATATTGATGAAGCCCGCCGGGATACGGACAAGAATGCTCCGGATCGCAGGCCTTTTACGGACATGGGTATAGAATTCGACTTGAATCCTCATAAATACTTTTCTTTCCGGGTGCGTGACAGATATAATGTGTACAGCGGATGGAAACAAAACAGTTATGAGGTAAGCGTCCAAAACTGGCGTGGCGATGCGCTGCTGGTGGCTTACCGGAATACCGAAGATGTGGCAGAAGAAATCAATCTGGGCGTGAAAGCCGTCATTACCGATCATCTCTACAGCACTTTTGCTCTGAAACGCGACCTGAATAATTCCCGGAAAATAGAAAACTCGCTGGGGTTTGTTTATCATAAACAATGCTGGAGTCTGGGATTCGATCTTACCGATACGGATGACGATGTCAGATTTCTGTTCAGAATATCGCTGGCCGGTTTTGGAAAATCGGGAAATAAATAAAAATATTGACCGGTTTGTGCTTATCTCTTGAGTGAATGGGCTCGAGAACAAACGACTTCAAACATAAAATTTCCATAAAAACTACTCTTTTAAGGTAACATGGATACGTTCATTTTAGCCGCAACCAGCTTTATTATTGCCGTCTCCCTGATGATTACCGGCAAAAAAGATAAGCTGCAGGCCTCTTTCGCCGTTTTATGCGCGGTCATTTTTATCTCCCAGATCGCCACCAGCCTTGAAGATATTTTTCATAATGAAATATTTTCCACGCTTAAATATCTGGGAACGCTGGCCATTGCGCCGGCGGCGATTTTATTTTTTCGTTATCTGACCCGGCACAAATCGATCATATCGCGAAAGATTTTCATTTTTTTTATTCTGGCCAGTCTCTGCGGGGCCGTGACGGTGTTTACGCCTTTATCCAGGACGCTTTATTTTCATTCCGCCGTCATCACATACATGCTCTCTGCGTTGGTGGTTTGTTATGCGGGATTGATGTGGTATGTAAAAAATTTGCCGCCGGGAACAGAAAAACGGCGATTTGGGTACTTGCTTTTTGCCTGTCCCAGCGCGTTGATCCTGGGTCATCTGGATTTATTGAATTTCTGGGGTTTGCATCTTCCGGTGATCAACGGGATGGTTTTATCCGTTCTGTTATATTTCATTCTGTTGATTGTTGCTTATCCGCAACTGCGTGAACTTCATGATTTCTTTGCCCGTTCCCTGGTGATTTTTATCAGTACCGTGACGGGTGCCGTTATTTTTTATTTCGCGGCGTCCGTCTTCGGCGGCACCCCCCCTCCGCTGACAGGATTGTTGCTGGCCTCTTTCCTGCTGGTTATTTCTTTATCTCCGTTGAAGATGATTCTGAAAAAAATATTCGGTTTCTTTTATCCGGATAGCCGGGATGTTTTTACGTCTCTGTACGAATTTGACGAGAAGCTGGAAAGAGAAAAAGCCCTGCTGCTGGCGGAAATGGCCCCGGTTTTCGCCCATGAAATCCGTAATCCGCTCGGGTCCATCAAGGGAGCGGCACAATACCTGAAAGAGGAAGCGACAACCGATGAACAGCGGGAACTGTTGAACGTTATTGTTGAAGGTACCGATAGACTCAATACGGTTGTGAGTAAATTTCTGGATTACGCGCGACCGTATCAACTCAATCTTAAATCTCAGAACGTCAATGCAATTATTCAAAACGCTGTTTCGATTATCGCAGCAAACAAGCTGGTGGAAAAAATTAAAATCATTCAGGATCTGGATGATGGTCTTCCCGATGTCGAACTGGATGAGCAGCAATTTATGCAGGTGATCTTGAACATTGCCTTAAACGCGATAGAATCGATGCCGCGTGGCGGAACTCTTGCCTTGCGCACGTCCGGAGAAGAATCTGTCGGAGAAGATGTAATAACCGTAACCATTGGTGATACGGGTGCCGGAATCAACAAAAACGATTTGAAGGATATCTTTAAGCCGTTTTTCACAACGAAAGAAAGGGGGGTCGGACTGGGGTTGGCTATCTGCCAGAAAATTATCAAAGAACACGGCGGCAGTATCAGTGTCCAGTCATCCTCTACGCAAGGCACCGTGTTTGTCGTTAAACTTAAGGTAACGGAATAACGACCGGTGACAATCAGGCTTGATAAAAGTTTCAAAGCGTAATATCTGAACGCCTATGAAAAAGATTTTGATCGTCGACGATGAACTGAATATGCGGCTGGTTTTGTCCGCCATGCTGAAAAAGGAAGGCTTTGACGTATCGTCTGCTTCCAATGGCCGCGAAGCCCTGCAGGTTCTCCAATCGAACCGCTTTGCCGTGGTGATCACCGACTTGAAGATGCCGGATATTGACGGCATGGCGCTGTTGTCCCGTATCGCCGAACAGCATCCGGAAATACCCGTGATTATGATTACCGCACACGGTACGATTGCCACCGCTGTGGAAGCCCTGAAGAAAGGCGCTTTTGATTACATCACCAAGCCTTTTGATCTTGATGATTTGAAAAATATTATCTCCAAAGCGGTCAAGACACGCACGCTGAAAGAAAATGAATTGTTTTTGACGCCCTCGGAGGTCGATCGTCTGGGGATCATTGGCACAAGCCCCAGAATCATGGAGATATTTGAAGCCATTAAACGGGTGGCTCCGACCACGACGACGGTGATGATTACCGGAGAAACGGGAACGGGTAAAGAACTGGTCGCTGACGCAATTCATTATAATTCCCCGCGCAAGAAGAATCCGCTGATTAAAATCAATTGCGCCGCTATTGCGGAAACGCTGATGGAAAGTGAGTTGTTCGGTTATGAAAAAGGAGCCTATACGGGCGCTGCTGTGACCAAACCGGGTAAATTTGAACTGGCGCACAAGGGCACGCTTTTTCTTGATGAAGTGGCTGAGATCCCGCGCGAAATGCAGGTGAAATTGTTGCGTGTGCTTCAGGAACAGACGTTTGAGCGGGTCGGCGGATTACGCACCATTAAAGTGGATGTGCGAATCATTGCCGCAACAAATCAGAACCTTTCCCGACAGGTGCAGACGGGAAATTTTCGGGAAGATTTATATTATCGCCTTAAGGTCTTTCCCATCGATATTCCGCCGCTGCGGGAAAGAAAAGAAGATATCCCGCCCCTGATCGATTATTTTCTGGAGAAATTTAACAAAAAATTGGGGCTTTCAGTGGGAATGAGCGACGAGGGCAGAGAGATACTTTTACGCCATGAATGGCCGGGCAATATCCGTGAACTGGAAAATCTCATCGAGAGAATGATGCTTTTGGCGGAGAATAAACAAATTACATCCCGGGAAATTCCCGATGAATTTAAAGTTTCCGTCGCTGAATGTCAAACCAAAGGGGTCGATGACGGCAGGATGCCTTTCAAAGCCTACGTGCGGGATCAGGTAGAAAATGTCGAGCGGCAGGTGATCATCAAGTGTCTTGAGGAATCCGGCGGAAATATTACCCAGGCGGCGAAAAAAATGGGATTGAGCCGCAAAGGGCTGCAGTTAAAAATGATTAAATATAATCTACGCAAAGAGCCAAAATAAAAACATCATGCTTTTTTCGTCCAGATGACAGGAGGAAGAAAATGAATTATAAAATCGGACTGATTGCAATACTTGCCTTTATCGTTCTGATATTCCTGGCTCAGAATATGGAGGTGACGACCGTTCGTTTTTTGTTCTGGTCAATCTCCATGTCGCGGGCGGTTCTTTTGTTTTTTTCCGTGTTGATCGGTTTTATGATCGGCTGGTTCCTGCACAGTTATATTTCATACAGCAATCGGAAGAGGCATTGAAAGATGTCAGGATTAATCTTGAGGGTGTGACGGATAATTTTTGACGGGTGGCCGGCCGGTTAATTTCTCAATCCATCATAAATATGAAGCACCGCCTGCACGTAGGCGTCGCTGTGATTGTATGCATAAACCGCTCTGTATCTCCTGTTGCGGTTGCTCATATTTCCTCCGGAGAGGCCGTTCCTGTGAAGATAGTTTTCGATACTGAAGATGGTGTCTTCTATGGAAAACGGATCAATATCGTCATTGGCGCCATGTTCGTCTACAAAGAAGAACAGCAGCGACGAGGGAATGAACTGCCCCCAACCGATGGCGCCGGCGTATGAACTTTTAAAATACCATGGTGACTGGTCGGTCTTTCGTGAAAACCTGTAAAGGGCTGTAATTTCGCGCACGGCAAATTTTTTCCGATCAGCAAAAATGTATTGTGACACCAGCGAATTGAAAGCGTAAAATTTTCCGCGATAACGACGCTCGGCGAAATTGGTTTCCATGCCGATGATGGCCGCAATCAATTCCTTGTGAATGCCGTGTTTTGTTTCCGCGCGCTCCAGAACATTGAAATGATCCTCAATAAACGGCTTCCCTTTTTTGATTTTGGCATCCACACCCAGCCGGGCAAAGTACCATTCAACCGTCCGTTTTTTATCGCGATCCGTTTGCTTCTCCGCCGATTTTCTGAAATATTGATCCATGTCGGGATGGAGCCGGAAAGCATAATGATCGATCTGATCATCAAACCATTCCCCGGGTACGCCGTTGGCCGCCAGTTGATGTTTTAATTCAAGAATCCTGAACTGGATAACCGATTCGGGAACGTTTTTGATCCGGACGTTTTCGGATGCACATCCGATAAAGAGAAAAACCATCGAAACGGCAATAAGCGATAATTTCAAATTCATTTTATGTGACTCGCTGCTGATTTTTTAATTTCTGAATCGCACATCTGTAAAAATGTTTACTCGATAATCAGCGGCATTGTCAAATCTTTTCAGACCGCCCGGCGGAATTATTTTTTAAAGATGCTTTCTTGTAATCGTGTTCAGGTTAGGGTATAAAATTTTAAACTGATTGTCACCGTGGAACTGAACCATGCATCTTAAAGGCGTAACATTTCATTCCTTAAAATATCCGACAAAAGATTACTATCCGTTCAATCTGCCGCTTTTTCGGGAAACACAGCAATTAATGTTGGATGTGCCCGTTACGTTGTTTGTCGGGGAGAACGGCACGGGGAAATCAACGCTGCTTGAAGCTCTGGCTGCCGCCTGCAATATTCATATCTGGCGCAATACACAAAGGATCGGGCCGGACCGCAATCCTTACGAAGATAAATTTCATCAGTATATATCCGTGCGCTGGGTTAATGACTGTGTGCCCGGATCGTTTTTCGGCTCAAAGGGGTTTCAGTACTTTGCCGAACGTCTGGACGAATGGGCGACGGCGGATCAAGGGCAGTTGAATTATTTCGGTGGGAAATCCCTGACCACCCAGTCCCACGGACAATCGCTGATGTCTTTTTTCCGCAGTCGTTACCGGATAAAAGGACTCTATTTACTCGATGAGCCGGAGACAGCCCTTTCACCGCGTTCGCAGATGGAGTTTCTGGATATTGTGCAAACGATGAGCGCCGCGGGGCATGCGCAGTTCATCATCGCCACCCATTCGCCGCTTTTGCTGGCCTGTCCAAAGGCGACAATCTACAGTTTTGACCGTTCGCCGCTGCGAAAAATTTTGTACGAACAAACCGAGCATTACCGCATTTATAAAGATTTTATGCTGAATAGAAATAAATATCTAAAACAAGAAGAGGAAGAAAAATGTTGAGCAAACAGGAAATCATTCAGGAAGCAAAACGTCTGCGATTTGCCGACATCGGTTTCACGTCCGCGGAACCTTTCACGTCGCAAAAGGAATACCTGTTGAAACATCAGAAAGAATACGGCTGGGCGGAAACGATCGGGTTGGGCTTGCTCGCAGGTACCGATCCGCAAAATATCCTTCCCGAAGCAAAATCCATTATCGTTGTGCTGGAATCTTATTTCGAAGAATCTTTCCCTCAAGCGATGGAGCGTCATTTTGGCCGATGCTATCTTGATGATGACCGGGTGACGAAAGATGGTCTGGCGTTGAAAATAAAAATCTTCAGGAAATTTTTGCAGACGCACGGCATAAACTCCAAGGTGCCTTTCAATCTGCCGCACCGTTTGTCGGCCGCCGTGCCCGGACTGGGAACGTTCGGCAATAATTGTGTCTTTTACGCGTGTCGTGTCGCTCGCGGGAGTTCGTTTGTCTTGCCCGTGGCTCTGGTTGTGGATCATGAATTTTTGCCGGATGAACCGTCCGTTGCCGTGGGTTGTCCGGACTGGTGCCGTAACGCCTGCGTGGCAGCCTGTCCGACCCGCGCTCTCCAGGGAGGCGGAAAAATTGATCCGCAGCGTTGTATTTCATTTTTGTCTTATTACGGAGAAGGACTCACGCCGTTAGAACTTCGTGAACCGATGGGACTGTATGTTTACGGGTGTGACCGTTGCCAGAATGTCTGCCCACGCAATATAAACTGGATGGCGAAAGAAAAACCTCTTAATCCCCGAGTTTCAGCCAAAGCCGCCGACTTTGATCTTCCCCGGCTTCTTCATATGGACAAACCGTATTTTGAGCAGAAAATATGGCCCCACATGTTTTATATGTCCTTCAATGATATCTGGCGCTGGAAAATGAACGTCGCCCGTGCGATGGGCAACAGCCGCAATCCTGCATATGTCGGAGAGTTGATCCGGGCGTTCAAAGAAAACAAGGATGAGCGCGTACAATGCATGACGGTCTGGGCGCTGGGGCGCATCGGCAGTCCGGAAGCTATGGAAGGGCTCAGGCGGTTTTTAAAAGACAGCAATGGCGCTGTCAGAGAAGAAATTGAACAAGCCATGGCATCGGCTTCCGTAAGAGTTTAAATGAGAAAAATTATTCTTCTTCCACGGAAATATCGATAACTTCCAGATTGCGCGTGCCGCCGGGTGTCTGCACGCTGACTTCAGAGCCGATGCTTTTGCCGATCAGAGCCCGTCCGATGGGCGACGTTACGGAAATTTTGCTCTGGTTGATGTCGGATTCATAAGGACCGAGCAGCTGGAAATTTATTTTTTCGCCGCTGTCGATATCTTCCAGGCTAACGCAACAGCCGAACACGACTTTGCTTGTATTTAATCCTTTTAAATTAATGATGTTGGACGTGGCCAGCTGATTTTCCAATTCCTGCATTTTCCCGTAAAGAAAAGATTGTCTTTCCTTGGCGGCGGAATATTCGGCGTTTTCAGAGATATCGCCGTGCGCGCGCGCCACTTCAATATCGCGAACATTTTCGGGAATAGACACGTTTTTCAATGTTTCAAGGTCTTTTTTAAGCTTTTCAAAACCAGCTTTTGTAATCGGCACTTTTTCCATGGTAACTCCGGATTGTTTTGCTATTCCTGACGTGATTTATTCAACAACGGGCAGGAGAATACTTTGTTGTGTTTAATAGAGAATAAATAGCCTGTCAAGGAACATTTAATGGCTTTGACCGGATAATTATGCTATTTAAGGCACAATGAAAAAATAAGGTTGAAATACGATTATGCTTGATAAATACAGTCGAGAAATAAATTATCTGCGTGTCTCCATTACCGACAGATGCAATCTGCGCTGCATTTACTGCCGTCCCAAGGAAGGAATTTCCCTGCAGGGGCATGAGGATATTTTGCGCTATGAGGAAATGCTCCGTGTCATTTCCGTGGCGGTAAAAATGGGTTTGATCAAAGTGCGGGTGACGGGAGGAGAACCGCTTGTCCGCCGCGGGTTTGTTGAATTTATTGCCGAGCTGAAAAGCATCGATGGATTGAAAGATATCAGCCTGACGACGAACGGGATTCTACTGGCGGCGTTTGCCCGGGGAATTTATGACGCCGGAATCAGCCGCATCAATGTCAGCCTGGATTCTCTGAACAAGGATAAATATTTCCAGATTACCCGGGGAGGCAATCTGGATGATGTTTTGCGCGGCATTGCCCGGGCGGAGGAAATCGGTTTTTCACCGATCAAGATCAATACGGTGGCCATCAAAGGCTTCAATGACGATGAGGCTCTGGATTTTGTCCGTTTGGCGGAGGAAAAGCCTTTTCAGGTGCGGTTCATTGAACTGATGCCGGTCGGGAAAATACATCGTGATTACGGTCAGGATTATATTCCGGCGTCGCAGTTGATCGAAAAAATCCGACGTCGCTATGAACTCGAACCGGTGAAACAAAAAATAAACAAATCGGACGGTCCGGCAAAAATATTCAAGATAAAAGGCGGACGTGGAGAAATTGGTTTTATTAATCCGGTCAGTGATCATTTTTGCTCAACCTGCAACCGCATGCGCCTTACATCTGACGGAAAACTCAGAGCCTGCCTGCTCAACGAATCTGAAGTGGATTTAAAGACGGCTTTGAAGGAAAATTGCAGCGATGCCGAGTTGGAAAAGCTCATTTGGGATGCTGTTTTATTAAAACCGAAACAACATGATATGGTCTGCACCGATAACAGTTTGAAAAAATGTTCCCGGAATATGTCGGAAATCGGCGGTTGAAAAATCTTATCCGAAAAGATATATTTCAAAAAGATATCAGGGTGCTTTCCACCTGTGAAAAGAAATGCAGGATGATCATGCGGGGTAAAGATTTCAATAAATTCGTCAGAATGTCCGTTGTGATAGATTAAGCAGGGCGAGTAAAATGTTTCTCGATCAAAAGAAGACCGGATTTTCCGGCGAGAAATTAGAAACACCGAGAGACGATTACATTTTTTCCAGACAAAAAGACCTGGTTCTGGATTTCGTTACGCCGCTGGCCGGGGAAAGGCTTCTGGATATAGGCTGCGGTACCGGCAGTCATTTACAGATATTTCGCGAAAAATGGTGCTCCTTAACGGGCGTTGATGCGTCCGGGAAGAACCTGGACGTTGCCCGGCAAAAGCATGGTGATCGGGCAGAGCTGATTCAGGCGGAACCGACGGATCTTCCTTTTTCCGATAACGAGTTTGATATTGTAACGATCATCAATTTTCTGGAGATTGCCGACAATCCGCAAAAAATTATTGAAGAAGCTGTGCGAGTCTGCCGCAACCGAATTTTTATCGGCTTTTTAAACAAGTACTCCTTTGTGGGAACCCGACAACGCCTGAAAAAAATGTTCGGATTCCCTCTTTCGCTTCCCGTCCGTCTTTACAGTCTTCCGGAAATCAAAAGCATGGTGGCGGATGCCACCGGCCCGGCTTCCGTCAAATGGGGAAGTGTCATTTATTTTCCGGCAATGGTTTACGATTTTTTTGAAGAGCTGGAGGAAATGCTGCCGGTGAGGAAAAATCCTTTCGGCGCGTTTGTCGGCCTGACATTTCCGGTGAAATACATATACCGGACAGCGCAAAGTCCGGTTATAAATTCATTCCAACTCAAGGCGAAAGCAAACCACACGGCTCCGGAAGCCGTGCGGGATATGTTGAGGCAGGCGAATCCATGATTAAAGAAGCGATGCTTTACTCCAAGCTTGAGGAAGGCCGGGTCCGCTGCAATCTTTGTGCGCACGGCTGTACCATTAATCGCGGCCGACCCGGTATTTGCGGTGTGAGAGAAAATAGAGAAGGGGTTCTGTATTCTCTGGTTTACGGAACACTGATTGCCGCAAGTGTTGACCCCATCGAAAAAAAACCTTTTTTCCACGTTCATCCTGCGTCTAAATCCTATTCCATTGCCACCATGGGATGTAATTTCAGCTGTGATTTCTGCCAGAACCACGACATTTCACAGATGCCCCGAACAACGCGCATGATTACCGGTGAAGATTTCCTGCCAGCGGAAATCGTGGCAAAAGCAAAAGAGAGCGGTTCTCAAACGATTGCCTACACCTATACCGAGCCGACTGTTTTTTTCGAGTTGGCTTATGATACTGCGAAAATTGCCGTGGAAAACGGCTTGAAAAACTTGTTCGTTACGAATGGTTTTATGACCACGGAAGCCATTGAAATAATAGCGCCGTATTTGTCCGCCGCCAACGTGGATTTGAAATCGTTCCGCGATGAGTTTTACAGGAAGAAATGCGGCGCAAGATTAAGTCCTGTTCTGGAAAGCCTGAAAAAAATGAAAGAAAAGGGAATCTGGGTGGAAATAACCACACTGCTTATTCCGGCGCTCAATGACAGTGACGAAGAGTTGAAAGACATCGCGAGATTTATAGCCGGGCTGGGCAGGGAAACGCCCTGGCATATCAGCCGCTTCCATCCGCAATACAAGATGCAGAACGTGGCGATAACCCCGCTTGATTCGCTGCATCGCGCGGCGCAAATCGGCAGAGAAGCCGGATTGAAATATGTATACAGCGGCAACGTTCCCGGGGATGATGGTGAGAACACCCGTTGTTTTCACTGCGGTAAGCTTTTGATTGAGCGTTACGGCTTTAAAATCGTCGGTACGAATCTGCAAGGCGGCAAATGTCCGCACTGCGGAACGATACTGGACGGCATATTTTAAATTAAATTTTTATATTGTCCCGCAACGCGGGCCTCCGCAGCAAAGTTCGATTCCGAATAAACAAAAATTACTGAACTCTGATCGGATATGTGGTAAAAAAACATTGCCTGAAGTCCGAAATCCTGTTTAAAAGCAGAAAATTCAGTATCCGAAAACATGAGAGGAAATTTTTATGATTGAAACGGAAAAAAATAAAACACCGGCCCGCAGGTTTGTCAGCAATTGTTTGATTGGGATTGCGGTTCGATCCCGCCGTCGCGGCGTATCAATTCTGATGTTGTGTGTGGCGATTTTATGCCTGGCCGGATGCTATTCTTATCATGAAAGAAACTGGACGGACCTCAATTTAATTGTGGGGGAAACGAAAGTATGCAAAGCATCATGGTACGGTGAGTATTTTCATAAAAAGTTGACGGCATCCGGTGATGCCTACGACATGTATGATCTTACCTGTGCGCATAAAAAATATCCTTTCGGGACAATTATCCGGGTGACCAATCTTGCCAACGGCAAGGATACGGTGTGTCTGATCAATGACCGGGGACCTTATTACTGGTTCAGAAAACTGGATCTTTCCTATGGGACGGCCAAAAGGCTGGATTTTGTTGATCAAGGTGTCGGTCCCGTCCAGGTCGAGGTGTTGGGCAGAGACTATGCTTATGCCCGATACGTGGAATACGGCAAACTCAGGAATGCAAAATCCTTGACCATCCAGGTCGGCTCCTTCCCGGATAAGAACATGGCCAGAGAATTGAAAGATCAGCTGGACGTACATTATAAAGATGTTTACATAAGCTGCGCGACCGAGGAACATGAAACGCATTACAGGGTCAGAGTGGGTAAATTCAGGAAAAGGGCCGAGGCTCTGGCGATAGCCGCGCGCATCGCAGAAGAAGGATACAGTGTGATGATATTGCCGCACAGATCGTAACCATCATCAATTTTATCACGATAAGAAGTCATCAATCTGAACAGGAAAAGATGCTGCTGTCAAATTGAAAAATCGGCGGTTTTTCAAGGTGAGAAAAAATATGGACACTCATCGCACAAAAATCATCGTTAGGAACACGTCCATGATTGTGTTGCTGGTTGCCTCCCTGTGGGGTTGTGCGCTGACCCGGGGCGTTAAAAATATAACCGGCATGGATGAAAGCATCCCGATCAGAGGAAATCTCTGCCGGTTATCCGCTTTGGAAGAAGCTCTTGCTGATTATCAGCAGATAGCCCTCAGGGGAGGCTGGCCGCAAATTCCATCCGGTCCCACACTCGGCGAAGGTGACGAAGACAAGCGGATTCCTTTGATCAGACAACGCTTGACGGCAAGCGGCGAGTTGAATTCAGCGAAAAGCACCTCTTATCTTTTTGACAGGAAGCTCAGGAAGGCTGTTCAGCGATTCCAGCGTCATCATGGTCTGACGGCAGATGGTCGTGTCGGTGGAAAAACGCTTCATGAACTGAATGTGTCTATCGGCGAACGCATCCGACAACTCGATGAAAGTCTTCAGGGCTGCCGGTCGCTGAAACCTCTTGAGGAGAGCCGTCATATTGTGGTGAATATTCCCGATTTCACCCTCACCCTTTTTGACGGTCATCATCTCCTGTTTTCCATGCCGGTGATTGTCGGGACGCCGGCCCGGCAAACCCCCGTTTTTCACAGCCGCATTCACGCTCTGGTCATCAATCCGAACTGGACGGTTCCGCAGATCATTGCTACGGAAGACCTCATCCCCAGGGTTAAAAAAGATCCGAACCATCTGAAGGATTCGAAATTCCGGATATTGAAGGATTTAAAAACTAATGAAGAAATTGATCCCGATACAATTGACTGGGAGAACCTGTCTCCGGAAAAGCTTACCTATCGTTTCCGCCAGGATTCCGGCCCGGCCAATGCTCTCGGCCGCGTTAAATTCCTGCTTCCTAATCCCTACGATATTTACCTGCATGGCACACCGGGGCAGTCGTTGTTTCTCAAGGATATTCGCGCATTCAGCTCCGGTTGCATAAGACTGGCAAGGCCTCTGGAACTTGCCGCTTACCTCCTGAAGGGCACTCCCATGGATTCCGAGAGGACCTTGCAGGCAGCGATTTCCAGTGAAAAGACGCAGAAACTGACGGTTCCCCACCCCCTGGACATTTACATCATTTACATGATGGCCTGGGTGGATGAAGACGGCGCGGTTCAATTCCGCCCCGATATTTACAAACGTCACACGGCCATGTAAGTCCACTTTCTCAACGTTGTTTTAAAAAATTTTTAATCTCAGGAACAGATCATGTCTGCATTATTTGTCCGGAAGAAAATTTTTAAAAACGTGATCATTTTTCCTGGAAAAGGATGCGGGGTTCTTTAGACATTCGGCCTTGACATTTCTGAGATTTTATAAGGACATTATTGATTATCATGATCACAAGGAGGCGCGAATGCGGTTTGAGCATCTTTTTTCACCATTGACCCTCAACGGAATGACTCTGAAAAACAGGGCGGTGATGCCGCCCATGGCGACCGGTTACGGCAATGTCGACAGCACGGTCAGCGAACGCTTGCTGGCTTACCTGGAGCGTAGAGCACAGGGCGGAACGGGTTTGATTATTACCGAGGTCTGCGCGGTGGATCCGCGCGGTAAAGGATTCCCCAATGAAATCGGCGTCTGGAAGGATGATTTTATTCCGGCGCTGTCGCGTATTCCGGCCGCGTTGCATCGTCATGGCGCCAAAGCCGCGCTGCAACTGCACCATGCCGGCCGTGAAACGTTTGAAGCCGTGCTCGGCAAAAAACCTGAGGCTCCCTCGGCGATCCCCAGCGCAGTGCTAGGTCAGCCGTGTGAAGCAATGTCTCCGGAGCGCATTGCTGAAATGGTCCGCGCTTTTGCTCAGGCGGCCGGACGCGCCCGTCAGGCCGGATTCGATGCCGTGGAACTTCACGGCGCGCACGGCTATCTGCTGAATCAGTTTCTTTCTCCTTTTTCCAACAAACGGGAAGATGAATACGGCGGAAGCGAGGAGAACCGCATGCGCTTCATTCTGGAAGTCATTGCAGCGGTGCGCAGTGTTGTCGGACATGATTTTCCCGTCTGGATCCGCGTATCGGCGGATGAGATGGTTCGCGGCGGCTACGATCTTTCTTTGATGCGCAGATTTGCACCCCGGATGGTTGCCGCGGGCGTTGATGCCATCCATTGTTCCGTGGGTGTTTATTCCACGCCGGGCGGTCTGTCCATCGCATCCATGGATACCGATCCCGGATTCAATCTGTTCCGGGCCCGTGCGCTTAAAGAGGTGGTGAGCGCCCCGATAATTGGCGTGGGTCGAATCAGTGATCCGGAAATCGCCGATCAGGCCATCGCCCGGGGAGACGCCGACCTGATCAGTTTCGGACGTCAGCATTTGACGGATCCGGATTTCATTGAAAAAATCCGTACCGGCGTTCTGGAAGATATCCGTCGCTGCACCGCCTGTAATCAGGGGTGCATCGAACGCCTGAGCTTTGAGATGAAATCCACGACATGCAGTTTCAATCCCGAATGCGGACGCGAATACAAAGGCCCCGTTTCGCCGGCCGATAAGCCAAAAAACGTATGGGTGATCGGCGCGGGTCCGGCGGGACTTTCCGCCGCCATGGCGCTGATTGCCCGAGGGCATAACGTGGAGATATTCGAAAAAGAGGACGCGCCCGGAGGGCAATTGTTGTCGGCCAGTCGTCCGCCGCACAAAGCTGTTTTTCTCGACTGGGTGAAGTGGTCTTTGCGCCGTCTGGAAAAATCTTCCGTTCGTGTTCATTGTCACCATGTTGTCAGAGCCGATGAGATTCGACAACAGAAACCGGACGCCGTGATCATTGCCTGCGGCGCCTATCCTGTTACCGCTTCCATTCCCGGCATGAATTCCAGGATCGTTGCTGATGCGCGTGATGTTCTCACCGGAAAAGTCAAACTTGTCAGTCCGGCTGTTGTTTTGGGAGCAGGATATGTCGGGATGGAAACCGCAGATTACCTGCTGGCTCACGGCATCGCCGTGACGGTGCTGGAAATGCAGACCATTCCGCCGGTGAACAGATTTTCCGCACACGGATACTGGCTGCATAAACGCATCAAAGACGGCGGAGGAAGATTGTTGTGCGGCGCCCGGGTTCTGGGGATTGAAGACCACATCGTGCGGTATATGCAAGCAGATCAACAAAGCGAGGAAAAGGCCTCCCTGATTGTGACCGCCATGGGTGCGAAATCGGAAAATACGCTGGAAGATACGCTCAAAGAATTGGCCGTTCCTTACCGGATCGTAGGGGACGCCCGCGGTCCGCGACGCATTTTGGAAGCCATTCATGAAGGCCATCAAGCAGGGACAGAATTATAGCCGGTGTCAAAAATTAAGATGGGGCACGCCGTTCCGTGAAGCATCAAACAAATCCGGAACGGATTAAATGCTTGCCATATTTTTATTTTTCTTTTAAAATAATTTTCAAGCACGGACAAATAAATCGAATTTATCAGGAGGTGTTGATGATGCAGAGAGTGAGCGACATTTTAAAAAGCAAACCGAAGCAACTGTGGACGATTATTCCGGACGCTACAGTATTTGACGCCCTTAAGATCATGGCCGATAAGGAAATCGGGGCATTGATGGTTGTTGATAAGAAAGGTAAAGTTGCCGGCATAATTACTGAACGCGATTACGCCAGAAAAATTGTCCTGAAAGGTAAAACTTCTCCTAAAACACTGGTCAAAGAAATCATGACACCTTTTAACAAAATGTATACAGTGAAACCGGATACTTCCGTTGAAGATTGCATGGTATTAATGACAGGCAAGCATATCAGACATGTTCCGGTTTTCGATGGTTCCAAGTTCATGGGTATTATTTCCATTGGCGATGCTGTTAAATCGACAATTTCCGAAAAAGATGTGCTTATTAATCAGTTAAGTAACTATATTGCCGGAAAATATTGATTTGTTAATTACTTCAATAGCTTGAGTTGTTTAATGGTTTTTCAAGGCAGGGGGTGGTGAAAACCCTGCCTTTTTATTCATTCGGAGTTATTTTTCACTCTAAAAACAAGACAATTGGAGAGTTTATTAAAAAGCTAAACAAATCAAATCACTACATATTGTGGTTCGGTCTCAGCAAAACCACATTTTGTTGTATTTTCCCTTTACAAAGGCATATTCTTTTGCTAAAATTCCACAAATTTTGAACAATTTAATAAAGAAGTTTTTTTATGAATCTGAAAAGTTTGGAAATATCGGGTTTTAAGTCATTTCGCGACAAGGTTATCCTTGATTTCTCTCATGGAGTTACCGGAATCGTCGGCCCGAATGGTTGCGGTAAATCTAATATTGTTGATGCCATCCGCTGGGTGATGGGAGAGCAAAGGGTCAAGGCTCTGCGCGGGAAAAAAATGGATGATGTTGTTTTCAACGGCAGCCAGGATTCCGCGCCGGTAAGCATGGCGGAAGTGACGATGACGTTGTTTGCCAACGGTCAGAGTTTTCCCGGAGCGTATTCCGAATTGAACGAAATATCCATTTCCCGCCGGGTTGTTCTGGACGGCGAGAGTGAATACTATATTAATAAAGCTCCCTGCCGTCTTCTCGATGTCAAGGAATTCTTCATGGGTACCGGTGTCGGCGCCCGAACCTATTCTCTGGTTGAACAGGGACATGTCACAAATCTTGTCGAAGCCAAGCCCGAAGACAGAAGATTGTATATTGAAGACGCCGCCGGTGTGTCAAAGTATAAGAGTCGCAAGGAAGCCGCTGTCCGTAAAATGGAATTGACAAAGCAGAACATGGTGCGGCTCAACGATATCATCAAGGAAGTCAAAGCACAGCTGAATACCATTTCCCGGCAGGCAAAACGAGCGGAACAATATAAAAACATTAAGCAGGAAAGCAGGGAGGCGGAAACAACCGTGGCCCTGCAAGCCTATGTGGATTTTGCCGAGAAGGAATCAGCGCTGCAGAATCAACGCACGGAATTGCAAAATCAGGAAGCTCTTATCCACGCTAATCTGGAAGCAAAAGAATCAACGCTGGATGAAATGAAAATGAAGCTTCTGGAAAATGAAGAACTGACGGCAAAGGTTCAGCAGGAACTCTACGAGATAAAAAACACCATCAGCATCAAAGAAAAAAGCATCGAATTTGCTCAGCGCCAAATCACCGACGTTTCCGAACGCAAACAGAAAGATCTGGCGGAAATTCAGACTCTGCAGATCCGAAAAGCCGATTTGAGCGCAGAAATTGAAAATCTGCGGAAAACGTCGACTGGGGCGGAAGAGAAAGTTTCTGCTCTGAAAATCGAGCGTGAAAAGATTCAGCAGAAAGTTCAGGAACTTGGCAATAGCGATAAGGAATTGAGCAACCGTCTGGAAGAAAAAAAGATTTCGTTTATCGACATTGTGACGGAAAAAGCCAAGCTGCACAACATGATTTCCAGTTTGACCAGAAACATCGAAGACCTGAAAAAACGGGAAGAACGCGAAATACACGAGCTTGAGGAAGACCAGAAAAAACTTGCCGATGTGTCCGGAAAACTGGAAACGATCGTTGAAGCGTTGAAGACGGATGAAACGGAAATGACCACACTGGAAATCAAAATGACGGAGGCTTTATCCGAACTGGAGAGAGCCAAATCGGACTTGCAGCTGAATGAAGAAGATGTTGCGAAAATTAAGGAAGACACCCATGTCAAGTCTTCCCGGCTTGTTTCGCTCAAAGAGTTTCAGGAGGCGTCCAAGTGGAGCAATGAGGGAATCAAAACGATCATTGAAAATAAAGATCATCATGATAAATTTTATGGAGTCATTGCTGATCATATCAGTGTACCTCGCGAGTATGAAGCCGCCGTGGAGGCCGTGCTGGGAGAAAAACTTCAATACGTGGTGGTGAAAAGCCAGGAAGATGGACTGCGCGCGATTGATTATCTAAAAAGCTATCAGTTGGGGCGAGGAAGTTTTGTTTCCGCCGATTTGAGAAATCATGGCGTGAAAACATACAGTGAGGAGCATCTTACCGAAGCACAGCCCCTTCTGGATAAAGTTAATGTCCGTGATGATTTTCAACCCATCGTGGATTGCTTGCTGGGAGATGTATTGCTGACGCCGACGATTGAAACCGGAATTTCCCTCTGGAAGAAAAACGGTTTCCAGGGGACGTTTGTCACGCCGGAAGGAGACATTATCAGTCCGCACGGCGTGTTGACCGGCGGTAGTTCTTCGGCGGTGGAAAAGAGCCTGCTGGCGACAAAAAGAGAGATCGGCGAATTGGAAGACGACGTGTCGAAACTGACCGTTGAACTGGAGATCAAAACAAATCAAAAAATGAATCTCCTTGCCGCAATTTCCCGCTGGGAAGAGGAAGCTTCACAGATAAAAACAGCAATTCATGCTCTGGAAATTGCCGTCAATGGAAGAAAAAAAGATCATGAACGTTTTGGAGATGAGATCAACCGCTTAAAGCAGCGCGTTGCGGTTCTGGAATTCAACCGACAGAATCTGAATGCGGAAAAATCAGAAGCAGAGGAAAGGCTTCGCGCATTCAGCACCGACGTGTTGCGGAAGGATGATGAAGAAAAACAGGCTAATGAAATCATTGCCGGTTTAAACGTTCAAAAAGAACAGTCCCGGGCTCAGATTGACGAACAGGAAAGATATTTAACGGCAAGAAAGATTGAGATCGCTTCTCTGGAAGAGAAAAAGGAAGCTGATTTACGGACGATAGCAAGGTTGCAGGATCATATCATCGCCATGGAGAATGAAAATAAATCCAAAGAAGAAGAAATCATTCTCTGCGAGAAACAGGTTGCGGAATTAACACAAACCATTGAAAATGAGCAGGCTCTGCTGAAAAATTTGTACGGCAGTTTTGCGACACAGGAAACGCTTCTGGCGGAAAAGAAAGCCGAACAGAATCGTGAAGATGCGCAGCTGAAAATAAAAGAAGGCGAAATCAGGGAAATCAAAAAGAGCATTGATGATTTGCGTCAGCAAATCAATGAAATAGAAATTCAGTGCCGGGAAACGGCTCTGAACAGGGAAAACCTGCGCAGGGGCGTGGCTGAAAAATATGAAATTGATCTGGCGGGTGCAGCTCCGGAGTTTGAAAAAGTCTCGGAAGAAAAACTTGCCGAACTGACGGCTTTGCTGGAAAAAAACAAACAGGTGATCGACAATTTTGGCGAGGTAAATCTGCTTGCCCTGAATGAATATGAAGAACTGGACAAACGCTATAACTTCCTGTCAACGCAGATAGCGGATTTGAATTCCTCCCTCAATGTTTTGCAGCGAACCATCGCGCGGATTAATAAAATTTCCCGTGCCAGATTTGCCGAAACCTTCGAAGCCGTCAATGCCTGCTTCAAAGAGGTGTTCGCGCAGATTTTCTCCGGCGGACGGGGCGAGCTGATTCTGACGGATGAAAACGACCTGCTGGAGACAGGCGTGGATATCGATATTCAGGTGCCCGGCAAAAGAAAACAAAACGTGAATCTGCTTTCCGGCGGTGAAAAATCACTGGTGGCCGTTGCTCTGATTTTCGCTATTTTAAAATATCGTCCGTCGCCGTTTCTGGTGCTGGACGAAGTTGATGCCGCCCTGGATGATGCCAACACCAATCTGTTTAACCGGTTGATTAAAGATGTGGCCGGGAACTCTCAGGTTGTGATGATTACACACAATAAGAGCACGATGGAAGTAGCCGATACGCTCTTTGGCGTGACCATGCAAAAACAGGGGATATCTACTCTGGTCTCCGTCAATCTCAACTAGCCAATCTTCAAATCCATTTCTTTACTTCTTTATAAAAAATAGTTATGAACTAATCATCGCAGAAGAAAGGTGTATGTATGGCCATCACGAGTTTTTTTGAAAAATTGAAGACGGGACTGACAAAGACCAGGGCAGCTCTGACTAAAAATCTGGATAATCTTGTGTTCGGCAAGAGGGTTCTGGACAAGGAACTTTTTGAGGAACTGGAAGAAATTCTGATTTCGGCTGATATGGGGCCGCAGTTTACCTATGATCTGATTGACGACGTCAAGCAGCGTGTCAGCCGGAACGAGTTGAACAATGCGCAGGAAATCAAAAAGGTCTTGCAGGAGCGCATGACGTCCATCCTGAAAAAGATGGAAAAACCGCTTGTGATTCCACGCAATAAGCCTTTTGTGATCATGACCATCGGGGTTAACGGCAGCGGTAAAACAACAACGATCGGTAAACTGGCTAACATGATCAGGAGTGAGGGACACGACATCATGCTGGTTGCTGCGGACACGTTCCGGGCGGCGGCGGTTGAACAGCTTGAAGTCTGGGGTGCGCGTGTGGGCGCTCCCGTCATCAAGCACAAAACCCATGCTGATCCGGCGGCGGTGGTTTTTGACGCCATATCCAAAATCAAATCCGGTTTTTCCGGCGTTATGATCGTGGATACGGCGGGAAGGCTGCACACCCGGATCAATTTGATGGAAGAACTGAAAAAAGTTAAAAGAATAATCAACAAAGAACTCCCGGAGTTGTCACCGGAAATCCTGCTGATTCTCGATGCAACCACCGGCCAGAATGCCGTTGCTCAGGCCAAGACCTTTAAAGAAGAAATCGGAGCAACCGGCATTGTTTTGACGAAGCTGGATGGTACCTCCAAAGGCGGCGTCGTGGTGAGAATTGCCAGCGAACTGGATCTTCCCGTGCGGTATATAGGCGTCGGCGAGGGGCTGGATGACTTGCGCGTTTTTGAAAGCGCTCATTTTACAAAAGCCCTTCTGGATTAAGTAACAAAACAGAAATCGGACAGAGTGGCGATGAAAAAAATCTTTGCCGTCGGCGATATTCACGGTTGTCTGACCAAGCTCAGGGATTTGATGTCCAGGATTGACATGGATGATGAGAACGATACGCTGGTGTTTATCGGCGATTACATCGATCGCGGTCAATCCAGCCGGGAAGTCGTTGATTATGTCCTGGAACTGAGAGACACGCATAAAAATGTGGTTTGTCTGCTCGGCAATCACGAACAGATGTTCGTGAATTATCTCGCCGGAAGAGATGAAGATATGTATCTGAGGAACGGCGGCATGCAAACCCTTCGTTCCTATGAAATTATTCTTACGGACGGCCCGGAGGAACGAGAAGATAAAATTCCCGCACAGCATCGAAGGTTTTTTGAATCGCTTCTGCCTTATTATGAAACCGAAAAGTATGTTTTTGTTCATGCCGGTCTCAGATCGGGTCTGCCGCTCAAAGAACAAACCTCCGATGATCTTCTATGGATACGCTACGAGTTTATCAATGCGGAAGATGATTTTGGCAAGACCGTTGTATTCGGCCATACTCCTTTTATCAGTCCGTTGATTAAAAAAAACAAGATAGGCATAGATACCGGTGCGGTATACGGCGGCAAACTTACTTGTGTGGAACTGCCGGGCGTCAAAATTTTCCAGACGTAAATATCACGGGTCGGAATGCAAAAACAAGATTTACAGAGGATGAACTTTGTTATAATCCCTCGTCGCCTATAGTGACCCCATGGTGCCCTTCAGGGTATTTAGGTTATTCACTCTTGGGATAATTCGTCCAGCAAATTTCAGCGCGCTGCGCTTCTGAAACTTGGGGCTCACTACCCTCCGCTTTGCGGGATAATTTCCAATCCCGATTTACCGGGATTGGATAGTTCGATTTATAAATTTCATTACGTTGCACTTATGAAATTTGAGTCTCACTACGACGAATGCTTTACTATAGTTCAGCAAGTCTCATGATATGGGAGTTCAACAATGAAAATTATCGAATGTGTGCCGAATTTCAGTGAGGGATGCGACTCTGAGAAACTGAAGGCAATCGCCGGAGTTTTTAAATCCTTTCCTCATGTCCGGCTGATCGATTTCAGCGGGGATGCCGATCATAACCGGAGCGTTTTCTCTTTTTTGGGAAAGCCTGAGGATGTGCTGGACGCGGCGCTTGCTTCCTGCGGAAAAGCGCTGGAATTAATCGACATGCGCAGGCAATCGGGCGTCCATCCGCGGCTGGGAGCGGTCGATGTTGTTCCTTTTATTCCGCTGGCCGGAGCGCGAATGAAAGACGCCGTCAATATAGCCCATGCGTTCGGTAAGCAGTTTTCGGAACAATTCGGCGTGCCGGTGTATTTCTATGGTTTCGCGGCGCGCAATGTTCAATGCATTGAACTTCCGGATGTTCGCCGCGGAGGTTATGAGCGTCTGGCTGATAAGATGTCCCGCGCGGAAGGTGTTCCCGATGTGGGAGAACGCACATTCAATGCCCGTTCCGGCGCCACGGCCGTGGGCGCCCGGGATGTGCTGGTGGCCTACAATATCAATCTTGCCTCTGACGATCTGCTTCTGGCGCGGCATATCGCCTCGCGAATCAGAGAAAAGGGCGGTGGACTGAAGAACGTACGGGCGATTGGCGTGATGCTGAAAGAACAAGGCGTAGCTCAGGTATCCATCAATCTGATCGATTGTAAAGAAACGCCATTGAAGACGGTATTTGACCGGGTAAAAACTCTCGCTGCCGAGGGAGGGGTCCGGATTCTGGAATCGGAGCTCATCGGTCTGGCGCCGCAGTGCGCTTTTGCCGGCGCCAAGCCCGAATATCTAAAACTGAAAAATTATGACGAAAACCGGATACTGGAAACACACATAAAACGTTTATTGAAATGAATCATGTTTTTCTCTTGGCTTCTTTCTTTTTTGCTTTTGCCAGCGTTTTCAGCATTTTTTTATCGGGAGCGTTGTTCGTCGGCGCGGCAACCGGTTGCGGCAGAACAGACTGTTCTTTAGAAAAAGCTGAAGTCATTTCTTTTTTATCACCATCCGCTTTATTCCGATCTGCATGTATTTTTTTGGCGATTGCTTCCGCCGCCATTCTGCCGAATTGACCGATAAATCCGGCAATCAGAACCAGGACAATCCATTTCAGTACAGACCAGGTGCTGATATATTCCAGTAAGTCGTTCATTATTTGCTCAATACCTAGATCAGTTGCAAAAGGTCCTGCGGTTTATCGTAGAGATAATCAGGCTGAGCGGCTGCCATTTTTTCTTTGCTGTGCCATCCCCACGTCACCCCTACGGTTTTGACTCCGGCTGCCTTGCCTTCCTTGATGTCTCCTGTTGTATCGCCAACATAGTAAATATTGTTTAATTCGACATTGTATTTTTTTGCAGCATAGAGAATCTTTTCTTTCTTGCTGAACATGAAGTCGGAGCCGAGGATGTCTCTAAAATAGTCGTTGTAATGGAATAAATCAAGCGCTTCCTTGATGGAGGCGTAATCGTTGGATGAAACAACAATCAGGCAATGTGTTTTGTGCAATTCTTCAATAACCGCAGCGACGGCGGGAAAGGGCTTCATGTCTCTGATTTTAACCTGTGCAAGGATATCCCCGGCCGCTTTCATAAAGACATCCAGATCCACGCCTTTATTTTTCAGTGATGTATAAAAATTATCTTCAAAAAGTTCGAGGAACTCTTCCCGGCTGCGTACGAAAGGCTGTTTTATATCTTTGAGACAGTCGGTTACCGTTTTTTCATAAACATCGAGCGAATCGGCCAGCACCCCGTCAAAATCAAAAATGAACAACTTCATCGCTTGATTCCTCCTCTAAATACCCGGGAAATAGCGGAGCGGAAAGGTTTTCTTAAAATCCCTTTTTCCGTGATAATTGCCGTGATCAGCCTTGCGGGCGTCACATCGAACGCCGGATTGTAAACGTTTATGCCTTGCGGCGCACTGCGGACGCCCTTGATGCTGGTGACTTCTTCGCCGTTTCTTTCTTCAATGGGAATAGCCGCGCCCGTTTGTAAAGAAACGTCAATGGTGGAAAGCGGAGCGGCAACATAAAATGGAATATTATGGGCCTTGGCCAGGACCGCCAGAGCATACGTGCCGATTTTATTGGCCGCGTCTCCATTGGCGGTGATTCTATCCGCTCCGACGATAATCTTGTCGATCTTTCCCTGCTGCATCAGAAATCCTGCCATGTTATCCGTAATTAACGTGCAGGGGATTTTTTCTTTTTTTAATTCCCAGGCGGTGAGCCTTGCGCCCTGCAGGACAGGTCTGGTCTCGTCCACGAAAACATGCAGTTTTTTACCCTGTTCGTTGGCCGCGCGAATCACGCCCAGTGCCGTGCCGTATCCCGCGGTGGCCAGCGCGCCTGCATTGCAGTGAGTGAGGATGTTGTCACCGCCGGCAAAGAGTAAACGGCCGTTTTTACCCATCCGGCGGTTGATGGCGATATCTTCCGCGCAGATTCGTTTTGCTTCATCCGTGAGCTCTTTTACCAGATTGGCTTGTTTCTTGTGATGATTCCGATCAGCGACTTTTTTCATGCGTTCCAGCGCCCAGAAAAGGTTGCGTGCCGTCGGCCGCGCCTGAGCTATCTCGTCGCAGAGAGTGAAAAACGTCTGCCGAAATTTTTCCGGTGATAAAGAGGGAAGGTTAAGTGCGCCCAGCGCGGCACCCATCGCGGCGGCCACGCCGATGGCGGGAGCGCCGCGCACGGTTAAATCTTTGATACAGGCAATAACGTCTTTGTATGATTTGCAGGTTATATATTTCTCGGCGAGCGGCAAAGCGTTCTGATCAATCAAAACAACAGAATTGTTTTTCCAAAAAATTGTTTTAATCATGGTGAAACTCCAATTTAGTGAGTCCCAAGTTTCAGAAGCGTAGCGCACTGAAATTTGTTGGACGAACTATCCCAGGAGCGAAGCGACGTGGAACTGTTGCAGGAACCGACAGCAGCTTGCTTTAGGGTCAACCTTGAGGTGGTCCGGCGAGCATCTTTTTAAGAAGTTCGTTGACCAACTGCGGGTTGGCTTTTCCCTTGGTTGCTTTCATCACCTGACCGACAAAGAAACCAAAAACTTTTTCCTTTCCACCGCGATACTCAGCAGCCTGCGCCTGATTGGCTTCAATGATGGAGGTGATAGCCTTGATGAGTTCCCCTTCATCCGTAATCTGTACCAATCCTTTTTCCTTGATGATGGTCTGCGGCGATTTACCGGTCTTGTACATATCCTCAACGACTTCTTTGGCCATTTTCCCGCTGATGGCGCCTTCTTCAATCAGTCTGATCATATCGGCCAAAGACTGCGCGGAAATGGGACATTGACGGATATCACGTTTATCTTCATTAAGGAACTTCATGACGTCACCCATGATCCAGTTACTCGCAATCTTAGGTTTCGCGCAGATTTTGACAACGTCTTCGTAGTAAAGCGCCAGCGCCTTGTCCGAGGTTAATACCCCGGCGTCATAGGCCGGAATTTGATAGTCTTTGACAAATCTCTCCCGTTTGGCCAGCGGCAGTTCGGGAAGTTCTTCCTTGATTCTTTCTACCCAGGCATCATCCACCAGAATTGGCACTAAATCGGGATCCGGGAAGTAGCGGTAATCGTGCGCTTCTTCCTTGCTGCGCATGGAATTGGTCGCGCCCTGCGCGTCATCCCACAGGCGTGTTTCCTGAACAACGGCACCGCCGTTTTCCACAAGATATTGCTGGCGCTTGATTTCATACTCCAGGGCTCGCTGCACGTTCCGGAAGGAGTTCATGTTCTTTAACTCCGTTCGGGTGCCGAATTCCTTCTGCCCTCTGGGGCGGATCGAGACGTTGGCATCGCAGCGGAAGGAGCCCTCCTCCATGTTGCCGTCGCAGATTTCCAGATACACCAGAATTTCATGCAGGCGTTTGAGATAATCGGCGGCTTCCTCCGGTGAGCGCATGTCCGGTTCGCTGACAATTTCGATTAACGGAACACCGGTGCGGTTCAGGTCAACGTAACTGACCGGATTGTGCTCGTCGTGAAGAAGTTTCCCGGCGTCTTCCTCCATGTGAATCCGGGTGATGCCGATTTTCTTCTGCTCTCCGTTGACATCCAAAATGACATGTCCGTGCTCTGCCAGCGGATAGGCATATTGCGATATCTGATAGCCTTTGGGCAGATCGGGATAAAAATAATTTTTTCGGGCGAACTCGCAGGATTTGTTGATTGCGCAGTTTGTCGCCAACGCCATTTTCATCGCGTATTCGACGACTTTTTTATTCAGCACCGGTAAAACGCCGGGCATGCCCAGACAAACCGGGCAGGTGTGGCTGTTGGGTGCTCCCCCGAATTTGGTGGAGCAACTGCAGAAAATTTTCGTATTCGTTAACATTTGGGCGTGAACTTCCAGCCCGATAACTGCTTCAAAATCCATTACAGTTTAGGCCTCCTCTTCTCAATTTTCGCATTTTTCTCGTAAGCAGAGGCAACTTGAATCAGTTTCCCTTCCTCGAAATGACCGGCCAGAAACTGCACCCCGATGGGCAAACCGCCGGATGTAAAGCCGCAGGGAACCGAGATTCCCGGTATTCCCGCCAGATTGGTTGAAATGGTGAACACATCGGAAAGATACATCTGCAGGGGGTCATCCGTTTTTTCGCCGATTTTAAAAGCCGGCGTCGGTGTGGTGGGCGTCAGAATCACATCGCAAATTTTAAACGCCTCGTCAAAATCACGTTTGATGAGAGAACGCACCTGGGATGCTTTTTTATAATAGGCGTCATAATAACCCGCAGATAAGGCATAGGTGCCGATCATAATTCTTCTTTTAACTTCCGCGCCGAAACCCTGCATGCGCGTTGTTTTGTACATTTCCAGAAGTTCGCGGACATCGGCAGCCCGGAAACCGTATTTAACGCCGTCGTAACGCGCCAGATTGGAACTGGCTTCCGCCGGTGCGATAATATAATAAGTTGCCACACAGTATTGTGTGTGAGGCAAGGAAATATCCACACACTGCCCGCCGCTTTGTTCGATAACCTGCATGGCTGTTTTCAGGGCGTTATTCACTTCGGCATCAATGCCGTCGATGAAATATTCTTTGGGAATGCCAATTTTCCAGCCTTTAATATCGCGTCCTGCAAATTGCGTATAATCGGGGACGTTCTCCGGAACAGACGTGGATTCCCTGGGATCGTAACCGGCCAACACATTCATCATGATGGCGCAGTCTTCCACATCCTTGGTAAAAGGTCCGATCTGATCAAGCGAAGAAGCAAAAGCGATCAGGCCGAAGCGGGAAACCCTTCCGTAGGTGGGCTTCAGGCCCACAATGCCGCAAAGCGCCGCGGGCTGACGGATGGACCCGCCGGTATCGGAGCCGATGGATGCGATACATTCATCGGCGGCAACCGCCGCGGCCGAACCGCCGCTGGAGCCGCCGGGGATTCTTTCCAGGTCCCACGGATTGAACGTGGGGCCGAAATAAGACGTTTCCGTTGAAGAGCCCATGGCGAATTCATCCATGTTGGCCTTGCCGACAAAAATTGCGCCGGCATCTTTCAGTTTTTCCACGACGGTCGCATTATAGGGTGGAACAAAATTATGGAGAATGTGTGAGCCGCAGGTGGTGAGAATGCCTTTGGTGCAGACAATATCCTTCAGCGCCACGGGAATGCCGGTTAATAACTTGATGTCGCCTCTTTTAATGTCCTCGTCCGCCTTTTGAGCGGATGCAAAAGCCTGTTCCTTCAGCAGGCGGATATAGGCATGCACCCGTTCTTCCACGGCGTCGATTCGTGAAAACACGGACTCGGTAATCTGTACTGCCGTCGCAGAGCCGTTTCTAATTTTTTTCTGTAACTCGTGTATGGTTAATTGGCTTAATTCCATAATCTCCCTTAAATCGTTGATTGATATTTCAGATATTCAAAGGTTCCGGATGTATGCGCTAATCGATGACCTTCGGTACCCGGAAAAACTCGCCCCGCCTGTCCGGCGCGTTGGCCAGGGAATTCTCCGTGCCGATGGAGTCCAGTATTCTGTCTTCGCGAAATGCGTTGGTTACGGCAATCGCGTGGCTCATCGGTTCCACGCCTTGGGTTTCCAACTCATTTAATTTATCGATGTATAACAGAATATCGTTGAGCTGAGAGGTGAACTTTTCCTTTTCTCCCTCCGTTATTTCCAAGCGCGCCAGATGCGCCACGTAGTCGACTTCCTGGGGACTTATCTTCAAAACACGATCTCCTTCTAATTCCAACGCACTAAAATACTTTCCAGTACGGGTTTATTTTTGCGACAACTTTGTCGATAATTAATTCACTGGTTTTTTCATCTACTTCTTGTTCCAGCAAAGATAGTCTTTCATCCGAAAAATGCGTTTCGTCCAGCATTTCGTTCAGCACGGCTTTCACCGATTTGACCAGTCCGCCCAGATGATAACCTCCTTCCAGCACGGCGACGAAACGTCCCTGACAACAGGCATCGGCAATATTAAGCAGGATGCGCGTCATCGCGGCATATCCTTCGGGTGTGACTTTCATCCCGCCCAGCGGATCCTGATAGTACGTATCGAACCCGGCCGATAACAAGACCAGTTCCGGTTTGAATTCCAGCGCCACCGGTTGGAGAATCTTGCGAAATATTTTGACGAAAGCGGCGTCGCCCACCGACATCGTCAGAGGAACATTGATGGTGTAATATTCACCCTGTCCCCGGCCGCTTTCCGAAATGCTTCCCGTTCCCGGATAATAGGGATACTGGTGAGTGGAAAAGTACAGAATGCGCTGATCCCCGTAAAAACTGTGCTGGGTGCCGTTACCGTGATGCAAATCCCAGTCAACGATTAATATTTTTTTAAAATTATATTTTTGAATGGCGTGCATGGCGCCGATGGCAATGTTATTGAAAATGCAGAAACCGGCCGCCGTGTCTTTTTCCGCATGATGTCCGGGAGGTCTGACAAAGGCAAACGCGTTATCTACCTTGCCTTCCACCACGCTGTCTATGGCGTTGCACACACCGCCGGCGGCAAGTTTCGCCGCTTCGTAAGATTCCGGAGAGGTCGATGTGTCGGGATCGAGAAAGACGCTTCGCTTGCCCGCGGTGCTGGCAATAAATTCTACATAAGATCGGGCATGAATCATTTCGATTTCTTCGTGAGTCGCTTCACGCGGCTCGATTTGTGTGAATTTCCAGGACATTAGCGGATTGTCCAGCATTTCATAGATGACGGCGAGTCTTTCCGGGCATTCGGGATGAGCAAAGCCCATCGAATGCTGCATGTACCTTCCATCCTTGACAATGCCTGTTTTTCTGGACAAGATAACCTTCTTTCTTGAGAGAAAATTCAATTAGAATACGGTTCCCGCTTATCATAAATAATTCCAAAGAGCAAAATAAATCACGATATTAAAAGGGATAAAAAAATCAAAACGCACTTTTTTGTTCGTTTTGGAATTGCTGAATCATGGTGGAAAGGCTGCGTTTCCCCGGGTCACAAAAACATTGACAAAAACGGCAATCAATATATAGGTATACGTAACTGAAAACAGGGGACATGCAAAAAATGTTTGGCATAGGAATGCAGGAACTTTTGATTATCGCGGTTATCGCGCTCCTGGTTGTCGGTCCCAGGAAATTGCCGGACCTGGCCAAGTCTCTGGGCAAGGGATTCAGTGAATTCCGGAGAGCTGCTGACGGCGTGACTGAAGATATTAAGCAGGCGGTCAAAGAAGACGAAAAGCCGAAAAATGATGACGACTGGAAAGATTCTCTCTTAATGAAAAAGCCCGGCAATGAAAAATAAAAACTGATTCATCCGAATAAATATCCTGAATAAATTAACAATCCTCTCACATTTTAAAACTGAAAACAGGCAAAATGTTAAACTATGGAAACAACGCAAGCGACCGAAGATAATAAAATGTCCCTGACTGATCATTTAATGGAGCTTCGGAAAAGACTCAGCCGTTCGCTGATAGCGCTGGGCCTCGGTTTTTTTGTCTGTTACTATTTTAAAGATTTCATTTTTGAAATTATTACCAGGCCGCTGACCCGGGTTCTGGCAAAGAACAGTTATCTGATTTATACCGGTTTGACGGAAGCGTTTTTCACCTATATGAAAATAGCTTTTTTTGCCGCGCTGATCATTACCAGCCCCTTTATCCTTTATCAAATATGGAAATTCATTTCGCCGGGGCTTTTGCCCAGGGAAAGACAATATGTCGTGCCCTTTGTCCTTTCCTCGTCTTTCCTTTTTATCGGTGGAATTCTGTTCGGATATTTTATCGTCCTGCCCACCGCATTTGAATTTTTTGTCAGTTTCAATAACGACTATTTGAAGGCGATGCTGTCTTTCAAAGATTACCTGTCTCTTTTCGTTACTTTTTTGCTGGGATTCGGCATATCTTTCGAACTGCCGATCTTCATTTTTTTTCTGACCAAACTCGGTATCGTCAACGCCCCGATGCTTTCCAAACAACGCCGATACGCTATCCTGATTATTTTTCTGGTTGCCGCCGTTCTGACCCCTTCACCGGATGCCTTGAGTCAGATATTAATGGCAATTCCTTTGATGTTCCTGTATGAGGTAAGCATCTTTGTTTCCAAGTTTGCCGAAAAAAAGAAAACAGAATCTGCACATGATGAGAGGTAATCGCTAAAATTATGTTTCTGCGCCGTAAAAGAACCAATAAAAAAAACGGAGGGGAAGTCAGAAAACTTTCGCTGCTTTTTAATATACTTCTGGGGATCATTGTCTTTATCTTGATTGTCACGGTTACCGGTGTGGCCGGATTTTACGCTTTCACCATGGATTTGCCCGGCATTGACGCGCTCAAAGATTATCGTCCCAGCATTTCCTCCCGTGTTTACGATGACAAAAACGAACTGATTGATGAATTTTTTCTGGAGGACAGAAAACTCATCAAAATTAATGAAGTTCCCAGAGTTGCGATCCAGGCTTTCGTTGCCGCGGAGGATTCCCGTTTTTTCGAACACAAGGGTTTTGATGTACAAAGTATTTTTCGGGCGGTTTTTAAAAATCTTGAAGCGGGGCACATCATCCAGGGTGGCAGCACCATCACGCAGCAGGTGGCCAAGATGATGTATCTCTCTCCCGAAAAAAAATATACCCGTAAATTCAAGGAGGCCATTCTCGCTTATAAGATCGACCGGTATCTGACCAAAGAGGAGATCCTTAATTTATATTTAAATCAGATTTACCTCGGACATGGAACTTACGGCGTGGAATCGGCATCTCTCGGTTATTTCGGAAAGAGCGCGCGGGAGTTGAAATTGCATGAAGCGGCCCTGCTGGCGGGCATGCCGAAAGCGCCCAGCAATTATTCCCCTTTTCTTCATTACGACAAAGCCAAGCAAAGGCAGTATTACGTTCTGACGCGCATGGTAGAGGACGGCTACATTTCCAGGGAGCAAATGGAGAAAGCCTACAAGGTTCCGCTGAACCTGCGTCCGATCAGGCCCAAAGACAAAATGGCGGCTTATTTTGTTGAAAATGTTCGTCGTTACGTTCAGGAAAAATACGGCGCCGATGTTTTGTATAAAGAAGGCCTTTCCATTTATACGACGCTGGATCTGAATGCGCAGAAATATGCCGGCGAAGCGATGGAACGGGGATTGAAGGAACTTGAGGAAAGAAATAAATATCAGCCGGGGCTTGTTCAGGGCGCGCTTTTCTGTATGGACGTGAAAACAGGGGCCATTCGCGCAATGATCGGCGGGCGTGACTTCAATAAAAGCGAATTTAACCGCGCGACGCAATCGCGGCGGCAACCCGGATCGGCTTTTAAGCCGATCATTTATACGGCGGCTTTTGATAAAGGCATGACGCCGGCAACCGTATTCGACGACGCGCCGATCGCCGTGAATGACGTGTCTCAGGAAAACGGCGTCTGGAGCCCGAAAAATTTCGACGGCAAATTTATGGGGCCGATCACCATGAGGACCGCTCTTGTCCTGTCCCGCAATGTCGTCACGGTTAAAATCCTGCAGGAAATCGGAATCGACTACGCCATATCGTACGCCATGAACATGGGAATCACGTCGCCCCTGGACCACGCATTATCTCTGGCATTGGGCGTGTCCGGTGTGACCTTGCAGGAGCTTGTGCAGGTTTACGGTGTCCTGGCCAACCAGGGTCAGAAGGTAACGCCTTATTTTATAAAAAAAATTGTAGACCGCACGGGCAATGTTTTTGAAGAAACCAAAGTTCAACCGGAGCAGGTCATCGATCCGCGCATCGCGTACATCGCGACTCATGTTATGCAGGACGTCGTGACCATGGGTACCGGTACGAGAGTCAGAAGCATCGGAAGGCCGGTTGCCGCAAAAACCGGAACGACCAACGATACGCGCGACGCCTGGTTTATCGGCATGACGCCTTCCTTGATTGCCGGAGTCTGGGTCGGGTTTGACCAGGAAGCTTCTCTGGGATCGCAGGAAGTCGGAGGAAGAGCGGCGGCTCCCATCTGGCTCTATTTCATGGAAAAGACATTGCAGAATACACCGGTGGAGTCATTTCCCGTTCCGGAAGGCATTGTCTTTGAAAAAATCAATCCCAAGACGGGAGAACCCGCCGGACCTTCGGAAAAAGGGACCAATGAAGCCTTTCTTCAGGGAACTTCACCGGGCAGCAGCCTGGGCGACGGAATAAAAAGCCTGTTTCGCTGACCCTGATTGCAAGCCTCTGTTGCGCTTTAAGGGCTGAACGATAATCGTCGCTGTCTAAAAAAAATATTGTTGACAAAGATTTTTTTTTCCGTTATTGAAAGCGCAAAGTAACTCAATGGAATGAATTTGTTATGTTTCTTAAAGTTTTAAAAAGCGGCATTATCCGGGTACTGAATAAAGTACTGGTCCTCGTAGTAGTCGTACTTACGGGGTCTGCCGCTCTGTATCTTTAAGAAATCAGAATAAAAGATACAAGGCCGCAGGCCCCTGAAGCCCGCGGCTTTGTTGTTTTTGGCATAAAGCCGCTTTTTCTCAAGGAAACAGGCGGCTTTTTTTTGTGAGTTCCAAATTTCAGAAACGGAGCACACTGAAATTTGCAGAACGAACAATCCCGGGAGCGGAGCGACGAGGGATCATTGCAGGAACCACAACTGTTCATTTTGGGATCTCTCTCTAAGATAAGTGATTGTATGGGGTGAATTGATAAATTACTAAAGAGGCGTATATTAAAAATAGGGGAAAAGTGATGAAACTGAAGGGAACAGAAATACTGCTGAAAGCGCTCGAAGAGGAGAAGGTTGAGATTATCTTCGGGTATCCCGGAGGCGCCGTTCTCGATATTTACGATCAGATATACAAAAGCAAGATGAAACATATTCTGGTCCGGCATGAGCAGGGCGCCGTGCATGCCGCCGACGGCTATGCGCGGTCCACGGGGAAAGTCGGTGTTTGTCTGGTGACATCGGGTCCCGGCGCAACCAACACTGTCACCGGCATTGCCACGGCGAATATGGATTCCATCCCTCTGGTTGTTTTTACGGGGCAGGTTCCCACCGGGCTGATCGGTAATGATGCTTTTCAGGAATGCGATATCACCGGCATAACCCGTCCGTGCACCAAACATAATTTCCTGGTGCGCAATATTGACGATCTCGCTGCGACGATCAAGGAAGCGTTTGATATTGCCCGATCGGGAAGACCTGGCCCGGTGCTTGTTGATCTGCCTAAAAATGTGATGGCGGCCCAGACGGAATATGATCCGGCCAACATCAAAATCAGAAATCATGAGGCCGCGTATAAACCGGCTCCGAAAAAAATGGCCAGTTTACTGGACCTGCTGACAGCGGCGAAAAAGCCTCTGATTATGACCGGCGGCGGTGTCATTCTGGGCAAAGCTTCATCGCTGCTTACTCAATTTTCCAGGAAATATCAGATTCCGGTGACCGGCACCCTGATGGGGCTTGGTTCTTTTCCGGGCAGTGATCCGTTGTGGCTGGGAATGCTGGGCATGCACGGCACATACTATGCCAACATGGCGATCAGCCACTGTGATCTGCTGATTGCGGTGGGCGTCAGGTTTGACGACCGGGTGACCGGTACTATTGATACGTTTGCCGCCAAAGCCAAAATAGTTCAGATTGACATTGATCCGTCATCCATCAATAAAAACGTTGCCGTTGATCTGCCGATCATCGGCGATACCCAGGCGGTGCTGAAGGATCTCATCACATTTCTGGAGGAACACAATTACGCTTGCGACGAAACGGCGAGAAAAACATGGCTGGATCAGATTGCCGACTGGAAGGAAAAAGTGCCGCTGACCTATTGCCAGAACGGCACAGTCATCAAACCGCAGTTTGTCATTGAGACGCTGTATAAATTAACCGGCGGCGACGCGATGATCACAACGGAAGTGGGCCAGAATCAGATGTGGACGGCGCAGTTCTTCCCATTTGACAAACCCAACACCTTTATTTCCTCAGGTGGGCTGGGAACAATGGGGTTCGGTTTCCCCGCGGCCATCGGCGTCAAATGCGCTTTCCCCGACAAGCATGTGGTGGACATTGCCGGCGACGGCAGTATCCAGATGAATATCCAGGAACTGGCCACTGCCGCGCAGTATAAAATCAATGTAAAAATCGTTCTGCTGAATAACGGCTATCTGGGCATGGTGCGCCAGTGGCAGGAATTGTTCTACGAAAAACGCTATTCATTTACGGATATGACCTATGCGCCTGATTTTGTGAAACTGGCCGAGGCGTTCGGCGTCGTGGGTTTGCGCGCCACGAAACCGGAAGACGTGGAGCCTGTGTTAAAAGAGGGGCTGGCTGCTGACAAACCGGTGCTGATGGATTTCCGTGTCTCGCGGGAAGAATGCGTTTATCCCATGGTGCATCCGGGCGATTCGATCAGCAATATGTCGTTGGGGAGCAGAGAAATGATCAATTGACGACTTCGTGAAAAGTCCAGATGCTGCGTTGCGCTTCATCCTTCGGCATTGCGGCGTATGCGAAAAATACGCCTCACTTCTCAGGATTCATGCGCCTCGCCTCTGGAGTTTTTGACAAAGTCCTTCAATAAGAAGGATTAAATAATAAATAATATGATGAGGGAGAAGATGGAAAAAAAGGAGCATATCATTTCAATACTGGTTCATAACAAGCCGGACGTGCTGGCCAGAATCGCCGGCATCCTGGGCGGTAAGGGTTATAACATTGAAAGTCTCTGCGTGAATTCGACCACGCAGTACGAAGTATCCAAAATCGTCATGACAACCGTAGGCAGCAAGGAAACCGTCACGCGTATCGAGAATCAGTTGCGCAGACTTGTTGATGTGATTCAGGTCGATGATTTAACCAACGTGGAATCGATTCACCGTGAATTGATTCTGGTGCGAATTAATTTTACCGCGGAGAAGAAGGAACAGGTCAAGAAAGCGATTGACACGAATAAATGGAAAGTAATAGTGTCAGCCGATGCCTATGTGATTCTGGAAATAACCGGTGATCAGTCGCAAATCGATTTTGCTCTGGCCAGACTGGAGCCGCTGGGTATTGCCGATATAACGAGAACCGGAATCATCGCTTTGAATTTGGAAAACGGATAACATATTTATTTTTATACAGGGGGTAATTATGGCAAAAATTAATTTTGGAGGCGTCATTGAGGATGTCATTACAGCAAAAGAATTTCCGCTGAAAAAAGCTCAGAAGGTTTTAAAGGATGAGGTCGTAGCGGTTATCGGTTACGGGGTGCAGGGGCCGGCTCAGGCGATGAACATGAAAGATAACGGCATTCATGTCATTATCGGTCAGGCAAAAGAAGACACTCGTTACTGGAAAAAAGCTATTGCCGACGGATGGAAACCCGGCAAAACTCTTTTCCCGATTGAAGAAGCGGTCAAGCGCGGAACCATCATTCAATATCTTGTTTCCGACGCCGCGCAGAAACTTCTCTGGCCCAAAGTCAAGGCCAATCTGAAAGAGGGCGATGCCCTTTATTTCTCGCATGGCTTTTCTATCGTTTACAAAAAACAGACCGGCGTTGTTCCGCCTAAATTTGTGGATGTAATCATGGTGGCTCCCAAAGGTTCGGGAACATCCGTCCGCCGGAATTTCCTGGACGGCAGCGGAATCAACTCCAGTTTTGCCGTGCATCAGGATTATACCGGCCGTGCGATGGAGAGAACACTGGCGCTGGGCATTGCTATCGGCTCGGGATTTTTATTCCCGACAACTTTCCAAATGGAAGTTTACAGTGATTTGACCGGCGAACGCGGCGTTCTGATGGGCGCTTTGGCCGGAATGATGGAAGCCCAGTACAACGAACTGCGCAAACACGGCCACACGCCCAGCGAAGCCTTTAACGAAACCGTGGAAGAGTTGACGCAGAGTCTCATTCGTCTGGTTGCGGAAAACGGCATGGATTGGATGTATGCCAATTGCTCCGCCACGGCGCAGCGCGGCGCGCTGGATTGGCGCCATAAATTCCGCAAGGCAGTCGCGCCGGTGTTTGCCCAGCTTTATAAGTCGGTGGCGACCGGAAAAGAAACAGCGATTGTGTTGAAGGCCAACAGCGCTCCGGATTACAAGGTCAAACTGGAGAAAGAGCTCAAAGCGATACATGATTCGGAAATGTGGAAAGCGGGAGCCGCTGTGCGCGAATTACGACCGGAAAAACGCAAGAAATAACAGGCTCGGAAAAAGTTGTTGATTTACGGTGCCGTTATTTCGAAGCGAAGTGAGGAATCTATGGTCCGAGAGGGAAGAGGGGTCTTCTTCAAGATTCCTCTTCCCTTTGTTTCCCGGAATGATGTGAAAATTATTTTAAGAAATCAAGGGAGAGATAACAATGAGAAGCGATCTCATGAAAAAAGGTTTTGAGCGTGCGCCGCATCGTTCTTTGTTCAAGGCGATGGGCTACACGGATGAAGAAATTGCCCGGCCGCTGATCGGCGTGGTCAATTCGGCCAATGAAATCATTCCGGGGCACATTCACCTGGATTTAATCACACAGGATGTCAAGGCGGGAATCCGGATGGCCGGCGGAACACCGGTGGAATTCCCGGTCATTGGCGTCTGCGACGGCATCGCCATGGGGCACGAAGGCATGAAATTTTCGCTGGCCAGTCGCGAACTGATCGCCGATTCCATCGAGATCATGGCGATGGCTCATCCTTTTGACGCGCTGGTTTTCATTCCCAATTGCGACAAGATCATTCCGGGCATGCTCATGGCCGCTCTGCGCCTGAACATTCCATCCATCTTTATCAGCGGCGGTCCGATGCTGGCAGGGAAACTTCAGGACAAGACCGTGGATCTGATCAGCGTTTTTGAAGGCGTAGGCGCCGTCAGGGCAAAAAAAATCACCGCCGCCGAACTGAAGCAATTGGAAGATTGCGCCTGCCCCGGCTGCGGTTCATGTTCCGGCATGTATACCGCCAATTCCATGAACTGCGTCACCGAAGCGCTGGGTCTCGGCTTGCCCGGCAACGGAACAATTCCCGCCGTCCTGGCCGCTCGTCACCGCCTGGCTAAACACGCCGGAATGAAAATCATGGATTTGCTCAAGAAAAATATCCGTCCGCGCAACATTGCCACGCTGGCTGCGTTTAAAAATGCTATAGCTGTCGACATGGCGCTGGGCTGTTCCACCAACACGGTTTTGCACATTCCGGCCGTTGCCCATGAAGCGGGTATCAAGCTCGATCTGGATCTTTTCAACACGATCAGTGAGAAAACCCCCAACCTTTGCAAATTGAGCCCTGCAGGGCGTCATCACATTGAAGATCTGGACGCGGCGGGCGGCATACAGGCCGTGATGAAAGTCATCAGTGCGCTGGGCGTCATTGATGAAAAAGCCACCACGGTAACCGGCAAAGCCGTCGGCGCCAATTTGAAAAGCGCCCGTGTTCTCAATACCGATGTCATCCGGACGCTGAAAAACGCGTACATGCAGCAGGGCGGCATTGCGATTCTGCGCGGCAACCTTGCGCCGGACGGCGCCGTGGTCAAACAATCCGCCGTCGCGCCGGCCATGCAGAAGAACGAAGGACGAGCGCGCGTGTTTGATTGTGAAGACGATGCCATTAAGGCGATTCTGGGCGGAAAGATCAAAGGCGGCGATATTGTGGTGATCCGCTATGAAGGCCCCAAGGGCGGTCCGGGCATGCGGGAAATGCTTTCGCCTACATCGGCCATCGTCGGTATGGGCCTGGATAAGACCGTCGCGCTGTTAACGGACGGACGTTTCAGCGGCGGCACACAGGGCGCGGCCATCGGCCACATTTCGCCTGAAGCCGCGGAAGGCGGTCCGATCGCGCTGGTGAAGGAAGGCGATATTATCTCCATCGATATTCCAGCCAAAAAACTCAACCTCAAGGTCAGCGCTCAGGAACTGGCCAAGCGCAGGAAAGCCCTGAAACCGTTTAAACCGAGGATTACGACGGGTTATCTGGCGAGGTATGCGAAGATGGTGACGTCGTCCTCAACGGGCGCCATTTTTAAAGATTAGTAGGGCTATCCCAAAATGCCCACCTGCTGTGTTGCGCTTCAAACCGCACCGCTCAACGTATTAAACTATACGCCTCGCAGTACGCTTTTCGCGCGCCTTGCACCTAGGCATTTTTGAACAGCCCTAAATTGTTTTCATATTCGCCGGAGCATGTCCCGCGTATGCGGGAGAGCCGACTCCTAGCCGCTGCGTTATCCTTTGAAATCAAAATGGTATAATAATATATTTTACTTTTTCACGGGCAGAGAATTTTCTAAGCTGCGTATCCATTTTGATCGTTCCTTTTCGTCAGGAATAACCATTGGAAGGATTTTATTTAAATCATTATAGATTAGTTCAATTGCTTTTTGAGCTCTGTCTGTACCGATTTCGTTTTTTGTTGTAGAAAAGAGATATGTTGTGCGTACAACAATAAGAGCTATTTCAGCCGAAGCACGATTAAGTCTTTGGATCTCAGATTTGGTTTTTAATCCCTCTTGATTTAGTGCCAAAATAGACGCTTTTTGATTCTCGATATTCTGTTGCAATTCAGATGCTTTCTTAATTAGCTCTTCTAGAGATTTTTTCTGTTGGTCTATTTTTGCTCTGGCATCATTTGCCCCAGAAATTAAAAGATTTATGGACTTTTTTTGATCACCAATTTCTTTTTTAATTTCTTCAATAGCATTATCTTTTATTTCATTAATCTCTTTTTTGGCAGTTTCTACCTCAATGCCTCCCCATTTAATTTTTTGAATGACATCGTAGTTTGTTATTAAAAACGCACTGAATAGAGCAAAGGTGAATATGGTTATCGCTACCTTAACGTCTATCTGTTTTGAGTAAAGACGACGGACAGTTGGAATCGAAAATCCTAAGAGGACCATTAATGCAATTATTTTTTCTATCATTTAAAATTTCCTCTTAACAATCAATATAAAATCTTTTATTATTCTGTATCATTTTGGTAATGGCTTTATTCGGTATCTTCGAAGCCCAGCCAGGCGAGGGCTTTTTTCTTGTCGTTGAAGAATTCGATGCGGGCGCCTCTGTTATAGGCGACGTTCGTGAAAAATCTGGTCATTTCATCAGGTGTGTAATCTGCAAGGCAGATGGCCATTGTCAGTCCCGGAATATTTTCCGCTGCAAGCGCGCCTGATTGATACGCATCCATGGAAGTAACTTTTCTGGTCTGGCTGGCTCCCTCGGCAAAGACTTTAAGACACTTATGCTTCCGGCTAGCCTTGGCTATTGCGGACCATAGTTTATCATTGCTTTCCGGAGATATTTCATAATCCGGCGCGTGGACAACATGAATATATCTGCCGTTAAATTCGATGGAAAAGTCCGAGCTCATTGAGATCCTCTTTCCGTCTTATAAATAATTTATCGCGATTGCGTTGCAACCACGAATAGGTTTTAAATTCTTGCTTTATGAAAACATACGTTAATTCTATGGATTATGCAACAGGGCAATGTCTTTGACCCGTGTCATTGCCACGATATGGATTCTCATCAGGCTATTTCCTTGATTTTCATGTCGAGTTTCCAGAAAGCCGTGCTGATTCTGTCGATGATGTCGTCCAACTTTGCCTGATCGATGGTTTCTTCATGATGACTTTTGCTCTGCCATTTGCATTTCGGCGGTATGTAGATCGTCCATTCGAGCTCCCCCATGGCGTCCGGATAGTCTTCGATTTCAAAAGTGATGATTTTGTCCCTCTCTTGATATCGCAAAGCATCCATGGATAAAATATCGACCCGCCAGCCCAGAGAGCTTTCAACGGTCTTGTCATTCGGTGCGGTGATGATTTCTTTCATGATGATCGCCCGGTTCCGTTTGCAGGATTGTCTGTAAAATCAATACCAGTCCGCAAGCATCAGTCCGGCGCTGATTCGATTGACGTTTTTATTATAGTCGAGCAGGCTTTCTCCGTATCCGTTGAAATACTGCACGTAGAGGCTGATCTTTGGGGCCAGGTTTTCGTTGATGGAAGCCAGCGGTATGCTCCACTCCAGTTGTACCGCGCCTTTGTTATCCGAACGCAGATTATTGCGCAGCATCAATGCGAACCGCTGCTTTTTCCAGTAGAGGATGCCCCATAACTCGCCGTATCCCATGTATCTGGAAAGATCGGGATTGTCATCGTCGGCATCGTCTTCGGGAAGCCGGTACCACGTCTTGAGCAGCAGTTCGAAAGAATCACCGGTAGCCGTCCCAAAATTTTTTTCCAGGCCGACATTGGCTACAATACGGTTCCAGCTCCGGGAAAGCGGCTCGGAGCGGCCGTTGGATTGATGATTAAAGCCGACGTTTACAAACTGCAGCTTTGTTCCCCAAAGATAGGGGATCTCCCGCTGCATGCGGAAGTTCAAAAGCAGTTCCGGTTCATAGTTGGTGTCGCGAAAGGGAGCGGAAAAGGCATCGTTATATAGTTGCCAGAACGACTGCTGTGTATAGGCGACCCAGAGATCAACCCCTCGGATGCCGGTACTTTTTTCGATAATATTTTTTATGGTATGATCCCTGATAATATCTCGCCAGAGTTTAAACTTGAAGCTCAGTTGAAATTTTACTTCATTGTGTTTTGCCTTGGCGTCGGGATCGAAATCCAGCGCGGCATCCTTGTTGGGTGAAAAATTATACGCCAGCGGCAGAAAATAGCAGGGCCGGTACGGCCAGAGGACAAAAATATTTCTTTCCTTACGGGGATCAAGGCTCATATCCCAGTATTTTTCCATAACGGATAAGGGCGTTTGCTTTGCGGCGGCTTCGCTTGTTTCCATGTCTCCGGCGGTGACTGCGACAGACTCTTTTTTCTCGATTGTTGTGGCGGTGGATTCTTCTTTGATGGATGGCTTACGGGCCAGTTTATCAAAACATTTCAGTCGGGTGGCGTTGTTCCTGATTTTAGCGCATTCCATCAGAGCGTTTTCCATGTCGGCGGCGCCGGCCGGCATTGCGGCCGCAACCGTAAA
>Ga0208040_1000131_pt1 | contig 105857 bp, 83 predicted proteins | sample AD_UKC083_MetaG_FD_184431 | JGI IMG/M metagenome (GOLD analysis project Ga0208040, IMG submission 184431) | Active sludge microbial communities of municipal wastewater-treating anaerobic digesters from USA - AD_UKC083_MetaG (SPAdes) (version 2) | ecosystem: Engineered > Bioreactor > Anaerobic >...
TCTTCCAATATCTTTCTTATTTTCTCTTCTAATTTGGCTTTGTTTTTTTCGACAGTTTTACGCCAAACAAAGGTGTAGCGACCAGCACGTGATTCAATTTTTGTACCATCTATGTAAACCACATCTAAACTTAGATAACCCATATCAACGAGTAATTTAACTACTTGGGTAAAAATATCGTGAATAGCATCTTTTAAGCGAGATGAACGAAAACGATTGATAGTGTTATGATCCGGAACTTGATTGCCTGAAAGCCACATGAAACTAATACGATCTTGAAGGGCTTTTTCTATTTTACGACACGAATAAATGTTGTTCAAATAGCCGAAAATGATCACTTTAAGCATCATTCGAGGATGATAAGAACTCGAACCTCCTCCTTTGTACGTATTTACTATATCACTGATATCTAAGTTATCAACTATTTGATTAACTAAACGAGCGGGTGAATCTGCCGGAAGTTTTTCATCTAAACTTGGAGGAAAAAGAAGAACTTGTCCTTGAGGGTAATCTTTAAATACAGCTTTTGTCATATCCCTTTAATTTTATGCAAAGATACTAAAAATCAATGAGATAGAGGTGAAAAATAACAAAAAAATAGCAAAAAAATCAAAGAAAAAACATAAAAAAAAGAGGCTGTTTTTACTTTTGAGACAGCCTCTACTAATCGAACAAATAAATTAAATTATTCGCTATTTGCCATCTTTTCTGGGTTTACCAATAGAATCTCTCATTTGGGTGTCCGCTTTGATGTTTTCTAATCTGTAATAGTCCATAACGCCTAAATTGCCATTTCTAAAAGCTTCAGCTAATGCCAATGGGATTTCAGCTTCTGCCAAAATCACTTTCGCACGAGCTTCTTGCGCTTTAGCCACCATCTCTTGCTCAGTTGCTACTGCCATAGCACGTCTCTCTTCAGCTTTCGCTTGTGCAATGTTTTTATCCGCATTGGCTTGGTCCATTTGAAGAATAGCACCGATGTTTTTACCTACGTCAACGTCAGCAATGTCAATAGATAGAATTTCAAATGCAGTTCCGGAGTCTAACCCTTTGGACAACACCAACTTAGAAATTGAGTCAGGATTTTCCAACACCGACTTATGTGAAGCTGCAGATCCGATAGCAGATACAATCCCTTCACCTACACGTGCTACGATGGTTTCTTCTCCGGCACCTCCAACCAATTGTCTGATATTGGTTCTCACGGTTACTCTTGCCTTGGCAATCAACTGAATCCCATCCTTCGCAACAGCAGCAACAGGAGGAGTGTCAATCACTTTTGGATTAACAGAGGTTTGGATTGCTTCCAAAATATCTCTTCCTGCCAAATCGATAGCAGTAGCTGCTTTAAAATCCAAAGGAATATTGGCTTTATCCGCAGAAATCAATGCATTAATAACAGGAGGAACACGACCACCTGCCAAATAGTGTGCTTCCAACTCATCTCTATTGAGTTTGATTCCGGCTTTTGTTCCTGTAATTAATCCATTTACAATAATGCTGGGGGGTACTTTTCTCCATCTCATCAAAATCAACTGAAGAAGCGAGATTCTAACCCCATTAAGCAAGGCATTAAACCACAATCCCAGTGGTACAAGCCATAAAAATAAGAATAATAAAAAGATTACTGCAACAATAATCAAAATTGAAAAAGGATCCATAAATATTTATTTAAGTTTAACAATAATTTTATTTTCATCAATTTGAAATATGACAATCTCTTGATTTTGATCAATAAAGCCTAAGTGTGAAAACACTTCTACTTCCTGATCTCCAAAAAGAGCCTTTCCTCCGGGTGCCAAACGCGAAATGGTTACTCCCTCCATTCCTACTTCCAATTCAGAAGGCAACACATTTACTTTACTATCTATTTCTGTTGTCAGAGCCATCTTTTTCCACGTTTTAGAGCGTAAAAAGAGAATCACTGTACCAATAATAAAAACAGCAGTAATCAGCAAAGTAATATTCCCAGCCCACAAACCGAAATGGACATACGAAAGTATTACTCCGGCAATAACAAAAAGTGCCCCAATGATTCCCACAATTCCTCCCGGCAACACCAACACTTCCAACATCAAAGCCAGAACACCCAAAACGATTAAAAAAATGATAACAAACCAGCCCATAATCTACGAATTAACACGAATAATATAATAATTTTTCTTTCCTCTTTGTACCAAAATATATTTGTTATTCAGCAAACTATCTGCTGAAACTACAAAGGTGTCATCTATTTTACTTTTGTTGATCGAAAGTGCATTCTCTTTTAGAGTACGTCTTACCTCACTCTTAGACTGAAAAACAGGCGCTTGGTCAGTCAAGAAGTCCACAATAGAGATTTGTGCATCGATCTGATCACGAGACACTTCAAATAGAGGAACACCTTCAAAAACAGCTAAAAAGTTCTTCTCTGATAGTGTAGCTAACGTTTCAGTAGTTCCTTTACCAAACAAAATTTCCGAGGCACTTACCGCTGCCTCATATTCCTCCTCGGAGTGAACACGAATCGTCAACTCTTTCGCCAATGCTTTCTGTAGTACTCTCAAATGAGGGGCTTCTTCATGTTGTTTCTCCATTTCAAGAATCTCCTCCTGAGAATAAAAAGTAAAGATCCGGATATACTTTTTGCTATCTTCATCGGAACAGTTGAGCCAGAATTGGTAGAAACTGTATGGAGAAGTCTTATCGGGATCTAACCAGACATTCCCTTGCTCCGTTTTCCCAAACTTCCCGCCATCCGCCTTTGTGATGAGTGGACAAGTGAGAGCAAACGCTTCTCCCCCAACCTTCCTTCTGATCAACTCAGTACCGGTTGTGATATTACCCCACTGATCTGATCCCCCCATTTGTAATTTACATCCATAATTTTCATACAAATATAGAAAATCATACCCCTGCACTAACTGATAGGTAAACTCAGTAAATGACATTCCTTCACCTTCACCGGATAGTCTCTTTTTAACCGAATCTTTAGCCATCATATAGTTGACTGTCAAGTGTTTCCCGACATCACGAATAAAGTCTAAAAAGGAGAACTGACTCATCCAGTCATAGTTATTCACCATAATAGCTGCATTGGAATCGCTGGCATCAAAATTGAGAAATTTTGATAGTTGCTGCTTGATTTTTTCCTGATTATATCTTAAAGTTTCAAGATCCAATAAATTACGCTCTTGCGATTTCCCTGAAGGATCACCGATCATTCCTGTGGCTCCACCCAATAGAGCAATTGGAGTATGTCCTGACCGTTGAAAATGGCTCAACATCATCACACTCACCAAATGTCCAATATGAAGTGAATCTGCAGTAGGATCAATGCCCACATAAGCTTTAGTAGGTTCTTTCATCAACAACTCTTCAGTTCCCGGCATCATATCATGAATCATGCCTCTCCATCGTAATTCTTCAACAAAATTCTTCATCTCTATCTATTGTTTTTCCATTCGTTCTTGTTTGAGCTGCTCAATCCGTTCATGTTGTTCTAAAAAGGTAGGAATGGCACTCATCTCTATTCTTTTATTTAAAATGATCTTATGGGTTTTATTGTCAATTATAAACATCGTTGGATTTCCAATAATGTTATAAGCTGCAATATAGTCTATATTAGCGGAATTACCCCCGACATTAAGCCATGGATAATTTTTTTCCTTCACATATTTCTTCAACCTTTCTTTATCCGGATCACTTCCGATAGCATACACATCAAAATTACGTTGTCCAATTGCTTCCAATGAATCATAAACAGCTCTCAAATGCTCTGATTCTGTTTTACAGGTATGGCAAGCAGGGTCATAGAACCAGAGAATAACATAAGGCTTCTTCATATTGTAAGAAGAGTGCCATTGATTAAAATCGGTGGTGAAAGAAGTATCCGGCATAATGATTTCCGGAGCAATCTTCCCTATTAAAGTAGGTTCCAAACCCTTAACCCGACGTTCGTACTTACCCAAAAGTTCTTCATCAATCCAATAGCATTTCCCTTTCAACTGATTTTCGTTGGCAATGTGGACAAACACCGCATCATGTCCAATAATTTTACTGGTTTCAAAAATATAAGAGAGCCTTTCTACAAAATAGCGATACATAACACTATCCTCTTCTGTCTTTTGAATTACCATATCAACGTAATGATTAATCGTATCCGGTTCATGTAACCACAAAATCTGGTTAAAATATTCGTTCATTGCTCTTTCTAAAGAGGGCAAATAAATGAAACGATCATCCGTTAAATCAAAATTATCCCAGTAGTGAGTCCGATAGTAGACAGCCTGAAAGTTAGAATCAATTGTTCCATCATCTCTCACTGGAGGATCCGGAATCTCTATTTGACGATACGATTTTTGCAATTTAGAAAAAAGAAAGTTAGGGTTCTTCTCAATCAACTCAGTAATAAACTGCTCCATTTCTGAATTGATATCCCGAACTTTTTGATTATAAAATTCAAGACTATCCTCGTTGGTCTCCTTGTACTCATTAATCTTCTCTTGATACTCCCTTACCTGCATCTGAGCTTGAACCGTTTTTCTTTGAAAACGAAGCATCTCTTCATTTTGTGGAGAGTTTTTAACACTAAAATTTCTTACATCTCCCAGTGTATCAATAAAATAAGTAAATTCTTGACCCCCATCAATGATAAAGTTAAGATAAGGTTTTCTATCTTGAGAAACTAAAGTATAAAGTCCCTCTTCATAAGGATTATCTCCCTTAAACAAAAAGGCACTTCTTCCGTCATTTCTAGCGGAATCCCTTAACATAAGTTTCTCCCGATAGTGAATTGCCAAGTAAATAATAGAATCTTGAGCTCCATCAATCTTAATCGCAATGTGATGTCCCTTACTCTTATTTTTAGTCCCCCCTTTCCCTCTTTGAGCAAGTACAGGATTGGAGGATAACAGTATAATAAAAAACAATAAAAATATTCCTATTCTTCTCATTTTATTTTGATTTTGATTTAATTATATTAGTCGTGTACTCTTCAAAAAAGTTCCCAATTTTGTTTAACGGAATATGTCTGCCAATTATTTTATGATTTTTATCAATGATAAAAAGTCCGGGTGTGGCTACCAAATCAAAAAAATCTAATAAATCATAATTGGGATCTCCCATTGCATAACTCAAATTGATCCAGTCAATTTCATACTCCTGAGAAAAATGATTCCAACGCTCTAAATCATCCGTTACAGAGACTGCAAAAACTTCAAAACTATATTTTGATTTAAAATTTTTATAAAATTTATATAAAATTGGAGTTTCTATCACACATTCATCACAGTCGGGATCCCAAAACCATAAAATAGTATAATCCGCCTGAATATCAGAAGTACCCACTTCTTCTCCTTTACCATTATATGCCGTAATTGGCTCAATCGTGTGATTAACGAACGACTGGCGCTTTCTTTCAGCCACCAAAGGATAAACTCGCTGATAAGATTCGTCATAAATTCCCCATCGGTCCTGTACCGGATCAAAATAGTGATCAAAAAGATATACAAAGAGGGTATCTGTTCGTGGATGATTACTCATAAAAATCCTCATCAATTGATTAGTATAGTAAACTTGCGCTTCACGATTCGGTTCTTCCTGAAAAGCATCAATAGTACCATCTAAAAAATGGTCAATTACTTCAATCCAATCACATTCATGATCATAAGTTGCCATCAACAATTCTGTAAAATAAAATCTTAAATCAGGAGTTATCGGTGTACGTAACAATCGGACATCTTTAAAGTTAACACCATCAAAATAATGCTTCATCATGTACTGATTCAGCTCATGTTCATGGGGAATACTATCTTTAAAAAGTATTTGATACTCAATTGATTCGATTGGATTATACTCCATAGCCCGGATATACTCAGTGAGCAGTGAATGAGGCGAGGTTTCCATGTAAAGGGAGACCCCTTCTCCTGATACACCGTTCTTTTGATATTCTAAAAAAATTTTATTTTTTTCACTCTTTTTTATGAAATAAAAATCAAGGGGGGAGTCAAAATGGGTCTCTATCCGCACTCTTGTGCTCTCCTCTAGAATCAGTTGAAAAAGGGGAATGTACTCCTGTGTCAGTACAGTATAGATTCCGGGATTCAATTCCTGTTTTTTGCTCTTAAAACGAAATAAATCTTTTCTTCCCGCAGCAGAATCTACAATAAAAGAGTTTTTCCCGTAGTAACCCTCTAAATAAAGCATCTCAGTTTTTGCGTCTTTGAGTTTGATATCAATTTGATATCCGACACCTGCTGAAAAGGCAAAAAAGGAAGACAACAAGTTGATACCAATAGCAAGTAATAGTAGTAGATAGCCTCGTCTCATAAATTAGTTATTGCTTAATTAGTTTTTTCACCGAAATCAATTGATCCTGATTATAAAACTCAACGAAATAGAAGCCCACTGATAAAGAGCTTGCACAATAGTAAGTAGAAGAACCGTCCCAAATAACATAATCTATCTGTTTACCGGATAAATCTCTGATCACAAAGTGTGTTCCCTTCAATTCATCTGAAACCGTAATTTGGAAATCCGATTGAGTTGGATTAGGGAAGATCGCAATCTTACGATCCAATACAAACTCATCAACTGAAACGGTCGATTCTATGTGTAATGTTGCCGGAATCGATACCCCGCATTCATTTACACCATAAACACTTAAAATACCGGTTCCTGTGGTATTCACCGTTAAATTAACAGAGGAAGAGGTAGATGGTGATAGAGTCCAGGTAGGATTGCTGATAGACCATTCAAAAGAGTTGGCATATAATGGATTATCTACTACATAGGTATAATTGCCGGGAGTATGAATATTCGCTGTACCCGATATTGTTTCGGGAAGCACCGGTTTAGGTTTAACCGTCAACGATAATCGGATAATACTATCACATCCTAATACGGTTGTCAAGTTTCTGTAAAAATAAAAGAGTCCCGCTTGATTTTGCTGTGAAATTGTAAAACCATATCCGTTATAGGTTGCCCCCTGGCAGATCTCAGCAGCTTTTTCAATGTGATAAGCCGGATTCACAATAACAGTAAACAGCATACTTTGCGAACATCCAAACAGATTTGTTCCTGTAACACTATAAGTTGATGTTGTTGCCGGTACCAGCATTATTGTGGGAGTAGTTTCACCGGTACTCCACTCATATTGGTCGGCACCCCCTCCTAAAATGTAAGTAGAATCCCCTTCACAAATAGTGAGATTACCCGTCAATTGGAGGTTTGGAGCCGGTAAAAGCGTTACAGTAGTGGATGCTGTAGCACTACATCCCTGAGAATCTGTAACGGTAACAGAGTAGAACCCGCCATCAGTTACATGAATTGTAGCATTGTGTGAATCATTACTCCAGAGATAGGAAGTACCACCTGTAGCTTGTAATGTTGCAATACTACCTGTACAAACTGAAAGCGGATCTGTAATGGTTACAACGGGTAAAGGGGCGCTATTAATATACCTGTGAGTTGTGGCTGAACACCCACTTTGAGAAACCGTTACACTATATAGCCCCGGAATAGAAATTTCGATTTGAGAAGTTGTATCACCGGTACTCCACTGGTAACTGTCTCCACCCGTAGCAATCAATACCATCTCCCCTCCTTCACAAAAATAATCATTACCATAAAGCAGTGGTTCAGGTAACGGATTAACATTCACCGGTTTATTCACTACCACACTGCACCCGTATACATTGGATACCGTGCAGGAGTACGAGGTTGATGAAGCTGGGTTAACAGTGATTACAGAAGTTGTAGCCTGATTACTCCATAAGTATGATGAGCCTCCTACAGCTTCCAACGTTAATACATTACCTTCACATACCGTAGCCTCTCCAATAATAGAAGCAGTCGGATTAGGATTCACAATGAGTGTTATAGAGGTTGGCACAGAACAACCCAATGAGTTGGATACCGTTACGGTATAGGTTCCGGCATCTGATACGGTAATTGAATTGCTATTGACACCTGTGGACCAAAGATATTGATTCCCTCCCGTTGCCGTCAATGTTGCACTAGCCCCTTCACAAATAGGAGCTCCACCTGAAATAGCAGCAGCGGGTAAAGGTAAAGGGTTAACAACTACTGAGGTAGACTTTACACAACCATTGGACCCTGTGGCTGTTAATGAATATTGAGTAGAAGTCGATGGAGTAACAGTAATAGAATTGCTTGTACTCCCATTCGACCATAAATACTGAATTGCATTGACTGCACTAAGGGTAGTACTACTACCTAAACAGGGCGATAGATTCCCTGAAATCTGAACAGCAGGAATACTCTTTTGGGTAATATTCTTTGAAACAGTAGCAATACATCCATTCAGATCTGTAGCAGTTACTGAATAGATGCCCGGTGTATTGAGTGAAATAGAGCTTCCGGTACTTCCATTACTCCAGGAATAAGTAACCTGGTTTACACTATGGGCTGTTAAAATCAGGGTCGACCCTTGACAAAAAGCTGAATCTCCAACAATGGAAACCTGAGGTGTAGGCCTTACTGAAATCACCGTAGAAAGGGAGTCACTACACCCATGTTGATCTATAACAGTCACAGAATAGGTTCCCGCTGCTGTAGGATTCATCGTAGCTGTCGACACCCCATTACTCCAAAAATAGGTAACCCCACCTGATGCGGTCAATGTTCCGGTTTCTCCCTCGCAAATAGAACTATTTCCGGTAATTACTGGAATAGGTAGAGCATGTTTAGTTACAGTTACTTGAGCGGTAGACATACAACCATAAGAAGATGTTCCTGATACGGAATAGGTCCCTCCTTCATTTAAAACTACGGAAGGAGTAGACGCACCTGTATTCCATTGATAAACTGCAGCTCCTTGAGCAGTAATCTCTGTTTGTCCTCCTTCACAAAATGATAAATTACCGGTTACGGTAATAACAGGATAGGGACGAACATTTACCCTGATTGATGCTGATTTGGTACATCCATTGGAACTGGTAACCACAACAGTATAATTAGTTGATGTGGAAGGTGTTACATTAATAAAAGGAGTTGTTTGTCCATTACTCCACATGTAAGTGGATCCGGAAGTTGAATTAACCATTAAAAAGGCAGATTCTCCGGTACAAATATTAGTATCTCCGGCGATTACAACATTGGGTAGAGGATGTGCAACTACTGTTTTGGATACCTCTCCGGTACATCCTCTGGAATCGGTGGCTGTAACTGAATAGGTCCCGGTTTGATTCACAGAAATATAGGATCCTGATGACCCATTACTCCACACATAGCTTGACCCTCCGGATACTATCAGATTGACAGATGAGCCGGAACAAAACTCGGATGGTCCTGAAATTGTTGGTGTAGGAGCCGGATGCACTGTCGTAGTTGCCGATACCGTTGCGCTACATCCTGCACTATTGGTTACGGTTACACTATAGGTTCCTGCACCGGTTGCAATCATAACGGAATCGGAGGTACCATCGTTCCACAGGTAAGTTCTCCCTCCCGATGCCGTTAAAACGCTTGATGCATTGGAACAGAAGGCACGGTTACCACTGATTACAGGGGTAGGCTTAGGGTTCATCACTACCGGAATTGAGGCAACGCCCGTACATCCATTCGCAGCAGTAACAGTAACAGAGTAGGTTCCGGGAATGGTAATAGAATTGGCTTGTGTACTAGTGCCATTACTCCACATATAAGCGCTACCACCGGTTGCAGTCAACAGCGTAGAACCACCTTGACAGAATGCAGGGGTTCCTAAAATTGAGACCGTTGGTTTTGCTTTCACTACTACGGAACTCATGTGGGTAGCTGTACAACCAAAACTATTGGAAACAGTAACAACATAGTGACCTGAAGTGGAAACCTCAATTCCTGCAGTTTGCGCTCCGGTTGACCATACATAACTATCACCCCCACCTGCTGTCAAAATTGTAGTTTCACCTTGACAAATTGATGTTTCTCCAATAATTGTAGCAGTGGGTTTGGGATGCACATTGAGTGTAATCAACTCTACAGCACTACAACCTAATGAATTGGTTACAGTAACATAATAGAAAGAAGTTTGTGTAGGAGTCAAAAAAACGGTTGGGGAAGTTTGATTATCGATACTCCACAGGTAAGAGGTTCCTCCACTGGCTGTAAGTACGGTTGACTCTCCGATACAAATATCGGTATCCCCGGTAATCTCAACCTGAGGTTCACTTTGTATAAAGTTGATCGACTTAATCTTTGAACATCCATTGGAAGAGGTTACCGTAACGGTGTATAAACCTGCATCCGCAACCGTAATAGTTGCTGCAGTATCTCCGGTACTCCAGTGATATGCACCATCTCCATGAACCGTAAATTGGGTACTCTGTTCAACACATTTCACAGAATCGCCGGTGATAAACACTTCAGGTGCTGGTATGGTTTGCACCTCCGCGGATAAGGTTAGGATACACCCTTTTTCATTGGTCAAAGTGAGCTCATAAGTACCTGCTTCCTCTACTACTATGGTATCCTGAATAGCTCCGGTACTCCATAAAAGAGAATAGTTGGAAATTTCCTCTCCCACAACTACTAAAATCTCAGTTTCATTATCACAAAACGGATCGGGAATAACCAATTCACCTTCGGGTAGATCATTCACAATCACCAAAATAGAATCTTCAACTACACAATTATACTCATTGGTTGCTGCAATATTATAATAGGTAGTTGTATCCGGAGCTACATAGATAGAATCTTGAGTCTCGTCTGTAGACCAAAGCAGAGCAGCATCGGAAAAGGCAACCAGCTGCACAGTATCTCCATTACAGATCTCTAGTTGAGTTTCAACAACCGTCAAAGTAGGATTGGGATGAATAACCACACCCACACTGGTAGGGGTATAACACCCGTATTGATCTGAAACAGTAACGGTATAGATTCCACTTTCCGTAACAAACAAACTGTCCGTTTCCACACCATTGCTCCATATATAATTGGTGCCACCTATTGCCACAATTGGAGAAAGGTCTCCATCACAGCGTTCCGTATTGCCCACAATTTCAACTGTAGGTGGATTGTGAACAAAAACTGTAACCGAATCAACATAAGAACATCCATTGGGTGCAGTCAGCATTACTGAATAAGTTGTGGTTTCCAAAGGAGATACTTGAATCGATGCGTTTGTGTCTCCTGTCGACCAAATGTACTGAAATCCCGAAGAGACTTCAATCTGTGTTGATTCTCCGTGACAGATATCAAAAATACCTGTAAACTCTACTTCCGGCATAGGAATTACAACAGGAACTATCTTTTCAAGACGATAACATCCATTATTATTTTGAGCCCTTACAACAATTGTATCGGAATTGTATGCAGTATAACTGGCTGACTCCAATTCATCGTTCCAAATCAACAGATCCGCATTTGTAACAGGAGTAATCGTAATAGAGTCATAATCACAGAATGGTGTTAACGGTGGTATTTCAAGAGTTGGCGACTCTTGAATCAAAATTTCTGCGGATGCCTGACTTTGATAGCAACCGAGCAAATCTGTAACCGTTACACTATAGATTCCGGAGCTCTCCGGCACTATGGACTCTGTTTCCTCTCCGGTATTCCATAAAAAGAGTTCTCCACCGGTAGCTGTAAAGCTAAAAGACTCATTATCACACACTTCATTATCCCCAAGTATTTCGGCTTGGAAAGGAGTGTAAATAGTTAAATCAATCACAATAACACTATCACATCCATCCTGAGAGGTATATTCAATATTGTAAATTCCGGTTTCAGTATAACTATGCAGTGTATCAAACACATAAGGAGATGCAGTATCACACATCACTATACGAACTGTATCATAATAGGTTGGGAACACCTCTAAATAGAGCGTATGGAAACTATTGCATGCCGATTCAAAGAGATACTCACCCGATTGATTCAGAAGCGAATCCCGGTACAACAATGGTAGTTCCGAAGCACAAATTTGAAGTTCGTTTGTATCGACAACTGTAGGAATGAGCGTAACATGGTAGGTGATCACACTGTCACATCCATCCTCTCTTAAAAAAGAAAACGTATAGATCCCGGGATCTGAAATAAGGGTATCTTCAAGTTGGTATGGCGTTTCATCAGTACATAAGTTCAGATCAACCTGCTCAAAAAATGGACGAATATCAATCTCTACTTCCACCAAACTATCGCATCCGTTGGACATAGCAAAGCGATGTATAAAAGAGGTTGACTGTGTAAACAGCGTATCCAAAGGTTCAAAATAGTACTCTTCACAGGTTCTCACATAATGTGTACCGGCTATACTATTCAGGATCAAACCTGTTCTACCTGAATTCAACTCAATATGAAACACAGACGGAAGATCCTGAATTTGAAAACGATTTTTAATATAATTGATCTTCTCTACAGGAGGATTTCCTAAAATAGCGACAAATTGAGAGCATCTTTGGTAATTCTCCTTTTCAACAACAACCACCTCACTAGAAAGGAAAAAAGGATTAACAGAGATATACGCTTCTCCGTCAAGGAAAAGGGTTCCTCCATTCAAATTTGTTTTGTTGAGCATAAGGAATGCTGTTTCTTCCATTTTAATAGCCGATCCCCGAGGAGCATCATTATTTAAAAAGTGTACTCCATCAATCAATCCATTTCCCTTGTGAAGATAGAGGGCTCCCCCATTACTAGTTGAACTATTATTGCGAATCAGTCCACCATACAAACTCAAATTTCCTTCATTGTATATGGCAGCACTCTCTCCATGATGTTCCTCCACAATAACTCCATTTTCAAATGCTAAAGAGCCTAGATTTTTAATCAAATGGTCAGAGGTTTGATATTGATCATGGGTTCCACTAATTGTTAAAGTAAGTGTATCTGTTCCTATCACTCTACCCTGCAATATTAAACCTGTTCCCACTTTCGTTTCAATCAGGTGGGTTAATGAGTCAGCCGGAGCCACAATGCTTGCCGCTGAGTCGGGAATCAATTTGAAGAACCCACTTTGAATCACAATTGGCGAGGAGAGGAAAACGTCTTGAGTAATATAAATAGAATAGACTCCCCCCTGATATATTGAATATCCAAAATCGGCACCACCTATAGCCGTAATAAAAGTATTTCCATTAGTAACAATACCCCCCGGTGCGTTTTGGGAAAACAAAGATTTAGAATGAAATAAACTCAAAAAAAAGAGTATATACAATCCCCATTTTATCTTTTTCATAACGTAGGTTTTAAAAGTGCAAATATACGTTAACTTTTGGGATTGAGTAAAAAAAGGACAAAAAAAAAGAGCTTTTTTAACAAAAAGCTCTTTTTTTCATAAATCATATCCTTATCTCATGTATGGGAAACGATTTCCTGGGAAATGAGCATTCATTCCCAACATCTCCTCAATACGGAGCAATTGATTATATTTTGCAATTCTATCGGTTCTACTTGCAGATCCGGTTTTAATCTGACCGGTATTCAATGCTACAGCCAAATCAGCGATGGTAGTATCCTCAGTTTCTCCTGATCTATGGGAGATTACTGCGGTATAGCCACTTCTATGAGCTAAATTAACCGCATCAATAGTTTCTGTTAAAGTACCGATTTGGTTTACTTTAATCAAGATTGAATTAGCTACTCCCTTTCTGATACCTTCAGCCAAACGATTTACATTAGTCACAAAAAGGTCATCTCCAACCAATTGAACGCGCTCGCCCATCTTTTTGGTCATTAAAGCCCATCCGTCCCAATCATCTTCAGCCATACCATCTTCAATGGAAACGATAGGATATTTTCTTACCCACTCAGCCCAGTAATCCACCATTTGTGCCGGTGTCAACTTTTCGCCTGTCGATTTAAACAGGTGATACACATTCTCTTCAGGAAGATAATACTCGGTAGAAGCCGGATCCAGAGCGATACAAATATCGATACCTGGTTTATATCCCGCTTTTTCGATAGCTTCCAAAATCACTTCGATGGCTTCTTCGTTAGATTTTAAATTTGGTGCAAAACCACCCTCATCTCCCACATTGGTAGCATGTCCTTTTGATTTCAATACTGATTTCAGATTATGGAAAGTTTCAGCTCCCATTCTCAACGCTTGTGAGAAGGTAGTTGCGCCTACCGGCATAATCATAAACTCCTGAAAGTCAATACTATTATCTGCATGGGATCCTCCATTAATGATATTCATCATCGGAACGGGTAATGTATTCGCATTGACACCGCCAATATATCTGTACAACTCCTGGTTGCTTTCCATAGCTGCCGCTTTTGCTACTGCCAAAGAAACTCCCAAAGTTGCATTGGCACCCATATTTGCTTTGTTAGGGGTTCCATCAATCTCGATCAATTTAGCATCAATCTCATTTTGACTATTCACAAACATTCCTTTGAGTTCTTCTGCAATTACTTTATTTACATTTTGAACTGCTTTAAGCACTCCTTTTCCTAAATATTGTGATTTATCATTATCTCTCAACTCAACAGCCTCATGTGCTCCGGTTGAAGCTCCTGATGGAACAGCAGCGCGTCCCATGGCTCCTGCAGCGGTATAAACATCCACTTCAACAGTTGGATTGCCTCTTGAATCCAAAATCTGACGTCCAAAAACTCCAATTATTTCACTCATTTTCTTTAGTTTAATTATTAATTAATATTTCAATTTTCGGTTTGCAAAGGTACGAAAAAAAATTGATTTATGATCTTTGGATCCAGATCATAATACCAACCAGTAAAAGTGCCATAGGAGGCAACATCATTAATCCGTTATTCATGTAGCCCGCTTCATAGAAAGAGGTAGGAATTACTTGCATATTCCATAAGGTTCCCGAACCGAAAATTTCACGGATTACCCCAACAATAATTAGCACCAAACCATAACCGAACCCATTAAAGATTCCATCAAGGAAAGAAGGAATGGGTGGATTGCCCATTGCAAATGCTTCCAAACGCCCCATCACAATACAGTTTGTGATGATCAGCCCGACAAAAACGGAAAGCATTTTACTCATATCATAGAAGAATGCTTGCAAAATTTGATCTACAAGAATTACCATAGTGGCAATCACCACCAGTTGAATAACAATTCTGATTCGCGATGGAATCATTTTGCGTATTAAGGAGATAATCAAGCTTGAAAAACCGGTTACAACGGTCACAGAAAGTGCCATTACAAAAGCGGGTTTCAGTTGAGCGGTTACAGCCAAAGCCGAACAAACGCCTAAAATCTGAACTAAAATAGGATTATCTTTACTTAGTGGCCCAAAATATTTTTTGATACTCATATCCTCTATTTCTCCGTTAATGATCTTTCTTTTTTATTAATTTGTATTAAAAGGGGGATGTAGGGTTCCAACTCCTTTGCAATCATTGTTTCCAATCCTTGACTGGTGATTGTCCCCCCGGAAATGGCGTCAACTCCATGGTTAGGATTGACGTTACTGTTGGCAACTCCCCCCTTAACCACTTTAATCGACTGAAAAACACCCAGCTGATCGAACAGTTGTTTCCCTTCAAACTGAGAGTAAAAACGCTCTGTATTAATCTCATCACCCAATCCCGGTGTTTCGCTCTTATGGTCAAAAACAGCACCTTGTACTGTATTTCCATCCTCTCTGATGGCAATATAGCCCCAAATGGGTCCCCATAATCCTTTCCCTTTAAGAGAAAAAACGTAACAGTAGGAGTTATCCCGAAGTTTCACCTTGATCACTTGGCGTTGCTCTTTTTTTCCATTAATCAAAACCTCAACTTCACTCTCTTCAGCAACAGTATTATAAAATTGAATCGGATCTTCAACCGACTTATACCCCGATGCAGTCAAAATTTGAGTCATTCTCTCTTTTTGTCTGTTAGCTCGTTGAAAGGGTTGTAACCCGACTGAAGCCAGGGTTAAAATTGTTGCACAAATCAAAACAACAATCGTAGTAAAAACAAATATATAGGTGTTTGAAAACTTCATCCCGGCTAAATTTTAAGATTATTAATTTTAATGATCTCCTTTTTCCTATTCCTGATATGAATCTGCACTACGATATAGTCAATCAACGGAGCAAAAATATTCATCAATAGAATAGCCAACATCATCCCTTCGGGATACCCTTTATTGACTACCCTAATCAAGATGGCCATAACTCCAATGAGGAAACCATAAACGACCTTACCTACCGGAGTGTGTGCTGCACTGACCGGGTCTGTCGCCATAAAAACAGCACCAAATAAAAAACCACCCAAGAAAAGGTGTTGCCAGGCAGGATAATCAAAAATGGGACTGCCTCCAATCCAGTTTAGAAGTCCTCCCATTGCCAATCCACCCACCACAACAGAGAGCATAATCCTCAGACTACCCACACCTGTAATAACCAAAAAAACAGCGCCCAATAGTATTGCAATTTTTGAAGTTTCTCCTATTGAACCCGGAATCGTCCCAACCATCATCTCCATCATACCGGGTAATTGGCTTACTTCTCCCAAGGCCAAATGAGCTAAGGGTGTCGCCCCTGAAAAAGCGTCAGTTTGACCCGCAATCCACACAAAATCACCTGTAATCACTTTGGGGTAAGAGAAAAAAATGAATGCACGAGCCACTAAAGCAGGATTGAGGAAGTTGTATCCGTTCCCCCCAAATACTTCTTTACAAAAAAGAACAGAAAACGCGGTAGCCAAAGCGACAATCCACAACGGAATATCAGGAGGGAGAATCATCGGAATCAACAGTCCCGTGACAAAAAATCCCTCTGCCACTTGATGATTTCTAATTTTGGCAAAGATAATCTCCACAGTCAATCCTGAAACATAAGTAACTATGATGATGGGCAATACTTTGATCAGTCCATAACCAAACATACGAAGGTAGGAAACTGTTTCACCTGTAAATAGGAAATGCTGATAGCCCACATTCCAAATTCCAAAAAGAAGCGCAGGGAGCAGCGCGATCATCACCGTAATCATACCTCTTTTCATATCCACCGCATCACGAATGTGTGTTCCTGTCTTGGTTCGAGTCTTGGGAGTTAGGAAAAAGGTATCCATCGCATCATAGAAGGGGTACAAAGGATGGAGTGGTTTCCCTTTTTGAAACCATTTTCCTACTTTTTCCGATATCTTTTCTAGTTTTTTCATAAATCAAACGCTATCTATTTAACCAACTCCCATAAAGCATCATGAACAATTTGTTGACAGTTGGTCTTGGAGGGACAGACAAATTCACACAGTGCAAAATCCTCCTCTACCACCTCATAAATCCCGAGTGCCTCCATCAAATCCAAATCTTTAATAATGCATGCTTTCAGCAGTTGATCCGGTAAAAGACGAAACGGAAAAACCTTTGAATACACATCTGAAAACATCAAAGCACGCTGTCCGCCATGTAAACGGGTATCCATAACATACTCTTTTTTAGGCATCAAAAAGGATAAAAAGGTTCTCGATATGGAAAATTTATTCAAACCGGGAGTCATCCAGCCTAAAAACTCTCTTTGTACATCATCACTAATTACTGAAATTTGATGATCATAAAACCCGATAAAGCCATCTTTACCCACATTTCGTCCTGTTAGTAGATTTCCGCTCACTACTCTTGGTAGTTCAATATCCACCTGTTCTTTTATTAAATCTGACAAAGCTGCTCCGATTATGGTATCATAATATTGAGGGTTTTTAACCTCAGACCCTGTTAAGGCTACAGTTCTGGAAAAGTCAAGTTGTTTATGTAGGAAAAGGTGTCCAATGCTGGCAGTATGTTGCGGGTCAACATACCATACCAACTCCCCTTTTTGAATTGGAGTAACAAAATGGATCTGTGTCCCCACATTTCCCGCGGGATGTCTCCCTTTAAACGAAATTACTCTAATATGAGTGGTATCAATCTTTTCCAGTACCTCTTTTTGCAACCAATCTGCCAATGGTTTATGGTCGGCAGGAATAGTAAGGTACAGATTACCCTTTGTCAGTTGAGACAATATTTTAACTCCCCGAGCAAACTGTGCTCCTTTATCTTGCAAAATATAGTGCAAATCAGGTGCCAAAGGGGCGGTATCAAAACAACTGATATAGATTGCTTTAGGTCTTTGGTCCGGATTAGCAATCGTCCCAAAAGGACGTTGTCTGATCATAGGCCAAACTCCGGCAGTTAACATCGTATCGATAATCTCCTCCGATGACTCCTCTTTTATCATTTCCGTAGAAATCGAACTGCTATTTTTATGATCCTTTTCAATAATTACGGCGGTAATTCTTCTTTTTTCACCCCGAACTATTTCGGTTACTGTTCCACTCACAGGAGCAACAAAGTTGATTTTGGGATTTTCTTTCGCAACAAAAAGGGAATCTCCAACCCGGACAGCAGTTCCGGCTTCTACCATTAACTGAGGAGTGATCCACTTGAAATCAGGTGGAGTTATGGCAACCTTTTGAGGAGTATATGCTGTTCTAATTGGTTGAGGCGAGCCCTTCAGCCGAATATCCAATCCTTTGGTTATCTTGATAAATCGATCCACTCTCATGCGCATCCCTTTGAATAATAAAACAAGCTACAAAGTTACATCATTTTTTGGAAATCAAACCCTACCTACAACAACTTCAGCATCAACTCTCCGGATCCGATGCGGTAGCCTTCGGATTTGAGGATAATTACTCCATCTTGATTGAGAATCAACAATAATGGATACTCTCCTTTGAAATCACCTTGCATATTTTTGGTGATTTGTTTCATCATTTGAGCGTCTTCATCCACTAAAAAGTGAGATTGTGCAGGTAAATTCCACGTTTCAGGTTTAAAGTCTTCGGTATGTTTATCTGAAGGAATCACAAAAACAAGTGCTCCCCCCCACTCTTCATACTGTTTTTTCAACAATCCTATATCTTTCAAAAGGTGGCGGGTCGGTTCACGAGTCGGATCAATAAAGCAGAATATCAGTTTTTTATCACCCATCAATTGTTCAATGGAAGTATTCTCGAGTGATCCGCACAATTCTTGCTCCAAGTCAACAGTGCCATAGTTGGATTCTCTGGGGATCAACTTTCTAATCTCTATCTCCTTCTCAATTTTCTCACCTGCCACAATGTTGAAGAACTCTACCCTTGATAACACCGTACCGTCATCATAACGATTTCCGGTTGAAAGCATATAGTATCCCGGATCCAAGGTAATCGTTGTTGGGAATGAACTCATTCTGGAATCCCCTCTAAAATCAAAAGTAACAAAATCACCATCCACAAATTGCACCAAGGTAAAGTGTGTCCTATAACTTAGCTGAATCTGAGGCATCTCCGGATCAGGGTTGAAACTCAACACCAATTCTCCCTTTTCTATATTCTCATCCTCTTTTTTAGGATCAAAGGAAATCTCTTTCCATGCTTTATTCTCATAAACATAAATTTTTCCATCTGAACCATCCAAATAGGCAGGAATATCCAAAGAGCGACATGCCGCTACAAAAAAGATATCTCTTGATTGTTCATCACTCACCTTCAACTCAAACACTCCTCGAGGGGAGATCGGACAACGATAATAATTATCCTCATTACTGATTTTTACATTCTCTTTTGTCCACTGATAGATCTCGTCTGAATTAACTTTTTCTCCCAAAAGAGCTTTCAACTCCTTATTCAGGAAGGGTCTCCAGGGTCTGATCAACTCATTGGCAATTCGGGCGGGCAAGATCCCCTTAAGATAAGCTTCCTCTCCATAACTTACAGTTCCACCTGCATTATAATAAGTTACATGAGCTTCCAAAATATCGGCAGGTGTGTCTCGTAAATCTTTATCAGCTAAAGATTCCAGGAATGAGTTGAGATAGAGTCCCGCTTCATATTGGGTATGGTTTTGAATAAATTTTGCAATCTCAGCGTGATTCCCTTCACTTCTTTTGATTGCTTTGACAATTTGCTCTTCCGTTAAATTCGCCGATTTAATTTTTCTTGCCTCCTCTTCTGTCATGAATGTCGCCACATAGGCATTTCTAACAGAATCTTCATATTGGAGACGTGCATTATGTTTTTTCATCACCTCATCACTAATCTCTTTGGTTACCTTTTTCTCATAAGGTGGAACCATATCTATCATCTCTACATACTCCTCGCCTGCCACTCTATCAAGCACAATGGTGGTCTCCTCTTGTTCCCTGAGATCTATTTTTTGGTAGTTGTATTTTCCGTTATGGGAAGCCCAAATGAGCAAATCACCATATCCCGTTGTAAACTGCGCTACTCCCTTTGAATCTGTCTGAACTGACAACAAAGGATAATATTCAGCATAATTATATATTTTAAACTTTACGGTAGCATTCTCTACCGGTTGTTTATTTTGATCCAACACTTGTACTGTTACTGTTTTTACTTCTGCGTAGTTATCGAGCATATTTGAAACAGAATAAAGAGGGGTCTCAACATTCTTTTCTCCCTTGATATTGTTTTTTCCAAAGATCGTGGTATGCACCATCATAGCCCTGGTAGAAGGATTGGCAAACCATCCCATATTTAGTTCAGGATCAGGTTCACAGGCTCCCAAAAAGTACCATTTCCCGTCGATCCACACCTCCACCCAGGCATGATTACTATCCGAATGTGCCCAACGGGGAGAATAACATTGACGTGCAGGAATTCCTACGGCACGAAGCGCTGTAACGGTAAAAGTGGACTCCTCTCCACATCTTCCCAAAGAGGTTCTCACGGTTGCCAACGGTGCTGAGGTTCTGATATCCGCAGGACGATAGGTTACCTTTTCGTGACACCAGTGGTTTACTTCCAATGCAGCATCATACATGGAGAGATCCTTAATCCGATCTTTCAACTCATGAAAAAAGACCATTCTCGCCGTATCCAGGTTCTCATTGTTGACGCGATGTACCAGCACAAAGTGTCTGAAGATATCCTCCGGAACCGATTTCCCCCACGTAAACTCTTCCCTGGCTTTGAATGCGTATCGCACCTGTTGCAGGAAAAACTCCCCATCATAATCTGCCAAATCACTCAAAGGCATGTAAGCGTACAGAAACTGCAATGCCTCTTTTTCGCTCCGGGTTAATTTTTGATCAAATACAGAGAAGAGTTCTGCTTCTCTGCCTTTAGCCAGCTCTTTGCGAGCTTCAAAATCTTTAATTACTTGTTCTCTATACTCTGAATTTGAAATAAAATGACGTCCACACCCCATAAAAGAAAGCGTAAACAAGAGTAAAAGAGAAAAATGAATAAATTTTTTCATCATAACGATTCTATTATTTTTTATGACCTACTTGGAAAGATAACAAAAAGCAAAGATACAATAATAATTTCGGATTTCGGATTTCGGATTTCGGATTTTATTTTTGAGGAGATATCATATTGATAATCTATCATTTAACATTTCTATTTTTTTCTTCTTTTTGGAAATAAAAATAAATGGGGGGCAGAAAAGGTATCACTTTTTTGTTATTTCAATTCCCCACTCTAGAGTATTGTACCTCATATGATATGGTGTGAATCAATTACGAATTACGAATTACGAAAAATAAATAAAAGTTGATTGTTTTCATATGAAAAAAAATATCTAACTTTGTAGGTTGTATTAGAATTTAAGAATCAAAAAATAACGTATTTATAATCAAAATATTAACTCAATGAAAATTCAAATTGTATCAATTGTAATGGGAATATTAATCTTATTTGCATCATGTAAGGAGAAAACAAAAGAGAATCAAAGGGAACTTACTTCCGGAATTAACGTAGAAAACATGGATACTACCGTTTCTCCGGCAGTTGATTTTTATCGTTATGCCACCGGCGGCTGGATGGATAAAAATCCGTTGACCCCGGAATATTCTCGTTTTGGAACATTTGACCAACTCGCAGAAAATAATAAAGTCCAACTCAAGGAGTTGATCACCGATATAGCTGCAGAACAACACGAAACAGGAACAATCAAACAAAAAATCGGTGATTTGTACAATATAGGTATGGATACGACAAAAATTGAGCAACAGGGAGCTGAACCCATTCAAAATGAGCTACAAAAAATTGCTAACCTACGCTCTTTAAAAGAATTACCTCAACTGCTGGGAGAGATCCATTTGGAAGGAAGTGCTCCTCTTTTCGGTCTTTTTGGAGAGGCAGATCCTAAAAATAGCAAAATGAATATTGCCTGGATCTGGCAAACCGGTTTGGGAATCGGAGAAAAGGAATACTATACAGATCCTGCAATGGCAAAAATCAGAGAGGAATATGTTCAGTTTATGACTACCCTATTCCAACTCTCCGGCTACACTAAAATTGTCAAAGCAGAAGGAAAAGAGAAAGCATTGGCAGAAAAAGTGTTGGCTTTTGAAACCCAAATGGCAAAAGCATTTATGGATAAAGAAGTGTTGAGAGATCCTAACCAAACCTACAACTTAAAAACAATTGATGAGTGGCAAAAAATGGTTCCTTCATTCGATGTTAAAAGCTATCTCAAAACCCTCAAATTGGATCAATTGAATGAGATCAATATAGGAACACTCGACTATTTTGCTCAATTGAATCCCATTTTAACAAAAAACAATATTGAAACAATCAAAGCATACCTGGCATGGCACGTTATCAATGATGCAGCACCCTACTTGAGTAAAGGATTTTATGAAAGTTCGTTCAATTTTTACGGAAAAGTTTTATCAGGTAAAGAGTCTGATAAACCACGTTGGAAAAAAGTAGTTGAAACTGTTGATGGTGCTTTAGGAGAGGCTGTCGGACAAATGTATGTAGAGCGCTATTTTCCACCTGAAGCCAAAGCCAGAATGGAAAAATTAGTTGAAAATCTGACCATTGCCATGGAAGAGCGCTTTAATCAGCTTACCTGGATGGAAGAAGTAACCAAGCAAAAAGCAATTGCAAAACTACATGGTATGATTGTAAAAATAGGTTATCCTGATAAATGGAGAGATTACAGCAATCTTGAAATCAATCATGACAGTTACTACGCCAATATTGTTCGTTCCAGAATTTTCGAAAACAACTACGAACTCTCTAAAATCGGTAAACCGACCGATCCGACACGCTGGTACATGACCCCACAAACTGTCAATGCATACTACAACCCCAGTACTAACGAAATCTGTTTCCCTGCCGGTATTTTACAACCTCCTTTCTTTGACCTCAACGCTGATGATGCCGTGAACTACGGCGCCATTGGTGTAGTGATTGGTCATGAAATGACTCACGGATTTGATGATGCGGGTCGTTACTACGACATAGATGGAAACTTGAATGACTGGTGGACCTCTAACGACAGTCTCCATTTTGCAGAAAGAGCTCAGGTATTGATCGATTATTACAATCAGATCGAAGTGCTTCCTAACCTATACGCCAATGGTGTATTCACTTTAGGCGAAAACATCGCAGATAATGGTGGGGTGAATATCTCCTTTACTGCTTTACAAAGAGCCATAAAAGAGGGCAATATCCAACAAGAAATGGATGGATTTAGTGCTGAGGAGCGCTTCTTTATTGCTTACGCCATGGTTTGGGCAGGCAATATCAGAGATGAGGAGATTATCAGAAGAACTAAAGAGGATCCTCACTCCTTAGGAAAGTGGAGAGTAAACGGCTGCTTGCCTCACGTTACTCCATTTATCGAAACATTTAGTGTCAAAGAGGGTGATCCACTTTGGTTGGCACCTGAAAAGAGAGCTCAGATTTGGTAACAGCAAATAAATAAACAGAAAATCCAAACAATTTAAAATACATAACCAATGAAAAAATTAGCCGTCATCGCTTTTGGTGGGAATGCACTTCTCCGAAACAATCAAAAAGGAACTTATCAGGAACAACTGGAAAATGTGATGCAAACTTGCAAATCTCTGCGTCAATTTTACGAACATGACTATGAACTGGTGATTGGGCACGGAAATGGTCCGCAAGTGGGCAATGTAATGTTGCAGCATGATGCCGGAGAAAAGCAATACGGAGTAGCGGCAATGCCAATGGATTTGTGTGTTGCTGAAACCCAAGGATCGATTGCATACATGATTGAACTGGGTATGAGGCAAGTTTTTCATGAAAGAGGAATCGACAAACCGGTAATCTCTTTGGTTACTCAAGTGGTTGTGGATGAGAATGATCCCGCTTTCCAAAATCCGACCAAACCGGTTGGCCCCTACTACACCCGTGAAGAGGCTGCTCATTTCCAGGCTACTATTGGTGGAAAATATGCCGAAGATCCTAAAGGAAATGGTTGGAGAAAAGTAGTTCCATCACCTAAACCTCTTGAAATTAGCAATATAGAGACTGTAGGAGAGTTAGCCAGATCCGGCAAAGTGGTGATTACTTGCGGTGGTGGTGGTATTCCTGTGATCAAGGGAGAATCCGGAATAAAAGGGATAGAAGCGGTGATTGACAAGGACTTAGCCTCTGCTTTGGCAGCCGTGAAGTTGCAAGCTGATCAGTTTTACATCCTCACTGATGTACCCAAAGTGTATATCAACTTTAAAAAGGAAAATGAACAAGCGTTAGACCGAATCACCGTAGAAGAAGCCAAGAGCTACTTAGCTGCAGGTCATTTTACCGAAGGCTCTATGGCTCCTAAGATCCGGGCTGCTATCTTTTATGTTGAAAATGGCGGAAAAGAGTGTATTATCACCGAGGCCAAATCATTGGAAGATCCCAAGGGAGGAACTCGCATTGTACCCAATTAAAAAAACACACGCTTTGACAAAAAAGCGATAAAGAACTAATTTTGCCAAAAAATAACAAAAGAGGTGTGGATTTCCTCCCCCCCTTTTTTAACTTTTATAAAAAAAAAGACTCCAATAATAAACCTTAATTCTTAATAGTATGAAAAGGATATTCAATTTTTTAATTTTGTTATTTTTATTAATGGGGGGAGCAGCCCAACCCGGTTCGGTAACAATTAAGTCATCTAATTTCAACCAACGCTTTTGGGTTTTCATTGACGATGTGCTTCAAAATCAGTACTCTGTAAACTCCATTCGCATCACGGGAATGAATATTCAACACCCTTATCGGTTGAGGATTGAGATGGATAGTCAGGATTACCCCATTGTTGGAAGGACCATTTTAGTGGATCAAAATTTTCGTCGTAACAATTTTGAAATTCTATATCGTAGCAATGGATTTATCCTAAAGAACAGTTTTTTTAATATCAACCCCATGGTTACTGTTCAACTGATCAGACCCAACTACAACTATTCGAACGCCTATTACTCCTTCCTTTACCCCGGTTTTGGTAGTTATGGCAACTATTGGGGCAGTGGAGGAAATCAGCACTATTTAGGGAACAATTATGGAAACCATCCCGGTAGTGGACATCATCCCGGAGGAGGCTATCCCGGAGGGGGTAATCATCCCGGTAGCGGACATCCCGGCGGAGGAAATTACAATCCACCCCCAGCACCCTGTATGCCCACTGTTGAATTTAATCAGGCTCTACAATCTGTTCAGGGTAATAAAATGGAAAGCGGAAAGTTAAGTACCGCCAAACAGGTAGCATCTCGTAATGGCGGAAGAATCTGTACTGAACAGATTAAGCAAATTACTCATCTCCTGACTTTTGAAAGTGATAAACTGGAATTTGCAAAGTACGCGTACAAATACTGCAGCGACAAAGCAAATTATTACCGTGTAGCTGATGCGTTTTCGTTTCAGTCCTCAAAAGAGGAATTGTACAAATTTATCAATTATTAAATGATCACCAACGATGCGGATCGTTGGCGTCCCATGCCTGAAAGAGTAGTTCTTTGTGAATGGTGCGTACCAAAAAAAGAAAAACATCCAACTTATTGTCTGCAAACCAGAGGATTGCATCATCTTCTTTCCGACAGGCTGCTGCAAAGAGCGACAGTAGATGTGCTTTATGATCTATCAACCATTGAATGGCGTGGGGTTCTCCTTTAATCGCATTGCATAAAACGGCAAATTCAGGATAGCCATTTTTTAGCAACCAATTAAATGCATCATCATCGGAGTGGATTGCCGCTGAAAAGGCTACCAACTCCGGAAATCCATTCTCCATCAAAAAACGCGCAAACTTGCCGTCCCCATCCAAACTTTGGTTGAGTGCCATCAATATCTTTACATCATAATCGGAAAGACAATGCATCTTTTTAACTTTTTAGACCTACTGTTTTGTTAAACACTAATTTTTCTTTTGTTGAATCCGAGTCTACACAGAAATACCCAATACGTTCAAACTGGTAGTAAGGATGTTGAGACTCGTTCTCCATACATTTTTCTATAAAGGCTTGTCTCACAATCAACGAATCCGGATTAATATAATCCAAAAAAGTTTTACCTTCTTCGGTATTATCCGGTTCAGGAACGGTAAAGAGTTTATCGAACAAACGAACTTCAGCGGGGAGAGCATGAGCCGTAGACAACCAATGGATGGTTGCTTTCACCTTCCGGTTACTTTGTGCCATACCACTCTTTGTTTCAGGATCATAAGTCGCATGAATTTCAACAATATTGCCATCCTCATCCTTTACAATATGGGTACACTTGATGATATAAGCGTATTTTAATCGCACTTCGCCTCCTATGGTCAGTCTGAAGAATTTCTTGTCGGCATTTTCTCTAAAATCACTTCTTTCAATCCAAAGCTCCTTAGAAAATGGCATCTCTCTGGTTCCTCCTTCCGGATCTTCAGGATTATTTACTGCTTGCAATATCTCTACCTGACCTTCAGGATAGTTGTCGATAATCAATTTAACCGGATCTAGCACTGCCATTCTGCGTTGCGCAACCTTGTTCAAGTGTTCTCTGGCACAAAATTCCAACAGATTCAGATCGATTACATTTTCACGTTTTGCAACTCCCACGGTTTCAGCAAAATTACGGATTGATTCCGGAGAATATCCTCTTCTTCTCAATCCGGATATGGTTGGCATTCTAGGGTCATCCCATCCGGAAACATATTTTTCACTAACCAACTGGAGTAATTTCCGCTTACTCATTATGGTATAATTCAAATTGAGACGCGCAAACTCAATCTGTTGGGGATGGTGTATTCTTAACACTTTACAAAACCAGTCATAAAGTGGTCTGTGCACCTCAAACTCAAGCGTACAGATAGAATGGGTAATTCCTTCGATCGAATCGCTTTGTCCATGCGCATAGTCATACATGGGATAGATACACCAATCATTTCCCGTTCTGTGATGTTCTGCAAAAAGCACACGATACATGATAGGGTCTCTCATGTGCATATTGGGTGAACTCATATCCACTTTAGCTCTCAGGACCACTTCTCCTTCTGCGAACTCTCCGGCTCTCATTTTTCTAAAGAGTTGAAGATTTTCCTCAATCGGTGTATTTCTATACTTACTTTCAATACCCGGTTTAGTGGGTGTGCCTCGCTCCAGACTGATCTGTTCTTGCGAAGAAAAGTCAACATAAGCCAACCCTTCCCGGATCATCTGTTCAGCCCACTGGTACAACTGTTCAAAGTAATCAGAAGCGTAAAACTCAGCATCCCACTGGAATCCTAACCATTGAATATCCTCTTTGATGGAATCCACATATTCCACATCCTCTTTTGTTGGATTGGTATCATCAAATCGGAGGTTGCACAGACCTTTATATTTCTGTGCTAATCCAAAGTTAAGGCAAATCGATTTTGCGTGTCCAATATGCAGATACCCATTCGGTTCCGGGGGAAATCGGGTATGCACTCTGGATTCGTTTTTGCCATTTTTTAAATCTTCGTCAATGATCTCTTCAATAAAGTTTCTCGGTCCCATATCTTTAAATATTAACCTACAAAAGTACAAATAATATTTAACTCAAAGCCATTATCTCAATGATCATGAGAAAAAGATTTTTAGTTTAGCTCTTTTGATACTTATTTTTAAAATAAATCATATCTTTGCAAAAAAATAAAGATTTATGAAAGGAATCGTTTTAGCCGGCGGGTCAGGAACGCGTTTACACCCCATTACGTTGGCAATGAGTAAACAATTGATGCCAATCTACGATAAGCCGATGGTATATTATCCTATCTCTACACTCATGCAAGCGGGTATCAATGAGATTTTGATTATCTCTACGCCACATGATTTACCTCATTTTGAAAGATTATTAGGAGATGGTTCTGCTTTAGGTTGTCGTTTTGATTATGTAGCTCAACATGTACCCAACGGATTGGCTCAAGCCTTTGTTTTGGGGGAGCAATTTATTGGGAATGATAAAGTTTCTCTTATTTTAGGAGACAATATCTTTTATGGTGCCGACTTTGAGGAGAACTTAATCAATAATAATGATCCCGTTGGAGGAATTGTTTTTGCTTATCATGTTTCGGATCCGGAACGTTACGGTGTGGTTGAATTTGACGAACATTTCAATGCCATATCGATTGAAGAAAAGCCTAAGAATCCAAAGTCAAGTTATGCTGTACCCGGACTCTATTTTTACGACAATAGTGTTGTAGAGGTAGCTAAGAACATTAAACCGAGTCAACGTGGTGAATACGAAATTACCGATGTGAATAAGCATTACCTGGAGGCCAAGCAACTCAAAGTCTCCAAAATGCAAAGAGGTACTGCCTGGTTGGATACAGGGACTTTTAAATCTTTAATTGATGCCACTCAATTTGTTCAGGTTATTGAGGATCGTCAGGGACAAAAGATTGGCTGCATTGAAGAAGTTGCCTATAAAATGGGCTTTATTGATGCCGCACAATTGGAAAAAATCGCCACACCTCTTCTGAAAAGCGGGTATGGCGAATATTTAATGCGTCTCTTATCGTAATAGCTGATTAATATCACCTTGTACCTTTTCGTAATCTTCGGGAATACCAATGTCAATAAAATATCCATTGGAAACAATTCCGTAAACCGTTTTGTTCTTGACCTCTATTTCTAAAACATCTTTCTCAAAAGAGAATTTTTCTGCATTTACGGAGTTAACAATTTCTTTATCAACTATATATACTCCTGTGTTGATGAGTCCTGATTGGCAAAACCGTTTTTCCTGAAATTGAGTTACTATTCCCGATTGATCCATTTCTACAGAACCATACCTGTCAAAGTTTTGAAGCTCTTTAAGTGACAAGGTTATTTTAGCTCTGCTCCGCTTATGAAAACTCGCTAATTCTCTTAAATCCGATTTAAAAAAACTGTCGCCATTCAACAAAAAGAAGGTTTCAGATTGGATGCTGTTTAAGGAAAATTTTACTGCTCCACCTGTTCCTAAAGGTTGATTCTCAATAGCATAAACCAACTCTACATCTTCAAACTTATCGCCAAAATACTCCATAATTGTTTCATGGCGATACCCTACACTAAGTACAACTCTATTTAATCCAAATGAGCTAATATATTTCAAAATATAATAAAGAAACGGCTTACCACCAACCGGAGCCATTGGTTTTGGTACGTCGGATATAACTGATTGTAAGCGTGTTCCAAAACCTCCTGCGAGAATTATAGCCTCTTTACAAATCATGGCTTCAGAAACAATGTTGATTCAACAATCTCGCAAATAATATGACCTATCATTATATGGGACTCCTGTATACGCGGAGTATCGTTTGATGGCACATTAATCAAAATATCGGAAAGGTCTTTCATTTTTCCCCCTGTTGAACCTGTTAACGATACTGTTTTCATACCTAAACGTTGGGCCTGCTCTATCGCTTTAATCACATTCTTTGAATTACCTGATGTACTCAGTCCAACAAGAATATCACCATGATTCCCAACTCCTGCAATATATCTTGCAAAAACTTCGTCGTATGAGTAATCGTTTGCAACAGCAGTCATATATGATGTATTTACGTGGAGAGCTTCAGCAGCCAAAGGAGGGCGATCGTAATAAAAACGACCACTCAGCTCAGCAGCAAGATGTTGTGCATCGGCAGCTGAACCTCCGTTACCACAGAAAAGAACCTTTTTTTTGTTTCTATAGGCTTCAATTATTATTTCAGCTGCATTTTCAATCGATTTCAGTAGTTTGTCAGAGTTTAAAATCTCTTTTTTAACCTCAATCGAATCATTTATAATATTTGATATTCTGTTCATACTATTTTATAGTCCAAGTGGTTAAACCATAATTTACAAATTCATATCTGTGCAAAGATCCTCCAAACTGTTTCAGTGCATTAATTACATTAAATCTCACATTTTCCGGACAATAAAAGACCATAAAACCTCCACCACCTGCACCACTTATTTTACCTCCGGTAGAACCTGCCTCAATAGCAGCCTTATAAATTTCTTCAATCAAAGGCGTTGTGATACCTTTCGCCATTTTTTGTTTTTGTCTATGTCCGTAGTCTAATATTTCTCCTATTTTGTCTAGCTCCTCTTTTAAAATTGCCTCTTTCATCACAATGGCTTGATTTTTAATCTCATGCATCGCATTAACCGACTCCTGATTATTTTGTCTTACATTATCTTGTTGTCGGGAAATTATCTTAGCAGAATCACGGCTTGTGTCTGTATAGAATAGTAACATATTATGCGCAAGTTCGTTAAGTATTTTTGATTTAATTCTCAACGGATTAATAATCACCTTATCATCATTATAAAACTCCATGAAGTTGATCCCGCCAAAAGTTGCAGCATACTGATCTTGTTTCCCACCGGCCATTCCAAGATCTTTCCTTTCGATTTCGTAAGCAAGATGTGCCAAATCGTAGTGTCCTAATGGGAGTCTTTTCCATTCGGCAAAGGCTCCTAAAATTGCCGTTACCAAAGTTGAAGATGTTCCCAATCCGCTACCGGCAGGAGCATCAACCCATGTAGTGAGTTCAAAACTTAAAGGTTTTTTGGTGTAGTCCTTAACAATACGATTATATACACCTTTTGCCAAATCGAGCTTCCCATCAATGGGTAATGACATTTGCGAATCGTATTCAACTTTATCATTCTTGTCATACGCATGTATAACTATTTTGCCGTCAGAACGCGGTATAATTGTAGCGTATGCGTACATGCTAATGGTTCCGTTCAAAATCGCACCGCCATACAGATCGCTATATGGTGATACATCGCTGCCTCCACCTGCAAGACCGATTCTTAAGGGTGCTTTACTTCTAATAATCATAATGTTATCTGTTTATAAACGGTTTGAATAGTATTTATCATCCTTTCCCAAGAGTATTTTTGTTTTTCCTCTTTTATCCCCTGAACAAATTGTTCAGCCCTATTGTTGCTAAAGAAGTCGGCTATAGCATTGGCGATTTCTACTGTATCAATATCTACAACGTAGCCGACTTTACCATTAGGTACAATCTCTCCTAAGCCACCAACATTGGTAACAACCATTGGTTTTTCAAAATGGTATGCTATCTGTGTAACACCACTTTGAGTAGCACTTTTATACGGTTGAACTACTAAAGAGGCGGCACCAAAGTATAAGTTTACTTCATTATCGGGGATAAAGTTAGGATAAACAATCACTCTATCTGTTAAATTCAATTTTTCTATCATTTGATAGTATTTTTCACTATCAGAATAAAACTCACCGGCAATAATTAATTTTATAGGAAGAGTTTTAAGAATATCATTTGCAAAGGCTTCTAAAAGCAAGTCTAATCCTTTGTAATCACGAATCAATCCAAAGAAGAGAATATATTTGTAAGTATCATCAAGTTTTAAGTGCTTGATTGACTCTTTAATTGTTAAAGATTTACCAAAATTATCGTAGAGTGGATGAGGGCATAGTTCTCTTGGCTTCGTTTCGTTAAAAAAAACCAAATCAGATTGCACGCTTTCCGACATTGATACAAATCCATCGACATGTTTAACAAACCAACGGGTAAATGTTTTGTCGCCAATTCGTTTTTCGTGTGGAACCACATTATCTAGGATTGATATAACTTTTGTATGACCGTTTTTTCTAATTTGCCTTGCAATAGTTCCAAAGCACGGACCCATAAACGGCAACCAGTATTTTATAATAACTACGTCGTATTTTTCTTTTCGTATTCGTCTGCCCACTTTAATCCAATTGAATGGATTAATTGAGTTTACTGTACGTTGAATACTAACGTTACCTTCATATTTCCATTCAGCATATTGAGTTTTTCCTGGGAACAGAAATCCGGGATATTGTAGTTTGAAAGTTTCAATTTTTACGTCGTCGCCATTGTCTGCAAATGCTTTGGCTAATCGTTCGTTGTAAACAGCCAAACCGCCACGATAGGGATATGCAGTGCCGATAATTAATACTTTTGTCATAGGGGTATTGTTTCGGGTACAAAAGTACCTTTTTTATTTGTAAATTTCGCAAAAGTAATAAAAAAAGAGACCTATTTAGAAAAACGGGTCCCTTTTTTAAAGTATTAACCAAAATTTATTTAATTATCCATTAAACACTTTATCTAATGGAATTCCTCTTACTTGTGCCACAGAGTATGCATCTCTCAGGTCGGCCAATGCCTGGAAAGTAGCTTTCACTACTGAGTGTGGATTGGTTGAACCTTGTGATTTTGCAAGTACGTTATTAATTCCTGCTGCCTCAAGTACAGCACGCATTGCACCCCCTGCAATAACTCCGGTACCGGGTGCAGCCGGTTTAATCATCACTCTGGCGCCGCTATATCTCCCTTCTTGAGAGTGAGGTATAGTTCCTTTAAGAACCGCAACACGAATTAAATTTTTCTTTGCATCATCGATAGCTTTGGCAATAGCAGCAGAAACCTCTTTTGCTTTACCCAAACCATAACCTACGATTCCATTTTCATTACCAACCACTACGACAGCGGAAAAGCTGAATGTTCTCCCCCCTTTAGTTACTTTAGTTACTCTATTAACTGCTACTAAATTATCTTTCAATTCAATATCAGCAGCTTTTACTCTATTTAAATTTTTATTTGACATAACGATTCCCGATTAGAAAATTAAACCACCTTCTCTAGCAGCATCTGCTAAAGATTTAACTCTTCCATGATATAAATATCCATTACGATCAAAAACCACTCGAGTGATTCCTGCATCAATTGCTTTTTGAGCCAATTGCTTACCTACTAAAACAGATTTTTCAGATTTGGTAATTTTTTGCTCATTAATTTCAGCAATTCTTGATGAAGCAGAAACCAGGGTTACACCATGTTGATCATCAATAATTTGTGCATATATATCGCGATTACTTCTAAAAACGGATAATCTAGGGCGTTCAGGAGAGCCATGTACGTGCTTACGCACTCTCATTTTAATCCTATTTCTTCTATATGTTTTTCTATTATAAGCCATTTGATTCTAATTTGAATATTATTTTTCTGCTGATTTACCTGCTTTTCTTCTAACCACTTCACCCACAAAGCGAATACCTTTACCTTTATAAGGTTCCGGTTTTCTATAGGATCTGATTTTGTTAGCTACTTGGCCCAACAATTGTTTATCTATACCTCTAAGTATAATAATTGGATTTTTCCCTTTTTCATTGATTGTTTCCACACTCACTTCAGGTGCTAATTGCATCAGAATGTTATGTGAATAACCTAATGATAAATCGAGTAGATTACCGGGTTTAGCTTCAGCTCTAAATCCAACCCCTACCAATTCTTGTCTGATTTCAAACCCTTCGGTAACTCCTTTTACCATATTAGCCAACAACGCTCTGTACAGACCATGCATTGCTTTATGTCTTTTTTGCTCGGTTGGTCTCTGGAGGGAAAGGTGTCCATCTTCGATGGAATAAGTGATATCACCATCTACATATTGTGATAATGAACCTTTAGGCCCTTTAACGGTAACGATATTACTCTTAGGGTCTCTTTTAATTTCAACTCCTGCCGGAATCGAAATGGGTAATTTTCCTATTCTTGACATATCTCTTCCTCCTATTAACTAATATAACAAATCACTTCACCACCCACATTTTGTTGTCTGGCTTCTTTATCGGTCATCATCCCGTGAGATGTAGATACGATAGCAATACCCAATCCATTCAATACGGATGGAAGTTGTTCAACATTAACATACTTACGTAATCCGGGCTTACTCACTCTGGTCAACTTATGGATTGCTGATTCTTTAGTAACCGGATGATATTTCAGTGCAATTTTAATTGTTCCGGGCTTTGTATCATCCTCAAATTTATAATTCAGGATATACCCTTTTTCAAATAAAATCTTCGTGATCTCTTTTTTTACTTTCGAGGTAGGAATCTCTACCACTTTATGATTTGCCGCGATGGCGTTACGTACGCGGGTCAAATAATCTGCTATTGGATCTGTATTCATAACTTCTCTCTTTCTTTTTTTATATTACCAACTTGCTTTTTTAACTCCGGGGATTAATCCCTGTAAAGCCATTTCTCTAAAATTAATACGTGAGATTCCAAATTGTCTCATATACCCTTTTGGACGTCCTGTCAACTGGCAACGGTTGTGCATTCTGATAGGATTAGAGTTAGGAGGTAATTTTTGTAGTGCAACAATAGCTGCTTTTTTAGCTTCATAATCGTCTCCATTGATAATTTTCTTCAATTCAGCACGTTTATCAGCATATTTAGCAACCAATTTAGCTCTTTTTATCTCTTTTGCTTTTAATGATTCTTTTGCCATATCTTATTTCTGATTTTTAAAGGGTAATCCAAATTCTTTCAATAATGCTAAACACTCTTTGTCATTTCTGGCGGTAGTCACAAATGTGATATCCATACCATTAATTTTAGACACTTTATCCAAGTCAATTTCAGGAAAGATAATTTGTTCAGGAACTCCTAATGTATAATTACCTCTTCCATCGAAACCTTTGTCACTAATCCCTTTAAAGTCACGAATACGAGGAATAGAAACAGACACCAAACGATCTAAAAATTCATACATTCGATCACCTCTCAATGTAACTCTCACACCGATAGGCATTCCGCGTCTCAGTTTAAAGTTTGAAATATCCTTTTTGGATTTTGTAGGTACAGCTTTTTGACCTGCAATGAGTGTCATTTCTTGAACACCCACGTCAATTAACTTCTTGTCTGCGATCCCAAATTTACCCAATCCTTGATTTAAGCAAATTTTTGTAATTTTTGGAACTCTCATCACCGATTTGATTTGGAGTTTCTCTTTCAAAGCGGGGATCACCTCTTTCTGATATTTTTCTTTGTATCTTGGTACGTACATTACTTAATCTCCTCTCCTGATTTTTTTGAATATCTAACTAATTTACCTTTTTCCCCGATTCTTCTACCAATTCGGGAAGCTTGTCCTTTACCATCAACAACCATAAGGTTAGAAATATGGATTGAACCCTCTTTCTTAACGATACCTCCATTTGGATGTTTGGCATTAGGTTTGGTATGTTTGGATACCAAATTTAATCCTTCTACGATGGCTCTGTACTTATCCACGAATACTTGAAGGACTTTTCCTTGCTGTCCTTTTGCTTCGCCGGCTATTACTTTAACCGTATCGCCTTTTTTAATGTGAATTTTCATTTGTTTGTTTTTTTAATAATCAATTGGTCTTTGTCAATTGTGAATAATATATTATAACACCTCTGGAGCCAGAGATACTATTTTCATGTATTGTTTTTCGCGTAATTCTCTGGCAACGGGTCCAAAAATACGTGTTCCTCTCATTTCGCCGTTAGGATTAAGGAGGATCACTGCGTTGTCATCGAATTTAATATAGGAACCATCATTTCTGCGAATATGTTTTTTAGTACGAACTACTACCGCTTTCGTTACGGTTCCCTTTTTTACGTTACCTGATGGGATTGCACTTTTTACGGTTACAATAACTTTATCACCCACACCGGCATATCTTTTTCTGGTTCCTCCGAGTACACGGATAACCAATACTTCCTTAGCACCGCTGTTATCTGCAACAGCCAATCTTGATTCTTGTTGTACCATAACTATTTCGCTCTTTCAATGATTTCTACTAATCTCCAGCATTTGGTTTTACTCAAAGGTCTGGTTTCCATTACTAACACTCTATCGCCGATGTTACACTCATTTTTTTCATCATGAGCTATCAATTTGGTAGTTCTTTTTAAGAATTTACCATATTTAGGGTGTTTGAGTTTACGTTCAACGCTAACAACGATAGACTTATCCATCTTGTTGCTTGAAACAAGCCCCTCTCTTACTTTTCTTTGTTTTCTTACTTCTTCCATGATATTCTATTTGTTATGCGTTTAGTTCACGTTTACGAATTTCTGTTTTAATCCTGGCAATAGTTTTACGTTGTTCCGTAATCTTATTTGGATTTTCAATGGGAGAGATTGCATGATTCAAAACCAATTTGGTAAGATGTTGTTGCTCCTCTACCAGTCTTTCTTTTAATTCAGCAGTAGAAAGTTCTGCTACGACTTGCTGTTTCATCTTTTTTATACAATTTCTTCTGAATAATCTCTTCTAACTACAAATTTTGTTTTCACAGGTAGCTTTTGTGCTCCCAGGCGAAGTGCTTCTTTTGCTACTTCAAAAGGAACTCCATCCGCTTCAAAAAGGATTCTACCCGGGCTTACTCTGGCTACAAAGTATTCCGGTGAACCTTTACCCTTACCCATACGCACCTCAGCAGGCTTTTTAGTAACGGGTTTATCAGGGAAAATACGAATCCATAATTGTCCTTCACGTTTCATATAACGAGTAATCGCCTGACGCGCTGCCTCGATTTGTCTACCTGTAATCCAGTGTTCTTCTAGCGTTTTAATAGCAAAAGAACCAAAATCCAACTCGGCACCTCTTTTGGTAACCGGTCTCATTCTCCCTTTCTGGGGTCTTCTATATTTAGTCTTTCTTGGTTGTAACATCGTGATCTATATTTGACTGTTATTAATATCTTACTTTGCACTTCTTCTTCCGCGAGGAGCTCTTCTTCCGTGTGATGGTTTACTATCTTTAGCATCGCCAACCACTTCGAAAAGATCTCTCTGACCATATACGAGTCCTTTGCAAATCCATACTTTAAGACCAATTCTACCATAGGTAGTATGTGCTTCTGCAGTAGCATAGTCAATATCTGCTCTTAATGTATGTAATGGAGTTCTTCCTTCTTTAAAATGCTCACTTCTTGCCATTTCCGCTCCACCTAAACGACCTGATACGGTTACCTTAATTCCTTCAGCATTGGCACGCATTGTTGATCCGATAGCAGTTTTAACAGCCTTTCTGTATGAAACTCTACCCTCAATCTGTTTTGCAATATTTTGAGCTACCAAAACAGCTTCCAAATCGGGACGTTTCACTTCCGAAATATTTATTTGGATATCTTTTCCGGTAATTTTTTTCAACTCTTCTTTTAGTTTGTCAACTTCAGCACCTCCTTTTCCGATAATCAATCCCGGACGAGCGGTGTGGATAGTTACTGTAACTAATTTCAGTGTTCTTTCAATAAAAATTTTTGCGATCCCGGCTTTGAACAATCTCGCGTTCAAATAGCGTCTAATTTTGTCGTCTTCGACTAACTTACTGGCGAATTTTTTGCCGCCATACCAATTAGAATCCCAACCTCTGATAATTCCCAATCTTAAACCTACCGGATTAACTTTTTGACCCATAATGCTATTCTATATCGTTATTTAAATTTGATTTTTCATCTATAATAATAGTCACATGATTAGAACGTTTGCGAATTCTGTTGGCTCTTCCTTGAGGAGCGGTACGAATTCTCTTCAACATACGACCTCCATCTACAGTGATACTCTTAATGTACAATTCAACATCCTCTATACGTCTTCCTTCATTCTTTACTTGCCAGTTCGCAACGGCAGACTTCAACAATTTCAACAACTTCTCAGCTGATTCTTTTCTACTATACTTTAAAACATTCATGGCATAGTCAACATCTTTTCCTCTGATCACATCTGCCATAATTCTGGTCTTACGTGGTGAGGTTGGATTGTCAACCAAGCGAGCCATATAAATAGTTTTCTTCGCTTCTTTACGCGCTTCTGCCGCTAATCTTTTTCTTGCACTCATGCTTTTTTGTTTAATAATTCAACTTAAATATCTGAGAGTCAATGAGTTATAGTAGTTGCCGAGCTAAATAACTCATTTTCAAACAAATTGGCGGCAAAAATAGAGAAAATTTCGATACAAAACAACAAAATTTTGATATTTTTTTGAAAAAATATTATTTTGCTGATTTAAAAGAGGTTAAGAACGAGTTCCCAACAAATACGAAAAAAACTGAATTGGTTCGGGTTCGTGTCCTCCCCCATTTTTTTTATTTCCAAAAAAAAGAGTAAAAAACTAAAATGGTGAGATAGAGATTCCTATACTCATCGGACTTACTTGTGGTCCCTTTCCGGACTCAAACAACGGTGTCAATTGATACGAATAGAATATTCCCAAGCCTTCCCAGCCAATCCGCGCATAAAAATCAAAATGATATTTCATCTTATTGAAGATCTGATAATCCTTATAATCTACCATCTGATTTTTACCCGACAGATCCTTGCCGCGATAGCGTTGCGCAACGGAAACAATGGACCCCAATCGCGCTCCAATTGAAAATTTAAAGCCGCTATCATGACGATAACGAAACTCCAGCGGGATGTAAAGACTGACAATATCCAAACGACAAATTTTATATGTTGTGTCCATCTGAGGCAGGATATTATACTGCGTAATCCAATTTCTGGAATCGATTCCAATGATCGCATTGGATTTTTGAGTATGATAATTCACTCCGGCGCCAATTCCGAAAGAAAATGGGGATTGAGATTTCTTTTTGATATCCCACAAGATTGACACATTCACTCCCGGATTAAACTTATTCGAATTCACCGCAGCAGGCATCCCCAACCAAAAAGAGTGAAACACGTCAATCAACATACGATCACGAAAAATTTCCACTTTTTCTACTTTGGGTAATGAATCTGTTTTTGGTCTCTCATAATTCTTTCCATCCAGTAAATTTTGAGCTACTGAAGTCGAAAGTATGACAAACAGTAAAGTTATTGTGATCCCTATTTTTCTTTTCATTGTTAAAAATTTGAAATGCAAAAATACAACTTTAATTGAATCTATCGATCCACAATAATCATTTTAACGAAATTCTAATCGATTTAGTCTCATTTATTTTCTATAGAGATCCATTTTTTCTATGTAATCTTTAACTTTTGGGGGGAGGAAATATGTTACTCCCCGCTTCTCTCGTATCGAATTTCTTATCATAGAGGCTGATATCTCTATTTGTGGCGCACTAATCATCACTACTGAGGGGTGATTTTCCAATGGTGTCGACTTGGATCCCAATCGCGGATACACATATATTTGATAATGCTCCAGGATATACTCATAGTTTTTCCAGCGCTCAAAATTTTCCAGATTATCGGCTCCCATCACAATCACAAACTGATAGTCGGGATATTTTGCCGACAATTTCTCCAATGTTACGGCAGTATACGAGGGATAAGGCAGTTTAAACTCCACATCGCATGCTTTAAAGCGAGGATCATCCTCGATTGCGACCTGAACCATATAATAACGCTGTGACGCTTGGAGAAGACGGTCATTCTTCTTAAAAGGACTGGAAGGAGATATCACAAACCAAAGCTGATCGATATCCGTATTTTCTACGATATACTCTGCTACCATCAGGTGCCCGACATGAATCGGGTTGTAGGATCCAAAATAGAGCGCTATCTTTTTCATAATTTCAAAAAGTGATCTATTATTTCCCGCACCTCCTTCACCGTTTCATCGATTTGATGATTCACCAATATCAGGTCAAACTGCGGAGCAAAGCTCATTTCATGCGCTGCCTTAGCCAACCTCATCTGCAATGTTTCCTCACTTTCAGATGCCCGAATCAGCAATCGCTCTTTCAAGACCTCCAGAGAGGGCGGCATCACAAATATTGCCAATGCACGATCTCTGTACTCTTTCTTGATATTGAGCGCACCCACAACATCCACGTCGAACACTACGTGTTCTCCCTGATTGAGATGTTTTTCTATCTCGCTCTTCAATGTTCCGTAAAAACATCCGGAGTACACCTCTTCCCATTCTACAAAATCTCCCTTTTCAACATGCTTTCGAAAATCAGTTTCGGCCAAGAAGTGGTAATCTTTTCCGTCAATCTCTCCACTTCTTGGAGATCGTGTTGTAGCAGAGATTGAAAAATTCAGTGGATACCCTAGTGCCAAGAGTCTTTTAATGATGGTCGTTTTACCCGATCCCGAAGGGGCAGCGAAAATAATCAGTTTGCCGGACATAATAATCGTAATAGCCTGCAAAGATAAAGAAAATTACTATATGAAGACGGAATCTTTTGATTTCGGATTTCGAATTTCGGAATGAAAAAATGCGGAAGGCGGAGGGCGGAAGGCGGAATGAAAAACAATTACTGCATATCAAAAATGGTATAACATTCCAGAGTGGGGTGATAAATTGACCACAAAGACAAAATATATTCTGCCCCCCTTTTATTTGAAGGCAGAAATAAGAAGGAAGAAGGAAGAATTAAAGGCGGAAATCGGAAGGCGGAATGCGGAATAAAAAAAAGTCGAAAGTCGAAATCTGGTTTCTTGTGTATACAAAATATAATTTATTGATAATCAGAATAATACAAAAAAATCAAATAAATAAATAAATAAATTCTACCTTCTACCTTGTAAAAGCGTAATTCGTAATTGAATTATAAATTCCTCAAAATAAAAACGGTCATCTTTTTGTAGAGATGTAACCTGGTGTTTCCACCGTAGATGAAGTGATTTTTATTTGGATAGAAGAATTGTTCATACTGGAAGCCAGCCTCGTTGAGTGCCATGACCAGCTCGATCGCATTTTGGAAATGAACATTATCATCGGCGGTGCCATGTATTAACAAGTAGTTTCCTGAAGCTTGATCAGCGAAGAAAATGGGGGAATTATCATCATATCCTTTAGGATTTTCCTCCGGAGTAGTTAAGAAACGTTCTGTGTAAATATTGTCGTAATAGCGCCAGTTTGTTACCGGTGCTACAGCGATTACAGCCTTGAAGATTCCCTCTCCTTTCATCATGGCGAGAGTCGACAGATAACCGCCAAAACTCCATCCCCAAATACCAATTCTTTGCGCATCTACATAAGGTAAACTCTGTAAATATTTTGCAACGTTGATCTGATCTTCCGCTTCCATTTTGCCCATATTCAAATAGACCTGCTTTTTGAAGTCCGCTCCACGTGCCCTGGTTCCTCTTCCATCCACACAAACCACGATATATCCTTTCTGAGCCAACATTTGATACCAGAAATCATCATTCATTCTGCGCATCCCGTTCATCACCTCTTGCGAACCCGGTCCACCGTAGCAATAAATCAACACAGGATATTTTTTATTGGCATCAAAATCAAGCGGTTTGAGCATCCAGCCATACAAAGTTGTTCCCTCTGCAGTTTGAAAGTTGATCATCTCTTTTTGGGAGAAACCATACTCTTGCATCTTGTTTTTCAAACTTCCATTATCTGCCAAAACTCTCAGTTGTTTCCCTTTTTTGTCATAAATTGCATGAACTGGCGGAGTGTTAAGATCGGAAGTGGAAAGTTTATAAAAAGAACCGGTAGTACTAAACTCAGCAGTCGACCAGCCATTCCCGGAAGAGAGCAGCTGTTTTTTCTTGCCGTTAAAACCGATTACATAGAGGTCACGATTATGGATTCCCGACTCATTGGAGAGATAATAGATCTTTTGCTCTTTTTGATCAATGTATAGAATTTTAGATACCTCCCACTCTCCGGTAGTCACGGGTGTCAATTTTTGATTGTAGTCCGAAATATAGATGTGATTGTATCCCTCTCTTTCAGATGTAAAGAGAAACCTTTTCCCGTCTTGTAGGAAAAGCACCTCTTCAGGAATATCGATCCAAACGGATAACTTCTCATTGTAGATCACTTTCTTTGCCAATTGAGGCAAATCAATAGCAAAAAATTGCATCTCTGTTTGCTTGCGATTCAGCTTCATCACAATCAGCTGATTGGGAACTGCACTCCAGAAAATTCGTGGGTAATAACAATCTTCATTGGGATCAAAGCCCAAGTCGTACGATTTTTGAGTATTCAAATCGTAATAAAAAAGAGAGATTTTAGAATTTGCTTCTCCCGGTTTGGGATACTTGTAAGTGTACTCTTCAGGATAAAGTTCTCCCCATAAAGTCATCGAAAACTGTTTTACTTCCGATTCATCGAAACGATAATAGGCAATCTTAGTCCCATCTGGAGACCATGCAAATGCCTGTGCCAAAGAGAGTTCCTCTTCATAAACCCAGTCAGCCATCCCATTGATGATATGATTGTACTTTCCATCAGTTGTGATTTGAGTCTCTTTCCCACTGTTCAAATCGCTGATAAACAGATTATTATCTCTCACAAACGCCACTTTATCCCCTTGTGGTGAAAAAGTTACAAAGGATTGTTTTCCCAATTGCGTGTCCGCCACGGAAATCAGCGTATCTTTTTGAATATCATACACATAATAGAATGCTTTTGAACTTCTTCTGTATATCACCTCTTGCTCTATTGCCAACAAAATCTTTTTTTCCTGTGCATCAAAAGAGTACTCATCCACAGTGCGAATATTGATCCGACCCTCAGTTAACTCAGTCAATCGGGTACTTTTCATGAGCGTTTCCACCAACTCTCCGGTTGCAAAGAGGTGTTTGTCAATTCCTGATCTGGAAACTACGGTGTAGCAATCAGAGAGCGGCATAGATTGAAATCCGGGAACATAATCGGGTCTAAAAGTTCCTTTTTCCCAAATATCCTCGAGTGTAATCTGTTGAGTTTGAGCTTGTGTCCAACCTGCAAAAATTGCAAAAATAAAGAGTATTACTGTCAACTTTTTCATCTTCTTTCACTTTTAAACCGCAAAAATACGAAATTATGTTTGTATATCTTTATGAATATAAAAAAAAGGGGGGAAGGACACCTTTCCTTTCATCTCAAATTTAATTGTAATTTTGCATGATGAAACACAAAAATCCATTCTGGGAAGAATTAAGTCTATTACTCAAAACACTACCATCCAAACCGGGCGTGTATCGCTTTTTGGATGAGCAGGGAAGGATTATCTATATCGGGAAAGCTAAAAATCTCAAAAAACGGGTCAGCTCCTACTTTACCAAGGTACACAATACCGGCAAGTTAAAGGTGCTGGTTACCCGAATTGCCGATATCAAAACAATTATCGTGGACAATGAATGGGAGGCACTTTTACTTGAAAACTCCATGATCAAAGAGCATCGTCCACGGTACAATGTGATGCTCAAGGATGACAAGACCTACCCCTGGATTGCGATCTCGAAAGAGCCATTTCCACGAATCTATTACACCCGGGAACCGAACTGGGAGAACAATTTAATCTTCGGTCCCTACCCTTCCATCAGATATATGCACACCCTGCTGGATACACTTTTTGAAGTGTTTCCTTTCAGAAGTTGTAAAACCCTTTCCAAAAACTCGCGTCCTTGCTTGCAATACCACATTAAACGATGCGCGGCACCTTGTGCCGGACTGATCAGCGAGGAGGAGTATCAGGAAAATATCGATAAAGCCATAGCAATCATAAAAGGGAAAAATCATGCTGTCATCAAGTTGCTCAAAGAGGAGATGATGCAATTTGCCGAGGCGTGGGAATTTGAAAAAGCACAGGCTATTAAGGAAAGAATTGAAATTTTGGAGACCTACATCGGCAAATCTGTGGTGGTCAATCCCAACATCACAGATTGCGATGTGTTCACTATCCACAAAGAGGAGGAGCTGGCTTATATCAACTTTATGAGAATTGTGGAGGGATCAATTGTGCACAGCTATACATTGGAATATCACAAAGCGATTGACAACAGCGTTGAAGAGCTGCTCCTGATGGGGATTGTAGAAGTTGAAAAGCGGAGCGGACAACTCTCTCCGGAAATCATCCTTCCCTTTGATCCCCAAATTGAAACGGATCTGTTCAAATTCACCGTACCCCAAAGAGGAGACAAGAAAAAGTTGTTGGAACTGAGTGAAAAAAATCTAAAATTTTACATTTTAGAGCAAAAGAAAAAAGCTGCTTTGGTGGATCCTGAAAAGAATCAAAAGCGAATTCTGGAAACAGTCCGCAAAGATCTGGGAATGAGCAATCCTCCCGTACGAATTGAGTGTTTCGACAACTCCAACACCGGAGGTGCTGAGCCGGTATCCGCAATGGTTTGCTTCATTAACGGGAAACCTGCAAAAAAGGAGTACCGTCACTTTTTGATCAAGAGTGTGGAAGGTGCGGATGATTTCGCCACCATGAAAGAGGTGATTGAGCGACGTTATAAACGAGTATTGGAGGAGCAATTGCCCCTTCCTGACCTCATCATTGTTGACGGAGGAAAAGGACAACTTCATGCTGCACAGCATGCATTACAAGAACTCGGGATAGATCAGAAAGTAATGCTGATTGCCATAGCTGAGCGTCTGGAGGAGATTTATCGTGTTGGGGAACCTATTCCCTTATACATCAACAAGAAATCGGAGACACAGCGATTGATCCAGCAGATCCGGGATGAAGTACACCGCTTTGCCATTACTCACCATCGCAAGCGCAGAGCCAAAAAGAGTATCGGTTCCGAACTGGATCAAATTCCCGGTATTGGACCCAAGAGTAAGGAAAAACTGCTCGCTCATTTCAAGAGTATGAAAAGGATTGCCAATGCGCCATGGGAGGAGTGGGTGGAACAGATTGGTCCCTCCAAATCTTTAATTCTAAAAAAATATTTCAAAAACAAAAACAAAGCAGAGTGAAAATCCTAATTTTCAGTATCTTTGCCATCGTAAAAAAACACAATTTAACATGACCATTGACTTATTTTGCCGAAACATCAAACAGTTTCTAACCGTTCCTTATGGAGCTACCTTAGCTGAAATCATCAAACAGCATAATATTGAGCAGGAGTTCCCTTTTTTGGGTGGATTAGTGAACAACAATATCAAATCACTGAGTTATCGTGTCCACAAACCTTGTACCATTCAATTCTTTGATATACGAAGTAGCTACGGTATCAACATGTATACACGTTCCCTTTACTTTGTTCTCTATAAGGCAGTTCGCGACCTCTACCCTACCGTTACTTTGAATATTTTACACTCTATTTCAGGAGGAAAATATTGCGAATTAGAAAACAGCGATTTCTCTGTAAATCAATCAGTTGTAGAGAAAATTCAGGCAAGAATGCAGGAGATTATCGATGCTGATCTTCCTTTTATTCGGGAAAGAATACTTTCAGAAAAAGCATTTTCAGATCTCAAATCGAAGCAGAATGGTGACACAAATGAAAATGAAATTTTTGTTGACAGAAACAAGTTTTATACCAGCATATATCACCTGGATGATACCATCAATTATTATTACGATCACCTCCTACCCTCCACAGGTTTTCTTACCATATTTCGATTGGAACCTTACGAAAACGGAGTACTATTAAAGCTCCCTTCTCCCAAAGACGGAAAGAGTATCGCCAGAACACGTGAGATGCCCAAACTGTTCTCGGTATATAAGCAATTCAAAAGTTGGGGAAAGAAGATAGGGGTGCCCTACATCAGTGACCTGAATCGAGTAGTAGCCAACAAAGGAATTGGGAACCTGATATTGACCACAGAGGCTCTACATGAAAAGATTTGGGCTAATACGGCAGATGAAATCCAAAGACTCGAAAAAAAGATGGTACTGATTAGCGGTCCCTCCAGTTCCGGGAAAACCACCTCTTGTCGCCGTTTATCCGTACAACTCAGCGTATTGGGATACCATCCCGTTCAAATTTCCGTGGATGACTTTTTTGTAGAGCGTGCTGAAACCCCTTTAGATGAAAAGGGTCATTACGATTTTGAAGCATTGGAAGCAATCGATCTTCCTCTTTTTAACAAAACTTTGGTGCGTTTGCTTCAAGGTGAAGAGGTAGAGATTCCCAGATTTAACTTCAGTACAGGAAGTAAAGAGTGGCATGGGGACACCATCCAACTGCAAGAAAACTCCATCATGATCATTGAAGGGATTCACTGCTTAAATCCTAAATTGACTCAATCGATTGATGATTCCATGAAGTACAAAATCTTTGTTTCTGCTTTAACCTCACTTTCTATCGACAAAATGAACCCCATTCCAACCACAGATAACCGGTTGATTCGCAGGATTATTCGCGATTACAATTACCGTGGCTACAGTGCCAGAGAAACGATCAAACGGTGGGCAAGTGTTCGCAGGGGTGAAGAAAGAAATATCTTCCCATACCAGGAAGAGGCGGATATGATGTTTAACACCTCACTCATTTATGAGTTGGGAGTATTAAAACCTTACGCTTTACCGATTCTGATGGAAGTTCCCGAAGTTGCTCCTGAATACGCAGAAGCGGCTCGTTTACTCAAGTTTCTATCCTATTTTACACCCATCCCGGAAGAAGATATCCCCGGAACATCAATTTTGAGAGAGTTTGTGGGAGGAAGCAAATTTCATTACTAAAAAACAAAAAACGCTTCTCTAAAAGTTTAAAGAAGCACTTTTTGTTTGTGGCGGGAACGAGAGTTGAACTCGTGACCTCCGGGTTATGAATCCGACGCTCTAACCAACTGAGCTACCCCGCCTTAAAAACAAGGGTGCAAAATTACGAATAATTTTTGAAATTGATGAAAGAAAAAATATATTTTTAAAACCTCTGTATAACCAACAGATTATCAATATTTTTCATCCTATTTTTACTACTCATAAACCATTCTGCTGAGGATATAAACAGTTCTTTTATTTTTTCTACGGTCCATTTTATCGCGTAAAATTTGAGTTCCGGAGAGCAAAAAGGTATTGTTGTACCAGGATTCCATCCTCATCTTACTGTTTGCATCCAGAACATACCCTTTTCGGAAAGGGAACCAGTTTTCACTCAATAACGGCTCTAAAACATATTGATTATGGACCAATGTAGAGGTAAATGTGTTGCCATACAGATAGTAAATATATCCATTATTATCTTCATCAATATGGAGTTTAACTTTACCCTCTAATGTTTGGGTCAACATATTGCTCAAAGGCAACAAATGATCCCACAACAGATGCCCATCAGCATCAAAAGTGGTTACATACGCATTCAAGAAACGAAATCCGACAAACATCTGTACCGGTGTGGTCATATAATATCCACCCGGCATGTACGTATTTTGGTACTGTGTTTGGTATTCCGGATAAAAAAGTTCCGTTACCAAACCATATTGTTGCTCATTATGAAACAGATTGCTCACCACCAACTGCAAATTTAGATTTACATCTTTTATTTTAACTGAATCAGCCTGCAACGATCTATAATTGAAAAAATTAGGATATCCCATGCTCCCATTTTTATAGACCAAAGTGTAAACTCCTGTATGATAGGGTGATACCTTTTGATCCACCTCTTGATAATAGGTCCCGACAATCAAATAGGTTCGCGGTGCCGTTTTAATCATTCTTGCAGATTGATACCGATACTCTTCAAATTGTGGAAAAGGTTCTGTTTTTTTGATATTCCCATAAGCATCAAATAGTTGCATTTGATACTGCCATCTATTTGTTTTTTGTTTTTTAAAATAAAGGGGGGAGCACAGATAGAGCTCTGCAGCCGCTTCATCTGTGTAGAGGAACTCCGGTTGCTCTTCTCCCAATTCTACAGTTTGAGAAACCTCTCCGGTATAGAGATTTTCAAAGCGACAGGCACATTTTTTTTGATCATTCCCAAAAAGTATCAATTGATTCTCAAGCACTGAAATTTGGTAGATCTCCTGCAGTAGCGGTTCCACTGCTCTAAAGTTTGGAGAGGCATTCCGAATCGATTCCTGGTCCTTACCACCCCACATAATCACCCACTTTTGATTGATTCGCTTCTGACCATTCCCAAATAGGATATAAAAATGATCTGCCGTGGAGTGCGACAATTTCGGTTCCATCTGAAGCGCCAAACTAAAGGTTAACGCTCTAATTTTCACCAGATTAGTATCATAAAAAGTAAGATCCCACAATGTAGAATCTTTGGTATGCGATTTAATCTGTTTGATTAACAAAACGCCTCTTTCACCCAATGTAAGATGAAAGTGATTTTTTTCCGATTTTGTAATCGGAAACTCCAGTTTTATAGGGTTTTGGGGTGCGTTTTGAGCAGATAGAGAAATAGTCAATAGGAGGCACACTGTGAACAGCATGCCCCATACTACAACTATTTTCCATCTGTTCTTACATACCGCCATCGCAAACGATCACTTGTCCGGTTATATAACTAGATAGATCGGATGCCAAATAAAGCGCTGTATTCGCAATATCCTGAGGTGTTCCGGGTCTTCTCAAGGAGATGGTTTTGAGATAAGCTTCTCTCACCTCTTGAGATAATACCTGAGTCATCTCCGTTTCGATAAATCCGGGAGCAATCACATTACATCTTATATTGCGGCTTCCCAACTCACGGGCTACCGATTTGCTCAATCCAATCACTGCAGCTTTTGAAGCAGAGTAGTTAACTTGTCCTGCGTTACCGGTAATTCCAACAACAGATCCCATATTGATGATGGAGCCAAAACGCTGTTTCAACATCACGGATTGGATAGCTTTAGTGTGATTAAATATTGATTTTACATTCACATTCATCACCATATCCCAATCTTCCTCTTTCATTCTCATCAACAAAGTATCTCTTGTGATTCCGGCGTTATTAACCAAAATATCGATTCTGCCAAAACGTTCTACCGCCTTTTTAATTGCTTCCTCTGTTTGATCCAGTTTAGAAACATCATATGCTAAAAATAAAGCTTCTACTCCCATTCCCTCAACATCCTTTACCAATTGGAGAATAGCTTCATTTTCTTTCAAGTCGGTAATAATAACATTTGCTCCTTGCTCAGCAAAAGTAAGCACGATCTGTTTCCCAATTCCTCTACCGCCTCCTGTAATCATAGCGGTTTTCCCTAATAATAATTTGCTCATAATTCAAAATTTAGTTGTTAGTTATTATTTATTCATTTTAACGTAATAATCGGTCAAAAATTATTTTATACTCCGTTGATGCCGTTCCAATCCAGGAACCAAAACAGGGATCACCGGTCAAACTCTTAATATTGGAGTGGATCAACGGTGGATATCCCAGTGGGTTATCTCCAAAGTAGAGTGGAATCGTTACGCTGTTTAAAAACTGATATGATGCTTCATCAATAGCTGATGCTCTCACATAAATAGTATCTCCATACTGACAAACAGGACGAAAATACTCCCAACCTTCCGCCTCCGGGATATTTGACGGCTTAAACCAAGGTGAAGTCCCAAAGCGATAGAGATACAGATTCATATCAGTACCGGGAAACGTAACATCATCAAGAGCCATAGGCATGGAGGTAATCCAAGTACGATCGCAATATAAATCATTGGCGAATTTTTGTCTAAAAAAAGAGTAGTTTCTCACGGTGGGATCATCTTTCCATGTAACATAAACTCTACCTATTGAATCGTTATTAAAGCCTTCCAAAGGATCTATTCGCAATGTATCCAATTGAAAGGGTTGCAATATTGAAGTCGTAGCAACATACTTTTGTCCTTTCCATTCAATTTGTAATTCATATTGTGTATTGGCTTCTCCTTTCAAAACAGATCCTTGATAAAACCAATACAAGGGCGCTTCATCGCTTTGCACGAGCTGAAGCGTATCGGTTTGCCCCCCCCCATTTTTTATTATTACTAAAGCATCCTGAATAATTACCTGTTCCAACAGATTATCCAACTGAATATCAGCAAGATAAGGCAAAGTCTTATAAAGACTCACCTCTGCGTACTCTCCCAACTCAATAAACCCCTCCACAACAACTCCCTCTTTATATTCAGGCAAGGCAACATCGATTTCTGTTTCACACGCATAAAAGAGAGACAGTAGAAGAACAATCAATAAGTTAAATCTGTTTTTCATGGCTTAATTTTAAAATTCCAGGTTATTGATGGGATGATCGGGAAAAGGCTCACCTTATAAGCCTTAGTTGCAATTTGTTGGTCGGTGGTCATAGAAGAGTCAAAGTAAATATAGAAAGGATTTTTGCGATTATAAAGGTTATAGATAGAGAAATTGAGACCGGACTCAAATTTTCTTCTTTTCAAAAACTGCCAATTAACGGAAAGATCCAAACGATGATAGGCCGGCATTCGGTATGCATTGCGGTCGCTATACTCTGTCATCAGAGTTCCGTTGTAGAAATAGTAACTCACAGGAATTGTCATACTATTACCGGAAGCATAGACCCAAACCAAAGAAACCGTTATGATTTGTGGAATTACTTCATAATTCAGATTGATTGAAACATCATGTCTACGATCATACTTCGCATAAAACCAAGCTCCATCATTCAGGTCATCAAATTGTCTTTTGGTATAAGAAAGTGTATAGCCTATAAACCCATGTAATTTTCCTGTCGTTTTGGCAACATAGAACTCTACACCATACGATTTCCCCCTTCCGAAGGTGTACAATTGATCTTGATCTTGCATCATACTTGCCACATCCATCCCTTCTTTATACTCAACTAAATTATTCATCAATTTATAATATCCATCGATGTAAGTTTCTATACTATTATCTTTAAAGTTTTTAAACAATCCCAACGAAAAATGATGTCCTTGTTGAGGTTTAATAAACTCTGTTGACGGCACCCATACATCGGTTGGCAAGGTAATGGAAGCCATTGAGACCTGATGTAAAGGTTGATAATTGAGGGTATAAGAGAGTTTGATTGAAGCAGATTTACTGATCATCCAACGAGTAGATACTCGAGGTTCCCAGTAGGTGTAATGAAATATGGGTTCTCCCAATTTGTAGATCAGAGAGTCAGTGAGTTTTTGCTCATCATCAAAAACATAACGGGTAAAGGGACCTACATGTTGAAAAAATGTATATCTCAAGCCGCCATTCAATGTTAACCAATCTGTTATTTTCCACTCCTCCTGAATGTAGAAGGCGAGTTCATTGGCGTAGAAAGGAGGAGAATCGGGTATGTCGATTCTATTTTCCATTTCATCAGATTCAAACACAGTAGGACGGAAAGTATGAAAAGTGTATTGCACTCCCCCTCTCAAGTAATGTTTCGAGTTAGGTAAATAGGAGAGTTCACTTTTAAGAGTATAGTCTCTTACTCCTGAATTGATTCCAAAACTGGAATTCCCCTGATCCAGGGAAGTTCCAAAATCATAATCACTCAATATCAGCGAAGTATTCAAAAAGAATTGAGGAGAAATAATCCAGTTCCATCGGGTAGAGATTGCTCCATTACTCCACTTAAAAATCGCGGACATATCCTGATTTTTAGACTTAAATCCATAAGAATCATTACCATAATAAGCCCCCACATAGATTCTATGTTTATCATTAATGATCCAATTCATTTTCCCATTTAAGTCATAAAAGAAGAACTTTACTCCTTTCATTGGAGAATCTTTGGGCAAAAAAGGTTGAATAAGATAATCAATATAAGTTCTTCTGGCACTAACAATAAAGGAGGCTTTATTCTTTTTGATAGGTCCCTGCACTGTCAGCCTGGAAAAAATCAATCCTATTCCTCCATCAATCTCATATTTTTTCAGATTTCCCTCTTTTTGAGTTACATCCAGGATTGAGGAGAGTCTTCCCCCATATTGAGCCGGAATCCCCGACTTATGGATCTCCACTCCTTTAACTGCATCCGCGTTAAAAATGGAGAAAAAGCCGAAAAGGTGTCCTGCGTTATAAATAGGTGCATCATCAAGAAGTATCAGATTTTGATCCGCATTACCCCCTCTTACATAGAAGCCGGTATTTCCTTCCGATCCGGATTGGATTCCCGGAAGCAGTTGGATCGATTTCAAGATATCCACTTCACCCATCAAGGCCGGCATGCTTTTGATTGTCTCAATCTTCATCTCCATTCGCCCAACCTGGGCACTCTGCACGTTCTGATCCGGCCTTTTACCCATTATCTCCACCTCTTCCCCTCTGATTGATGTAGGAATTAACTCCACATCAAGTCTCAGATTACGATCCAAATAGATCAACGTATCAAAATCGGCATATCCCATATAGGAGATGGTCAAATTGTACCACTTTTTATTGACAGTTAGAGAATAGAAACCGGCAGAATTGGAAACCACACCCGATGTTTGATACGGTGCACCGGTATCCTTTGCAACCACGATAGCGCTCATTATAGATTCTCCACTGGATTGGTCTCTAATCATCCCCGAAAGGGAATATTTCTGAGAAAAAAGATTACCCAAAGAGAAAAAAAATATACAAGTAACTAATACTGTGTGCTTTATAGAAAACATTATGCAGAATATATTAAGCGGCAAATATAATAAAAAATGTTAAAATAATTAAAAATGATATTTATTTAAAGTAGGGATGATAAGCTCCGAAAAATAATGTAATTTTGCATAAAATTTTTCTATGAAACGACAAATTCCTAACATATTGACCTGTTTTAACTTACTCACAGGAACTGTAGCTATACTGCTGGCGTTGCGGGATCAGATTGAGATGGCATCTCTTTTATTGATCCTGGCTGCCATTTTTGATTTCTTAGATGGATTTAGTGCACGCTTGCTCAATGCCCAATCTGTAATTGGACCTGATTTGGATTCGTTGGCTGACCTAGTCTCTTTTGGGGTGGCCCCTGCCATGATCGTCTTAGTTTGGAGTGAGTCTTGTTTTCTCAATTTACCTCCCTATTTACAAACCGATTGGATCTATTTTCTTCGGTATATCATTTTCCTGAATCCAATTCTTGCTGCAGTTCGTTTAGCCAAATTCAATCATGATGAAAGACAAAAAGAGGCTTTTATAGGATTGGCAACACCGGCAAATGCTTTCTTTTTGGGATTTATTCCCTACGCAGCTGAGGAGTTAACTCTTTTAGGAAACTATTGGGTTGTATTGAGTGTTACTCTAATATTCTCTCTCCTTTTGGTTGCCAACATCCAAATGTTCTCCTTGAAATTCACCAATTTTAGGTTTAAAGAAAATCTGATCCGCTACATCTTCTTGTTTCTCAGCCTCATTCTGTTAATCTTATTCCGTTTAGGATCATTCCCGGTGATTATATTAATGTATATTCTGTTGTCCTTCGGTATCAGAGTATTTCAACCCATAAATAGATCATGATGAAGTACCAATCGATAGCTCTTTTTTGTGGATCATCTGAGGGAAAGGAGCCCATTTATGTGCAAGCTGCTCAAGAGTTTGGGCGTGCGTGTGCCCAAAAAGGAATCACCTTGTACTATGGAGGTGCTGCTTTGGGTTTGATGAAATCTGCCGCAGATGCTTCCCGTGAAGCGGGCGGCCGTGTGGTGGGAATCACCCCCCATTTTTTTTCTAATCGAAGTGTCGTAGATCAAACTATCCTAGATATGCGTGTCGTGGAATCCATGAGTGAACGGAAACAAGAGTTTGAAAAATTAGCCGATGCTTTTGTTGTTTTACCCGGAGGATACGGGACCCTGGATGAACTGTTTGAGATAGTAACCGATGCACAATTAGGATTGCATCACAAACCCATTGTAATTTTGAATACCGGGGGATATTATAACCATCTGATTCAATTACTGAATCACTTTAATCGAGAGGGATTTTTGAGAGATTTTCACCATCAACTTCTCTCCTTTGTAGATCAGGTTGATGAGATATTTATTCAGTTGGAACAATATCAAAACAGCAATGACCCAAAATGGTTAAAAAAAATCAAAAATGAGTAAAACTGCATGATGAAGCGCTCCTATATATTCTTGTTTCTGTCACTAATTTCACTTTTCTCCTTTGCTCAAGACGACTCTTTACGGAGGGAAACAATTGAAGAGTTTGTCGTTTCAGGGGAAGCTGTCCCCTCTTCCATCTTCTCCATCCAACCTCTACAGTATGTCCCCAAAAAAAGGATGGAGATCATCTCCTCTTTTCAAATCAGCGAGATCGTCAAGCACTTAGCCGGCACTGTAGTGAAAGATTATGGCGGTATCGGGGGGATGAAAACAGTCTCAGTACGCGGTATGGGAACGCAACACACCGGTGTAGTGTACAACGGTGTAATCTGGTCTGATGTCCAAAACGGACAGGTCGATATCAGCAAGTTCGACATGGAATTCACCCGGTCCATTGCACTGACCAACGGTTTATATGATCAGATTTTGGCGCCGGCACGGATGCACTCCTACGCAGCTGTGCTCAACATTTACCCCGTACTGCATCAGTTCAGTAAAGATCGCAATAGCACTTTTCGTTTCGGTTTGAACACCGGTTCTTTTTATTTCTTTAATCCTACACTACAGTGGTCACAAAAAATTGCGCCTTCAAAAACAAAAAAATGGAATGGTAGCGCTGCGATTACCGCATCTTTGATCAGTCTGAGAGGCGATTACCCTTTTCAACTACAATATGGAAATATTGGGGATTCTACCTCAATTGAAAGGAGAAAAAACAGTGATCTCTTCTCTTTCCAGACTGAAGGTTCCATGCAGTGGAACAAAAAAGACAACAGCGCCTCTTTTTTAATTCATCTTTTTCATTATCAATCTGAAAGAGGGATTCCGGGTGCAGTAATCTGGTACAATCCCACTGCCGATGAACGTTTGTGGGATGCTACTCAATTTATTCAGGCTCAATACAGCCATTTCTTTAAATCGGGATGGGCATACCGCTCCATATTGAAAGCCAACCATGCTTATACCCGATACTTAGATCCCACTTTTCTAAGTAGTGAAGGGAAAATGGATCACCGATACTCCCAAAATGAGTTTTATATGTCGCAGATAGGCTCATACAGAAGCCGTGCATGGGAGGTAACTATAGCGCAAGATCTGTTTTACAACAACCTGTTTGCTAACATCTTAAATTTTCCTAATCCAATCCGTCTCAACAGCTTAAGTTCGCTTAATGCCAATTACCGATACAAACAGTTTCATTTCAATGGAACCCTGCTCTACACCTATGTTTACAATCACTCTCAAAAGGCGGAAACTCACCCACCCTATAAGAAACTCTCACCTGCATTGGGAATATCATGGCAACCATGGAAGCAACAAAAACTCCACTTGCGTACATTTTACAAAAACATTTACCGACTTCCCACCTTCAACGACCTCTATTACAGAGAGTTTGGCAATCTGGATTTGGATCCTGAAAATACCCATCAGTGGAATGTCGGCATAACCTATTACACTCCATACTATCGGGACAGAGGATCGTTCCATATCACTTTGGATGCCTATTACAACATTATTGAAAATAAGATTGTTGCTATTCCAACGCGCAATCTTTTTGTATGGAGTATGCAAAATTATGGCATTGTCCATGCCAAAGGGATTGATTTGACGCTACAGAATCAATTTCAGTTTAAAAACAACTCAACCCTTTATTTTTCAGGATCTTATACCCTTCAGAAAGCGATCGACCTCACCGACCCCGAAAATAAAACTTACGGACACCAACTACCTTACACACCGATTCATTACGGCAGCCTCTCGCTCTCCTATCTCTGCAAGATTGGACAGTTCAGCTATAATTTAGTGATGTCGGGGGATCGCTACAGCTCTGCTCAGAATATCCCACAAAATCACTTGAGAGGCTATCAGGAACAGAGTATCAGTTATGGAAAAGAGTTCCCCTTGAAACTCAAAACTTGCTCCCCCTTTTTAGGATTTAAAATAGAAATGATTAATATAATCGGTACTCAATATGAGATTATCCGAAACTACCCCATGCCGGGCAGAAGTTTTCGAGGCAAAATCACCTTCCGGTGTGAATAAAAAAAATCGTATATTTGTCGGTTGTTTAAATATGAACAGTTATGTTATTCCAAGATCTATTGTGTGATGAGCGTTTGAAGCAGCAACTGATTGGTATGGTTCAGGAGAAGCGGATCAGTCATGCACAACTTTTCCTTTCCTCTCCGGGGGCACACGCTTTTGCGGTGGCCATCGCTTATGCTCAATACCTCTCCTGTGAAAATCCTACAGAATCAGACTCCTGCGGTGTATGTCCCTCTTGTCTGATGTATGAAAAGCTCACTCATCCGGATATGCACCTGATCTTTCCCAATACGACTACCAAAACCGTTAGTAAAGATCCTGATTCCGAACTGTTAGCCGCACCATTCCGTGAGTTTGTATTGGAAAACAACTATCATATTGATATCGACGACTGGATTGCATTTTGCGAATCAGGTAATAAGCAACTCACCATCAACAACCGCGACTGTTCCAATATCCTGAGACACAACAGCACCCGTTCCTATAGCGGTGGCTATAAAGTATTTATTTTGTGGTGTGCCGATCGCCTGTATCACACTGCGGCGCCTAAGCTGTTAAAAACCTTGGAAGAACCGGAACCCAACACACTGTTCATCCTGATTACAGAGGAGTATGAGAAGATATTAAGTACGATTTTATCCAGAACACAACTGGTTAAGATCCCCCCTATCCATAAAGAAACCATAGCCAAACAACTGATTATCGATTTCAGCATCTCTGAACAAAGAGCTCAGGATATAGCAAATATTTCTGAAGGAGATTATCGGAGAGCCCGTTCATTGGTACAAGATCAGGTCCTCTTGAATGAAAATTTAAATTATTTCTTAACCTTTTTTAGCAGCGTTGTTGCCTTAGCACAGAAAAGAGCGAGTGATCAGATCAAGTATAACGAAGTAACTGAAATGATTCGGGAGTTAGGGAATCAAGGACGAGAACGCTCAAAAAGTTTCCTCAAGTATATGCTGCAATCATTCCGCAATATTCTGATGCTGAATGTCGGCAATAAGGAGGGGGTCATCACAACGGCAAAAGAATTGAAGGAGTTTGAAACATTTCAATCTTACATCACAGTCAGAAACTCCGGAAAGATACTGGATGAGTGCAATAAAGCGATCTATCACATCGAAAGGAATGTAAGCTACAATCTCGTTTTTAACGATTTGTACTTCACTTTGAGTCAGTTGGTAACCCCTTAGTTTCTTTCTCCCGGGGCATCGGATCCTTAAAAATATCCTCAATCGATTTAGGTCGATAAAAATCTAAAAAGCGGAAATCCTTCAAAAAGCGATCATCCCACGGCAATTCTTTGTCTGCATAGATCTTCCCATCCGGGGCGTTATAAAAGAGGATCTGAGCTATTTTATTATCTTCAAATATCAACACCATCTCCGAAGTAAACGAGACATTGATTCCAATCAACGCCGTATCCTCATCCAGAATATAGTAGATGGCTTCTGCATTATTGATCACATCGACTCGTTCCAGTTGTTTTTCAGTAATATACCCGACTACCGTTGCCCCTTTTATCTGGTTAAACTCCGTATTTTCAAAAAGAGCGGTTAATATAAATCCGGACTTAAGCAGATCCAGTCGTGTATGAATGGAATCCAAAATAGTAAAACGGATGGTGTCGGCAGTCAGCTGATTTTCTCCGGACCAAATCACCGGATTATAATACATTGTCAAAATTGAGTCGGGTACAATATAGGCCATAGAGTCACAAGCTCCCTGCAGGTCTACACCAAAAAACTTCACCTTATTGAATGCATGCATCTCAATCGGATTTTGAAGCGTATCGATGATCATCCGCAATGTATCCCCGTGGACGTAAAGAGAATCCCCATCGCTGATTAAAATCAACATCGCCCTGTCGGTTACCCAGGAAAGACCACCACTCTCACTGTATTCCACATACTCCCCTTTCACAATATATCCTTGAGAGGTGTCCGCCATCGTTACATCCCCTTTTCCAATCCCAAATTCAATATTCTTATCATAAAAAAGGGTATCACCGGTCAATATCTGATTTTCGTTATAGAACTCGACACTATCTATCAGATTAGCCTGGTCATTATGCGTATCATACCAGCCGGAATGAGTAATGATCCGGTTCTTTTCCGAAACCAATTCCGTTCTGGATATAAAGTAAACAATCTTATCTTCAGTGTGATAGCTGAGTGAATCACATTTCATAGTATAAGAATCGTTGACTAACGTAACATCCCCGTACAGAAAAACCATTTTAGTTTTAGTGTAATAATACCCTTGATCACTGGTCAAAGTATCTTTTTGAGTGATCATTTTCCCCCAGACCGGGTAGTAGCCCACATCCAGTTCACTATCATATTTCAGAATATTAGTGTACAGTGCAGACTGGTTATCTTTCAGAATTACATTACCGGAGATATTACTCAATTTTGTATTTCCTTCATACACAACCTGATCGCCGTATAGAGTTACGGAGTCATTGATATGGATCCGTACCGGACTCCCAAACGCAATCAGATAGTTTTCACGAGGATAATTGTAAGCACTATCGCAATAGCCGATTGTATTATCATGTTTAAAGACCACATTGCCCACCAACTTCTCAATTCCGGGAAAGCTTTCATCATCATGGTAGGCCCAATCCGCCCGATACACAATCTTTTTTTGTGCGGTAACTCCCAAAGAGAAGAGCAACAGAAACCCTATCAACAGCCATCTCAACCTCATACTTTACTCTTCTGTAGTTTCGGTACTGCTCACAATCCGATCTTCATGAAATTGAATCACCTTTTCCACAGTTCCATCCGGATTATAGTAAGTTTCCGGTCCCTCCTTAACCCCTTTAGAGTAAGTCGTAACCCTGGCTTTTACACCATTATGATCGTAGGCAATCTGCTCTCCACTTCCCCCGGTGAAATGCGCTTCACCCATCAAAAAACCTCTTTCGTCATAAAAGAGCCACTCCCCTTCCTGCAAGTCATCTTTGTAAGCGCCTTTAGACAAAAGCACCCCATTCTCATGCCATGTACTGTGAGGACCCTCCTTAATGCCATTTTTATAGGTAGTTTCCGTAAGGATTTGTCCCTTCTGAGTATAACTTCTTTCAACCCCATCCAATACATCACGATTATAGTTAGCTTCATACTCAATATTGCCATTGAAATAAAAACGCTTAAAGGAACCATGTTTTTGTCCACGAACCATGTATGCTTCCATAATCACCGTGCCGTAATTCTTATTAAAGTACTTGGTAATCCCATGTTCCTTTCCATTTCGATAGTGTGTTTCCGACTTCAGCAGCCCGTTGGGATAATATTCATACTTCGTCTTAGTACACGAAGTAACTAATAACGAAATAGTTAACACAAAAAATAACAATCTCACCGCTCTCATAATTTCTCTTTAAATGAACCTGTAAAAATATAAAATTTTTCGACACCCTCCCCCGAGAATTTTGCAAAGCCCTTTTTTGAAGGTGGAAATCGGAAGGCGGAAGGCGGAGGGCGGAATGATTTCGGATTTCGGATTTCGGAATGGCATAAATCACGTTTTATGTCAGAGACGCAAAGCATTGCGTCTTTACAGCCGCGTTCAATTTTAATTTAAACCCCGTAATTCGTAATTGGATTTCATTCCGCCTTCCGATTTCCGCCTTCCGCCTTTACTTCTTTTTTCTTCTTTTTGGAATAAAAAAAAACAGGGGGCAGGTAAAGCATCCCTTTTGGGTCATTTCGTTTCCCCACTCTGGAAAATTTTTCATTTATGGAATGTGTGCCTTCGAGAGGCATACGGATCGGTTTGTGTTAACTCGGGGTGCGACTTGAAGTCGCGCCCCGAATACAGACTTACCCATCTCGTAATCCTTAATTATTACTACATATCTAAGACGGAAAACATTGCCGAGTGGGGAAATAGAATATCAAAAGAGCAACACCCATTCTGCCCCCCCAATTATTTAAAATACCAAATAAGAAATTAGAATATGAAATCAAGGCGTAAGTTGAAGGCGAAAGGCGAAATAATTCTAATTGAAAGATTCCGAAAATCCGAAATTTTTCTATATCTTTGTCGATTAAATTATTCGTGGTTCAATGGAAGAACAAAAGAAAAACAAAAGAGGTTGGCGTGCTATTTTTCGAAAAAGTAAAAAGGCGATTATGGTGGCTTTAATGGGTATTGCAGCACTTGTAATTTTCTATGCCGGAGCTAATTTCCTTAAAGGATCTAAATTATTTAGCAGTAATAAAAAGCTATATGCTATTTTTGACAATGCTGCCGGATTGCCTCAGGGAACACCGGTAATGTATAACGGGTTTAAAATCGGGAAAGTGATGACAGTTTCATTGACTTCCGATATACCCGCACGGGTTTGTGCTGAAATTGCAATCAATGAAAAAATCGATATTCCTAAGGATTCCCACTTTGAGTTGAGTACTAAAGATATGCTGGGAGGATTGGTGATTCACTTACGGCTGGGTGAAGCAAAACAACCGGCAAAAAATAAAGATACCTTACAATCATTCTTGATTCCGGCGTTTACGGACGGACTGGGTGACATGATGGTTCAACTCAGTTCGATTATGACCTCTGTGGACTCGATTGCATTGGAATTGAAAGGCATCGTGAGCTCAAAAGAGGGTTCCTCTTCTTTGAAAATCATTTTTGACAATTTGGAAAACTCTACTACTGAATTGAACCAATTGATGAGCCAAAACAGAGCCAAATTCGGAAATATTGTGGATAACCTGAATCAGCTGACCACTACATTGAATGAGGAAACGCCTCAACTGCAATCGATTATCGATAATTTTGACCAGATCTCCGACGATATCGCCAAAGCGGATGTTGCCAAGGTGATCCTCGAAGCCAATCAAACCATAGAACAACTCTCTTTGATTGTGGAAAAGATTCAAAAGGGGGAAGGAGATATCGGCAAATTGGTCAACAATGAAGAACTTTACAATAACTTAGCTCTTACTACGGAAAATCTCAATAAACTACTGATCGACATTAAAGAGAACCCCGACAGATATATTCATGTATCGGTTTTTGGTAAGAAAAAGAAATAATTTCTTCCATAAATCATCAAAACTATAAAATTGAAGAATGGAAATTAGCGGAAAATTGTTAATGAAACTGCCCCTCCAATCCGGAGTGGGGAAAACCGGAAATGCTTGGAAAAAGCAGGAATTTGTAATTGAAACTCAGGAAGCATACCCCAAAAAAGTGTGTATTCAACTTTGGGGAGATAAAGTTGACGATCTGGATCCGATTCAAATTGGAGATGTGATTACCGTCTCCATCAATGTTGAATCGCGTGAATTTAACGGCAAGTGGTACACCGATGTGAGAGCGTGGAAAATCGAACGTGCCGGTGGTGAAACAGCAGCACCGGGCTACACGCAACCTGAATCTGCTCCCTCCTACCCTGAAGATTCCCTTCCCGATGCATCAGGAACCTTTAGTGATGAGTCGTACGACTCTTTACCCTTTTAATAAAGTTCGATCATGAGTCAATATGGAATTGTTAATTTGTCTCTGATCTGCATGAGAGCGGAGCCTTCACACCGAGCGGAACTGGTGAATCAGATGCTTTTTGGAGAGCCCTACGAAGTGCTGGAAAAAAAGGGGGATTGGCTCAGGGTGAACACCTGTTTCTACCCTTATGAAGGATGGATTGATGCGAATTTATTTGCACCTATGACTGAGAGTGAGTACCAAGAGTATATGAACTCTCCAAGAGAAGTAGTTACAAATGACACCGAAATTTTCACTGATTTAAGAATCAGGCTTCCTTTTCGAGTTTTCCTGGGATCTCAATACCCTAAAAGCAGAGATCCTTTCTTCTATCTTGGAGAAACAAAATATGAATTAACATATCCTTCTTTAGAGAAAAAAAAGAAAGTTCCACCACGTCAAACAGTTATTGAAAGCGCATACCTACTCACCAGGGCTCCCTACCTGTGGGGAGGTAAAACCATAGCTGGAATCGATTGCTCCGGATTGGTACAAGTATGCTTTCAAGCCGCCGGAATTTTACTCCCCCGGGATGCATCCCAACAGGCATTAATTGGAGAATCTATTGACTTTATTGAGGAAGCTCGCGAAGGAGATTTGGTTTTCTTTGATAATGAAGAGGGAAAGATTACCCATGTTGGAATCATCTGTGAACTGAACAGAGTTGTTCATGCTTCCGGATTTGTAAAGATAGAGCGGATTGACCAACATGGAATCTATAGTTATGACTTAAAAAAATACACCCATAAACTGAGAGTTATCAAACGCATCATTCCGGACAAAAAGAAATAAGATTATGTTTATTCGTGGAGAGAAATTGTGTTTGCGTGCCTTGGAACCTACTGATGTAGAGCTGCTTTACCGATGGGAGAATGATCCTGCAATCTGGAAAATCAGTCAGACACAAAAACCTTTTTCGCACTATACCTTGCAAATGTTTGTGGAAGCCTCCATAGAGGATCTGAATAAAACCGGTCAACTTCGCTTGATGGTGGATTTGCTACCGGAAGAAGCAGACCAAATACCTCAAACTATCGGCATTGTGGATATTTTTGAGTATGACCCCTTTCATCAAAAAGCAGGTTTGGGAATCTTAATCCATCAGGATTACAGGGGAAATCAATATGCCCATGAGCTGCTGGAACTTACTTTAGAGTACCTGTTTTCCACCTTGCTTCTTCATCAGGTTTACTGTAATATTCAGGAGAATAACGAGATTAGCCTCAACCTGTTCAAAAAACATGGTTTTCAAATTGTAGGACTACAAAAGGATTGGATTAGAACGGCTCAAGGATTTCAAAACGTTTATTTGTTACAATTAATCAATGAAAAAGAAAAAACACAATAGAAAGTTATGGATTGGGATTGTTGTTGGAGTGCTTCTTTTGGGAATTTTAGGGCTCTTTATGCTCTATCAAATCCTTTTTGCACCCAACGGAAAGCAACTTTCAGAACCTATCCATATTACTAAAAATACTGATTATCAGGGAGTTGTTAAGCAAATCACTGAACTAGGAGCAGTCAAAAATATCAACACCTTCAATATTGTAGCCCGCCTGCTTAAATATGACCTACATGTCAAAAAGGGTAAATATCATTTTGAAGAGGGAGAATCCAACCTGGATATGGTTCGCAAACTGCGAAGAGGACAACATTATCCTATTAATTTTACTTTTAACAATGTTCGGACTAAAGAGCAGTTAATCGAAAAAATTGGGGACAAATTTTTGTTTGATGTTCAGGATTTTGCGCAACTACTTCAGGATCAAGATTTTCTACAAAACTACGGCTGCGATACACTTACCGTTTTGACCCTGTTTCTTCCCGATACTTACGAGTTTTTCTACGACCTGGAAGCGGAAGAGTTTTTCGATCGCATTTACCGTTTATATCGCGAATTCTGGACTCCTTCCCGGAAAGAAAGAGCCGCAGAACTCAATCTGACCCCTCAGGAAGTCTCTATCCTGGCTTCCATTGTGGAAGAGGAGAACCACAGAGAGAAAGAGAAAGGATTGATTGCCGGATTGTATATCAACCGACTTCAAAAAGGGATGAAACTGCAAGCGGATCCCACTGTAAAGTTTGCTTTGGGTGATTTTTCCATTAAGAGAATCTTGCACAGAGACTTAGAAGTTGAATCTCCATACAATACTTACCTCCACTTCGGGTTACCTCCCGGACCGCTACGTATTCCGGAGAAATCGACCTTAGATTCCGTCTTGTATCACCAAGCACATCCATATTTATTCATGTGTGCCAAGGATGATTTGTCCGGTTATCACAACTTTGCCAGAACGGATCGGGAACATCAAAACAATGCTGCCAAATACCATCGGGCGTTAAATCGTCTAAAACAGAGACCATGAGAGAGATTATTGACAAATTAGCTTCGGAACGCCGGCTGACAAAACAGGAGTGGGTTGCTGTTATTGAGAATAGGACTCCCGAGTTGGCTGAATATCTGTTTAAAAAAGCACGTCAGGAGCAAGCTAAACACTATGGCAATGAGATCTTTATACGGGGATTAATCGAGTTTACGAACTATTGCCGTAACAACTGCTTCTACTGCGGAATCAGAGCAGGTAACCGAAATATAGAGCGCTACCGCTTAACCAAAGAGGAGATTCTGGAGTGTTGTGAACTGGGAGATCAGATCGGATTCAGGACTTTTGTGCTTCAGGGTGGAGAGGATATGCATTTCACTACTGACGAGATGCTGGATATCATCACCAATATCAAGAAGCGTTACCCTGAGCATGCCCTCACACTTTCTGTAGGAGAACGGGATTATGATACTTACCTGGCCTTCTTCAATGCCGGTGCGGATCGTTATTTATTGCGCCATGAAACAGCCAATAAGGAACATTATGATTCACTCCATCCCAAAGCATTATCTCACGCCAGAAGAAGGGAGTGTTTGAGTTATTTGAAAAAGATCGGATATGAGACCGGAACCGGGTTTATGGTTGGTTCTCCGGGACAAACAGCGGAGCATTTAGCTGAAGATATGCTCTTTATCACTGATTTTGATCCTGATATGATTGGGATTGGCCCTTTTCTTCCTCACCATGATACGCCTTTTGCTCATGAAAAAGCGGGCACCGTGGAGCTCACGCTGTACATGATCGGGTTGATTCGTTTGCTTATTCCTTCTGTGCTGCTCCCTGCCACAACGGCTCTCGGCAGTGCCGAAGAGGCAGGAAGAAGCCAAGCAGTCTTAGCAGGCGCTAACGTGATTATGCCTAACCTCTCCCCCCTTAATGTTAGAAAAAAATATCTTTTATACGATAATAAAATCTCAACCGGTGTAGAAACCGCCGAAGGGATCACACAGTTGGCTGAAGATATGGAAAAAATCGGCTATAAATTGGTTTTTTCCAGAGGAGATCGTAATAAATCAGATATCTAAAACCACAAAAACAGTTCTTCTGTTTTTTGCTTTGCCTTCCTCTGTAGTATTAGGAGCAATTGGCTGGGAAGCCCCATATCCTTTGTATGAAAGTCGATGAGCATCTATCCCTTGATCTATCAAAAACTGGTACACTGCACGGGCCCGGTTCTCAGACAGGACCTGATTATCTTTATCACGACCCACATTGTCGGTATGTCCCTGTAACTCAACCCTCACAGTAGGGTTCTCTTTCAAAAACTCTGCAAACAGAATGATCAACTTTTTAGTTTGCTCTACTAACTGGTAAGAATTTGTAGCAAAGTATATATCACGCAGGTCAAACGACTTCCCTACCTCCACTTTTTTTACCTCTGCTTCCGTTTTAATTACGTTTCCTTTAGGCAAATTAGGAACCACCACACGGGTGTCAAAAGCAAATCCCTCTTTTTTTACATTCACAATGATCGGTTTAGGATCATAAGCATCAACCTCCGTTACCACTGCATATTTTTTAGTATTCTCATTCACAGTAGTCTTGGCTACCACGTTGAGATTCGTATCTCTAATTTCTACGGTAATGTCTGAGTAATCCTCTACATCCGACTCTACCTCCCCTTTAATCAGCACAACCGACTTAGGTCGCGCCTCCTCATAGAGTTCAAACTGATACACGTTCCAATCCTGAGACTCCATATTATTGGAAGAAAAATAGGCTGTAGTTCCATCCAAGCTCACAAAAAAGTCCACCTCATTCAAAGGTGTATTAATCGGATATCCAATATTGATCGGCTTGGTCCACGCTCCGGTATTGGGATCCATTTTTGAATAAAAGACATCTTGTCCTCCAATTCCCAAGTGCAAACCCGGAAGATCGACTCTTTTTGCTGTTTTTCCGGTTTCATCCACTTCAACTGCAACCCCGTCAGAAGAAAAATAGAGCGTTTTGCTATCGGAGTGCAAAAACGGAGATCTTTCATTCCCTTTGGTATTGATTACAGGTCCCAAATTCTTTGCTCTATTCCAGGAACCATCCTCATTCCTTTCGGCACGCCAGATATCGGATCCACCATACCCTCCCCTTCTATCACTGGCAAAGTACAAGGTTTTCCCATCGGAACTCAATGAAGGTTGCGATTCCCAGGAATCGGGATTATTAATATTAGGTCCCATATTCGCCGGCATAGTCCACTCACCATCAATCAGATAGGAGATATAGAGATCCCAGTTGGGATAATAGTTTGGGCCAATACTACCATCCGTCAATCTGGCAAAAATGAGGATATCATTAGTCAAATTTAGTGTCGGACTTCCCTCTCCTTTTGAGTCATTAAAAGGCCATGCAAGGGGTTCACCGACATTGAAAGTGCCATCCGCTCTTTTAGTCGCATAAGAAAAGAACTCCTTATCCTCTTTCACAGACCCCGCAAAAGGACTACTTTTCTTATCTATCGGCATTCTGCGGGTGAAATAGATCAGCTCTCCATCCGCCGTAATGGATGCCAGATACTCATCATGTTGTGTAGAGATATGAGCCACCGGTTGGGGGTCAAAAGCTCTGGGTTGATCAAAAATTTCTTTGTTAAATTTCGATTTTCTTAAGATAAACTTCGCTTCATCCAGATGCGCATCATTAGAAAAGAGGTCCGGATTATCAACTACCTCTTTCGCAAAGATAATTGCATCATCATAATGTCCGGAAAAGAAAGCAACCCGGGCAGCAAACAGATTCGCCATCGGTTTATAGTGCGGACAAACCGCATGCAATCTCTTGAAAGCACTCAATGCTTCCTTAAAGTCCTTATGGTCGACAGGTCGATTAAACTCAACCCGGGACAAATTAGAGTAGAAAAAGAGGGCATATCTGTAGTTCACCTCTAAAATATTGGGATCCTCTTCCATCAATTCCCGGTAGATCTCCAGTCCTTGACGTTGGGTATTCCCTTTAGTCATCAGATCTTTTGCCTTTTTGATCTGCCTTTCAACCCTTTTATCCAATTTTTGTTCACAAGGATCACCTTCCGGATCATCTTGTGCTGATAATGAGGGAGTTAAAAATACAAAAAGAAGAAAACACAAGAGAATCCATAGAGAAAATCTCCCTCTGTTTTTGTTCATCACTCTTTGATCCACCTGTTCTCCTCTCATCTTTTTCTATTTTGTTCTATCAATAAAAAATCAAGCACAACCATAGCTGCCATCGCCTCGACCACAACCAAGACGCGGGGAGCTACACATATATCATTTCGTTTATTTCCCGAAAAGGTTACAACATTTCCATCAAAATCGATACTTTTTTGTTCTTTTTGAATGGTTGGAATCGGTTTGAAGGCTACAGCAAAGTACACATCCTGTCCATTTGAGATGCCTGCCTGCACTCCCCCATCATGATTTGAATTGAACGAAAAATCCGGATTTTGCGTGTCATTATATTCAGAACCAAGCATTTGCGCGGCATGGAACCCTTCGCCAATCTCAAATCCCTTCGCTCCGTTAATCGACAACATGGCATAAGCGAGTCTGGCATCCAGTTTATCATATATCGGCTCTCCCAATCCGGGCGGCAAATTCCTGATCACCCCTCTCACCACTGCCCCCATCGTATCATCCTGCAAGCTATCTTTTTCCAATTGCCGCATTTTCTCTATTGTACGTTCATCCACAGACGATTGAAACTCAACACCATACGGCTTCAACACCTGCTTTGCAATTGCCCCTGCCACCACTCTGCACGCCGTCTGCCGGGCTGAAGCCCTGCCAATGCCACTATTATCTTGAATCCCATACTTCATCTTGTAAGTATAAGACGCATGCGAAGGTTTCAGTACATGCAACAACGCCTGATTAGGCTGCACATCCCGATTATAAATCTTAAAACGAATCGCTTCGCCCGTTGTAATTCCTTCCTCAATACCGCTTTCTATCTCTATTTGATCTTTTTCTTCTCTTTTTGTAGAAAAAAAATCTTGGGGGGAGGGAGCCCGTCGGGTCATTTCAGCTTGTAACTCTGCTATACTTATTTCAACCCCCTTAGGTACACCCGTGATGGTGCCCCCGATAAAGGGATCGTAAGTTCCGCCATAATCACACAGTTGAAAAAAGGTCCCGAAACAATCCATAATCTTTACAACTTAACACTCTCTTTATGAAGCGGAAGGGACACCTTTTTAAAGCCTGTCTCTTCCAACTTCTCTTTAAAACCTTCCCGTGATTCATCATCCCCATGCACAACAAAGAATTTCTTCACTTTTTTAGGATTTTGCACACTCAAATATTGCAATAACTCCAGATAATCCGCATGTCCTGAGTAAGAATCGATACTTTCCAGATGCGCTTTCACTTTATACTTATTTCCAAAGATCGAAACGGTTTTGTCACCTCTCATAATGCGTGCTCCCAAGGTGGTGGGGGCGCAATAACCAACCGACAAAATAGTTGTTCGCGGATTGCTGATATTATTTGCCAGGTGGTGTTTTACCCGCCCGGCCTCCATCATCCCGGATGCCGAAATAATCACACAAGGTTTGTTGTAGATGTTGAGCTTTTTGGAGTCCTCAATCGTTCTGATATAGTGCAACTTATTGAATCCAAAAGGATCGGAAACCTCATCGATAAACTCATTCATCTCATCGTTAAAACACTCTCTGTGCAAACGGTAAATATCTGTTGCCGACACGGCCAACGGTGAGTCCACAAAGATCTCCACATCCGGGAGATTCTTTTCCTTATGTAGTCTGTGTAAAGCGTAAATAATCTCCTGACTTCTACCAATTGCAAAAGATGGAATGATCAGCTTGCCTCTTCTCTTGGCACAAGCATCTTTCACAATCAACATCAATTGTTCTTCAGCCTCTTCAATGGTGGAGTGAAGCCTGTTTCCGTAAGTAGATTCGCAAATGATATAATCTGCCTGAGGTAAATTAGAAGTTGGGTCTTTCAGAATCTTTTTATTGTATCGTCCCACATCGGATGTATACAGAAGCGTTTTCACTTTATTGTTCTCTCTAATTCTCAACACAATAGAGGAACCACCTAAAATGTGACCCGTATCTTTGAATTCCACACTCACATTGGGGAAAATATCGAAAGGTTTATCGTAAGGTGATGTAAAGAAGAGTTTCATGGATTCATGAGCATCTTTCATGGTGAAGATCGGTTCTACCGGGGGTAAATTCTGACGTGCTCTCTTTTTGTTGAACTGGTAGATATCCGCTTCCTGGATCTTTCCGGAATCTGCCAACATAATGGAACAAAGGTCACGTGTTGCCGAAGTACAGTAAATTTTCCCGTTAAATCCCAACGTATAGATGTAAGGAATCAAACCGGAGTGGTCAATATGTGCGTGAGAGAGTAGTAAAACATCAATTTCCCTAGGATCAAAACCTAAATCCCGGTTCATACTGTCTGTTTCCAAACCTTTCCCTTGATACATCCCACAATCCAGTAAAATTTTATTCCCTTCAACTGTTGTGATTAAAAATTTACTTCCTGTTACTTCGCCTCCTGATGCCCCCAAAAACTCCAATTTCATCTTTTTGTCTTTTAAGTTGATACAAAAATTTGCATCTTGCAAAAGTACATTTATTTTTCACAATATTCCATAAAAAAAAGTGTATCTTTGCTTTTTAATCTAAACAGCGGAAATTATGGCAAAATCCTCCTCTTTCTACTACTGTACTCAATGTGGTAATCAATCTTCCACCTGGATTGGCAAGTGTCCTGCCTGCGGTGCCTGGAACAGTTATGAGCAGGAAGTGGTGCATCGGGATCAGCCCAAAAAGGGAAAACTGAGCACGCTTATCAGTCGGTCGGTTCCTAAAAAAATCGGATCGATCTCTATCCAGGAGTTCAACAGAGTTACCACCGGAAGTATAGAATTTGACCGTGTTTTAGGAGGGGGTATTGTACCCGGATCATTGGTTTTGTTAGGTGGAGAACCCGGAATTGGAAAATCGACGCTGCTATTGCAAGTTGCCCTGTCACTCCCAAACTTTCCTGTTGTTTATGTTTCAGGTGAAGAGAGTGAATCGCAGCTCAAAATGAGAGCGGAACGCATTAATAATCAGGGTAATAGCGAGTTTTACATCCTGACGGAAACCGACACCGGCGAGATCTTCAAACATCTCGAAACGATCAATCCGCAATTGGTGATTATCGACTCCATCCAAACGATGCAAAGCGGACTCATTGACTCCGCTGCCGGTTCCATATCGCAAATCAAGGAGTGTGCGACTGAGTTTCAACATTACAGTAAAACCACCGGAATTCCGACCTTTCTGATTGGACATATCACCAAGGATGGCAACATTGCGGGTCCTAAAATCCTGGAACATATTGTGGATACCGTTTTGCAATTTGAGGGCGACCAACATTACGGCTATCGCATTATCCGCGCACTGAAAAACAGATATGGAGCTACTTCGGAGTTGGGCATTTTCGAGATGCAAAGCGGTGGATTAAGAGAGATCGCCGATCCTTCCAATATCCTGATTTCCAACAAGGATGAACTGTTTAGCGGCAATGCCATCGCCGCCATTATGGAGGGCAATCGCCCCATGATGATTGAAACACAGGCGTTAGTGAGCAGCGCTGTGTATGGCACACCCCAACGCTCCACTGCCGGATTTGATCTGCGTAGAATGAATATGTTGTTGGCGGTATTGGAAAAACGGTGCAACTTTAAGCTCGGTGCCAAGGATGTATTCCTCAATATCGCCGGTGGATTTCACATTGAAGACCCCGGTATCAACCTTGCTGTAGTCTCCGCGATTCTCTCCTCCGCGGTAGATGTCGAAATCGATGCCAAAACCTGTTTCTGCGGCGAGTTAGGATTGAGTGGCGAAATCAGACCCGTTTCCCGCATTGAGCAAAGAATCAGCGAAGCAGAAAAGTTAGGCTTCAACAGAATCTTCCTCTCCAAATACAACATGAAAGGGATTAACCAAAATCAGTACAAGATCAAACTATGCCCGGTTGTCAAAATTGAAGAGGTGATGAGAACGCTGTTCAATTAAAAATTACGAATCGACCTCCCCCTGGTCCCTCCAAAGGAGGGGAATCAAAAAAAGGCGGAAGGCGGAAGGCGGAATGAATCCAATTACGAATTACGAATTACGGTTTCACAATGTAGAAGGTAGTAATTGGTTATTATTATCATGTAATTGATAATTTTTTGTTGTACTTTTGTCGTTTGATTTAAATATTTTACAAGTATAAAAAAACAATTTTAACTATAACTAATTAAATATATGGAAGCAGGAAAAAGAACAATTAGAGACATATTCAATAGGGGTAGGAATTTAGAAATTCCTTTTTTCCAAAGAGCGTACGTTTGGGATATTGAACAATGGCAGAGATTTTTAGAAGATATGCGTATGGTTTCATCAACCCAAAAGCCCTATTTTTTGGGCTCGATAATCCTAAAGCAACAAGAAACTGCTTCTAATAAAGATTCCATTTTGACTGTGATTGACGGACAGCAAAGACTTACAACATTGAATATATTTATGAAAGTATTGTGTCTAAAAAACAGTTCTGATAATGACTTTACCGAAACTTTTAAAAAACAACGAGATAAATCAATCATTTTACTTCACAACCACAACAACCAAGATTCGTTTAATAAAGTTGTTAATCTTGAGACTCTTCAAGTTTTTACAAACATTTCAGAAAACGATAATATTCTCAACGCATATAACTTTTTTAATGAAAACATAACAGAAGAAGACTTAATAGGCTCTTTGGACTTTTTCAACATTTTAGACAATATATTATTCGTTGGTATTGACCTTGGCTATGAAGAGGATGAACAACAAATATTTGACACAATTAACTCTCTAGGTGTTCGACTAACGACAGCAGAATTACTTAAAAATTACTTCTTCAAACGAGATGAAATAGAATACTATGAAAAATATTGGAAGGAAATATTTGAAAAAGACGACGAAACAAAAATCTATTGGGATAAAGAAGTAACAACAGGTCGTTTAAAGAGAACTTTCATAGACCTTTACTTCTATTCTTATCTTCAAATTAAAATCCAAGATCCTGAACTTAAAGTAAAAAATGATGATAAAATCGAATTCTCAAAAGTCGAAAACCTTTTTGAATCATATAAGCGTTTTATAAAAGATTATCAATTAGATAAAGGTGCAATTCTTAATGAAATAAGAGAATATGCCATTTTGTTTAAAGATAATTTTGACTATGACATTGTGAACAACGAACTCACTGATGAAAGTGGAATTGAACGTATAAATGCTATAACTTTTGGACTTGATACTTCTACACTAATTCCTTACACACTTTACATTCTCAAAAATGTAGACGATATAAATAAAAGAAATGAATTATTTGCATTTATCGAAAGCTATATAATGCGCAGAATGGTTGTAAAAGCTTCGACTAAAAATTACAATCAACTATTTACAGATAGACTTATATCAAATAAAATTCTTTCTAAAGAGATGTTTATTCAATTCTTGGAAAAAAGAAGTGATCAGGTAAACTATCTTCCAAACGACAAAGAACTAAAAAAAGGATTTGAAAACTCTGTATTAATCAACAAACAATCTGCAGGAATTATTTACTTTATTGAATCTAAAATAAGAAATAGAGAAAAACAAGCAACTCAACTTTTAGGTCTCAACAAATATAGTTTGGAACACTTAATGCCTAAAAAATGGGAAAACAAATGGAGAAGTGTTTCGGATAAAGACGCTAAAGATTACAGAAATTTCAAAATAAAGACATTGGGTAATTTAGCAATAATCACACAATCATTAAATGCCTCAATTAGAGACGCTAATTGGCCAACGAAAAAAAGGGGTAGTGGTAATAAAGGTGGTTTAACTCATTATTCGGGTGGAATTGAAACCCTAGCACCGTATCTCCAATTACCTGAATGGGATGAAAGTGAAATTGAAAAAAGAGCTGAATTTCTATTTAAAAAGGCAAAAGATATATGGAAAGTGGAGTAAATCAAATTAAAAACTAGCTGCTAACTCAGGCTATATGCAATGGCGTAGTGATATGCGTTAATCAGATTCTCGCTCAATTTTCTTTGTTGTTCTGACAGAAAACGCTTGCAAATCCGCCTCTGCACATAGCCTCGAACAGTAAGCCTCAATTAAAAAAAGAAAGCTATGCCAGATTACGATTTTAAAAGTTTATCACCAACTGAATTTGAGGATTTAACACAAGATTTGCTTCAAAAACATTTTAATTTGTTTTTGGAATCTTTTACAACTGGCAAAGATGGAGGTATAGATTTAAGATATTCATCAATTTCAAAAAACGAAATAATTATCCAATGTAAGAGATATAGTGATTATAATACATTAATTAATAGCCTAAAAAAGGAGGTTAAAAAAATTCAAATTCTCAATCCTGAAAGATATATTTTATCAACATCTGTTGGTTTAACGCCAAATCAAAAGGATTCAATTTTTAAACTATTTTCACCGTTTATTCTTTCTACATCTGATATTTTTGGTAGAAATGAACTAAATCATTTACTCTCTATTTATCCTGATATTGAAAAACAACATTTTAAGTTGTGGTTATCAAGTGTAAATGTTTTAGAAAAAATTCTTAATAGCCGCATTGAAAACCAATCTAATTTTGAATTAGAAAAAATTCAAGAAACGATTAGGGTCTATGTTAATAATGATAGTTTCTACAAAGCATCTGAAATTATCAGACAGAAAAAATATGTAATTATTTCCGGTATTCCAGGTATTGGAAAAACCACATTAGCAAGAATACTTGTCTTCCATTATTTAGCAGAAGGATTTGAAGAGTTTGTTTATTTATCAGATTCAATAGATGATGGATATACATATTACAAAGAAGGAAAAAAACAAATTTTTCTATTTGACGATTTTTTAGGGACAAATTTTCTTGAAAACACTTTAGGCACAAATGAAGAAAAGAAAATTGTGAGATTTATAGAAAAGGTGTCAAAATCAAAGGATAAGATTGTCATTCTTACTACACGAGAATATATTCTTGCTCAAGCTAAACAAAAATATGATGTTTTTAACAATCCTTTTTTAGAGTTTGCAAAATGTGTTATAGACCTTTCTCAATATAATAAAATTGTTCGAGCAAAAATATTATATAATCATCTTTATTTTTCAAACTTACCATTAGAGTACATCTATAATTTGATTGATAATCAAAAGTATATGGGTATAATAGAACATAGAAATTACAACCCCCGAATCATAAAAACAATAACTAATGATGATGTTTGGCAGAATATAGATGCAAAAGATTTTCCATCAAGATTTTTGAGTTTTCTTGATAATCCCGAAAGTATATGGAAACATGTCTTTGAGAATCAAATCTCCTGTTTGTCTCAAATAATTTTGGTGAATCTATTATCAGCGGGAACACCGATCTTATTGGATGACTTAAAGGATATAGTTAAAGATTTTTCGAAAGAATATTCTTCTAAGTACAGTATTGTGTTTAATGAACTCCTGTTTAATAAGGCAATTAAAGAATTAGAAAATACTTTTATTTCAATTCAAAAAGACAATAACAATAAATTTAACATCGAATATCAAAACCCCTCAGTTCAGGACTTTCTTGTTTGTTATTTCAAAAATTATTCTGATTATATAACCGATATCCTAAAAACAGCAAAAAAAATCAATCAATTTTTTACAGTATTTTCCTATAAAAAAGATTTAGATTTTGCTGTTTACAATAGAATTCTTTTATCCAAAGAACAATGCGATTTAGTTGTAAATAGAATCTGTTCAGAGTATGATAACTTGAATTCAACTGTATTACGTAATTATTCAACCAGTTTTGAACTAGAATACTTTTCAGATTACATAAAACTTAATGAAATATTGAGATTTATTGATGTTGATAATTATCCAGTTTTGCAGAATCTAATTCTACATCGCTTTAAAGACATTATGTTTAAGGATAGTTATCAATTGCATAGAAGTGAAATAGCTAGCTACATAAATATTGTTGAATATTTTTCTGCCGAATTTAAAAATGATGTTAAAAAAATGTTAGATTTTATTGCTGAAAGTATTGTTGATTTAAATGATTTTGAAGAATTTGAAAGATTAGAAAATATTTATAATGAGGAGTATTTGGAAATTGTTTCAAAAGATGAGTTGCATAAAAAACGCATAAGTACGTTAATGACATTGCAGGTAGAATATGAAGACGACAATTTGGAAGATTTATTAGATGAATGTATTACAAGAGCAATGAAATATAAGATTGATTATTCTGAAATTGAAATTGCAATTGAAAAAAAAATAGCTAATAAGAATATTGAGCGAAGTTTTGATTGGAATATTGCATGGAGAAAAAGAAAGGATGGGCAAGAAAAAGAAGATAGTTTAATAAAAAACATTTTTGACAGTTTCAAAACAGTGGTAAAAGAGAAGACTAACAAAGTATAACGGTAATAATGGTTTAGTGGGATTCAAACGCTTCACCCACCATAGAATTTTGTGTGGACTGATAGAGATGAGAGTTATCCTTTGCAACTGCTACACTCCAACGTTATAAAGCATTCTAACAACAGCACTTGGAAAATAAAACAAAAATACACTGACTGAACATCTTAGTTTATAAACACCTCATAAACAACATATTGACACAATGGATAGTAATAAAAATAGGTAGAGTGACGACATTGGCTCCGTTCATTCTTGGAACAGGCATTTTCGGAGTGTACTTTTTTACTTATGCTTTGTACTTCCTTTTTGGGGGTATGGTTTTATTATATTGGCAGGACTTGTAAACTTATGCAGATAATACAACAGACAGTACATTAACAGAAATAATCGTAGATGGTTGCGAAGCAGAACGTATTGAAAAGTTAGAAAAAGGAGAAAGTAAAACCGTTTGGGTGGATATTTCAAATGATTGTTCTTTCAACATCAACTACTTAAAAAACGGGGAGCGAATAGAAGAAAATCTTGCAGGTTATGTTACCAGCGGTATGGTACAAAAAATGAAGCACAATATTTTTGGACATAATGAAATAATATTCCAGAGTGGGGTAATAAATTTGAATAAAGGGAAATCTATCCTGCCCCCTTTTTATTTAAAATCCCAAATAAAAAATTAGAAATATGACACAGAAACATGTTAGTTCAGTTCTATATTTAAAAACTTTCGACTTTCGACTTCCGACTCTCGACTTTTTTTAATCCTAAAATCCTCTAATCCTATTAATCCTAGTCCTTTTTGTTGTATCTTTGTTGCGTAATTAAATGGTGTAGTTTATACGGATTTAAACCGCTTGATTTATTCTAAATAATGAGCAATTTATCAACGCATAATGTTTTGAAAATCTTCTTGATAAACTTCCTTGGAGTTTTATCATTCTCTGCAGTGCTAATCCTGATTTTCATCGACATTTGGGCTTTTCAAAACGGTGAAAGTTCAGATATTGCTGCCAGAGGATCATTTTTGGCCGGATTTCTTTTTTTGCCTACTTTCGTCATCTTCACTTTATTAATCGGAAATATTTCCTATTTCCTATTCAGAAAAATTATGAAATGGACGGAAATTCTTTTAGGAATTGTTTCAAGTATGGTACTCTTTTCTGCTTTGTTCATTTCAAGAACCCTGTTTTTCTTGTACTATCCATACAAATTACTGTCACAGATCGTGCCATATTCCGGATATTTATATTTTATCATTCTGATTGTTCTATTTTTCCTGTTGATTCGGAGGTATAGAACTACGCCAAACAAGTCAGTATAGGTCACCAACAGCACATTGATTTCGACTTTTTAATCCTAAAATCCTCTAATCCTATAAATCCTAATCCTTTTTGTTGTATCTTTGCACCGTAAATTGAGTGTTAAAATAATATTTTACAACACTCATGCAATAAATTCACAACTTAACAGTTCAAAAATTAACTATACATCTTGTAACACTAAATCAACTAACATGAAAGACAACGAACAAAAAAAAGAAGTTATTGAAAAACAATTTCAAGAGTTGCTTGATAAAGCAAAGGAGCTCTATCCTGATATTGATGAGGCAATTGCAACACTTAACAACATGACAGCCCAGACAACAAATCTGCAAGATTATTTAAACCTGACATTACAGACACCTGCTGAAACCGCTAATAACCAAATTACTCTTGCTTAATGCCAACCTGGGGACAATTATTAGAGGAAATCCGCTCTCAAATTCAAGCGGGTGACCAACAAGCATTCGATACTGTTCGTAACAAATATTTAAAGGAGTTATCCTCTTTCACGGGCAGAGACACAATTATATACGCTACTCGCTGGACTTCCGGTGATGCACCACCCAATTTAGTATCAATTAACGATGAAGACATCCATGCTTTTATGGAGGCTATTTCAGGGTTAAAATGTAAAGATTTAGACCTAATTATTCATACTGGTGGTGGTTCTGCTGAAGCTACTGATGCAATAGTTTCATATTTAAGACAAAAGTTTAAGCATATTCGAATTATCATACCTCAAGCAGCAATGAGTGCTGGTACAATGTTAGCTTGTTCTGCTGACATTATCGTTATGGGAAAACAATCGTCCATTGGACCAATAGACCCACAATTCATCCTACAAACAGCCGTTGGAGTTCAGTCAATTCCGGCACATGCAATATTAGAACAGTTTAAAAGAGCACAAGAAGATTGTAGTACAAACCCTAAAAATCTAAATTCATGGCTTCCAATGCTAAGTCAATACGGACCAGCTTTACTTGTAAGATGTCAAGACCAAATTGACTTTGGAAAAGAACTTGTTGGAGATTGGCTCAAATCATTTATGTTTAAAGATGAAGGTGATGAAATTCCTGACAAAATTGCTGAATACCTTTCCAATCATGGAAATTTTAAAACACACGGCAAACATATCAACATCATAAAAGCAATGGAGATAGGGTTAAAAATCGAACAACTTGAAAGTAATCAAGATTTTCAAGATAAAGTCTTATCCGCTTTTCATGCTACAATGCACTCTTTTGGAAGTACAAATACTGCAAAAATTATTGCAAATCAAAATGGAAACTGTTATATAAAACAGTTCAAATCTGTCCGGTAAAAAGATAATACTATCATTAACATCGGTTTTGCATCGTGTTGGATAACGTATAAACTAGAGCTATGTAATACGAAACCGTTTGTAGTACAAAATTTCGGATTTTTTCCAGAGTGGGGAAATGAAATATCAAAAGAGTAACCCCCATCCTGCCCCCAATTATTTGAAGGTAGAAATAAGAAGGAAGAAGGTAGAATTATAAGGCGGAAGGGTGAAGGCGGAAGGGTGAAGGCGGAAGGCGGAATGAACCCAATTACGAATTACGAATTACGTTTTATAAGGTAGAAGGTAGAGGGTAGAAGGTAGAATGATTTTGCATTTATTTGAATATCTGCAAGATATGATAAATAATTTTCAATTACTTTTGCCTTCCGACTTTCGACTTTCGACTTTTTTAGGTCCTAATCCTTTTTGTTGTATCTTTGCGTCTCATTAAAATGTTTAATTCAATCAATTTGTCAAGACAAGTAAAAATTATATCATAAAGATTATGACCAAAGAAGAAATTAAAGAAATTGAGAAAAAACTTATCGAAACGACAAATGAGTTTTGTACTCAAAAATTGGATGATGAATACCGACAGTTGTGTGAAAAGTTGATTAAGAAATTGGGAAGAAAAAGAGATGTTCCATTTCAGAGAGGGAAACTTGAAATTTGGGCAGCAGCAGTTATTCATACCATCGGTTCAATCAATTTCTTGTTTGATAAGTCATCTGAACCTTATATAACGGTCGAACAGCTTAATGCCTACTTTGGGACAAATAACTCCACAGTTTCTAATAAATCACGAGATATTAAGAAGATGTTGAAGCTAGGCTATTTTAATCCTGAGTTTTCTACTCAAAGCATGACGGCATCAAATCCTTTTAATGAAATGGTGATAATTGACGGATTTATGGTACCGTTGGATACTTTACCGGAGGATTTGCAAGAATTGGTCAGAGAAACGAGAGCCATGGGGGAAGATATTGAGTTTACCACAAGATAGAAATCCGCCTTTCGTATCACTTTCGTATATTTACGGCTCAAATCGTATCATTGTATTTATCTAAAAGGATAATTTCGTAATTCGTAATTCATAATTATTATTCCACAACCACAAATTTCGTAGAATAAACCTTTTGTCCTGTAAATACTTTCAATATGTAAAGCCCTGCGGGGAGATGCGAGCAGGAATAGTGCGCCATGCTGTCATTGACCTCAGCAGAAGCGAGTAAATTTCCCATAATCGAGTAGATTTGGTATTGAAAAGAGGGCGCATTAACCTCAATATGTAGAAAATCTGTGGTAGGATTGGGATAACAACGAATAATCTCCTCTTCGACAACCGGCACCGATACTTGAATCGGATCACTACCTTTGAAATAGGATAAACCGCCCGCCCAATTGCCGACAATCATATCCGGAACGCCATCTCCATCCAAATCAGCGATAGCTGCACCACAACGAATTCCCTCCTGAATGAAATAAGGTTGATTATCAATCGTTTCGACCAGGTTCCAGTCCCGCGTGAAGGTTCCATCCAGATTATCGTCGATATTTTTGTAGAAAAGCAGTTCGCCTTGCTCATTGGCACAAACCAAAAGCGTTATATCCCGGTATTCAAAAAAGCAAGGGGCTGCATAGCCAAAGTAGGATAATTCCGCATTACGGACATCCACATCTCCAAAAGTGGTAGTAACCAGCTCAAATTGCGCCGTACCTGTAGTGCCCACATTGCGATAATAGGCAATATTACCGCGCCGATTACCAATCAGCAAGTCTAAATCGCCATCTTGGTCAATATCATACAATTGCGGAGTACTTTGAGATGTAACAGAGATATTCCCAAAATTAAAGGCAGGGGGGGCATAAGCGGGTAAGCCTCCCCCCAAATTTATATTTTTAAAAAAAATAATCTTACCATCATGAGCACCACAAAGCAGATCTATAGCACCATCCCCATCGATATCCCCAAAAGCAGGATACAAAGACTGCAAATTGTAGCTGCGCAGATTTCCAAAATCATCCGTAACCAACTGAAAATGAGGTGCGTTAGCTGTTCCTATATTCCTGTAATAGTGAATATGGGATGCATAATAGGATTTCTGAACCCCATTTACGTAGTTAGAGCTATCGTAGCTCCCAAAATTGGAAACAAACAGATCCAACAAGCCATCCTGATCCCAATCGAACAGCACCGGATACGCCGCACTGCCTACATCTACCGTTTCATCCTGCAACCAGGAAGTAGTAGTTAACTCATACTGCATCGACTGAGCATTGTAGTCATATCGCCATAATGAATTGTGGTCCTGCGACTTATTCAAGGAAGGGTCGGAAGGAGAAACCAGAATCTCAGGAACACCATCCCGATCCAGATCGATATAGTTCACTGCGGGCATCGAAAAAAGGTAGATCGGATCAGTTGCATTTGGAAAATCTGTAGTTTGTGAAACCATCAAAGCGGAATCCAACGTTCCTCCATTGATCAAAAGAATCAGATCCGGGTAATCTACATCACCAATAAGCAGGTCCGGTAAACCATCTGCATTGTGGTCAATAATCTTCATTGAGGACCCTATGTGTCGATCGTGTTCCTCTTTTGGATCCCAATCCTTGAGTTCACAATAGGAAAAAAGGGTAATCACATTATCATCCGCAGCCTCGTTAAACTCGCCCCAACACTCGTCTGCCAGAATAAAATTCAACGAATCTGCATGTCCATACAACTCCATCGACATATTCTTTTGCCAATGCACATACTTGCCTAAAACCCAAAAATTGAGAATGTCCAAATCGCCATCCTGATCGATATCCGCGATAGCCAGATAATCATCAGGAGAGGAAAAGATGTTAACCAGACCGTTGTAGTAAAAGGACTCTAACGGATCTGCAACCAACTCAAATCGGAGCGTGTCATCCGTTGAAGTCTGTTTAAAAACGCGAATCGACCCCAATCCATAAGTGAAAATATCCGCTTTTCCATCGAAATTATAATCCTTAAAGATAGCCCAATCGTGTAATTTAGGGAAAAAGCGCACATATTCCGGAGCATACTCGTACTCTTCAGTAACCGGATTCCACAACAAAGGAATCAAACGCGCACCATGCTTTTCAAAGCCAATCAGATCCTGATGACCATCAAAGTTAAGGTCAATCGTTGAAAAATAGATGCTGTTAATCCCACCAATCCAGGGATATTTCAACAGTGTCCCATCCTCTCTTGAAATATTAACGGAATGATCCCGAGAAAAGCCTAAGTGATAATAATCCTCCTGAGCCTTAACTGAAAAGCAAAGCAGAAGAACAAAGAAAATTATAATTCTTTTCATACCATTTTAAATAATCAAATGAGGTTACCTCACCCTCAATCGTTGACCCTCACGAATAAAATCGCTCTTCAGTCTATTCAACTGCTTCAACTTGTACACTGTGGTCCGATATCTCCGCGCAATATGCCCCAAAGTTTGACCCTTTTTCACAGTAATGTACAATTTACTTGAAGCACCCTCATTAGCTTGTGGATTAACAACGGGAGATGTTATCTTGATCTCCTTTCCGGAAGTGTAAAGAGTATCCACCTTAAGTTTAAACTCATTGCAATCGATAATTCTTTCCGGATTAAAGGGCACTCCCATATAGCGCACTTCAAAATGCAAGTGAGGACCTGTAGATCTCCCGGTATTACCGCCCAACCCGATGGTATCGCCGGCTGAAACCAACTGCCCGGGATTAACCAACCTTTTACTTAAGTGTCCATAATAGGTTTCCAGCTTATTATCATGCCTGATTACAATCAAATCTCCATATCCTCCCGCCCTACTCTTTGAAATCCTCACAATTCCATCAAAAGCAGCCACTACCGGAGTACCTGTAGGATAGCTTAAATCGACACCATAATGCATCCTTCTTCTGCGTCTTCCATACTTTGAATACACCTTATAAGGGGCAGGATGAACATAATTACCTAAAATCAGTGTGTCAGCCGCAAGCGAAGTTTCGTGTTTATAATGGGTGGTTAAAATGTCAAAATTATTATAGGTTCCATAACCGGGCATCCAATCAAAATAGATGTAAATCATAGATTCCTCTTTTCCTACCTCCTGATAATCCTCATCAAAATCTTCGTCATTTGACTCAACCTCATCTTCGATAATAGAAAGGGTGTCACTTTCTCCGAAAACAATTTTATCAGAGCGGTCAACCTGTGCCATCAGCGTGGAAACGACAAAAAAAAGGATCAACAGTAGAAACTGTTTCTTAAAAAAATAGATCATGAGCAAATAATTATTCTTTGAGTCTCTCTTCGAGGGGGCAAAAATAGGAAAAAAATAGAGATAAATTGAACTATTTTTGATTATTTTTCGATTTTTATATATATTTGCAGTTTAAATCCAAGTATTAGTATGATCGTTCCACTATTAACAATTCTATTCCTAAGTACCCCTTTCATTGTCATTTTATTATACCAAAAAACAAAATTGGTTAAGAAAATCGGTACTGTAATTGTTGCCTATGCAATTGGTATAGTGGCAGCACTTTTTATCACACTAACCCCCGTTTTGACAGAGCAGGATGCTGTAAGTTTAGGGAAAATTCAAGACTTATTGATGAATATTTCCGTCCCGATTGCCATTCCGCTGATGCTTTTTAGTTCTGATTTTAAATTATGGACTAAATCCCTTCCCAAAGCTGTTACTGCACTCATTACCGGTTTAGTTGCCGTTGCTGCAGGGGTAATCATTACTTTTTTCATATTCAAAAATAAGCAATTTACTGACCTACCGGGTATGGCTGCCATCCTCACCGGAATTTATGCAGGTGGAACCATGAACTTTTTCGCAGTAGGACAAGCTCTAAAAATTTCAGAAGAAGTGATGACCATCACATTAACTTTTCAAATGGTGGTTATTTTCCCTCTTATTCTTTTTATCACCGGAGGGGGATACAAACTTTTTAGAAAACTACTCCCCTATTATGATCAATACTCTTCCATTGATCCCGATTCACACATGATAGGATCAGTCTCCTTTGAAAGGTATGATCGCATGTTCCATAAATGGGTTTTCCCCAGATTGATGTTGGGATTGCTGGTTGCTATCCTTATTTTTGCCGCCGGTGTAGGTATCTCCATACTCACAGTTGGAAAACTCAATGAATTGGTCATCATCCTCTCTATTACCACCCTTGCTATTATCGCCTCTTTTTCTAAAAGAATTCGGAACTTACCTAAGACATTTGAGTTAGGAATGTTCTTTATTCTGCTTTTTTGTGTCGCTGCTGCTTCAAAATTCGATGTTACAGAAATTAATACAGGAGTGATTAATATCCTGTTCTTTATCATCACAATGACCGTCATTATTATGACAATCCACATTATATTGTGCCGGATTTTCAAAGTTACCGGAGACCTTTACGTAGTTGCAGAAATAGGACTCTTCTGTTCCCCTCCTTTTATTCCTCCTATTGTGAGTGCCATGAATAACAGGAAAGTGTTGATTAGTGGGGTCGCTATCGGACTGGCGGGGTACGCGCTGGGAACATACCTGGGTGTAACCATCTACTATCTGCTTAAAATGTGGATGTAAAATTTATCTCAAACTTAAAAAATAGGGATCTATGAAAACAAAAATCGGATTATTAGTTGCATTTTTATTGCTTACACAGATCGGATTTTCTCAATCTGAGTCTGAGCCGCAACCGGAGCAAAAGAAAGTCAAAACCGGCTGGAATCTGGGGGTACTTCCCAGTATTGCCTACGATGCCGACCTGGGATTTCAGTATGGTATCTTGACCAACCTGTTTAATTACGGAGACGGATCACAGTATCCCGACTATTTACACTCATTTTTTCTTGAAGTTGCCTATACTACCAAAAAATATGGACTCTTTAGGTTCAATTACGACTCCAAATACCTCATCCCCAACCATCGTTTAACGGTGGATCTCTCTTTCCTCCCTGATGCCATGTGCGATTTTTACGGCTATAACGGCTATTCAAGCATCTATAATCCGCTCTGGCACAACTCCAAATTGGATAATAACCCCGAATATCTTTCCAGGGCTTTTTACAAGTTCAATCGGAACCTGTTCCGTGTTTCCGGAGACCTGCAAGGTACCATTCGTAACGATTTCAAATGGGCTGTCGGTTTGGGATTGCTTCATTACCATATCTCACCTGTTAACCTGGAACGCCTCAATAAGGGACAAAAAGCTGAAAATCAACTCCCTGTTATTGATGAACTATTTGATAAGTATGTTAAGTGGAACATTTTTTCTGAAAATGAACTCAAGGGGGGAAGTCATCCGTACCTCCGTGGAGGAGTTATTTTCGATAGTCGGGATAGACAATCGAACAGCTCCAAAGGAATCTATTGCGATCTCTTTTTAACCTATAGCGCCGCCTTTGGAGAGCAAAAAGAGTTCAATAACTTAAAATTAAATGGTGTATTCCAACAGTACATCACATTGTTTCCCGATCGTCTGATTTTTGCTTACCGTGCCGGTATTCAATTGCTACTTTTAGGAGACTCACCCTTCTATATGGATAACTACCTTAACACATTAGTAATACAACGTGTTCTGTATGAAGCGATTGGAGGAGGAAATTCAGTCCGTGGGGTGATGCGAAACAGAGTATTAGCCAATGGATTCGGATATACAAATATGGAACTCAGATGGAAAGTTGTCAATTTTGATATAGGCAAACAGCACTTCTATATTGGTCTAAACCCCTTTATGGATATGGGTATGGTTATTCAACCTAATCCAATAGATGAAGCAAAGGTAAGAGAGAGTATCGCTGCCAATGATCCTGACTTTGACATCAATAGATTGCCGGAATATTTCGACTGGGATCCCAAAAAAATATTTCTACCTCACTTTTCTGCCGGAATGGGACTTAAAATCGCCATGAATGAGAACTTTATTCTCTCTGTGGATTGGGCTATGCCACTCAAAGAACAAGATGGCGCGAAAAAGGCAAATTTTTACATCAAAATGGGTTATCTTTTCTAGGGTATGATCAATGGTCAAAAAATTGTGGTGGTGATGCCTGCTTACAATGCCGAAAAGACATTGGAGCAGACCTATACTGAAATTCCGTTTGACATTGTTGATCATGTCATCTTAACCGATGATTGCAGCAAAGATGATACAGTCAAAGTAGCCCAAAAATTGGGTATAGAACACCTCATCATCCACGATCAAAACAAAGGATATGGGGGAAATCAGAAAACATGCTACGATAAAGCGCTGGAAATAGGTGGCGACATCATCGTAATGGTACACCCAGACTATCAATACACCCCAAAACTAATTCATTCCATCTGTTACATGATTGCCAATGAAGTTTATCCTGTGGTGTGTGCCTCCCGAATCCTGGGGAAAGGAGCAATCAAAGGGGGAATGCCGATTATTAAATATATCGCTAACAGAGCGTTGACACTGTTCCAAAACATTCTTTTAAATCAGAAACTCTCCGAATACCACACCGGGTTCAGGGCTTTCTCGAAAGAGGTGCTTGAGAAAACCCATTATCAACAGTTCTCTGACGATTTCATCTTCGACAATGAAATGCTGGCTAAGATTTTGTATCTGGGATACGATATTGGAGAGATCTCTTGTTCAACAAAATATTTTGAAGAGGCTTCCTCTATCAGCTTAAGTCGCAGTACTGTATATGGTTTCGGAGTGATTCGGATCTCTATTTTATACCGACTGGCAAAATGGCAGATTTTTAAGTGCAAAATATTCAAAAAAAATTCGTAACTTTGTCGATTGTATTAGAAGCTTAAAAATTATTTAATAATCAATAAACATTAAAAAAAATCAATCAATTATGAAAAAATTTGATCCTGCAAGTGCAATTCAAGACTTAAGACAATTTGGCGAATTTGGTGGTGTGAATCCTTCTGTTTGTGATTCGGCTACTTTTACTTTTATGGAAGCACATTCTATGACAGACACTTTTCATGGTGAAACTGAAGGATGTTTTTTATACTCAAGACACTGGAATCCAAGTAACAAATACTTATCCGATGCTTTGGCTGCAATGGAAAACACGGAAGAAGGTTGGGTAACCGGTTCTGGTATGGCTGCCATCACCTGTACCATTTTACAAATCTGTAGTGCCGGCGACCATATTGTGTCCAGTATGACCACCTACGGCGGAACTTTTGCTTTTTTAAAGAACTACCTTCCAAAATTCAATATCGATGTTACATTTGTTGATGCAACCGACTTAGACGCAGTAAAAAAAGCGATGCGCCCTAATACCAAGATGGTGTACACTGAAACCATGAACAACCCTCTTTTACAAATTGCGGATATCGAAGGATTGGCAAAAATTGCTCATGAACATGGTGCTAAATTAGTGGTTGACAATACTTTTACTCCTCTTATTTTCACTCCTGCCAATTTTGGTGCAGACGTTGTGGTGTACAGTATGACCAAGTTTGTTAACGGTAAAAACGACTGTGTCGCAGGTGCTATCTGCTCTACCAGCGAGTTTATCAATAGCCTGATCGATGTGAACGATGGAACAGCGATGTTGTTAGGTCCGGTTTTGGATCCCAAATTATCTTCAGCTATTCTTAAAAACTTACATACATTGCACATCAGAATGATGCAACACAGTAAAAATGCGATGTATCTGGCCGAAAGATTCAAAGAGATGGGACTCAAGTTCAACTATCCCGGTATGCCTGAGCACCCAAGTCACGAGCTTTTCAAAAAGATGATGAACGAAGGATACGGCTTTGGCGGTATGATTGCTATCGACTTAGAAACTGAAAAACGCTCTTTCGAAGTGATGGAGAAAATGCAAAATGCTGACGTAGGATACTTAGCTGTAAGCTTAGGTTACTTCAAAACCTTATTCAGCAACTCCGGAAAATCAACCTCTTCAGAAATTCCAAAGGAATACCAAGATAAAATGGGTATGTCAGAAGGTTTAATCCGCTTCTCTGTTGGATTGGATATGGATATCGAAAGAACATTCCAAAAAATCGTTGAATGTCTGAAATAACAACCAAACATATTATCATCGAAAAGGGATCCGGGAGGGTCCCTTTTTTATTGCATCGAAACCATATGAAAATTCCGGATTTCAGATTTGAAGGCGGAAATCGGAAGGCGGAAGGCGGAATGAAAAAAGTCGAAAGTCGAAGTATTTTTGAAGTATGAAATAAGCTATTTGCGAATATAATAGCCTGATAATCAATATCATAAATAGCAACATCCTTTAGGATATGGCTATTGATATATTTGATTTTAAAGGTGTTACAATTTTAATAGGCAGAAATTTAATTCTAAAATCTAAAATCTAAATTCTAAATTCTAAATTTATTCCGCCCTCCGCCTTCCGCCTTCCGCCTTTTTTTTGGGTTCGTAATTAATTATTCCTCTTGCCGCGGTTCCTCAAACCGTACCCTGCGGCGTACCAGTTCCCGATCTCCTTGACTGACAGTTAAAAAGAATCTCCCGTAAGGGAAACGGGTTAAATCATATCTGAAATAACCTTGCTTTAAGGCGGGATAAAAATGCTCCTCCAACAACTCTTCACCCGGATCGCTGAGCAGTCTGACATGGATATCTCCAGGGGTATTGGCGAAATAGGAAAGCGTGGTAAACTCCGAAGTACGGGTCGGATAGATCGAAATTTCCTTTGTTGCAGGATCTATCGCATCCGGTTGCTGACCGATGCTAAACTGATATTGCCATCCCGAACCACAATCGGATTCAAAAACCTTAATCAACTGATTATCAACACTCAACAATCGCGCTTCTCCTTTTCCTCCCTTCCGATTGAACCAAAATTCCAATCCATCACCCTCTGTATCTTCAAAAATCAGATTATAACTTCCATCAGCCAAATGCAGCGTATCCGTGTACACCTTCTGCGCTTTCAACTCGTTACTCTTTTTTTCGTAGACCGTTTTCCCGCTCACATCAAGCAATCGCCATGAATTATGTTCAGGTTCTTGATTTGTTTTAAAATAAAAAATAAGGGGGGACGCATGGGTCGGCGCCGCCGAGAAACTACTCCTCATGCCGTTATCCAAAACATACTGATCCTTCTTGTCATTCGGCTTTTCCAATCTGACCTCAAATTGATTTTCTAAAGCAGTAGCTTCAATAATTCCAGGCAGAATCACCGTGTCCAACTGATCAAATCCAAGATTGCCCCTCCAGAGAAACTCCTGCATTTTCTGACCCACAGTGCCGTAAATAATCTTCACCTTTTGCAACGGTTCACTCCCCACATTTCGGATAATAATCTGCGGATGCATCGAGGCGGGATTGATTCTGGAATACAACGTTTTTGTGGAAGGCACCATAATATCCTCTACTGCAACATCATATCGAGATGTAGGCTTCTCATATTGGATTAAATAGGCACTGATCCGTTGTGCCCCGTGATTAATCACTGTCGCGCTGTAGGGTTCCATCTTGAATTGGATAGTGTTATCGGTTCCTTTTTTCAATGGTAGATCGAGTCGTTCAATCATAACCAAATCGCCGGGACACCAATTGGCGCGATCAAATAGCCAGGTTCCCGCCTGAGGAGAAAGCGGATTGTCGCCACACTTTTTCCAAAGATCCCGTTTATGTACCAACTCGTGATTAAACCAAATTTCACGATAGCGTTTGCAGAACTCTGCACAATTATCGGGCTGATCCATACCATGTCCTGTCTGGATGGTACGCAAACGCCCAAAATCGGCACGAGGATCGGTTTTTACCGTAACCGGAATCAAGTGCTGCTCAATAGGATTCTCATCGTTTCCATACTCATAAATATCGTGATAGATTTGTGTAATAGAGATGGGCTGTGCAATCGGTTTACCGGTGATTATCTCAAACTCGATAGTTACCAGCCAACCCCGATCATGATTGGGTTCATAACCGGAGTGGATATAGTTGATTTCGCAGCTATCCCTCAATATCAAGGCAAACTCAGTTACATCGGTCTGCCATGTAAACTGCCAATCTTTAGAGAAAAAGCCTCCGTAGGGAGTAATGAGTGATCCGATCTCCCAATTTTTTAGTTCTCCATTGACTCCCCCTACCCTTTCCAGTAAAATATGATCTGCATAATCCCAATCGGCACAGCGCATGGAATCGGGACAAGCAAAATGAACATACATGTTGATTTTTCGGATGGGTTGTTCCTGTTTTGGGAAAACGCCCCATCCTTTATGGGATTTCACTCCTTGCGAAGGATCTGTCACCACCACTCTTTTTTCCAGGGGAAACACCCTGATGATATCCTGAGAGAAACTGATTAATGGCACAGCCACAAATGAGAGGAATAATAAAAATTTACGGATCATAACAATATTGAAATAATCCGCAAAGGTACAATTTTTCGTTAATTTGGATTATTTGAAATCCGTCATCAAATTGTCATAGAGACGCAAAGCATTGCGCCTCTACAGCCTTGGTCAAATTCATCGTCATATTGTCGTAGAGACGCAAGGCATTGCGTCTCTACAGCCGTACAGCCGTACGGTCGTAAAAAAATCAAAATTATTACATAAAATTTTGATTTTTCACAAAAAACGATTATCTTTGTTTGTCAAACTCTAAATTCACTTAATCTACTCATGGCTATGGGTTTCTTTGATTGTGCCTGTGGCTTGAATCTAATGAATAACTATATTATGACAGAGAAATTTCGAGACAAATACCGTATCCCATCTACTCGATTACAAAATTGGGATTATCATTGGGCAGGAACCTATTTTATCACCATATGTGCCCATAACCGAGAAAATTATTTTGGAGAAATTAATAATGGTGAAATGAAATTATCAGAAATAGGGATCATTGCAGAACAAGAATGGATAAAAACATTCAAAATGCGTCCTGATATGAATTTACAAATGGGCGCATTTGTGGTTATGCCAAATCATTTTCATTCAATTATTACCATCGGTAAAAACAAATACAATAATGATTTTGGCTGTAGAGACGCAATGCCTTGCGTCTCTAAAAACGAAAATCAAAATAAAAACGAAAATCAAAAAACAAAACGAAATCATTTTGGACCACAATCCAAAAATTTGGCATCCATTATTCGTGGTTTTAAAATAGGTGTAACCACACGTGCACGTCACATCGAGACCTATTTTGCGTGGCAAAGCCTGTTTTATGACATTCTTGTTAGAGACAAAAGAACGTTTGATATTATAGAAACCTATATTAAGAAAAATCCCTCAAAATGGATTGAAGATCGATTTTATAATGATTGATTTCGATGGCTGTAGAGACGCAATGCTTTGCGTCTCTACGACAACATGCATCATTTTTTAATTCTCTAATAATCAATGTTTTCAATACACAATTTATCTCCAAGGCAAAATATTCCAGAGTGGGGAAATAAATTAGCAAAAAGGGAAGCCTTTTCTGCCCCCCAATTATTTGAAGGCAGAAATAAGAAGGAAGAAGGAAGAATTAAAGGCGGAAATCGGAAGGCGGAAGGCGGAATAAAAAAAGGCGAAAGGCGAAAGGCGAAAGGCGAAATTTTGAAGTATAAAGTGTGAAATTAGAAATATGAATAGATCTATTCGTAATTGTAAATACCTGACATTCAGATAATTCTAAATTCTAAATTTAGAAATCGTAATTCGTAATTCGTAATTCGTAATTGATCACTCATATTCAAAAAGGTATGGTATGGAGAGTGGGGAATAACCACCCCGCCCTTCGGGCACCCCTCCTTCTTCCAGAGGAGGGGAGTTAAAATAACAAAAGAGGGACACCCTTTCTGCCCCCCAATTATTTGAAGGCAGAAATAAGAAGGAAGAAGGAAGAATTAAAGGCGGAAGGCGGAATCAAAAAAGTCGAAAGCCGAAAGTCGAAAGTCGGAATAAATTTAGAAATTAGATTTTAGAATTTAAATTTGAATTTTTGCATTTTGAAATTGTAATACCTTATAAATCAAACTTATAATAATGTCACCCCTTCGGGGTTTGCTTTGCAGAATTTAATGTTATTGGGGATTACATCTTTATCCTTCAAAGTACTTTCGCCTTCCGACTTTCGACTTTCGTCTTTTTTAGATTCCCCTCCTTTGGAGGGGGTAGGGGGAGGTCAATTCGTAATTTTACTCCGCCTTCCGCCCTCCGCCTTCCGCCTTCATTTCATTCCTAAATCCTTTTACTTCTCCTCTTTTTTTAGTAGGTCCCTAATTTCGGTAAGTAGTGTTTCCTCTGCGCTGGGTGTCGGATCTGCAGGAGGAGGAGCTACTTCTTTTCTTTTGAGTCTGTTCATACCTCTGATTACCAAGAACATCACGAAAGCAACCACGAGGAAGTCGATTAAAACGGTAATAAAGGCTCCATAAGTCAATACAACCGGTTCTGCACCTTCCCTAAAGTTAGGTAAAGTGAGTACCAAATTACTAAAATCGGTGCCTGAAGTCAGGTATCCCACCAAAGGCATCACCAGACCATCGATAAAGGAGCTGACTAATTTTCCAAAAGCTGCACCCATTACAAAAGCAACTGCCATATCTACCAGGTTGCCTTTCATGGCAAACTCTTTAAATTCTTTGAGCATTCCCATAATTTTAAGTTTTAATGATTAATCTGTTTTATGAAATATTTAATTAAATATTGTCTAATTTTTAAATAATTTTTTGTTAAAATTTGTATGAAAAACCTACCCCAAAAATCTCTTTAAACTGCACTTTATCGGTTCCTTCCGGATTCAATTCGCTTTCAAACTTCACATCATAATCGTAAATTAAGTGTGTGGTTAAATTGATCGTGATATACTTATTCACTTTCATTGCAATCAAGGTTTCCCAGTTTACGTCCACTTTTTCAGGTTCTTTCAAATAGTTTGAATAAAGGTCTATCTTGGTAGTAAAAGCTATATTCCTCAAAAATGGGGCTGTAAAATCATTTTTACTAAAAATAACTCTAATATATCCCCCAAATTCACTCTTTACACGCTGCCCTTTTTCCACACCAAAAGCGCCCATAGCGGAAAGTTCCTCATCCATAACGAAAGTCCATTTAGCGGTAACCGGAGCAATAAAAGCACTGAAGTAGGCATTGGGTTTATAATCCATCCCCAAAGCGAGGATTGTATAAGCCGGTGCAAAGAAAGTCGAGATTTTATTTGTGTCACCCGGTTTAGCATATCCGGGAGTCATCTGGGTTTTAAAGTTAAATAACGCAGCATAGTACCAACTTCTGAATGCCTGATATCCATATTTAGACAGCAGGTCAATTTTGTCATCTGTTTTTGTGAAAGGAATCTCTTTGTCAAACCCTTGCTTCATCAATCCATAACCGATATCCAACGAGTTATCCCAGGCACCTTTCCCTTTTTTATAGTTTGCAAACAGACTCAATAATCCATTGAGAGAGACGGAATTTTCTCCTCCTGCAGCCCAATTAAAGAGAGAAGTTTGGGACCCGGTAATCGCAACAACCCCTCCTGTTTTCCAACCACTCACCGTATCTTTTGCTTTAGTACGTAGTAGATCCTCACCTTCCGTAACCTGTGCCATTAAAGAGAAACTGATTCCCCATAAGAGCAATAAAAAAAATGTTTTCTTTTTCATAATATTATTTTTACAAATTATTTTCATTATTTGAGTGCAAAAGTATGATTTTTTTTAAATATTGGGCCTACATTTGATTTTCTCTTGACAAATCTGTTTTTTTTGTGTATCTTCGCAGTTCGAACATCGTGATAATGTTGTACTTAAGTTGTTGATATATGTCGGAAGGTGACTGTAAAATAAAAACAGTATTGGTTGAGAATGATGAATCGGCACAACTTGCAGCCCGGGAATTGATCTCAGGTTACTCCCGTTTAGAATTAGTCAAAGTTTTTTCTTGTGCTAAAGAGGCTATCCAATATCTCAAAGAAAACACAGTTGATTTACTCTTTTTAGCTGTCAATCTGCCTGATGTTACTGCTTTTCAATTATTGGACAAAGTAAAAATACCCTATCCTGTGATCTTTACTAGTGCAGATGTAAAACAGGCTTTTCACTCTTTTAAGTATAATGTAGTCGATTTTTTGAAAAAACCGATCAACCCCGACCGGTTTGACAAAGCTATAAATCGTGCAGTAGAACTATCAACTTTACAAAACCAAATCCAAGACCAAAACAGTGAGATTCCCAAAATGATCGAGTTTCCTGTTGGAACGTGTCAAGTTCCTGTTGAACTGGACAGGATCCTTTTTTTACAAAGTTTTGGAAACTACGTAAAAGTCAGTGCGGACAACCAAACATTGGTCGTATCGCTTTCAACACAAAAAGTGATGGAGATGCTTCCCGCTTCACAGTTTATAAGAGTACATCGCTCTTTTATTGTCAATAAAGACCGGGTTATCTCTTATAATTCCAAAGAATTGATTGTCGGTCGCAATACCATACCGATAGGAATCTCATTCTGGCAATCAATCAAAGAGAAACTGGAACAGGGCACTTGATTTCGGATTTCGGATTTCGGAATGACGTTTTATAATAGAGACGCAAAGCATTGCGTCTCTACAGCATTTCTTACTTCTTATTTCTTCTTTCTTATTTGGAAATTTAAATAAATGGGGGGCAGAAAAGGCTTCCCTTTTTGCTAATTTATTTCCCCACTCGGTATCATTGACCTCTATAGATATGCAGGATTAATTACGAATTACGAATTACGAATTACGGTTTTTAATATTGTGTCATTTATTTGTATATCTCATTGATATTCAAATCAATAGCCCCTACATTTATGTAGGGGTTGGGAATGCGCTCCACCATACCGGGCTTTAGCCCAAATCGACCTCCCCTAGCCCCTCCAAAGGAGGGAAACAATCTTTTCTCATTTGAAAAATCTCCCGAAGAGCACCCCCTCCTTCGGAGGGGGCAGGGGGAGGTCAGGTCGTGGCAATTAATATATTTGATTTACAGGGTGTTACAATTTTAAAATGCAAAAATTTAATTTTCAATTTTCAATTTTCCCGTAATTCGTAATTCGTAATTGTTCCGCCTTCCGCCTTCATTTCATTCCGAAATCCGAAATCCGAAATCCGAAATCATTTCATCCTAGTATTTTTTTTGTATATTTGCGGGTCGTTTTATAATAAACATATTATTCTTGAAACTGTTGATATATGCTAGTAAATAATTCCACATTAGAAGCAGTATTGGTTGAGGATGATGAATCAGCACAGCAGGTAGTTCATAAACTGCTCTCTGATTATCCACGTGTAGAGTTAGTGGAAGTTTTTCCCAATAGCAAAGAAGCTCTCCAGTTTCTAGATGAGCATCCGGTTGATTTGCTCTTTTTGGCTATCAATCTGCCTGACATCAATGGATTTCAGCTATTGGAGAGGTTGGATAAAGATTATCCGGTGATCTTCACTACTGTTGATATAAACCATGCGATTTCCTCTTTTGAATATAATGTGATCGATTTTCTACAAAAACCGATCAACTCAGACCATTTTGAAAGAGCTGTAAATCGGGCAATACAACGATTATCCTTGCACAATTGTGGTGAGAACCATAAGAGAAGTTGTCCTCTAAGAATCAATTTACCTATTGGAGCATGCGGTATGCCCATTGAAATTGACCGGATCCTCTTTATACAAAGTTGGGGTAATTATGTAAAAATCCATATGGAAGATGAGGCAATGATTGTGTCGCTTTCGACTCAGAAAGTATTGGAAATGCTTCCCTCTTCCCAATTTGTCAGAGTGCATCGCTCTTATATCGTGAATAAAGATTGGGTGCGCTCTTGCAATACCAAAGAGCTCATTATAGATTGTGATTCCGTAGAGATGAATACCATACCGATAGGGGTCTCATATAGACAATCTATTAGGGAGAAGCTGGAGATTGATGAATCGACCTCCCCTAGCCCCTCCAAAGGAGGGGAATTTTAAAAAGTCGAAAGGCGAAAGTCTGAAGGCGAAAGTACTTTGAAGGATTAAGATGTAATCCTCAATAACATTAAATTCTGCAAAGCAAACCCCGAAGGGGTGAAATTATTATAGCAAAATGTTGACCCCAAGAACCAATAGAACCCCGAAGGGGTGACATTATTATAAGTTTGATTTATAAGGTATTACAATTTAAAATGCAAAAATTCAATTCTAAATTCTATAATCTAATTTCTAAATTTATTTTGCCTTCCGACTTTTCCCCTCCTTCGGAGGGGGCAGGGGGAGGTCAGGTTGGGGCTATTGATATATTTGATTTTTAGCGTGTTAAGATAAAATATTGCAGAATAATTTAATTCTATATTGATTTCGAAATGTGGATTATTATTGTGCCATTTATTTGTATATCTCATTGATATTCAAATCAATAACCCCTACATTTATGTAGGGGTTAGGAATGCGCTCTAGTATACCGGGCTTTAGCCCAAATCGACCTCCCCTAGCCCCTCCAAAGGAGGGGAACAATCTTCTCTCATTTGAAAAATCTCCCGAAGAGCACCCCCTCCTTCGGAGGAAATCGACCTCCCCTAGCCCCTCCAAAGGAGGGGAACAATCTTCTCTCATTTGAAAAATCTCCCGAAGAGCACCCCCTCCTTCGGAGGGGGCAGGGGGAGGTCAAAAAAGAAACAAATCAGCCGCTTAATTACAATTTAATGCTAAAATAGGTTTTAAGAATTTTATCATTTTGTATTTGGGAAAATGTTATATTTGCAGGGTAAACTAAAACTACTAATACTAGCTCAAATGAACTCCAGTAACCGCTCAAAAAAAAGGGTAGAGCCCTCTCCAACTCCTCCAAAGGAGGGGTTTAAGTACTCTAAACCGAGTACTTCCGATGATTTTCCTCATGATTGCTGTCATGACTTCTCCCTTTGTGAAAGATTTAACCAACCCAGGTATGTTACAGCTAATCCTATCAATTACAAGTTTATTAAAGAAATGAGAGATTATTTAAAAAACAATCCAACTGAGGCGGAAGATATAATGTGGGAGCATCTGAAAAACAAAAACATAGGACATAAAATCAGAAGACAGCACATTATTGCCGATTATATCACGGATTTTGTTTGTTTAAGAAAAAAAGTCGTCATTGAAATTGATGGTAAAATTCACCTAAAACAAAAAGAATATGATGAATTCAGAACCGCAGTACTTAATAACCTAGGGTATAAGATTATACGCTTTACAAACGAAGAAGTGTTCGCAAATCCTGAATTGATAGCGAAAAAGTTAAAAGAAGTACTTGATAACAGTCCTGAAGACCCTTAACCCCTCCAAAGGATGACCTCCCCTAGCCCCTCCAAAGGAGGGGAACAATCTTCTCTCATTTGAAAAATTTTCCGAAGAGCACCCCCTCCTTCGGAGGGGGCAGGGGGAGGTCGATTAGTAATTCGTAATTGAAAAAATTCCGCCCTCCGCCTTCCGACTTTTTTTTCATTCCGCCCTCCGCATTCCGCATTCCGCCTTCCGCCTTTCATCTGATTAATTCAATTTATCATTTTTAACATTCGTTTAGAAATATTTTATCGACTTTTGCCGAATATTTTGCCCGTAGAAGTTTTATTGAGGTTTTATGGGCCAAATTGCTATGTGCTCGAATACAAATATATCAAAATTTATACATTTATGAAAAAAATTATTTTTTATTCTTTTTTTCTATTTTTTTTCTGCCTCTACCTTGCTCCTGCTCAAGTTACAATTTCTTATCGTGATGCTTCAGGTAATTCCAAGCCCGCGGAGCCAATTCCTACCTGCGGAGAATCTAAACTATATGTTCGGTTGGATATGGTATCCAATGTGAGTCATATCATCGTAGAGATCAATTTCCCCGAGGGCGTCTCCTACGTTCCGGGTTCTCTTACAAAAACCGGTTCTTCACATCACGCAATAGCTATTAACGTTGAAAATATTAGCAATTTGAACCGCCCCCAATTTAGAGTTACCGGACCGCTGAACGAGGGCTCCATGATTGCTTTTTATGTAGAGCGTACCGCCAATTGCCGTGCCTACTATTTGGCTAATATTGCCAGCCCTGTAGTGGTGCAAAAAGATAGCGTGTACTGCACTTATAACGGAGAATCCTCAAAAGATGAAGACCCCACGCAAAATTATTATAACATTTTGGGTCCTATTTTTACTTTGGTACAACCTGCCCCAACTTCCAATGCTACGTTAAACACTCCTTATTCTCGTACTTTTAGCGTAAAAAACGGATCTCTTTATTCTTCCGATCACATCTATCTTTATTTGGTGCATCCCGTGGGAGATATACAATTTGACTCTTTAAAAATCGGATCTCAACTCCTTTCCCCAGAACACACGAATGGTGACACCACCTTTTATCTGATCTCCGATGCATTATTGGGTAGTGACTCCCTCTTTACCAATAACGAACAGATTGATTTTACGGAATATTTTAGGTTACAAAAATGCTCTCCTTCCGAAACACATTATGGCGTGGGTTGGGGTTGTGGAGGTATATCGGTTTCCAATTGGTGCCGAACAGTTACAGGTAGCAGTGTGGTCAATATGGCGAACGGAACGGGGGATTTGGCCATGCACAAAACTGAATTCGCTCCCGGCTTTGTAGATATGTGTGGAACCGGAAAGGGGGGATATATCGATATGATTGACCAATTTACGTGGGGTGGAGATGGAAATCCTAAAGCTGCTGCTGCTTACAATGTGGAAGCGGTTATGGGAAACTATATGTACTCTAATTCTGTGTTGGGTTCACTTCCTCCATATGTGGAAGAAATTACCGACGTTAGGCTGAATGGGCATCCGGTCCCCTTTACCCCCTTTGTCCCTGGAGATCGTAGGATATATGTTCACTTAAAGGATACTTTTAAATTTGATCCTGATGGACCGGGAGGATTGGAGGATCTGGATGGGGATGGGTACTGGGATGATTTGGCTCCCGGAAAAACTTTGACCCTAACCTATAAAATGAAACTCAATTGTAATAAAGTATGTAATGCTCAGGATCATGAATTCCGTAGCGGTGGATATCTTCGTTATACTAAAATGTGCGAATCTACTCCAAAAAATTCCTTTGTGAGACAATATAACACTTATAAACTGGCAGAAAATATTGTTCTTAATAGTTATCTTCCTCCCAATATTGTAAATGGGGTTCCCTTTTCCATACGGCTTAGTACAAGTTTTAATAGTAGGAATATAAACGCATTTCGAAATCCAAACACCCGTTGGCAGTGGATGGTGATTCTTGATCCCGGACTCTCGGTGGCGGACACCAACTTTATATGGAGTTTTGGGTACTACCCTCCTACACCTTCTACAATATCACAACCGATAGGATATACCCAAAGTGGGGATACCCTATTTATTACTTCCCCTAATAATCAAATTGGATATGTTACTTTTAATTTAAAGTATAGTTGTACGGACGGAGGTAATATTAATAACCCAAAGTTAAGTTATAAATTGTTACAAATCAATAATATTGCTACCGATTGTCATTGTAGGGAGTTGATGTTATGTGTCGATAATCATACGTTTTCAACCCTCTGTCCCGGATCATGTGATGGAGGACCTATAAACTATTTGCCTACTGTTCGCCGTACCGACAACTGTTTGGGGTGGACCAATCCTCTGATGACCACCCGCCAACATGTCGATAGTATCTCTGCTTATGATCTTTCAAAGGCACTTTTTTTGGATACGATTGAAGTTCGCGGGGCTGCCAAACAATATGGTGTAAACGCTTCGGCACTCAACCTGAGGATAGAGGTCAATCGCTTTCACAACTCCCTCAATATCTTAACTCCCTTACAAATTAGCTATAAAATTGTACGGAGCAATGCGGTTATAAGTGAAGGGGTAGTTTCTACCTTTTCCGATACTGCAAGTTCCGGCACTACGCAGCGCATCGATTGGTCATTAACCGATGCCCTCCCAGGGGGAGAGATTAAGAAAGGAGACTCCATCTATACCGTTTCCAAATATGTGGTAAGCGGAAACCATTCGAGCATACCGCAACATGATGTACAGGCAGGCGTGCGGTATTTTTATTACAACGCCCATATTTCTGAACATTGTAACCAATATGTTCCGGAGATGTATTTGCCCGGAACCCATTCCGCGAGTAATACTTATAATTTACATACATTTGGTTGTAATACTACATTATTGGCAGGTGGAAGTTCCAACTTGTTAGGTCGCAGGTTTAATGTCTCTGGAGTTCCTTACTTGGATGAATTCAGACCCGGAATGTATGTGGACTCCATCCTGTTGATTATCCCTCAATCTTTTCGGATAGCTCAGGTACAGTATCGGACTCACCCCTCTTATGGGCAAAGTGGACATGTTAGCCAAATTTTAACCCCTTCTATCGTTCGGGGGGATACCTTGATTTATATTAATCCGGGTAACTGGCGTCCTTTTGCTATCACCAAAACTGAGACTTATGGCGCAACTATTCCTATTACCGTAGTGCCCACTTGCGATACGGACCCCAATACTCCTTTTAAATGCAATATTTTTGTCAAAGATTACTACTATGCTTTGGCAGATCGCCCCACCTATCCCGACAACTATCAAGGTAGCTTCTTAAATTTTAATAGAACGATCGAGCATTTTTACAAACCTGCAGTTGTACTAACCAATGAAACCGGTATTGTGCAAGCTTATAAATCCAAACATCATTGGCGGGTACGGCTCACCAACCCCTCTTTGACTACAGCCCCTTATGTATGGGTTGCTCTTCCCGATCATACCAAAATTCATATTGATAGCGTAAAAACGGTAGTGGGAGGAAATAAAATTACACCCACCCCCTATAGTGGAGGTAAACTCTATCGGGTTTCTCAAGTCGGGATTTCATCCGGCAACTATTTGGAATTGGATTTGCACTTCACCTACTCTACAAATACTCCTGACAGCATTCAAATATTTGCCGGTTGGAATTGTGAAAGTTTTCCCGCTTCTCCGGCTGCTTATCCCTGTGCTTTGCAATCCGGCTTCTTAAAATTAGATCCTCAGCCTTCGGCTATCCAGTTGACAGAAATATCGGGACCTGACGGAGAGTGTACTCTTTGTGACACCATACCCTATCTGTTTTTGGTTCAAAACAGTCAGGCTTCCAATACGCTGAACAACAAGGTACAGATTAATGTACCGACGGGTTTGTTGATCTATCATGACACCGTACATATAGAGTACCCCTACGGTTCCGGTAGTTGGGAATCTTTTCATGTCTCTTTAACCGGTACTCAATATGTTATAGACCTTACACAACACTCCAACTACCCTGTGGATGGTCTTCCGGGTACTTTTATTGCAGACACAGCTACCAAGCGTCAGATCGGTTTGCGTTTCAACTTGACTACCACTTGTGATTTTATCGCCGGCTCTAAATTTTCCATCTTCACTACCGCTCTCTCTCCTTCCGGACAGTTTGCTACGGGTTCTTACGTGGTGCATCCCTCTCCGCCTATTAACATTACCGGTTTAACGGGTAGCTTGTTTACCACTGTTATTACTGTTCCGGAAGCTTTAGACCTTACCAATTGCAACGCGGATACGCTATTGATTCGTACCTTTATCGGAGGGGAGACTACGGATGGCAATAGTTCCATTAATTTAGATCTTCCCACCGGAATTGCTTATGTTCCGGCAAGCTATATTGCAGATACCAACGCAGTGGATGTCTCTTTGATTAGCGTTACCACTCTTCCTTCCGGCAACACCCGTATTAAAGTTCCTATTCCGGCAGGCCTGCCCGTTGCCTCCAAGGTTGTATTCCGGGTTTCATTGATTGGAGATGGTAACAGTGCCTGTATGGGTGCGCCTTTAGAGACGTTTGGAACTCTTAAAAAAGACGGTATTGAATGTGGTACTGAATTCTGTGATTCTTCTCTCATCAATACGGGAGGATATTCTACCATGATCACCTCTTACAATCCAATATTTGATATTACCCATCTGTCGGTTGCAAAAAGAGGTACACAATATTACGCAACGCCTACTTTAGAAAACACCAGTGCGATTGATCATGTGCATAGCAATCCGCTTACTATTCGTTACCATTGCGCAACGGGTGAGAATAGTTATAATCCTACTCCTCTTGGGACCCAGGTGGTGAATATAAATATTCCTGCCGGTTCCGAGGCAACCTTATCAGAAGTTAATTTTGCTGACGGAGGTTGCTCTTCTCCCTACGGTATTGTAGCGATCCTTTCTCCGTCGGAGAACTGTATTTGTGATTCTGCCCGTTTATTTGCTCGTACCACTACTGATCTTTCTATTGAAAAAAGTGCTTTAACCGGCACTTATGATCCGGGAGATCTCACCACTTTCCAAGTGGTTGTAAATAATTTAGGACCATCGGATGTAACTCAAGCTACCGTTACCGATGTAGCTCCTTTTGGTACCACCATCTCCTCCTGGAGTGCGACCTTTAACGATGGTGCTAGCGGAAATAGTTCCGGGACCGGTAATATTTCAGAACTGGTGGATATTCCTGTAAACGGCTCTATAGTATATACGGTAGTTGTATCTGTTCCCTCAACTTATACAGGCATTTTGATGAATCGTGCCACCGTTGCTACTCCACCGGAAATCCAAGATTCCAATCCCTTGAACAATACCGATACGGCATTTAAAACCCATATTATTGAGTTGTGTCGTATTGATCATCCCTATCTCTACGAGATTCCACTTCCTCCCGGTGCTTCCAACTTTATGTGGAGTTCCACTTCAACTCTCCCCATTTTATCTTATGCCTCTAATCCTAATAAACAGTATATCAACTTTAGGGATTGTAATATTGGTGAGGTGTATGACATTAATATTTTCTACACCTTAAATGGAGTAGATACCTTTAATCTGTTGCAATTCCGTATGTTGGGTTGTGATTTTGGAGATGCTCCGAATACTTATTCTACTCTTTACGCCGATGACGGGCCGTATCATGTTATAGAACCTTATCCGGATTGTACCTATTACATGGGTAATATTTGTCCGGATGCCGATTTGAATGGAATGCCTTCTTCCGATGCCGGTTTTTCCGGTACATCCGGAGATGATGGTACCGATGATGCCGATGAAGATGGGGTTTCCGCTCCTACTTTAGTACCCGGATGTTCCGTTGACTTTACTATCAAAGTGAATGGTCCGGGATATCTTTACGGATGGATAGATTGGAATGGCGATGGTGTTTTCGATAACAGCCCCTCTTCTGCGGAAAAATTACACTCCGGTAGTTTAGGAATCTCTGACGGTTCTACCTTAGACCTGGACGATGCGATCGGTTCGATTAAGTTAACCACTAACGTTCCCGATCTTCCCCTCGGCACCAAAGTTTTTGCCAGATTCCGATATTCGAATCTCAATTCCGGAGTTACCCCAACCGGCTATGGAGGATATGGTGAAGTTGAAGATCATCAGTACACTATACATCGTCTCAATTCTCATATTGCCCAGCTTTCAGCTTGTCCCAACTCAGGAAATGATGCTATCTTCAATCTAAGAGATGCCGATATCCAAGTGGATCCTGAAAATTTATATGAAGTTTCATATTACGAATCCTATACACAGGCACTTGTGGGTATTGATTCTATTGCTAACAGTTCACATTACGTGAGTCCAACAAAAACTATATGGTCTCGCAAAAGTTCATCTCCATCTTGTTATGTAGTGGATATTGTCCATTTGGTAGTTCTTTCCACTCCTCAATTGAACATATCCACCAGTTCGGTTTCCTGTTATAACGGCAATGATGGTACAGCTACTGTCAATGCGACCGGCGGTGTTGCGCCTTATACTTATCAATGGAGTGCAAGTGCCGGCGGTCACATAACCGCTACTGTAAGCGGTTTAGCTGAAGGAACTTATGAGGTAACCGTAACCGATGCGAATCTTTGTACTCAAAACGCTGAGGTTACCATCACGCAACCTGCTGCTGCATTGGCTATTGAAGCAACAGTGCATAATCCTACTTGTCATGATTATAACGACGGGTCTATTGATGTTACTGTTACCGGAGGTACACAACCTTACTACTTTGTATGGTCTAACGGTATGGAAACACACGATCTCGTCGGTGTGCCCGCAGGTACTTACTCTGTAACTGTTACTGACGCAAAGGGGTGTACTGTAAATGGAGGTGACTACACACTAACCAACCCTACAGAAGTTACCCTTACTGCTTCCAATATTACACCTACAGATTGTAATAGTGCAAACGGCTCCGTGACACTAACCTCTTCAAATGGTAGTGATCAAGTCACATTGAACGGAATAACTCAAAATTCAGGCTCTACATTTACCGGATTACAGGCCGGTTACTATACTGCTTATACCGTTGGTGATTGTCCTGTTTCCGTTTCATTTACTATTCATAACAACAACAGCAATTTAGCTGCTACAGTTACTACTGCAGATGTATCATGTAATGGAAATAATGATGGCTCAGCTACAATCATTGTATCCGGAGGTACTACTCCTTATAGCATGAAAGTCAATACCGCCGATCCAATTACCATTGGAGCAAATCACACACTCAACAACTTAGCTCCAAACAATTACAATATCCTCATTACCGATGCTCATGGATGTACTTTCCACCTGGCATTTGATATAGATGAACCGGATCCTTTGGTGGCTGACTTTGTTTGTCCATCCTGTGTGGAACATGTGGCATGTTATGGAGGAGCTACCGGATCGGCAACAGTGTACGTAACAGGAGGTGTATCGCCTTATACTTATAGCTGGAGTCATAATAATGACTTAGATAATAGAACTGCAATAGGTTTAGCTGCAGGCACTTACTACGTAACTGTAACAGATGACAACAACTGTACTCAAATAGATTCAGCTATTATTACTCAACCGACTGCTGCATTGGCTATTACAAGTGCAATACCGGCTAATCCAACCTGTCATGATTATGAAAATGGATCAATTACCATCACTGTTAACGGAGGTACTACTCCATACACTTATGTATGGTCTAACGGTATGGCTACACAAGATCTTAGCGGTGTTCCCGCAGGTGACTACACTGTAACTGTTACTGACGCCAATGGATGTACAGATAGTAAAACCTACACTCTAGACAACCCTGATGCATTTACCCTTACTGTTGATAACATCACTAATACTGAATGTAACGGTGCTCATGGATCAGTAACACTAAGATCTTCAAATGATGATCAAATCAGATTGGGTAGTGTAATCAAAGATTCCCCCGCTACATTCAGCGGATTACAGGCCGGTTACTATACTGCTTACACTGAAGGCTTGTGTCCTGTTTCGGTTTCGTTCAATATAAACAACATCAACAGCACATTAACTGCTACAGTTACTACTAATGATGTATCATGTAATGGAAACAATGATGGTGAAGCTACAATTACTGTTACCGGTGGGGAGGCTCCATATAGTGTAAAAATTAATGCAGAAACTCCATTTAACATAACAGGAACTCCTCCTGACACTACGATAACTGATCTGGCTCCAAACAATTACAATATCCTCATTACCGATGCTCATGGATGTACTTTCCACCTGGCATTTGACATAGATCAACCGACTCCTCTCGTTGCAGAAATTATCGATACCACTCACGTTTCTTGTCGTAACGGCAATAATGGAACCGCTACTGTCAATGCAACAGGTGGTGTGGGTCCTTATACATACAAATGGTCTAATAATCAAGAAACTGTAACCGCAACCGGTTTAACAGCAACTGACTACAGGGTAACCGTAACTGATGCAAATGGATGTCAGAAAACCGCTACAGTTACCATCAAGCAACCTACTGCTATATTGACTATTACAGATGCAACACCGCAAAATCCATCCTGTCATAATTATGAAGATGGTTCTGTTACCATCACTGTTGAAGGAGGTACTGCTCCATACACTTATGTATGGTCTAATGGTATGGCAACTGAAGATATCAGCGGTGTTCCCGCAGGTACTTACTCTGTAACTGTTACTGATGCCAATGGATGTACAGTAGATGGTGACTACACACTAAACAACCCAACAGAAGTTACCCTTACTGCTTCTGATATTGTACATACTGAATGTAATGAAGCCCATGGCTCGGTTATGTTGACCGCTTCTCCAAGTTCGGTAAATATTACGCTGAACGATTCAACTAAGAGTTCCGGCTCTACGTTTTATAACTTACCGGCCGGTTACTACACCGCTTATGCTGCCAGCGGATGTCCTGCTTCAGTTTCATTCAATATAAACAACATCAACAGTACATTAACTGCTACAGTTACTACTAATGATGTGTTATGTAATGGAAACAATGATGGCGAAGCTACAATTACTGTTACCGGTGGGGAGGCTCCATACAGTGTAAAAATCAATGCTGAAACTCCATTTAACATAACAGGAACTCCTCCTGATACTACGATAACTGATCTGGCTCCAAACAATTACAATATCCTCATTACCGATGCTCATGGATGTACTTTCCACCTGGCATTTGACATAGATCAACCGACTCCTCTCGTTGCAGAAATTATCGATACTACTCACGTTTCCTGTCATGGAGGTAATAATGGAACCGCTACTGTGAATGCAACCGGTGGTGTAGGTCCTTATACATACAAATGGTCTAATGATCAAGAAACTGTAACCGCAACCGGTTTAGCTGCAGGCAGTTACAGTGTAACCGTAACTGATGCAAATGGGTGTCAGAAAGACGCAACAGTAACCATTGGAACAGCTCCTTACCAAACGCCTACGTTGGTATGTCCCGATAATTTCTTGGCTTATACCGTAGCAGATGCTTGTACATGGAGATCAAGTGCCGGTCAATTTGACCCTGTACTGATCATTGATCACTGTGATTTACATACCCTTTCATATACTTTAACCGATGCTACAACAGCAAGCGATACCGGTAAGATTCCTGAAACTACATTTAATCTGGGGGTTACTACGGCAACTTACACCTTAACATACGGTAGTAATAGTGTATCTTGCAGTTTTACCATTACTGTCGAAGATAATGTTGCTCCGGTGATTACTTGTCCCGCACCAATAACAGCTGTGACTACATTGGGGGCTTGCGATTCTACTATGATTATTAATCTCACATCTGTTACAGACAATTGTACACATGATGCCAATTTGAATATCACATACCGTGTATTCAATCCTGATAACAGTTTAACCAACTGGAAACCAGACAGTACTGCTTACGAATTTGAAGTGGGTATCAGTCAAGTTGAGTACCGTGTGATGGATGAAGCAAGCAACATAGCTACTTGTATCCAACAAGTAACCGTAACTGATAATCAAGTTCCAACTATTACATGTGCTAATTTAGATGATTCCTATGAGAACACTCCCGGTGTTTGTGGATATGTTGTAGTTGGGGATCAGTTTGATCCTACTGATACGGATGACAATT
>Ga0208040_1000132_pt1 | contig 105686 bp, 86 predicted proteins | sample AD_UKC083_MetaG_FD_184431 | JGI IMG/M metagenome (GOLD analysis project Ga0208040, IMG submission 184431) | Active sludge microbial communities of municipal wastewater-treating anaerobic digesters from USA - AD_UKC083_MetaG (SPAdes) (version 2) | ecosystem: Engineered > Bioreactor > Anaerobic >...
CAGTATTCGCTGGATCGCTGTCTCCATCACCTTCCGCAGCCCGTCGTCTCCCTGCCCGGTGGCCTCTTGCCAAATCCCCAACAAATCCTTATCATCCATCCTGCGAGCCATCTGCACCTCCTTAAGCGTTAGTTTGGCCACTTAGCTTTATCGGATGTGCTCTTGGCTCGTTTTACACTTTTACAGAATTGTAAGACTTAACCAGATTGTCATCAAAAAAAAGCTTGCCTTGTAGGCATTCCATATTGCAAAGATCTACCCTTTGAAACCATCGAATTTCCTTGAAATTAATAAACCTGCCTGTCATAAAAGAACCATACTCTGCACCCGATATCGTCAGTCATGAACAAGCTCCTTTGAGGTGAACAGATGAACCCGCTGGAAGATCTTCGTTCGATTTTTAATAAGGCCCTCATAAAGGTTGATCCTTTCTCCATGATCAGGGAAAGGATGAGGATCCATGGTGATACCCTGGAGATTACGGGAGAGGCAAAAACCCTGACCATTGACTTGGAGGCCTACCCGAAGGTCCTTGTTACGGGCATCGGCAAGGCCTCTGCGAAGATGGCCGCCGCCGTCGGGCAGGTCCTGGGTGACAGGATAACCGGGGGAGCCGTGATCACGAAGCATGGCCAGGGCCAGCGGCTCGAAAGAATCAAGGTACTGGAAGCAGGACACCCCATTCCGGATGAAAACAGTGTCAGCGGAGCACTGGAGCTTCATTCCATGGCAGGGCTCGCCGACGAAAATACCCTCATGATAAACCTCATATCCGGTGGTGGCTCGGCCCTGTTCAGCCTGCCCAGGGAGGGGATCACCCTGGCCCACCTGCAGGAGACCACAACAACCCTTCTCGGGTGCGGAGCGGATATCTGGGAGATCAATTGCATTAGGAAGCATCTCTCCCGGGTCAAGGGGGGAGGGTTCGCCCGTACCGCATTCCCTGCAAGAATGATCAACCTCATTCTGTCGGACGTAATGGGCGATCACCTAGATACCATCGCCTCGGGCATCACCGTCCCGGACGCAACTACCTTTGGCCAGGCTCTGGCCGTTGTAGAAAAGTACGGCATCGCCGAGAAGCTCCCGTCACCGGTAATAGAAGTTCTCCGGGCGGGTGGGAAAGGCCTCATCCCCGAGACGCCCAAGCCGGGAGATCCGGTCTTCAACGAGGTGGAAAACATCATCCTGGGCAACAACACGGCCGCCTGTAGAGGGGCGGTCGAACATGCCCGGGAACTCGGGTACCACGCATGTTTCCTCACCTCCTCGCTCACTGGCGAGGCGCGCGAGATGGCCCGCGTCTTCTCAGCAATTGCACGTGATATCAGGCGGGGGGCATCTGAGATGGGGAGGCCCGCCTTCGTCGTGACCGGGGGAGAAACCACTGTGACGCTCACGGGAAGCGGTAAGGGGGGGAGGAACCAGGAACTGGCGCTGGCGTTCCTTGTCGACGTCCTCGACGCCACGGGCACTCTCGAAGACATTTTTTTTCTGTCCGTGGGCACGGACGGGGTCGACGGCCCCACCGACGCAGCCGGTGCCTTCGTGTTTCCCGGCATGCAGAAAGCCATCAAGGAAGGGGGCATCAGGCCGGGGGAATATCTGACGGCCAACGACTCGTACCATTTCTTTCAGAAGACAGGGGGCCTCTTGATCACAGGCCCGACCGATACGAACGTATGCGATCTTCAACTGCTTATCGTGGCATGAGTACTTGCGCCGGTGATGGGGGCTCCTGAACAAGGGTGTGCATGCTCACAGGCTAAGAAATGAGATATTCGGCCGGCTCTCCATTTTTCATGGATTCTCAAATGATATAGATTTTTCCCCGATTCAGAAGGATCCTTTCCAATACTTCGATATTCTTCAAATTAACTTAAACCCACCCTGGACATCCTTAGATTGACTTGGTTTGATATTATATGCAAGACTTCGATTATGAAGAAAAAAGAAAAGCTCGAACTTCTGTATTGCAAGTCCCTAGAGGTCTTTGCACGGTACGGTTATAAAAAGACCACGCTGGAGGACATAGCCGGAGAGATCGGAATTACCAAGCCCGGCCTGTATAAATATGTGAAGGACAAGATGGACCTTTACGAAAAGACCCTGTCGTTTGCCCTCTTGAGATGGCAGGATCGGGTAGTGAATGCCGTCAATCGCGAAGATGATATTGTCCGGAAATTCATTGTGATGAGCCAGAAAGGGTATGACTATCTCATGGAGGACGAGCTCCTGACTGAAATATTGAGAAAAGATCCCACTATTTTCCCTTTCTCGACAAATATCGTCCGGTTCAGAGAGGTGAACCAACGGTCATTGGACCTGATCAAGTACATACTGGAAGAAGGGATAAAGCAGAGGAAATTTTCAAAAGTGGATATCCAGCGGACGAGCGTTCTGCTTTATTCGATATACAGAACGTTCATCGTTGAGGCGTATGTCATTTCCGATGCGAAGCAGATCAAGAAAATATACACAGACGGTATTAATCTGATACTCAATGGACTTATCGAACGTTAGCATGTCCTGAATGATTCGTTGCCGGAAATCGGCATGTTTTACTCAGTCGAACTGAAAAAGCCTCTTCCATTCGCCTGCATGGAAGAGGCTTTTTTAACCTCATGTTGCGATATGGTTACAAGTCAAGTACAGTCATTTTCAGAGGAGTCTTGCACAGCTCTTCACCACCGGACGCAGTGACTCGTACCGGACACTCGAGCCTCATGCCGCCCACACCGGGGACATTCATTACAAGAGCCGCGATCTCGACGACATTCTCTTCAAGGACGATGTCCCTGAATTCGTCATTGTCGAGAATTGTGGGATACCATTCGTGGCCGATTACGCCTATGGCATGGCCGTAGGCAGGCAAGGTATAGGGGCGGTAGCCGTTTTTGTCCAGAACGTTGTTGACTTTCTGTGCGACCTCGCCGATTTTTGAGCCTGCCTTGAGGGCGGCAACGAGTGTTTCACATGTCTGCAGATACGCGTCGGCAAGCTTTTCCTGCTCTCTGCTTGGTTTGCCTATAAAATAGTTGTGGGACAGGTCCGAGCAGTAATTCTGGTACGTCGGGTGCACATCGACAAGGAGGTTTTCGTTCCGTTGCACGATCTTTTCACTGGCAGGCGTGCAGCCACCCAGCGTATAGCATGTTCTGTAACCTGAAGCGATTTCGGTAGATCCTGTTACCGGCCAGTGAAATTCGCTTCCCAGGCGCCGCAGTTCCATTTCAGCGATTCCGGCGATTTCCGCCTCGCGAATGCCTATATACAGAGATTCCTTTACCCGTTCCTGTGCGGCATCGGCCATAGCTGCGGCCTGGCGCAACAGCTTGATCTCTTCGGAGTCCTTTGCATAGCTTGCCCGGTCGACCAGGCTAACTGCGTTCACGAACTTGGCCTTTGGCAGTTTTTCCTGCAGGTACTGCAGTTCTGTGGCCCAGAGGAATCCGGACAGTATTCGCGCGGACTGGCCGAGCTCTATGCCGATAGTGCCTTTTTCGTACCCGTTCTTCTTTATCCAGTCGACGGTCACTTCCCACAGATCATAGCCGGGAAGAGGTACGCACCCATTTACCTGATCGAGCCAGGATTCATCCTTCACCCGTTCAGAATCGAGAAAGCACGTGTTGAGGCTGACAAACCCGTTCTTATCCATGATTACTATGCTTCGCCACGGGGCGTACACGCCCGCAAGATATGTGATGCTTTTGCCCCTTGTTCCCAGGAATACATCGATCTTGTCTGATTTCATCATCTCACGAACTTTGTTTATCCTTTTCTGATAGTTGTGATTGATCTTCATGCGGTGTGTCCCTCCCATGGTTTTTGTGTTTGAAAATCATTACTAAAACCAAAGGACAGTGTCAATTATAAAAGTTAATTAGTGAACAATAAATAAACTAATTAACTTTAAATCCTATTTGATGTATGATAATTTTGTTTTCAGTTGTATAGTTTTACAAGGCAATGAACGGAATCGACGAAGGGCGCTAAAAACTCCTCTTTTATGGAGAATAATACTGTATGCGCACCGAATGGGGGAATGGAACATATGGTCGAATACGCAGGAAAACAAACGAGCTCCCGGTGGCGGTGTGTGGTGCACGGCGGACATAAATGATCTTTACCATTGAAGGGATTCAATTGATAAAAATCACTATAGTCAAATAAAGCTTATCGTCGCCATCACAGGAGCGGCTGCCGCAAAAAGCCGCTTTGTGGCAAAAATAGTTACCGTGTCTATGACACGACAGAAATCCCTCAGGGTGGGTTAAATATGAATACAATAGTCGTCATAGCATTAGCAGTTGCTCTTCTCTGTGGCCTCCTTTTTGCGGAAAAAGAAGAAAACCTCAAGGGCATACTCCTGACCAAACCGTTCCTGTCAGGACTCTTCATTGCAGCGGCTTTGGCACAGCCCCATAATGCTGAACCATATTTTCACCTCATACTGACAGGCCTTGTCCTCTGCTTCGTGGGCGACATCTGTCTTGCGTTTTTCTTTAACCGAAAAGTATTTACCGCTGGCCTCGTGTTTTTCCTCACAGGACATATTTCATACACACTGGCGTTTTTCATCACCGCGGGTATCACCGCCGGTACATGGGTGTCTGTTGTAGCAGTTCCCATCATTTCCTCATATGTATTCACCAGACTGCGCCCGCATCTCGGTTCGATGATGGGCCCGGTTATAGCCTATATTGCAATCATATCCATCATGGTTGTGGGGGCGGCATCTCTTGCGGCACGCCAAGACTTCTCCTTTCAAGCCCGGGCACTGGTAATAGTGGGATCGGTCTTCTTCTATGCTTCAGACCTGTTTGTGGCAAGACACAGGTTCGTGAAGAAAAGCATATTCAACCGTTATGCAGGTTTGCCAATGTACTATGCTGCCCAATTCATGCTGGCCTTTTCAGCGGGAATGATTCCCTAGGGGAGTGTCGGATGAAGGCGGAAATACGATATCACGATACACTCCTCGCCATTGACTTTCCTGACACAAGCCGGATCTATCTTTCTTCTTACGATAATCCCGCTGTGGCTGAATCGGAACTTGTCCTGGAGGCGGTCAGAAAACCGATCTGCTCTGGCAGCCTTGTTGACTCGATAAAAAAGAGACAGCGCAGCAGTGTTGTAATCGCGGTATCTGACATCACGAGGCCGATACCATACCGGATGTTTCTGCCGGCCCTGCTCGATGAAATCGAGGCGGCGGGAATAGATCGAAGCAGCATTACCATTCTGATAGCCACTGGCATGCACAGGCCCAGTACAGCAGAAGAGAGAGGCCTCATGTTCGGCAAGGAGGTTGCCGGTAGATATAAAATTCTGGATCATGATGCTGAAGGCGACATGGTCAGCCTTTCCGGTACAAGCTATTCCGGGGTTCCGGTCAAGCTGAACAGAGTTTTTTCAGAGGCTGATTATAAAATAGTCATCGGGCTTGTTGAGCCTCATTTTATGGCAGGTTTTTCAGGCGGGCGCAAGACGCTCTGCCCCGGGCTCTCATCCCTTCAGACCATTGAGCACTTTCATGGATATGAGTTTCTCTCCAACCCAAAGGCCGGCACTGCACTGCTAGAAGGGAACCCATGCAATGAAGAGGCTCTGTCTGTGGCCAGACTTGCCGGTGTTGATTTCAGCATCCAACTCGTATCAAACCATGAAAGACGAATCGTAAAGGCCTTTGGCGGGGATCTCTTCGAGACACACACCAGAGCATGCAATTATGTAAAAGAGAATGCCTGTCAAGTGGTTGAAACAGAGGCGGATGTCGTGGTTACCGGTTGTGGGGGTTATCCCCTGGACGCCACTTTTTATCAATGCGTCAAAGCCCTTGTTACAGCTCTCCCCTGTGTAAGGAAAGGCGGGACGATCATTGCCGCAGGAGGATGCGTGGAAGGCGTCGGCTCACAGATATATGAGAATATGCTTCGCAAGTACAGCAACGATTTTTCCCTATTTATCAGTGACATCAGAGAGTCAAGCGGCATCGTAAAAGATCAGTGGCAGATACAGATGCAGGCCAGAATCTATGAGAAAACCGGGCTTGATAAAATCCATTTTTTTACCCATGGAATTGTTCCCTCCTACAGCTCATTTCTAGGAGTAAACATTCTTGAGGCTGGCTCGGAGAGAATTGCCGGACAGTTGCAAAAATCTGTTGATGAACTAGCCAGGAAGGGGTGTTCCTTCGCTGTGATTCCTGAAGGACCCTACTGTGCGCCACTGAGTAAAGGAATTGTATGATGTGCAATTTCACATATTATGAGGGATCTCCATTACATGCTCACTGGGAGCCTTGGAGCAAACGACGGTGACATAATACGACAGCTTCTGGTATGGATCACCGAAGCCGACCAGATCAAGCTCATTAGTGCGAGCTCCCGGGAGGACCAGCCGAAATATATTTTCCAAATATCACTGAAGGCGCAAGGGTGAGGCCTGGAATTTCTTCCTGAGGATTGCGACAGGCGGATCATTCCCTTATTATATCCGGGATGAACAAGCACGACTTCAAGGTTGTGGGGGATTGAGCGGATATCAGGAGAGTTGAGCACTATACCCGGAATGAGTTCGAGAGATGCATAGGGTTCATGAAAGAGAGGACAGAGGGAACCCATTCACTGCAATAACACAACAAACGAGGATTTGACTTTTATATCATTGCTGTCAACATAGGTTTGATATCCCATAAGTTTCTAAAGTCTTATAGTCTGCAAGTCGTATCTACTACACCTGATCAGTGGCGGGCAGGTGCCATGAAAGATTAACGTCCAAACCAAACTTATGCTTTCTGTATAGACTGTCGAGAAGTCCCGACGTTAGCTAGTCGATCCTGAAGAACCCGTTTTTCTAAGCTGGCAAGAGGACGAGTGGTTTCTAGAGATCAAGAAGCCAATAAAAAATGGGGGCAAAAAATCGGGCGATGGCCCGGAACAGCTTCCTGAGATTGTACCCGCAAGCGCTGAGCATGGCGTTTACGAAGTCCCCGGCCTTGCCCTTGAGCCGGTTGCGCTCCATGCCGTGCTCGTGCTTCATATGGCCGATCACCGGTTCCACCGCCGAGCGGCGTTTCCACCATCGCTTCAGGGATGCGGGGATCGATTTCCAGTAGCGGTTCGCTATGAGAACCTTGCAGTCGCCTTCGTAATTGTGACCACGATATCCCAGATCGACGGCGACCTGGAGAGGCTCGATTCCCGTTACCCGGGTAACTTGGTCAAGGGTCTGCTTGAGCGTATGCCCGTCATAGGCATTACCATGAAACGCCAGAGACGCCAGTGCCCAGTTCTCTTTTGACGTGGTGGCAATCCCCACCTTGCACCCGAACTCATAGCACCGGTTATACAACCGAGTATCCGTGAGGAAGAGAACCTCCTTCTCCTGCACCGTCGTGTCCACATTCACACGCTTGAGCTCGCTGCTCTTGATGAAGCCTCCCCGAAGCCCAGTTCGGATCATCTCCTTAAGCAACTCCTCAAGCCCGGCTTTCTTCAAGCGATCCTTGAATCGTGTCATGCTCGACGGGTCGATGGGAAATCGGTGTTCGAAGAAGGGCCCGCCGCAGAAGTACTGCCAGTAGGGATTCTCCACCCAGCCCTCCACCACGGTCGAGTGCAGGATCTTCGATGGAGGATTGTTTGCATTCAAACTATATACATGCTAACAGCATTCCACAGGGGGACGGCTCGATGACTTTTCAGGATTGCATATGTTTCCAGATGGGAAAGGCTGTCCGGAAGGTATCAAGGGCATACCGGGACGAAATAGCCCATTACGGTCTTACCCACGGCCAGTTCTTCATGCTGGTTGCCGTTATGGAAGAAGAAGGGCTCCTGCCGAGCGAGCTGGCTGAAAAGGTGGCCCAGGACCGGGCAACGACGACGGGCCTTCTTGACAGGCTTGAGAAAGACGGGTGGATTGAAAGGAAGACGGACAAGCAGGACCGCCGTTCATTGAGGATCTTTCTCACCCATCACGCCAGGAAGCATAGGAAATCCATCATGAAGCTCTTCGAGGAGACCAACCGGAAATTCATCGACCGCTTCACGCCGCAGGAATGGGTGCAGATGCAGTCTTTCCTGAGCCGTCTGGAATCATGATGCCGTTGCATGCAAACATACCTTCGGGAGCTGTGAAATGGCTTACAAGATGGTAGCGATCTCGGGCAGCCCTAAAACCAATGGAAATGTAAGCGCTTTCCTGGCCTCGATCATGGAGATGGCCGCCGGGAAAGGGTTTGAGACGGAAACAGTGCATCTTTCCACGATGAACATTCAGAACTGCACCCACTGCAATTACTGCATCTCCAGGCAGAAGACCGGGAAATACTGCTCGCTCGACGACGATGCGCAGGCAATATATGAAAAGGTGGAGCAGGCCGATGTCATCGTATTGGCAAGCCCTGTGTACTTCATGAGAACCAGCGGGATGATGGCGACGTTCATCGACCGCCTGCGTGTTTTCATATTCGGCAATGTCGCGGGCGGAAGGCTGCGCAACAAGATCGGGATAAGCGCCGCCGTTTCCTGGCTGAGGCATGGTGGCATGGAGACTGCCCATCTTTCGCATTTACTGGCGTTCATCACCCTGGACATGATCCCTGCCACGGCTCACTCATCCATCAGCCCGATGGGGGCATCGTCCGTGTCCAGCAGACATGGGGAAGGAAAGTTCGAGCAGACGGTCCGCATAGGGATACGCGAGGATCAGGCCGGGCATGACTCGGCAAAAGCCCTGGTCGATCGTGCGCTGGAGCTCCTCGAAATGATGCACAAGTAATCCTTTGAGAGCTTTCGTGAATGCATACATGAGGTGTTAATGGGGTCCTCAGATATGCCGGGAGAGAAGGGGGCATGGCCAAAAAGATCATCACTGACATAACCATCAGGTTCAGAGACATTGATTCGATGGGTCATGTAAACAATGCGGTCTTCTTCACCTACTTCGAGGAAGGGCGGAAGGAGTTTCTCCAAACACTGTTCAACATCGTGAATCCGGACGAATACAACTTCATCCTGGCCCACGTCGAGTGCGATTACCTGAAGCCTGTCCGGATAAGCGACCCTATCTCTCTTCAGTTGTGGGTTGGGGAAACAGGGCAGAAGAAATTCGACCTGGAATACAGAATCGTCAATCGAGACGATCAGTCCATTGTGTATGCGTCCGGTCGTTCCGTACAGATATTCTATGACTATAAGAATAATCTCACGATTCCCATCCCTCGATATTTCTTGGACAGGATAGCCGAGTACACTGAAAAACAGACACCATGACGCCGCTCAGCTTTTCAGCCTTGAGGGGTTGAACAGGTAATGCCCTGCCAGACTTGCTGATCCGGCAGATACATCGCGTAAAGCGAGACCCCGGCATGGAGCTGTATACCGTTCACGGCACGAGGTGCCGGGTCAATAAGCCTTGGCGGCATCAAAAGGACGCATTCCGGGTGGGAGGCGGGAACGACCGCCCTTGCTCAGACGAGCTCGTTGTCCAGAAAGACGAGGATGAGCTTGGAAAAGAGCGCCGGGTCGTACTCGTTGGGGATCTTTCCCTTGATACCCTTCAGGGCGTCCACCACCTGCAGGGCCTTACGATAGGGTCTTTGAGCGATCATGGCGCCAAACGAGTCCATCAGGGAGCACACCTTGACGAAGAAGTGGATGTCTATCCCGGTGAGCGCCCTCGGGTAGCCCTTCCCGTCGGGCCTTTCATGGTGGTCCATGATGATGTGGGCCACCTCCCGCGACGGCTCCTCGATGCCCCGCACCATCTCGACCCCCCACGCGGGGTGCTGCCGGATGAGGGTCCAGGCCGTGTCGCTGAGCTCGCCGGCGTGCTCCATGACCTTCTGGGGCAGGCGCATCATCCCGATATTGTGCAGGAAGTAGCCCAGGGAGACCTCCTCGAGGATCTCCCGGGAAAGGTTCTCGAGCACCTTCATGACGAAGAAGGTGGCGAGGATGCCCACGTTGAGCGAGTGCATGATGGCGCAGTCGGGGTGCTCGGTGGTCCTGCAGAAGTTGTCCTGCACCAGGGCGAAGATCCCCTTCACCGTGTCCCTGTCCACGAGGACCTGCTCCACCATGAGCGCGATGAGCCCCTTCACTCCCCCCAGGGTCATCCGGTTCGGGATCCGGTAGCAGGCCCTCAGCCGGCGGTACCCCATGTAGTAGAAGAGCTCGGCCTTCTCGGCAGTGCTCACGGCAGGATGGGCCAGGATGTCGTCGAGGTTCCTGTCGAGGTAGTGGAGGAGGTCCAGCCGGGACTCCTTTTTCAGCAGGAACACGGAGGGGTCTTCCACCGCGAGGGGGATCCTGTCCATGGGCACGTAGATCCGGTTGGGCTCGCTTACCTGGATGACCTCTCCGGTGATGGTCTTCCGGAACATGCCGAAGGGGAGCCTTCTGCCCTCGCAGATCCAGTGGCTGGGGATGGAATAGTACCCGGGTCTCAGCGCACCCTTGGGCCCGGCGTCCAGGAGACGGGTGAAGAGGCTCGTATGGCCTGCAGAGCCGGCGGGATACCTCAAGGCCCGTTCGCTGTTCACACCCGGGCTCTGGGGCATTCTCGACGGCACGTTCCTGTCGAAACGGCTCCTCTTCGAGGACTCCATCCCTCTACCCTTCCCCCCTTGCAACCCTCTCTGTGCATACTCATACCACAATCATGATGAAAAGGAACTGGAAAACATCTTATAATATGATTGGAATACGATACGCCACACGCCCCAATCAACGGGAAAAATCAATTTTTCCCCTGGGGAATGGCGGGGAATGCCCGTATCCATGAGTTTGTTGACTCACCGCATGAATTCCTCTATATATGCCTCGTTTTTACTAATGTGCAGGAGCCGCTGACCTTGGAAGACATTAACCATCTGGTGAAGCAACGCATTGATAAATATGATGCCATGAAAGGCGAGATGGGGGTTGCCCACTTCCCCAACACCTACAGGAAGGACACCGACATCTCGTCCTTCATCGCCTCCTATGGGGAGAAAACGGGCGAGGAGCTCCAGGGGACAAGCACCGTGCACCGGTTCGCAGGCCGAATCATGGCCGTCCGCTCCTTCGGCAAGGCCTCGTTCATCCATTTCCAGGACGCCACGGGCAGCCTCCAGGCCTTCTTCGAGAAGGCAAAGCTCGGAGAGGGACCCTACGCGCTCTTTAAAAAGCTCGACATCGGAGACATCGTGGGTCTGTGGGGGACCCCCATCAAGACGCGCACCGGGGAGCTGACCCTGTACGTGCAGGGCTTCGAGCTCCTCACGAAGTCCTTCCGCCCCCTGCCGGAGAAGTGGCACGGGCTCAAAGACGTGGACACGCGCTACCGGCAGCGCTACGTGGACCTCATCGTGACCCCGGAGGTCAGGGCCACCTTCCTCACCCGCACGAAGATCATCTCCGCCATGCGGGCCTACATGGACAGCAACGGCTTCGTGGAGGTGGAGACCCCCATGATGCAGACCATCGCGGGCGGGGCAACGGCAAAGCCCTTCCTCACCCACCACAACGCGCTGGATATGGACCTGTACCTGAGGATCGCCCCCGAGCTCTACCTGAAGCGGCTCCTGGTGGGCGGCTTCGAGCGGGTCTACGAGATCAACCGCAACTTCCGCAACGAGGGCATCTCCACCCGGCACAACCCAGAGTTCACCATGATCGAGTTCTACCAGGCCTATGCCGACTACACCGACCTCATGCGCTACACCGAGGAGATGATCTCGGCCATTGCGAATCAGGTCCTGGGTACCATGGTCATCACCTACCAGGGCACCGAGATAAACCTCACCCCGCCGTGGCAGCGCTACGCGCTCAAGGACGCGACCGTCGAGGTGGGGGGCGTGCCCCGGGAAGCCCTGGAGGACAGGGGCAAGGCCCTTGAGTACTGCAAGGCCCACGGCATCGATGCCGAGGGGAACGAGACCCTGGGCGAGCTGCAGCTGCTCATCTTCGAGGCCACCACGGAAGACAGGCTCACGGGGCCGGTGTTCATCACCTCCTACCCCACCGAGGTGTCCCCCCTTTCCCGGAAGAACACCGAGAACCCCTCCATCGTGGACCGCTTCGAGCTCTTCATCGCGGGCCGCGAGATCGCGAACGCCTTCAGCGAGCTCAACGACCCCTTCGACCAGCGCGAGCGCTTCGCCCGGCAGATCGAAAAGAAGGAAGAGGGGACCTCGGAGCTCGACGAGGACTACATACGGGCACTCGAGTACGGCATGCCGCCCGCGGCGGGCGAAGGCATCGGCATCGACCGGCTCGTCATGCTCCTAACAGACAGTCCCTCCATCCGGGACGTGATCCTGTTCCCCCTGCTGCGTAAAGGAGAGATATCCTGAGATTTGAACTGCTTGTTGCCAAACGGTACCTGAGGGCGAAGAAGAGCCAGGGATTCATCAGCTTTACCTCCGGCCTCTCGGTATTCGGCATCGCCATCGGCGTCATGGCCCTCATCGTGGTGCTTTCCGTGATGAACGGCTTCGAAGAGGACATCAAGACCAAGATCCTCGGTACCCAGTCGCACATCGTGATCTCCACCTACCAGGGGGGCATACCCGACCCCGGGAGGCTCGAGAAGAAGGTCACAGACGACCCCGACGTGCTGGGCGCCGCCCCCTTCATCCTCTCGGAGGGCCTGCTCTCCGCGTCCGGCGGCATATCCGGCGTGGTGATCCGGGGCATCGACCCGGCGAGCGCCTCCAAGGTGATCCGGCTCAAGGAGATCATGATCCAGGGGAGCTTCAAAGACCTGAGCGCCACGGGCGTGCTCGTGGGCTCGGAGCTGGCCGCGCACGCCGGACTCACCGTGGGGGACGCCGTGACGCTCATCTCGCCGGCCGGACCCATCACGCCCCTGGGCATGATCCCGAAATCCATGCCCTTCATCGTCAAGGGGATCTTTTCCACGGGCATGTACGAGTACGACAACAACATGGCCTACATATCCTTAAGCGCCGCGAAGGCCCTGTTCATGAAGGACGAGCCCTCGGGCATCGAGATCAAGGTCAGGGACATCTACCAGGCGAGCGCCATCGCCGACCGGATCATGGAGAAGATCGGGCCGGGCTACTGGGCAAAGACGTGGGAGGACATGAACCGGAGCCTGTTCCAGGCGCTCAAGCTCGAGAAGACGGTCATGTTCATCATTCTGCTCTTCATCATCCTCGTGGCTGCCTTCAGCATCATCTCCACCCTCATCATGCTCGTCATGGAGAAGCGCAAGGACATCGCCATCCTCAAGTCCATGGGGGCCACCACGGCCCAGATCCTGAGGATCTTCATGGCGCTGGGCATGGTGATCGGGCTGTCGGGGACCCTCCTGGGCGTGGTCCTGGGGCTGCTCCTCACCTGGAACCTGAACCCCGTGATCCACTTCATCGAGCTCATCTTCAAGATCAAGGTCATGCCCATCGACGTGTACTACATCACCGGCGTCCCCACGAGGGTGGACTACCCCCTGGTGGGCATCATCGCGTTCATGTCGGTGATCCTTTCGTTCCTGGCCGCCATCTACCCTGCCCGGCAGGCCGCCCGGCAGGACCCCGTGGAGGTGATGCGCTATGAAGGCTGAACACGCCCTCGTGGTGGAAGGCCTCACCAAGTCGTTCACCCGCGGGCCCGCGCGCATCGATGTACTCAAGGGCGTAAACCTCTCCGTCCCCGATGGCGAAGGCATCGCCGTCATCGGCGCCTCCGGCACGGGCAAGAGCACCCTGCTCCACCTCCTGGGGGGCCTCGAGCGGCCGGACGGGGGGAAGATCGTATTCGGCGGACGCGACATCTGCTCCATGAGCGACCGCGACGTGGCCACGTTCAGGAACACAGGCATCGGGTTCGTGTTCCAGTTCCACTTCCTCCTGCCCGAGTTCACGGCTCTGGAGAACGTCATGGTCCCGGCGCTCATTCACGCGAAGACGAACGACGGAGTACGCGAGAGGGCCTCGATGCTCCTGGAGACCGTGGGGCTGAAGGAGCGGCTGGAGCACAAGCCCGGGGAGCTCTCCGGGGGCGAGCAGCAGAGGGTCGCCATCGCCCGCGCCCTCATGATGAATCCGAGGGTCCTGCTCGCCGACGAACCCACGGGCGACCTCGACCCCGTGACCGGGAGCAGGATCATCGAGCTCCTCTCCAGCCTCAAGAAGTCGATGGGGGTCACCATGGTCATCGTGACCCACAACACGGACCTGGCTCAGTCAATGGACAGGATACTCGTTCTCAAGGGGGGACATCTTGAACCACAGCCCTAAGATCCTCATCCTCTTCACCTCTATCCTCATCCTTACGACACCCGTGGGCGCCACCGCGGCGGACCTCGTCATGAAGACGGCCTCCGACAAGATCTCCACATACGTTTCCGACATACCCTGCATCACGCTTCAGGACGACGCGCCGGTGACGGTCTCCCTGGAAGAGGCCGAAGGCGTCTCGAAGGTCTCGGACACCTCCGGCGTCACGTACAGCGCTTCCACCGTCCAGGAGGCGGTCGACGGCTATCTGCGGCTCAAGAACGTCTGCGTGATCCAGGAGGTCAGGGTCAGCGGGCAGTCCCGCATCAGCTCCGAGGCGATCCGCTTCAGGATCAAGTCCAGCCCGGGCAGCGTCCTGCACCGGCAGGCCACCCGCAAGGACATCGAGGAGATCTACTCCATGGGGTACTTCGAAACGGTCGACGCCGGATTCGAGAACAGCGTCCTGACATTCACGGTAAAGGAGTACCCGGTGATCGTGAGCATCGAGGTGCAGGGCAACAAGGCCATCGACACCGAGGAGATCCTCAAGTCCATCTCCATGAAGAAGTTCGACATCCTCAACACCAAGACGCTCAAGACGAGCATTGACCGCATCATCTCCCTGTACCGGGAAAAGGGTTACTACAACGTCACTGTCGACTCCGACACCAAGGCGGTGGAAGGCGGCATCGGCCTCACCTTCACCGTCGCGGAGAGCAGCCAGCTCTACATCAGGAAGGTGGACTTCGACGGCAACGAGAACATCTCGGACGGCAAACTCAGGGACGCCATGGAGACCAAGAACCGCTGGTGGTGGGGGCTGTTCGGCCACGAGGGCTCCTACCTCGAGGAAACCCTGGACACCGATCTCTTGAGGATCGAGCAGCTCTATGCGGACGCGGGCTACATGAGGGCCAGGGCAGGCAGGCCCGTGGTGGAGATCAAGGAGGACAAGGGCATCTACGTCACCATCCCCATCGAGGAGGGTCCGCTGTTCTACATCGGCACGGTCGACATCGAAGGGGACCTCATCAAGCCCAAGGAAGAGCTCATGCAGGTCCTCAAGTTCAAGACCGGGGACAAGATGAGCAAGAGTGCCATCCATCAGTCCGTGGAGGACCTCAGGGGCATCTACATGGATAAAGGATACGCCTACGTGCAGATCAACCCCGACATGAAGGAGGGCAGCAGCGCCACCACCCTGGACATCACGCTCAAGGTCAAGCAGGGCAAGCCTGTCCACATCGACACGATCCACATCCGGGGCAACACCAAGACCCGGGACAAGGTCATCCGGCGCGAGCTCAAGGTCGACGAAGGCGATCTCTTCTCATCCTCCAAGATCAACGCGAGCAAGGACAGCCTCAACCGGCTGGGCTACTTCAAGAGCACGGGCATCGAAACCGTGCCCAGGACCGACGAAAGCATGTCCATGCTGGTTGACGTGGAGGAAACGACCACCGGCGCCTTCTCCTTCGGCTTCGCCTACTCCAGCGTGGACAGGCTCATGGGCACCGTGGCCCTTTCCGAGAGCAACCTGATGGGCCTTGGGCTCAAGGCCAAGGCCAATGTCGAATACGGCGGCCAGCGGAAAAGCTATTCCTTCGGCGTCGAGGAGCCCTGGCTGTTCGACCGGCACGTCTCCCTGGGCGCCGACATCTTCAATCTGGAGCGGGAGTACACCTACTACACGAAGAAATCCCGGGGCGGCAACATCCGCTTGAGCTATCCCCTGTTCGAGCAGGTGCGCCATTCGATCGTCTACGCCCTCATAGACGTGACGGAACTCGAAGAGATCGACCCGACCTACCTCGACAACCTCACCGAGGACGAGATCAACGGGTACCTCACCAGCGCCATCATCAATACCCTGTACCGGGACACCACGAACGACTACTTCCGTCCCACGAGGGGCTCGGACGCCTCCATATCCTTTGAGTACGCAGGCCTGGGCGGCGACTACCACTATACCCGGGCCACGGCGAAGTACGCCAAGTTCTTCCCCCTGTACAAAGACAAAGTCGCCTTGATGTTGAAGTTCAGATGGGGTACGATAAACCCGTCCGCAGGCGACAAGCTCCCCGAGGACGAGCTTTTCACCCTGGGGGGACTGAACAGTGTCCGGGGTTTCAAGTATGGGGACATCGGCCCGAAGGACTCCTTCGGCAACGTCATCGGGGGCCAGCGCATGTTCGTTTCCAACACCGAGCTGACCTTCCCCATCCTCGATGTCCCGGGGCTGTCGGGTGTCCTCTTCTTCGATCAGGGCAATGCCTACGATAAGAAGATAGACCTCACCAACCTGAAGCGCTCCTACGGCTTCGGCGTCAGGTGGGTGACACCCATGGGCCCGCTGCGCATAGAGTACGGCAGGGTGATCAATCCCGAAGAGGACGAGTCGCCGAGCCGGTGGGATTTCTCTATAGGAACATTTTTCTAACTATATACAGGAGGGATAGGATATGAAACGCTTCATACCGGTAGCCGTCGCACTGCTCATCGCGCTCCCCGGCCTTGTCGGCCAGGTGAATGCCGCGGATCTCAAGATCGCATACATCGACTCACAGAGGATCCTCACCGACTCCATCGCCGGCAAGGAGGCCTATGCACAGCTGGAGAAGATCTCCAACGAGCGCCGCAAGGAGATCGACAAGATGCAGGAGAAAATCAAGAAGCTGGGCGAGGAGATCCAGGCGAAAGGCGCCACCATGAAGGAGGCGGCCAAGGCCGAGCTCCAGTCGAAATACGAGAGCGAGGTGAAGAGCCTCAACCGCTTCGCCAAGGACGCTGACGAGGAGCTCAGGAGAAAGCAGCTCGTCCTGGTGAAGCCCATCTCCGACGAGGTGAACGAGATCATCGCCGATTACGGCAAGAAGAACGACATCGACCTCATCTTCGACACCAGGGCCCCGGGCATGGTCTTCAACTCCGCCAAGGGCGACATCACCGACGCCATCCTCAAGCTCTACGACGCGAAGCACAAGAAGACCGAAAAGACCGAGAAGAAGAAATAACCCCATGCTTCTCTCAGAGCTGGCCAGGCGCATCGGGGGCACCCTCCATGGCGAGGACCGGGAGATAACCGGCGCCTCCACCATCGAGGAGGCCACCGGCGCCGACATCACCTTTCTGGCGAACCCCAAATACCGGGACAAGGTGCCGGGCTGCGGCGCCGGAGGGATCATCACGGGCGAGGTCCTCGAGGCCGCCCTGCCGCAGATCGTCACCGAGCACCCGTACGTAAGCTTCGCCCAGGCCGTCGAGATCCTGTACCCTGAGAAACGGCACGAGCCCGGGGTCTCGGACCTGGCCTTCATCCACCCGGACGCCCATGTCGAGCCGTCGGCCACGGTGTACCCCTTCGTCTCCGTGGGCGAGGGGGCCAGCGTCGGGAAGGGCTGCGTGCTCCACCCGGGCTGCGTGATCGGGGACGGGGCCTCCATCGGAGAGGGCACCCTCCTGTACCCCAACGTGGTGGTGTACCACCGGTGCCGGATCGGCAGGCACTGCATCCTGCACTCCGGCGTGGTCATCGGCTCCGACGGGTTCGGGTTCGCCTGGGACGGCACCAGGCACGTGAAGATCCCCCAGAAGGGCATCGTGATCGTGGGCGACCACGTGGAGATCGGGAGCAACTGCTGCATCGACCGGGCAGCGCTCACCGCCACCCGGATCGGCGACGACGTGAAGATGGACAACCTGATCCAGGTCGGCCACAACGTGGTGGTGGGCGACCACTGCATCATCGTGGCCCAGTCCGGCATCGCGGGCAGCGCACGCCTGGGCAAGTCGGTCACGCTGGCGGCCCAGGCAGGGGTGGCCGGCCACATCACCGTAGGAGACGGGTGCGTCGCCGCGGCCAGGGCCGGGGTCGGCCAGGACCTGCCCCCGGGGAAGATCGTGTCCGGGTTCCCGGCCTTCGACCACCGGCAGTGGCTCAGGGTTCAGCAGATCTACAAGGACCTGCCGAAGCTCCTGAAGCGCGTTCGAGAACTGGAAAGGAGGCTCGATGACCTCACCTCTGATTGACCCCACAGCACGGATCTCGCCCGACGCGAAGCTGGCCGAGGGCGTCGTCGTCGGGCCCTACGCCACCATCGGAGCAAAGGTGGAGATCGGGCCGGGCACGAAGATCGGCCCCTACTGCCTCGTCGAAGGCCCCACGGTCATGGGCGCTGGCAACACGCTCACCGGCTATGCGAGTGTGGGCACTGCACCCCAGGACCACTCCTACAAGGGCGAGGACACGAGGCTCCTCATCGGCGACAACAACACCTTCCGCGAGTTCGTCACTATCAACCGGGGAACGCTCAAGGACAACCAGGAGACGGTCATCGGCAGCGGCAACCTCATCATGGCCTACTGCCACGTGGCACACGACTGCATCATCGGCGACCACGTGGTCATGGGGAACCTGGCGACGCTGGCAGGCCACGTGCAGATCCACGACCGGGCCATCGTGGGGGGCCTCGCCGCGGTGCACCAGTTCACCCGCATCGGGGCCTTCGCCATCGTCGGCGGCGGCTCCATGGTGAGCCTCGACATCATCCCCTACGCCAAGGCCTCGGGCGACCGGGCGGGCCTCTTTGGTGTGAACACCATCGGTCTGAAGCGGGCAGGCTTCACACCCGAGCAGATCAAGAACGTGGAGAAGGCCTTCCGTATGCTCCTCAAGCAGGGGCTCCTGCTCAAGGAGGCCATCGCGGCCATGGAGGAAGAATTCAAGGACGCACCCGAGGTCCGGCGCCTTACCGACTTCCTGAAGACGTCGCGCAGGGGGATCGCCAGGTGAACAGGGTGAGGGCGGCGGTGATCGGCGCAGGGTACCTGGGGAGGTACCACGCCCAGAAGTACGCGTCCATGGAGGACGTGGAGCTCCTGGGTGTCGTCGACACCGACTTCCCGCGGGCCGAGACCGTTGCCGCCGAGGTGGGGACCAGGGGATACGCCTCCATCGAGGACCTGCCCGCCAGGCCCGACGCGGTGAGCGTGGCCGTGCCCACCACGGTCCACGCAGAGGTCTCCATCCCGCTTTTGAAGCAGGGCATCGACGTGCTCGTGGAGAAGCCCATCTCCGCAAACCTCGCAGAGGCCCGAGCCATCATCGAGGCCGCCGACGCGGGCGACGCAAAGCTCCAGGTGGGCCACCTCGAACGCTTCAACCCGGCCTTGGTGAGCCTGGCCGGCGAGATCAGAAACCCCATGTTCATCGAGGCCCACCGCATCAGCCCCTTCAAGGCCAGGGGGGCGGACGTGGACGTGGTCCTCGACCTCATGATCCACGACATCGACATCATCCTCTCGCTGGTCCCCTCGGAGGTGAGCTCCATAGAGTCGGTGGGCGTGCCCGTGCTCACGGACTCGGTGGACATCGCCAATGCGCGGATCCGCTTCCGGTCGGGGTGCATCGCGAACGTGACAGCCAGCAGGGTGAGCGCGGACACCATGAGGAAGATCCGGATCTTCCAGAGCAACTCCTACATCTCCATCGACTTTGCCAAGGCCAGCGTAGAGGTCTTCACCTTGGACGAGCACCGGCACATCTCGCACAACCACCTGGCCATGTCCGAGTCCGATGCCCTGGGCGCTGAGATCCGGTCCTTCGTGGACGCGGTCAAGGGCGTCTCGCCAGTGCACGTGGACGGCAGGGCGGCCTACAGCGCACTGGAGGTGGCCTGCACCATCAAAGAGGCCATGATCATCCCGAAAGAGCCGACACCATGAAAAAACGGATCTGCATCGTGGCCGGGGAGGCGAGTGCCGACAAGCACGCGGCCGGGGTCTTGCGTGCGCTCAGGGAGATGGTCCCGGAGGTCGAGGCCTTCGGCATGGGAGGACCCGAGCTGAAGGCCGCAGGCATGGAGTGCCTCTATGGCACGGGCGAGCTCTCCGTCATGGGCTTCTCGGACGTGGCCCCCCGGATCAGGCACATCTTCTCCGTGTTCAAGGGCCTCCTCAAGGCCATCGAGGAGCGCAGGCCCGCCGTGGTGATGCCCGTTGACCTGCCGGACTTCAACATGCGCCTCGCAGGCAAGGCCAGGCGCCTGGGCTCGAAAGTCCTCTACTACATCGCCCCCCAGGCATGGGCATGGAGGAGATACCGGGCCGCAACCCTGGCGAAGATCACGGACGGCCTCGCTGTGATCTTCCCCTTCGAGGAAGGTTTCTTCTCGTCCTACGGGGTCAATGTCCGCTACGTGGGGAACCCGTGCATGGAGGACCCGGACGTCGGGACGAGCCCCTCCTGGCCGCCCGGAAACGTGCTCATGATGCCCGGAAGCAGGCGCCAGGAGCTCGAGACCATCCTGCCTCTCATGTGCGCGGCCAAACGCATCGTCCAGGGAAGGCACCGGGACCTCGCCTGGCACATGAGGATAGCCCCGGGCATCGACGGGAGGCGCCTTGAGGAGCGGATCGACGACGACATCGTCCTCACCCGCGAGATGCCCCCCGCCGACCTCGCCATGGTGAAGTCCGGGACCTCGAGCTTCGAGATGGCTGTGGCCGGCATCCCGGAGGTCATCTGCTACCGGACGTCCGGGCTCAACTACCGGCTCGCCAGGGCCTTCGTCACCATCGACCACATCGGCATGCCGAACATCATCCTCGGGAAGACCGCCGTGCCAGAGCTCATCCAGGAGGACTTCACCCCGGAGAACCTCGCGCTCGAGCTGCTCAGGTTCATCGAGGACGAGGACCGGTTCAGGAGAATGCAGCACGACTTCGCCCTGCTGCGGGAAAAGCTCGGCAGCGGGTCGGCGTCGAGGGGAGTGGCTTCATGGATACGGGACATGATCACGTGAGCGAATCCGGCCTGAGCACCTACCGGAGGCTGCTCGGCTACATCAGGCCGTACTGGTTCAAGCTCGCCCTGTCCATGGTGCTCACCCTCCTCATCGCAGCCGCCTCGGGGGCCGTGGCCTTCCTGTTCAAGTACGTGGTGAACGACATCTTCATCAGCCGGGACATCTTCATGCTCAAGCTCATCACCTTCGGGTTCGTGGGGATCTACCTGGTGAAGGCTCTGTGCGACTACTTCAGCTACTTCCTCATGTCCGACGTGGGCCAGCGGGTGGTCATGGACCTGAGGAACGAGGTCTACGGACACATCCAGAACCTCTCCATGCCCTACTTCATCCGCACGCCCACCGGGATCCTCATCTCGCGCATCACCAACGACGTGAACATGGTGCAGGCCTCGGTCACCAACGCGGTCACCAACTCGGTGCGCGAGTCGCTCACGCTCGTGGGGCTCATCGGCGTGGTGTTCTACCGCAACACCGAGCTTGCCATCCTCTCCATGATCGTCTTCCCCGTGGTGATCTACCCCATCACCCAGTTCGGCAAGCGCCTGAAGCGCTACTCCACCAAGAGCATGACGGTCATGGGCAACGTCATGAGCATCCTGGACGAGGCTATCAGCGGGATCAGGATCGTCAAGGCCTACTGCATGGAGGAGTACGAGAAAAAGCGCTTCGCCGCAGAGAACCGCAGGTACTACCGGAACTGGATGAAGCGCGTGGCCGTGCGGGCCATGTCGGGGCCCCTCATGGAGCTCATCGGGGGCATCGCCGGCGCCTCGATCCTCTGGTACGGGGGCATGAAGGTCATCAACGGGAGCATGACGGCCGGCGACTTCGCCTCGTTCCTCCTGGCCATGGGCATGCTCTACGCCCCCATCCGGAAGCTCAACAACCTCAACATCGACATCCAGGAAGGCATCGCCGCATCCCGGAGGCTCTTCGAGGTCATGGACACAAGACCCGAGATCCAGGAGAAGCCCGGCGCGGGCGAGCTGGGCCGGGTGAGCGGCGAGTTCGAGTTCAGGGACGTCTGGTTCACCTACACGGGCGAAGAGTTCGCCCTGAAGGACTTGAGCTTCAAGGCGTCGAAAGGGATGAGCATCGCGCTCGTGGGCGAGTCGGGCTCGGGCAAGACCACGGTGGCAAACCTTCTCCCCAGGCTCTTCGACGTGACCAGGGGCGAGATCCTCATCGACGGCACAGACATCCGGGACGTCACCCTCCGGTCGCTCAGAAACAACATCGCCATGGTGACCCAGGAGATGATCCTGTTCAACGACACCATCAGGGCGAACATCGCCTACGGCTCCCCGGGCGCCTCCATGGAGGAGATCATCGCAGCGGCGATGTCGGCCCATGCCCACGACTTCATCGTGCAGATGCCCGACGGCTACGACACCGTCATCGGCGAGAGCGGGGTGCGCCTGTCCGGCGGGCAGCGCCAGCGGATCTGCATCGCCCGGGCCATCATCAAGGATGCCCCCATCCTCATCCTCGACGAGGCCACCTCAGCACTCGACACCGAGTCGGAGCGGGAGGTGCAGGCGGCCATGGAAAGGCTCATGAAAGGCAGGACCACACTCATCATCGCCCACCGGCTCTCCACCATCGTGGGCGTGGACTGGGTCATCGTGCTGAACAAGGGGCAGATCGCGGAACAGGGCACCCACCAGGAGCTTCTGGAGTCAAACGGCATCTATGCAAAGCTCTACAGCCTCCAATTCGATCATGCGTAGGCTCCTCGCGGCCCTGTACACGGGTGCGGTGAGGTGGCGGAACCGCCTCTACGACACCGGCAGGCTCGCCGTGAAGCGGGCCGACGTACCGGTGGTGAGCATCGGCAACATCGAGGTGGGCGGCACGGGCAAGACCCCGTTCACCGTCGCCCTGGCCCAGGAGATCCAGAAGCGGGGGATCCACCCGGTCATCGTCACCAGGGGGTACAAGGGAAGGCTCAAGGGCGTGGTGGAGGTGACGGCCAGGCACACCTTCAGGGACGTGGGCGACGAGGCAGTGCTCATGGCCCGTACGGCCGGCATACCCGTGGTGAAGTCGCCCGACCGCTACCAGGGGGCGGTATACGCGGGAAACGTGCTCAAGGCCGACGTGGTGCTCCTGGACGACGGGTTCCAGCACCGCAAGCTCTTCCGCGACCTCGACATCGTGCTCCTGTCGAGGGACGTCTCCCGGGAGGCCATGCTGCCGGCAGGTCCCCTGAGGGAGCCCCCGGAAGGCCTGTCCCGGGCCCGCATCCTCGTCCATACGAAGGGCGCCTCCTCCGACGGGATCACGGCCTCCCTGCACCCCGTCTCCCTGGTGGACTCGGTGGGCCGCGTGCAGGACCTGTCGCGCCTGATGGGCCGCAGGGTGCTCGCCGTGTCCGGGATCGCCAGACCCTCGTTTTTCACCCGGATCCTCGAGGACTCAGGCGCGCGCGTCGAACCCCTCCCGTTCGGCGACCACCACGCCTTCTCTCCCCGTGACATCAGGAGGATCAAGGCGCGTGCCGAGGAGTTCGACCTGGTGGTGTTCACGGAAAAGGACCTCGTGAGGCTGGACCCGTACACCCTCGACGGCAGGTGGCTGGCGCTCAGGGTCGAGATGCGGGTGGACGGGATGGAAGGCATCGTGAAGGAGGTTGAAGACCTTGTCCAGAAGAGCGGTCTTTCTCGACAGGGATGACACCCTCATCCGGGACCGGGTCTACCTGAGCGACCCGGACGCCGTTGAGCTCATGCCGGGGGCGGCCCATGCGGTCTCCCTCTTAAACAGGGCAGGCCTCCCGGTCATCCTGGTCACCAACCAGTCCGGGATTGCCCGGGGGTTCTTCGACGAGGAGCGGCTGGCCCTCATCCACGCGAGGCTCCGCTCCCTCCTCGAGGAGCAGGGCGCGCGCATCGACGCGGTCTACTACTGCCCCCACCACCCCCAGGGGACCGTGGAGCGGTTTTCCGTGCCCTGCGACTGCAGGAAGCCGGCGCCGGGCATGCTGAGGCAAGCGGCCCGGGATTTCGGGCTGGACCTCCCCTCCTGCTTCATGGTAGGCGACAAGGAAGAAGACATCGCAGCCATCCACAGCGTGGGCGGGAAAGGAATCCTGGTGGAGACAGGGAAGCCTTACAAGAGAAAGCAGAAACCGGATTTCGTGACGCACGATCTCGTCCAGGCCGTACAGTGGATCCTCCGCTGTACAGAGAAGAACCCCTCGTGACGGCCGCTCAGCGCGCGCAGCTCCTGCTCCTGAAAGCAGTCATCCTCATCGTGCGGGCCCTGCCCCGCCGGATCGCCGTACGCGCCGGAAGGGCCTTCGGCCTGCTCGCCTCGCTGTGCGTCCCCCTTCACCGGGAGATCGCCCGGGTCCAGATGCGCCACGTCCTGGGCCCGGATTACCACGAAGGGGTTCTGCGCGAGTCATTCATGCACCAGGGAGGTCTGTTCGCGGACATGATCAGGGTCGCGTACATGGACGACTCCGAGCTCAAGAGCACGGTCGTGGTGGAGGGCAGGGAGCACCTCGACAAGGCCCTGGCATCGGGGCGGAGCGTCATGATCGTGTCGTGCCACATGAACTGGGAGGTCCTCGGCCACGTCCCCCGGGTGTTCGGCATCAAGGTCTGCGTCATGGCCGACTACATCAAGAACTCCGCGATCCAGGCCATGGCCGACGAGATGCGCTCCCGGTGCAGGATCGACGTGCTCCCCCCCCAAGGGCGGCATGGTGAACAGGCTCACCGACGAGCTGAAAGCGGGCTCCATCGTGGGCATGATCGTCGACCAGCGGGGCAAGCGCGACAACGGGCTGTACTGCGACGTGCTCGGCCTGCCCGCCCCCACCAGCCCGGCGCCCGCCCTCATCGCGCTCAGAGGCGACGCCCTCATCCTGCCCATTGCCGGCATCAGGCAGGGTGACCGGTACATATTCAGGTGGGATCCGCCCATCGACTCCCGGGACTTCGGCACGGACTACCGGCTGGTGAAATCCCTGTCCGACTGCTGGAAGTCGGAGGCGGTGAAGAACCTGAGTTGCGCCCTGCAGTCGTGGGTGTCGTCCGTCGTCCGGGAGCACCCGGGGCAGTGGTTCTGGCTGCACTGCAGGTGGCTGAGGCGCTCGGACATGAAAAAGATCGTCCGGAAGGGCCTCGACTTCGGGGAGTTCGTCCGGTCGCAGGCTCACGGTTATCTTCAGGAAAAAAATGTGATATAACCACGCTCCATGGGCAATAAACCTCGTCTGCTGCGCAATTTCCAGTATCCCCTCGCCAAGGGAGTGCTCGCCCTCATCCGGCTCATGCCCTACCGTATGGCCCTGTCCACCGGCAGGTCTCTGGCCCTCGTCGCTTGGGCGGCCGACCCCTTCCACCGCAAGGCGGCCCGGATACAGATGCGCCACGCCTTGGGGGACGCCTGCTCTCCGGCCCTGGAGCGCAAGGTGTTCATGTTCCACGGCGACATCCTGGTGGACGCGGTCAAGTTCTCGTTCATGCCCGATGAAGAGATCGAGGCGCGGGTGAGCATCGAGGGCAGGGAGCACCTTGACAGGGCCCTGGCGGCCGACAGGGGTCTCATGCTCATCACCGGGCACATCGGCAACTGGGAGATGCTCGCCCACCTGAGCCGGCTCCTGGGCGTGCAATTCTGCGTCATGGCCGACGTGCGGGAAGACCCCAGGCTGGAGTCCCTCGTCAACGACCTCCGCCTGCGCTCCGGGGCGACGATCCTGCCCCCCAAGGGTAAGGCCCTCATGCTCATCCGGGAGCTGAAAAAGGGCAGCACCATCGGCTTCCTCGTCGACCAGCGGGGCAAGCGCTCCGACGGCGTGTTCTGCGACTTCTTCGGCCTGCCCGCCCCCACCAACCCGGCCCCCGCCTTCCTGGCCGTGAAGACCGGCGCCCTGGTCCTGCCCGTTTACGCCATCAAGAAGGACGGCAGGTACGTGGTGAGCTTCTCGGAAGCCAGGGACGCCTCCTCCTTCGGGCACGGCAAGGAGGGCATCGCGAACATGAGCCAGTACATGCAGTCGTGGGTGGAGTCCGTGGTGAGAAGGCACCCCGACCAGTGGTTCTGGCTCCACTGCAGGTGGACCAGGCGCTCCGAAATGAGGGAGATCATCCGCAAGAGGCTCGACTTCGAAACTTACGTGCGGAGTCAGGCTGTCGGCTGAAAACCTGCCCGATCCCAATGGCTTCGAGGCATACTTTGTCTTGACTTTGCCCCGCGCATCTTTGTATAGAATATGGGTCGAACTCAAGGCGGCATAGCCAAGTGGTAAGGCGTCGGTCTGCAAAACCGATATTCACCGGTTCAAATCCGGTTGCCGCCTCCATCCTTTCCCTTCGCAGCGTCCTGAAAGAAACTTTTCATAAAAAAAGCTGTCCCTCACGGATGTACCCGGATGTGATCCCGAGGCTTTTCAGAACAGGTCCGTCTGCACGGAGAAGTGGAACAGACAGTCATCCTTGAGGTGGCCCCGGTTGGTTATGGGTATGCCCAGGATCAGCCTCCCGGTGAAGTGCTTCGATATGCTCCCGGTCAGACCGATGCCCGTGCCCGTGATGTAGTCGTGGTGGGTCATGGAGCCCCCGCCCGGCTTGTAGGGGAACGCACCGCCGTGGTCCGCGAAGACGACCCCCTTGAGCCTGTTCCTCAGGTCGAACCCGGCTATGCCCGCATCCGGAAACGGCAGGGGGAAGAAAAGCTCTGCGCTGATAAGGTAGCCTGTGTCTCCGATGAGGTACCCTTCCGGGTATCCCCGGACGGAAGACGCGCCGCCGATCTGGAACTGCTCGGAAGGCGGGAGGTTGTCCTCCCTCGTCAGCTGGGCGCTTCCCCGGAAGACGAGGACGAGGTCTTCCCCCGCTGTCTGCTGACGCAGCAGGAACGGGTTGTACTTGAGGAACCGGGAATCTCCGCTCAGGACATGGAGCCCCCTGGTCAGCCTGTTGCTGAAGAACCAGAAACCCTGCGCGTCGAGGGACTGGATATCGAAGCCCGCGTTCACCGTCCTCACCTCGGTCTCGTACAGCCTCACGCCGTCGAACTCGGTGGTGGATTTCGAATAGTGGAATCCCGTAAATCCGTTCAGCCTGAAGGCAGGCCCCGCGATGAACGGGTGGTTCAGGTCGAAGCCCAGGTCGGGTGATTCTCCGCTGATATCGAGCACCTCATACGGCCCGGAGATGACCTTTATCCTGTTGTAGCTGTAAGACAGGTCAAGTCTCGTGCCCAGCGTGCCCACCGGGACGTTGTACGAGGCCGACCCTGCCACCGTGCCTCTGTGCTTCGTGAAATAAGCGTTCAGGTTCAAGCGGTCCCGGTAGCCGAGCAGGCTGCTGCTCCCCAGCATGAGGCCGAACCGGTACAGACCCACCGTATCGCTGCCCGCGTTGTCCGAGAACAGGGTTGCCTGATAGTTCCCGGGCTCCTGTACCTTGAGGGTGAGGTCGGTGGTGCCCGGGGTCTCCCCGGCGCCGAGTTCGGCCCGGGTCTCGACGTCGCTGGTGCTGTTCAGGAACACCAGATCCCTCTCCAGCCTGTCCACCCGGACGAGGTCCCCGCTCTTCAGGGACAGCCGATTCGTGAAAAAAGACTCCTTCGTGTGCTCGTTGCCCTTGATCAGGATCTTCCCGATGCGGCCCTCCACCAGCTCGATCCTGATCACGCCCCTTTCCACCTTCTGGGGGGGAAGGATGGCCCGGGCGGCTATGAACCCCTTCGCTGCGTACAGCCTGTTGATCTCCCTGACTGCCTCGAAGAGGTCCCTGATGCTCACCTCCCTGCCCTCATACTTCCGCGTGATGCCTTCGACCTCCTCGAGGGAGAGGATGTCCGAAGGGTTCGTTTCGATCCTGGCGACGAAGATCGTCCTGTCGGCGGCCTCGGGTCCCGGACTCGTCTCCCCGTTCGTCCTGTCCTCAACCTGACCCTTCTCCGGGACAGGCGTTTTCCCCTCCTTGAGCTTCTCCTCGAAACGGTAATACTCCTGCTTTTCCTGCTCACGCGACCGGATGGCCCCCGGATCCACGCTCTGGGCAAAGCTGTTCACGGCCAGGAGAACACCCGCAAGCCCCATCAAGAGAACCGATATCCTGCCCATCTCCTCACACGAGTCCTTTCACCGGGGATCTGCTGCACGCCATGCGCGGCATCCGCTACTCCTTCTCGATCACTGCATCGTCCTCATCGGCGATGAAATCCTTTTCATCGACGCCCAGCATGCCGGGCTCGAACACGACACTCCCCGCTGCAGGCCCTGAACGCCAGGGGGCCCATGCCTTGCCGGAGATCTCCCGGTCCTCCTTCTCCTCCTGTGCACCCGCCACGGAGAGGAACTTGGGAATGAGGCGGGTGATGCTGTTTTCCGTGCTGAACTCGTTGACCAGGACATCGTTTTTATAATTGACCACAAAGGCGTCCGTCCACAACGCCCCTCCCTTCACGGGCAGGGTGAGGCCGAAGCGCAGGTCCTTCGCATAGAGCTGGAGATCGGCATCCTCCAGCAGCGGCGCGTTGCTCACGATGACCGTGTAGTCCTGGTTCGTGAACAGGGCGTGGTTCCCGAGGAGGGCGTTCGACACCGTGAGCCTGCCAGCGGCATCCACAGCCGCGTTGTTTGCGTAGAGGGCCTCGAACTGAACGTCGTTCCCGGAGGCGGCCGTGATGTCCACGTTCTCTGCCAGGGCGCCGTTCCTGCCCCGCACATCAAAGCTCAACGGCTGGCCCGTGCTGCTCCGGGCATCGAGATGGATGGCGCCGTCCGCCCTGAGTGTGACCTTCCCGGTGGCCTGGATGTTGAGATCCTTGCTCAGGGAGATCACCACGTTTCCGTTTTCATCGAACGAGGCCTCCCCGTTTTCCGCATGGACGAGCAGCGACCTCTGCTCGGCCGTCACCTCCTCGGACACGATGGCGTCCCTGTCGATGATCACCTGCCCGCTGATGGTGCCGATGTCCGAGTTGCTGACCAGGGTCACGTTCCTTCCGGAGACGTTCGCCTCTTCGGGCCTTTCATTGCCGGGCATCGAAAGGATGTTCTTGGCATTGACGAGGTCCTCGTCCTTCCAGACGCTCTGGGCGAATCTCTGCTCTTCATCCGGGGTGAGGGTGTACTCCCAGTCCGGGTCGTAACCCGCGTCGTAGACGTCGTCGTTCGGATCGAAGGGCGTGCCGCTGTCCGACAGACGGTGGCTGTCCTGGTACTCTGTCTTCTTCTGCTGCCTGTACGCCGTTATGGCCTCCTGCACCTTCGCTTCGCTATCCAGCCCCAGATCGTTCCTGACCCCGGCGAGCCCTTCAAGAGTGTCGTCGTCCCTGGGGTAGTTGCTGTCCCGGATCGGCCCGTCCGCGGTCAGCACCACATCGCCTTCAGCGCTCTCCACCCGGTTCAGGAGCATGGCACCGTCGATCTCCGACAGGTAGATGCTGCCCTTGGCTTCGGCCGACAGGACCCCGTCCAGTGAATCGATCCTGATGACATTGTCCCCTCTCCCGATCCCCCCGTTCTCCGATACCAGCGTGATGTCCCTGGCAATGATGCCGGCGCTGCCGCCGGGAAGGCCGAGGATCGATCCGTCCGCCGTGATCAGGGCGTTGCCCCTGGTCCGTATCTCATCGACGACGAGGTCTCCGTCCGTCCCCCTGATGTTGATCTGCCCGCGGGCGCTCGCCTTCAGCAGGCCGCCCAGCGTGTCGACAGCGACTGCCTGGCCGGCGGTCCCCACGTCCCCTTCGGCTGAAGACAGGGTGATGTTCCTGGCCCACACCTGGGCCGCTTCGTTGAAGCTGAGGATGCTCCCCCGGTTTTCGATGGACACGTCCCCGTCCCTGCTGAAGATGTTTCTGTTGAGCAGGATGCTGCCCGTGCCCGTGCCGGTGACGCTGATGTGCGAGGCATCGCTCCCCGTGAACGCCACGTCGATCGCTCTGTCCGCCTGCACTCCCAGATTGAACGGAGGTTCAAGAATCCAGCCCCACACGGGGTCCGTCTCCCTGATGACCGTGTCCGCCCCAAGGTCCAGGAACCGCGCCCCCGGCCTGGGTGCGTACTCGGTGGTCCTGCCTTCGACGGAATAGTCTGCCGTGCTGTTTTCCACGACCTGCATCCTGCCGGTTTCCTGGTCCCAGCGGATGCGGTACTGGGAGACATTGATGTTGCCGTTCGAGCCCGTGATCTCCGTCACCAGGGGATTGCCTTCGGCATCCAGCTTTCCGGTGTCCGTGATCTTGATCCTGCCGCTGATGCGGTTGCCCGTGTCGAGCCTGTTCACGATCATGTCCCGGGAGGAATGGTTGACCACCTCGATGGAGCCGTAGCCATCGATCACCTCCAGCCTGCCGTTCCCGGTGCTCACGATCTCGCCGGTGAGGGTGATGTTGCCCCCCGTCACCCTCACGCTCTCGAGCTGGATGCACCCCTCCTTCTCGTCCCAGTAGGCCCTGATGTTGCTGCCTTCGCCGGTGGGGATCCACTTCCTCCCGCCTTCGCCAACGGCAAGGGTTTCCGGATCGAACTCCTCGATCACGATCCTCCGCTCGGGCTCTCCGCTTTTGATCGTGCCCCGGATGTTGAGGACCTCCCCGCTGATGGCTATGCTGCCTGCTGTGATGAACGGCGCCACCGGCTCCTGCTCTCCCAGGGGCCAGCTGCTCAGGCCCCGGGTGTAGTTCTGGGTGAAGGTGCTAGCCGTGGAGATGTTCACCTCGTCGCCCACGATGTCCCCCAGACTCTCGATGCTGCCGCTCCTGTTGATGATGTCGATGGACCCGTCGAGGTTCGTGATGGTGCGCTTCAGGACCAGGTCGGAAAACACGTTTTCGTCGTTGCCCGGCAGATCCGGGTCATAGGTGTTCTCCACCACGATCCGCTTGCCGAGGTCACCCATCCGGTTGATCTGCAGGGTATCATGGGACTTGATCGCCTTGTTGTTCACGATGACCTCGCCGCTCAGGCCCTCGGGAATCTCCAGCTTGTTGAGCTCGAGGTGGGCGGGCGAATCGTTCGTCACCCTGATGAGGAAATCGTTGCCCGGAACCTTGAGCAGCCCGCTGCCCGTGAGGGTTCCGGTGATGGCGATGTCTCCGGAGACGACCCTGGTGTCCTCGATCACAAACCGGTCGAAGTTGCCCAGGGTCGGATCGTTCGCCTCTGCCCGTTCAGCGAGTATCGCCAACTTCCTGTCCTCGAGCGACGACCGTTCCATACGGAGAATGGTCTCCTCGTTGGCGTCCTTGGCATGTTCAATCGCCGTATCCAGGGCTGCAATCCTGGCATCGAGCTCGGTCACGGGATCCACCTGAGGATCGTACGACCAGCCGATGGTGCTGTCGCCGGTGACGTTCCTGTCCCTGTCGATATGCAGGATCTGATGGCGCTCGGTCCCGCTCTCCAGCGTGCCGTCGATGGTGACCGAATCGCTCGAGAGGATGGGGTTTGCCCGCGTGCCGTCGCTGTACCAGGTGATGGGAATGCCGAAGAGGGCATAGGTGCGCATCTTCGCCCGTGCATACCCTTCCGCGGACGCCAGGCCCTTGAACGCGCCCACGTTGATGTCGCCGGCCGCCTTCAGGTCCGAGCCGGCGTTGATGAGGACATCGTTGTAATCATAGAGGTAGGCATAGGCCTCGACGTCGCTCAGCGGGATCCCGCCGGCCGAGAACGCCTGGGCGTCCGCCCGTGCCCGCAGGTTGTTCTGGACCCCGTCCGCGTCCTTACCGGCAGCGATGTCGATGGCGTTCCCCGCCCTGACCCTGGAACCTGCAGCAATGACCGCATCGTTGTCCGCAGTGAGGCTGACTGTCGCCTTTCCGTCGGCCGACGCCCCCACGCCGAACCCCTCGGTATAGGTCGCCGCCTCGACGTTCGCCTTCGTCTTCGCGGTGAGGGTGAAATCGTTCCCCGCCTGAACGTCCGCGTTCCCCCCGAGGCTGACCTTGGCCGTATTCGTGCTGGTGAGGGTGGAATGGACATCGGCCACGGCAATGGCGCCGCCCGCGGTGAGGGTGGCCTTGTCGTAGGCAGACACGTCATTGGCGGCACTGACCGTCACATTCCGTTCAGCTTCGATCTTTTCGCTCTCCCCGGCTTCCGAATTTCCGGCAATGTATGCCTCAGCCTTATTCGTGATGGTGGTCACGCTGTCTCCGGCAGGCCCGCCCCAGAATCCCCCGGCTCCGGCGCTCAGGTTGACGCCGATGTTGGGCTTCGAGACACGGTTGAGCGCATTGACGTGGATATCCTCTCCCGCTTCGACATCCGCGTTCCCGCCGATGTACGCGACAGCGGCCGATGTGCTGCTGTTCGTGGTGCGGACGCCGTTGTGCCCCACGAGGGCACCGATGTCAGTACTCTTCCCCACGGAGTTGAAGATGATGTCCGAGAGGGCGCTCACGTCCACATCCTTCCCGGCGCTTATCTTCGCCGCCCTGTCCTTGTTCCCGGCCAGATAGGCGCTGGCCGAGCTGATTGCCGTGACTCTGGACTCCGCCGAGGCCCCCGAGTAGATGCCCCCTCCGCCGCCGGACGTCTGGGCGTACGCATAGGTTTTTCCCTCGGCTCTCACCGTGACGGAATCTCCTGAGACTGCGGCATCCTCATCCACGTGGGCGGTCACGGTGTTGGTGACCGTGGTCGTGGCCAGCTTGTCTCCCATGGTCGCGCCGATCCCGATCTTCAGCCCCCACACCTCGGATTCGACCTTGCCGGTATATCCCTGCGCGAGAACCTCCACGTCCTCGTCGGCATGGACGTTCGCGTCCTCTCCGAGATACGCCTCGAGGGTCCAGGTGCCCGTGGCGTTCGCCCTGGGCTGCTCGGAGGTGAAGATGAGGCTTCCTCCCGCGGCTTCGTTCTCAGCCCTGACCTTGTTTTCCAGCTCCGTGCCGTCCCCGTCGCAGTTCCCCAGTGCACGGACGCTGATTGACCCTCCCGCAGATATGTCAGAATCTCCGCCCCCGGCGATGAAGGACTTCACCCGGAGCGTGGCAGCCGCGTTGGCATCGGCGAAACCGACCGAGGCGGCGCCGAAATTGCCCCCCATGGCCTTCGCGAGGCTGTTCACGTCCGCCCTGGCCGCCACCGCGAGGTCCTGCTTCAGCTCGATCTTCGCATCATCACCAACGGACGAGGTGACGGTAGGGTTCACGCTCGCGTCCGATTTGTTGTAACCCCCGGCCACGATGCCGCCGGCCAGGTGCTTGGCATTCGTTTCCCCCTTGTTCGTTGAATGGGCCTCAACGGTGAGGCTGTTCACGGTTTTCCCCTCAGCGGTGCCGATCCTGGCGTTGTCGGATACCGTTGCTGACGTCGTGCCGTCCGAGTCCACCTCGGCCCAGGAAAGGCCGCCTCCCAGGCCCAGGAAGGATACGGCCGCGTCCCCGCTCTTCGCGGTGTCGTCGGTGCCCGTTTGGGCACTGACAGAGATGTTTCCGGCCTGGTCGATTGTCACGCCCTTTTCGATACGGGCATCCACCAGGTAGTCGTTGTCCACGACCGCGACGGCGCCCGAGGCGGACACGAAGGCGGACAGCCCGCCGGCATAGCCGCGGTTGACGGTCTTTTCCTGAAGCTCTGCCGAAACCGTGACGTTGCCGGGGGTCTTTGTGGAAGAGACCTTCGCGTTCTCACCGATGGAGGCCTTCACCTGGCTGCGGACGCTGGCGATGCCCACGCCGCCCCCCACGCCGGCCCAGCCGACAGCCCCGGCACCGGAGGTCATGTCCACATCGATGTTTTCCTTTGCCTGTACACCCACATCCCTGCCCGCCTCGAGAGTGGCGGACGAACCGATGAAGGCAGCCGTTCCGGACGGCACCGCGGTAGGGGCAGCACTGATGGCCTGTGTGGCCGAGCCCGCCGCGGTTTTCACCTCGTCCATGCCGTAGGAGTCGCTGAGCACCCCTCCCAGAAGATCCTGCTTCGCCTGATTCTCGGCGTAGCCCGATGGGTTGGCATACCCCGGATTGCCTCCCTGCTCGGAGAGAGAGCGGGCAGCGGCATCGTCGGGCTTGTCCCCGATGGTCAGGACGGTCACCCCTCCGCCCAGGCCCACGAGCCCGCCGGCCATGCTCACGGCATAGGTCTCCGCCTTCTTGTCCGAGAGGGCCTGGACCTGGACGTCCTGCTCTGCGGCCACCTTCGCGTTGTTCCCCACGTACGCGGTCGTATCGTTCTTGATCGTGTGGAACCCGAGGCCGCCTGAGATGCCCACGGTGCCGCCGGCGAGGCTGCCGGATACGGCGAAGTCATCGACCTTGTTGACTGCGGCCACGTTCACGTCCTGCACGGCATTGGCCCCGGTCTGTCCCTGGTTCACCCGGGCCGCGTCCCCGATGTACGCCCTCGTGTCCGACTCGACCGTGCTCACCACCACGGCCCCTGCCAGGGCCGCTGCGGCGCCCCCGGCACCGGCGCCCGCAACCGTGGAGAACGACTCGCTCGACTCTGCCTGGACCGCCAGCCCCTTCATCTCTTTCTGAATAAAGTTCCCCTCGGCATCCAGGATGTTCCCGGAGTTGTCCGTCGTGTACGCGGATGCGCTGCTCCCGGAGTTCCCTTTTGCATTGACCACGGCCCTGTCCCCGATGAAGGCGCTGGTATCCTTCTCGATGAGGGTCACGCCCACGGCCCCGCCGATCCCTGCGGTTCCGCCCGCAACGCTGCCCGCCACGATGTCCGTCCGGGTCAGGTCTTTCGCCCGGACGACGATGTTGCCGTCCGCATTCACCGTGGTTGCCTGCTCGGCATCCGTGGTCCCGGCGATATACGCAGAGGTCTCGTTGTCTATGGATATGACCGGCACCGCCCCTGCCAGGCCCACGGCCCCCACGCCCAGGGCGCCCGCACCGGCGATGGAGAGGATGTCCTGCCTCGATTCTGCCAGGACCTCCACGTCCCCGTTCGCATTGACCGCTGCAGACGCTCCTATCGAAGCCTTCGTGTTGTTCCTGACGACCGTGACCTCTGCGGCCGGGCCCAGGCCGACCTTGCCCGCGAGAGCGGCGGCTGCGCCCACGCCCGTGTGGCGGAGGTCCGTACCTGCAGAGACGAGGACCGACCGGCTGTCCCCGGGTGACGCCGGGTCCTCGTTGATCCGCGCGCCGTCAGCTATGCGGGCGGAGGTGTTGTTCGTGATGACGTTGACAGAGCCTGCCAGGTTGATGGCCGCGCCCGCCGCCCCACCGCCGCTCGCCGCTATGCTCGTCACATCGTCCCGGGAAAAGGAGGTGATGGCAAGGCCTTTCACGGTCTTCTCCACCACGGACGCCTCCGCCTGCTCTTCGATCTTCTCCCGTTCTGCGTCACCCAGGTTGAGACCGCTCGCATCTGCGCCGGAGGAGCCCCCGGTCGTGAAGATCGCCACGTTCATGGCATTGTCCCGCTTCCCGTTTGCCTCGACCTTGGCGTTCTTCCCGATGAAGGAGTCCGTGGTCTTGCTGATCACGGCCGCGGTGGCGGAGGCGCCGATGGCCGCGTCCTTTGCGCCCACGATCCCTGCAGCGACGCTGTCGATTTCCGTCTCGTCCCTGGCTGAGACCAGGATGTTGCCGTCCGCACGGGTAGTGGTCAGGGAACCGTCTTCCCCGTCGATGTGGGCGCTTGTCGTGTTCTCGATGTCGTAGACCGATGCCGCGCCGCCGAAGGCCCACCCCTTGCTCAGGCCGATCGTGCCGGCGACCGAATCGATGTCCTCCCGGGAGGGACTCCGGACCAGGATGTCACCGGTGGCCCTGACTGTGGCCCCTTCGAGGGAGCCCGCATCGTCCGGATCGTTCCCGATGAAGGCGCGCGTGGTCTTCCGTATGGTGCCCACATCCGCACCGGCGCCCATGCCGCCCTTCACGCTGGCGGTGACGGCCCCGGCGATGCCGAGGATGTCGGTGCTGTCGGACGCGCGGACGTTCACGCCCTGCTCCGTGCCCGTGAGCGCCCCCGTATCCGGGTCCACGGCGCCTGCGGTCACCGTTGCCCCGCCGTCGATATGGGCCCTGGTGGTTTCTTTGAGCACGTTGACCGTGGCGCTGCCCTCGACGGCAAAGCCGTCCGAGAGGGCCCCGCCCGCTGCGATGCTGTCGATGTCCTCGTGCGAGGTGGCGGTGACGGAGACCCCTTTCACGCTCTCCATTAGCTGGCTGCCGTCGTCGCCCTTCTCCCCCGTGCGGACCGGGATGGCGTCCTTCAGGCCCCTGGCCGTCACCACGCTCCCGTGCCCGATGTATGACTCGACCGTGTTGTTCGTGACAATGACCGAGGCCGAGCCGCCGAGGCCGGCGCCGCCCCCGCCCGAGACCGACTTTCCCTTGATGGAGAGGTTGCCGGCAACCGAGAGGATGTCCGCCTCGTCGTTGGCAGCCAGCGAGACGCTCCCGTCCGCCGCGACGCCCTGTGCCTTCTTCCCTTTGATGTACGTCCGGGTGGTGTTCTTCAGGTCGCTCACCGAGGCAGACCCTGCAAGGGAGAAACTGGACTGAGCCTGGCCCACAGCGGCCGAGACCGTCCCGATGGCGCTCTTCTCGTCGGCGGAGAGGAGGACGTCGTCCTGCGAGGTCACGTCCGAATCCTGGATGTACGCCTCGGTGGTGTTGTCCGTCAGGTTGACCGCAACCGAGGCGCCGACGCCGGCCTTTTCGCCCGATGCCAGGGCGCCGGCTATGGACGAGATGGCCGCTTCATCCGTGGTCGCGACGACCACCTTCCCCGCTGCTTCGACCTCCGAGCGGGAGATGGAGGCGGCGGTGTCGTTGTCGATGCCGCTGACGGCCACCGATCCGGCAAGGCCATACCCTTCCTTCCTCGCCACGGAGCCGCTCGCGGCGATCGTCCTGACAACCCCCTTCGTGTCCGCCGAGAGCTCCACCTTCCCGGTGACGTTCTTCAGGGAGGAGTCCTCGATGCGGGCGTTCGTCCGGGAGCTCAGCCTGTTGTAAGTGACGGAGCCGGCGAGGCTCACGGACGTCTTGTTGGCCGTGGGGTCCGAGCTTGCCCAGGCGGCCGACCCGGCAAGGGAGCTGATGTCGGAATCACTGAGGGCCTTCGCGTCGACGTTCGCGGCCTTGACGATGTTCGCGCCCGTGATGCGGGCGTCCGTTTCGTCGTCGAGCAGGTTCACCGAGGCGTCGCCGGCAAGGGAGATGGATGCCTTGGGCTTGCTGTCGCCGAAGAGTTCCGGCAGTGAGATGCCGTCCAGGGGGTCGTCGGAATCGTCCTGCCCCTTCTTCAGCTTGTCCGGCACGGGCGATTTCTCCTCCTTCGACTGGTCCTTGGAGCTGCTGGACGCGATCGCCGCGGCCAGCGAATAGGCGTTGATGGATCCCGTGTTCTGTGCGGAGAGGCTGACGCCGCCCTCGGCGCTGATCTTCCCTCCGGCGCTCAGGAGCATGTGCGAGGCGTCCATGCCGGGGACGGCGGCAAGCTCGACCACCTCGCCCGTCCCCGCATCCCTCAGGCGGACCCTGGTGGAGTCGATCACCTCGACCTGGTAGGTCTTTCCATCCACCAAGCCAGCGATGCTCCTGCCCCCGCCGTTTCGGTAGACCACCTCGTCGCCCGTGGCGTAGCCGTGGGCGTATCCGAGGTCGATGGTGCCGCCCCCCGTGATGCGTGAAGCCGGGTCGAAGGCGGCGTGGCCGACGAGGGCCCGGGTGTCCCGCTCGATGCTGTTGACGGACACGGAAGCGCCCACGCTCGTCTGAGCGCTGCCGCTTTCGGCGCCGTTTTCTTCCTTTGCCTTCATGAGGCTGCCGGTGGCGTTGAACAGGAGGGCGTTGTCCGCTGCAGACACGCCCACCGCCCCGCCGCTCACGCCGGCACCGCTGTCGATCTGCGCGACGGTCTCATCCTGCTGGTCGATGTAGGAAAAGGACCCGGCCACCCCGAAGGTCTGGCCCTTTGCCCCGGACTGCACCAGGGCGATGTTCGTGGTGTCCGTCTCCGCCTTGAGGGAGAGCGTGCCGCTCGTGCCGGTGGAAACGGCCGCGCCGTCCTCCACCCTGGCGGTCGTGGTGTTGTCGAGGAACATGAGCAGGGCCGAGCCGCCCGCTCCCTTTTTCCCCGAGGCGCCCATGGCGACCCAGTCGGCGAAGGGGTGCTTCCACGCCTGGAGGTTCGTGAGGGTCGAGGCCTGCAGGTTGAGGTCGAAGGTGCCGGCCATGTCCACCAGCTCCATGTCCGTGCACGCGTTGACGAACACACTCTGTCCGGCAGTACCGTGTGCTGCCTGGAAGTCGCTGTCCTGGTTGATCCTGGCGTTCTTTCCGATGATGGCCTCTGACGTGTTCGTGAAGCTCATGTAATCAACCGACCCGGAGATGCCGAAATCGCCGCCGGTGCCTACGCTCCGCGCCCAGGAGTTGAACATCAGGTTCTGCAGGCCGAGCTTCTGGTCGAGTACGCTTCCCAGCGCGGCGGGGCTCTGGAAATCCTCCTTTGTGAAGGGGAGCAGGCTCAGGCCCGGCTCCGTCAGGAAGGGGTAGGAGACCGTCGAATCGATGGAGAGGTTACGCCCAGCATCCACCTTGGCCCCGCTGTCGATGAGCGCCCTGGCGGTGTTGGTGTACGAGCCCACGATCACGGCCGCGCTGACTGCCTTGTCGAGATCGGGCTTGCCCGGGTCAGGGGTCTGCTGGGAGATCACGGTCTCGGCAACGGTCTGCACCCTGTCCGTCAGCCGGGCCTGGACATCCACGTCCTGCCAGGCCTTCAGGACAGCCGTGCCGCCGATCTGAGCGGTTACCCCGTTGGTTACGTCGGCATAGGCGAGGGTCCCGGCAAGACTCCAGTCGGAATCGCCACCGAACCAGCCCGCCTTGTCCCTGAGCTTTCCCAGCGATCCGGTGAGGATGAAGGGAAGAAACGGCGCGACCTCGCCCTTGAGCAGGGCATCCTTGACCAGGGGGTCGCCGCGGATGCCGGCCACGCCGCTGGTCACTTCCTTTGCCTCCAGCTCGGCCGTGACGCCGATTCCCGAGCCCCTGGACTCCAGGTTCCCATCGACCCTGGCCTTGATGTCCGCATTCGAGAACCCCAGGCCCACGGCCACCCCTGCGAGGCCGTCGTCATAGGTGCCCGTTTCGGCGCTGGCGATGTTTACGTTCTTCCCCCTGGCATCGACGTCGATGGAGCCTGCGGCGGTCACGCTCGACCCATCCGCCAGAATGGCGTGGGACGTGGTGGAGGATTTCGCGATGGCAAGGGAAACGGCGACGTTGTTCCTGCTCGACGGCGCGGCGCCCAGGTTCTGGGAGGTGCGCGCCGTGACGCTGGCAGTGGCGGACGCGTCGGAGAGCAGGGAAACGTCCTGCTGTGCGTTTATGGCGACGTCCGAGCCCACCTCCACCTTCGCGGTGGCCTCTGCCTTGCTGTAGCCCACGCTGAAGACGTTGAGCACGGGGTTGTTCGTGACGGGGTCGATGCCCCCGCTAATGGCCTTGACCGTCCCGTCCGCAGAGGACACGGCACTGATGTCCACGCTCCCGCTCCCGGAGATCTCGGTCTGCGCGGCAGCGGACCCGTCTATCTTCACAGTGGCGTCCGCACGCTTGACCATGAGGGCCACGGGCAGGGAGAAGCTGTCGCTGACAATCGTCTTGAGCTCTTCGATGGTCCAGTTCTCGAGGATGGAGGGGGAGTCTTCGTCCGAGTTCACGTCGCCGGCCTTTGCCGTAATGGTGATGTCGCCTCCCTTTATGGTTGCCCCGTCGATGGTGATCTTCGCTTCTGCGCCTTCGTTTTCATAGGGTGAGCGGAACGTGCTGCTCTCCACCTCGTTGACGGCCTCGAGGGTGATGTCGCCTGCTGTGTACGCGCTGTCTTCCCTGACATGGGCGAGGAGCCTGGAGCCTTTCTCGAGGGTGATCTCCGGGGCGCGTATGTAGATGTCGCCGTTCTTCATCTCGATGCTCGTGCCGCTCACGAGGTCCCCGGTGTTCACCACGTCGCTGAAATCGATCTCATGGGATTCGAACACCGCTCCCGTCGTCAGGAGGCCCGGATTCGGGCCGGCGCCGGCGTCATCGCTGCCGCCGATGACGACCTTGTCGCCGAACAGGCTGATGCCGTCGATGGCATTGACTGTGCCCTGGATGGAGATGAGCCCCACCTTCCCGCCGTTCACCACCCCGTCCTGGATGGGGACGGTTTTGTTGAAGAGCATGGTGGTGGCCGTTGTGGAGGGGTTGCCGCCGAGGTCGAAGAAATCGTCCATGTAGGCCTTCGTGGGGGCGAACACGCTCAGCGAACCGACATTCACCACGCCCTGGGAACCCAGCAGGAACCCATGGGGGTTGAGGAAGAAGACATTGCCGCCTACCTGGTTGTTCCTGATGGAGTTCAGCATGCCGTTGATGGTGGTGCGCTCCGAATGGACCAGGTTGATCAGGTTCGTTGCGCTCGCCGGGACGTGGAGATTGACGACCTCGTTTGCGTACACGCTGAAATGCGAAAACGAGTTGTATGCGTTGTCACCGCGCTGGGTGGGGTTTATGACATCGAAGACGTTGCCGCCCCTGTCCACCACCTGGGTCTGGGGCGTCCTGCCGTCCGTGATGATCTGCGCCGCACAGACGATGTTGGACAGGAAGAAGCTGGAGATGGTGACGACGGCGGCAACCTTCCTGACCGTCGTGGACGTTCTGTTGAACCGGCTGAAAAAGCCCCAGGGAACATACCTTCTCTTCATCCCATCCTCCTGCTGCATGAACCCACGCATTCACCGGCCCATCCTTTTCCCTGTAAAAGGCCAATGAACACATAAGGATCTGTCGATCCCTTCCCTGAAATCCTTACCCTGCATTGCAATAATGTTTCCAAGTTTATTATAGTATGATATCAATTACTTATGCGCCATCAGCATAGGAAAGTGGAAATATTTTATATATTACAGGCTAATATTATTCTCTTTTTTAATACTACCATCATGACCACTTGAATGAAACACCCTTCATCGCAATCACAAAGCGGCTGAAACAAGGGGAGCAGCGGGGGGATCAGGTTCCATGGCCAGGGGTTCATGACATCCTGATCAGGGTGCCGCGGCAAGGCCCTGCGGTTTTTTCCTGGTTTGAGATCGGGCAGGATATGGTATAAAAAACAGGTCTTGTCATGGGAAAGGAGGGGGTATGGGAAGAACCCTGGTCTGGCTGTGCTCGATCATCCTTCTGGCAGCGCTCCCGGTTTTCTCGTCCCGGGCCATTGATGCGGCTTCCGGTTCGGGAGGCGCACCGGAGAACCCCACAGGAGCGGGCGGCCTGGGCGACCCCTCCGGGAAGGCACACCCGCTGCAGAATATCTTGGGAGCAGAGGCAGCGCCTGCTCCGGCCGCCGCAGGTGCCGGGGACCCCTTCACGGAGAGAAGCAGGATCACCCTGAACGTCCAGTTCGACACGAACAGGTCCGACATCAAGGAGGCCTACTACAACGAGCTGGACGCCTTTGCCCGCGTCATGAACAACCATCCCGACCTGAAGGTGACCATCGAGGGCCACACGGACAACGTCGGGAAGGCGGACCACAACCTGAAGCTCTCCCGGGAACGGGCGGAAAGCGTGATGAACTATCTCGTTTCACAGGGGATCGACCCTTCCCGCATCACTGCGCTGGGGTGCGGACAGACCAAGCCGGTTGCGGACAACCGGACCGCGGAGGGAAAGGGAAAGAACCGCCGGGTGGAAGCGGAAATGGAGTACGAGAAGGCCGTGTTCCTGAGAAAGAAACCGATGTGTCCTCCCGCCGCACCCCATCCTCCGCAGTAGGCGCATGCCTCTGCACCCGGGCAGGGCGCCCTTGGACGGGCCCTACAGTACGTTGCCCACGAGGTAGCGGTCGAGGTCTTCTTCCAGCGTGTCGGGCAGGTGCTCGAAGTACTCGTTGCAGTGGGGGCACATCCACAGCGGGCCCTTCTGCTGCTTCAGATCCCTGATCCTCACCGGGTGTCCGCACATGTCGCAGTAGAACCTGATGCTCTCGAGCGACTCGAACCCCTCGGCCAGGTCAGGATAGTAGAGCCAGATCCCGAAGCCGAAGAGGAGCTCGTGCCCGCGCTCCATGGGCCGTGCCCATCTGATGATCCCCGCATTGCCCCTGAGGACTCTGCACCGCTCGTCCTCGGTCTCCTCGTGGACGTCCCGGATGATGACCTTTGCCCCGGGCTTGAGCGTGCGGCCCGCCTCTGCGTACAGGCCCTCATCACTCATGTTGTACATCTCGGCCTCGACGCGGTCCCGGGTCCGGCAGCTCAGACAGTCGAGCTCGAGGTGAGCCTGGCACAGTGTTCTCGGATGTGTTCGATGGTCCCTGAACGTTTCCATCACCCTTCTCCTTTCGGCGCGTATTCGTGCTGCCTGATGCAGGGGGGCGGCCCTTGTGCGTCTCCTTGCACATGCATGCGATGTAAATATATATGATGACTTCCACCCGTAAAAGATGCACGGATTGTTCAGGTGCGCGCAAGATTCCGATCCCTGATTATTTGAATCCTGTGCAGTGCGGGAGAGGAAGTCAGGGGCCGGTCAGCTCGCGAGGAACCTGATCCCTGCTCCCTGGAAGGGGTGTCCGTTCCGGTTGACCGGGCCCGACCACACGACGACGCCCACGTTCTCTTCCAGCAGTCCGCCGGGCATTCCCGCGGGCAGGCTCCTCTTCGGGTGGATGAGGATGTGGTCGTCAGTTCTCACAGGGAAGTAGGTCTCGACATAGAGGCCCTCCTCACAGAGGTTGTGGACGGTGGCCAGGAAGGATTCGTTCGTCCTGCAGGATACGCAGGCCAGAACCAGGGGAGGCTTGCAGAGCACGCGTGAATACGCCCTGTTTTCCATGGAAGTGAACATCTCTTCCTCCTTGGTGCAGGGTTCGCCCCTTGTGCGGGAGGGGGCCCGGCTTCAGACGGTTCTTCTACAAGTATTAGTACACGCCGGGTCTCATAATTAAAGGGAGGAAAAGGGGACGGGCTTCCGAAGCCCGGGGCGGTCGGCCCCCAACTGCCGGATGTCCCCGGCATTCCTGTGTATCGGGATCGCCGTCAGACGCAAAAGACCCACCTGCATCAAGATCGTTTTTTACCGGCTTCTACGCCGGCGCCGACCTCTTGCCGGTGGGCCTTCTCATGAACGCTTCGCTTCTTGTAAGGATGTCTGCTACTTCTTCTTGTTTACGGCATCCTTGAGTGCTTTGCCTGCCCTGAACCGAGGGGCATTGCTCGCCTTGATCTTCATCTTCTCGCCGGTGGAGGGGTTTCTGCCGTTCCTGGCCTTCCTCTTCACGATGTCAAAGGAGCCGAAACCGATGAGCGACACCTTCTCACCCTTCTTCAGGGCGCCTGTGATGGAGTCGGTCATGCACTTGAACGCATCTGACGCCTTTGACTTGGTAAGCCCGGTTTTCTTGGAAAGTGCATTGATGATGTCTTTCTTGTTCATACAGTCTCCTCTCAAGATATTTGCCGCATCCTCCGGTCCCTCGCTCCCCTGCCCAGATGTTGTCATGAGATCCGGCGGATGATCGGTCCCCCCACTCAGTTCCAGAATCCGGAAAAATCGATCACGTCCTCCCTTGCGGGAACGCCCTGTACCTCGTCTATAACGGATATTATCATGATAATCAATGCAAAAGAGTACCGCAGGAACGGTGCGCACATGCCGTTCTTCCCGGAAATGGGGCGCACGATGCGGCGGGCGCAGGGATCTGGCGCATGATCGAGTGGCGCAAAGTACGGCCTGGAGCGGTTTTCATGGACGGGAAGAAAGATCGCGTCCGGGACGCAGTCCTCCGCTATGGCGCACCAGCGGGGTGCGTGTTTTTTAAGATTCCTTGTTTCCAGATGCAAACCGGAGAAATGCCGCGTCGCCTCTCTCAGCACATGCCGTCTCCCGCGGGCCGCTTCCCTTCCTCCCGCTCGCGTTCGAGCCTGCGCATCTGCGTGCGCGCTTTTGCCTCGTTGAAGCGGCGCTCCTCGTCCTCGCTTTCCAGGATGAGCGGAGGGACGTCCCTGGGCCGTGCATCGCCACCCAAGGCTACGTACGTCAGGTATGCGGACGCGGTGTGACGCACCTTGCCGGTGATGAGGTTCTCGGCCTCTACCCGGACGCCCACCTCCATGGACGTCCTGCCCACGGCGTTGACGCTGGCCTTGAAGGTGACGAGGTCGCCGATGTGGACCGGGTGGTGGAAGCTCAGCCGGTCGATGGACGCCGTGACTACGTTGGACCGGGCGTGCCGGGCCGCCACCGCTCCGCCCGCATTGTCGATGAGCTTCATGATGACCCCGCCATGGACGTTTCCCGCGGGGTTCGCATCCTCGGGCGTCATGAGCTGAGCCATGAGCACCGTGCTTTCCTTCACTCTCTTTCCTTCCATGCACGCACCTCCCATAGAGATATGTAACCGGGAACATCTGCGGTGCAAAGACCTGACCTTGTGAAAGCCCTGGAAGAAGGCGTCCCATCCCGCCCGGGGCTCACGGGCGTTGATGGCCGGACGCGCCCGGGCCGTCAGGTTCGATGCCCGGGATGTAGACGACGAAGGCGGTGCCCCTGCCGGGGAAGCTCTCCACCACGATCCCGCCCTTGAGCTCGGTCACGATCCGGTGCACGGTGGCCAGCCCCAGGCCCGTGCCCATCTCCTTGGTGGTGAAGAACGGGTCGAAGATGTGCTTCACGGTGTCCTCGTCCATGCCGCAGCCGGTGTCGGAGACCGTGAGCTTCAGGTATGCCCCGGGCCTGAGCCCCGGACCGATCCGGGCGGCCCCGTCCTTCCGGAGCACGGACCGTTCGAGGGTAAGCCCCAGACGGCCCTCTCCCCCTTCCATGGCCTGGTACGCGTTGGTGCACAGGTTCATGACGATCTGGTGGATCTCGGTGGGGTCGGCATGCACCAGGGGCGCCTCAGGGCAGAGGGTGCAGTCGATGCCGATGGAGGCGGGTATGGACGCACGCAGGAGACCCAGGGCCTCCTCGAGGATGAGCCCTGCATTCATGGCCTCGCGCCTGGCCTCGAACTTCCTGCTGTAGGAGAGGATTTGCCCGATGAGCTCCCGTGCCCGCATCCCTGCCTTGAGGACCTGCTCGATGTTCTTCATCGCCGGGGCGCCTTCGTCGAGGGTGCTCTTGGCCAGCTCCGAGTAGCCGATGATGGCTGAGAGCATGTTGTTGAAGTCGTGCGCGATGCCCCCCGCGAATGTGCCGATGGCCTCGAGCTTCTCGGCCTGGGCAAGGCGCATCTCGTAGCGCTCCCGTTCCTTCTGGGCCTCGATGCGCGAGGTGACGTCACGGACGATGCCCCGGAACCCGGTCGCCTTGCCTCGCGAATCCCTGAGCAGGGAGATGGAGGCCTCCACGTGATACCTGCGGCCGTTCTTGTCTCGAAGCGTCCAGTCAAAGGCCCTGGCAGGCTCGCCGGTCACGTACACCCGGTGGAAAACCTCGAAGACCTTGCTGGCGTTCTCCTCGTCCATGTACTGCCGGTAGTTCATGCCGGGGATCTCGTCTTCGGAGTATTTCAGGTCCCTGGCGAGGGCGTGGTTGAAGAAGGTGATGTTGCCGGCGAGGTCCACCTCGAAGTACGACTCCTCGATGCTGTCGAGGATGTTGCGGTAGCGTTCCTCGCTGCGCTTCAGGGCGCGGTGGGCCTTGACGCTGTCGGTGATGTCCCGCCCGGAGCCCTGCACGTACAGCGGTCTGCCGGATGCGTCCCTCACCACGATGTTGCGGTACTCGATCACCCGTTCGTGCCCGTCTTTGGTGAGGATGCTGATGAGCCCCTCTCCCCTGCCGCCTATCTGCACCTGCTTCATGTAGTCGTCGAAGATGGCCCGGTATTCCTCGGGCATGACGTCCTTGATGCTCATGCGGTCCAGCTCTTCGGCGGAGTAGCCGGTGTGCACCTTCGAGGCGAAGTTCGTTTCGATCATGTTGCCCTGGAAGTCGTGGATGTAGAAGAAGTCCGTCGCGTTCTCGAAAAAGGTGCGGTACTTCCCCTCTCCGTCGGGAGAATACGGAATCCCCGAGCCCGGGGCGCCCGTGCCTTGCCCCCCGCTGCTGTCGCTCACTGGACCTTCATCGGATCTCAATGCCGCCCACGCTCCATCCACCCGGAACGATCTCCGGGATTCTCAACGTGTCGGAATCCCTGGACCGAATATTGAGCGTAAAAAGAATCACATATCGCCCATTCCCCGTCACGGTCCCCCATTCGTGCACGATCGGGAAGGGATCCTGCCGTGAAGCGGCATTAGAAAAAAATGGCCTGTTTCCCTTGCGTTGGCTCCCTGTCCGTGCTAAACCGTGTACGGCACTCAAGCATGGGCTGGTCTCTGCCGATGACGAGGCGCATGATCCTTCCGTGCATCGGCGGCATTGGTCTTGAACTGGGCACCAGCAACTACAACACGCGGGATGGTGGTTTTTCGTGAGGGGTTTGAATATTGCCATTGTGCTGATCCTGTTGTTCTTCTGCTACGCCCCGACCGTTCTCGGCAGCGAACCGGTCCACTTCGAGCCTTCGGCGCCCGCAGAGACAGCCATGCAGCCCGCATCCACGACCCTCGCCCTCCAGGCCGCGCCGTCCGCCGACGCCAAGCCTGCGCCCGTGTCCACGCCGTTTTCCCACAGCCTGAGCCTCACCTATTCCGACGTCTCGGGCACCTCGTCCGTGACCACCAGGTTCAACTCCGGAAGGAGCCGCCTGGACTGGCCCATGGACTTCGGGCTCGTGGGGGGCACGTACCGGGCCAGGTACCGCGAGATCGCAGAGTGGGGGATCTCGCTCCAGGCCTGCCCATGGACCCGGAGCGCACAGCCCATGAAGGACATCGACATGTTCGACGAGTCGCGCTTCAACGGCGGGATCCCGGTCCACGACGGCATCGACATCTATTCCGAGAGCACCACCGATGTGAAGGCCTTCCTGGTGGACCTCGACCTCAGGGTCTTCGCCCTGTCCTCCCGGTACGCGTCCATGGGGCTCCTCCTGGCTTACCAGGCCCAGGAGATGGACTACAAGACCTACGACACGCAGCAGGTGGGCTACGGTCCCTGGGACGACAACACCTTCAACCTCCTGGGGCCTACCTCGACCTACACCGTCAACTACGACATCTACACCGTGGGGCTCACCTGGAGGCTCAAGGCGGGCAGCAGGGCGAGCCTGACGGTGGACACCGCTTTCATCCCCCGCGCCACCACCACGGACGAGGACAACCACCTCCGGAGGCTGCGCTCCTCCGAGATCGACTGCAAGGGAAACGGCACCAGGCTCTCCCTGAACGCGAAGCTGGCCCTGAACAGGAACTGGTTCGTCTCTTCCTCGTGCTCGCGGATCCGCATCTCCGGAGACGGGACCCAGAAGCAGCACTGGTACGGGGACGATCCCGGGACCATGATCAACGACACCGGCAGGACCATCAGCGGCATCGATGCCGAGATCAAGCAGGACTCCTTCCACATCGGCCTTTCCCTGGGCCGCACCCTCTGACGCCTGCACACGATATTCGCATTTGATTCTGCACCGGGATGTGACGATAAGGCCCGTATATGCAGCCCCTTCATGCGCTCGTACAGAGGAACATCCGCAGGGCGAGCTTCACTCTGCCCTTCATCGACCCGGGATTGAGGGACATGATCGGCCTCATCCCCTCGCTGCTGGCCGAGGGCCAGCCCTCCATCGGGATCTACGAGCACCCGCCGTGCACCCTGAGGGGGTACGAGCTCCTGGCAAAGCTTTTGGGCAGGCGGCCGGACATCGTCGTGGGGAGGCTGCACTACCGGGTGATGCTCGAAAGCGTCATCGTGCTCCTCAGGCCCGGCTTCACCGCCCCCCACTACACCGAGCTCACCCTCGTGTGCCTTGCGCGCAGGGACGCGCCCGACTTCGAGCTCACCACCAAGCTCTACCTCCTGACGAGCCTGTTCAGGGACCAGGGCATTCCCCTGGAAACGCTCGTGTTCAAGGACACCCTGCCCGAGCTCCTCGTCTACGAAATCATGCGCACCGGCATCGTGGTGGCCGGCAAGGAGCCGGTGACCAGGGAGGATGCCTCCTCCGAGAAGGGCTTCTACATCGGGGGCCTCCCCGGGATCATCACCCAGCCCGCGCAAGGGCGTGCGTCAGGATCGTGGAACCCCTTCCAGACCTGTCTCGACTCCCTGGTGGACAGGTTCGTCCGCGAGGGCGCCTACCCCTCCGTGCTGTCGGTGCCGTCCGCGAGCCCCTACCTCCTGCCCTACCTGCACATCCTCAACCACTACGAGGAGCGCAGCGATGCCGAGGAGGTCGAGAAGATCAGGACGAGCCTGCTGGCCTGCTTCTCCCGGTTCCCCCCCACGGCCGAGGTCATGAAGGACCTGGGGAGGACCTGGAAAATGGCGCCGCAGAACCCGGCAAGGCTGGGCTTCACAGAGGCATTGCGGCTGAGGTCCTGGCTCGTGCCCCTGGAGAGGAACGAGCTGCCGGTCTTCTGCTGGCCCCTGCCCGCGGGGTTCGAGCGGGACCGGGTGGAGCTGACGGTTTCCGACGGCCTGTGGTGTGTCCAGGGCGCTCCCGAGTTCAGGCACGCGTATGCCTGGGTCGTGCTGACCTGGGCGGCGGTCTCCGGGCTCATCGGCCCTGCCACGAAGGTGGCCGCGCCCAGGAGCCTGGGCATGAAGCGGGACTGCCCTGCCCTCCTCCAGGGAACCCTGGACGCCCTCGGGAAGGGGGTCGAGCTCCTGGTGCCCCACGACCCGACGCAGGGGTCCATCGCCGTGAAGGGCGGGAGGTTCTTCTTTTCGCCGCAGCCCTTCGCCATCCTGGAAAAGGGCAGGAAGCACAGCGTGGAGCTCTTTGAAATGGTCAAGAAAAAAACCCTGATTGACGATCATGGCTTGAGTGACAAAATCAAAATGAGATAAAGGCTCGGGTGCGATACGATGGCTGCCAACCCTCTTGATACGCGAATCCTCATAGTGGGCTCCAACTCCGTTTACCAGAAGACCCTGCGTCAGATGCTCACGCACCTGGGCTTCAGGGACATCGAGGAGGCGCGGGACGGGACCAAGGCCTGGGAAGCCCTGGGCAGGATCAGCCCGCAGATCGTCATCGCCCAGTGGAACATGCCCGAGATCACCGGCCTGGCCCTGCTGAAACTCATCCGCGGGGACGCCACCCACTGCGACACGCCTGTGATGCTCAGCACCGACACCATCACCAAGGCGGACGTGGTCAAGGCCGGGGAGGCCGGCGTGAACGCCATCCTCATCGAGCCGGTGAGCATAGAGAACCTCGAGACCAAGATCCGGATCATCCTCGAGTTCGAGGTGAGCCCGACCACCAAGAAGGCCAAGTCCTTCATGGCCAAGGGCGACCTCTACCTCAAGGAGGGACGCTTCGAGCAGGCCATAAAGGAGTACGAGAAGGTGCTCGACATCCTTGAGTCAGCCGAGGTCTACTACAACATCGGCTACATCAAGACAGCCAGGGGCGAGTACGACGAGGCCCTGGCGGCCTTCCGCAAGGCCACCCAGATCAATCAGATGTTCGCCAAGGCCTACCAGGCAATGGCCGAGGTGTACATCAAGATGGGCAACAAGGAGATGGCCGAGAAATACCTGCAGATGGCCGGGGACATCTTCCTGGAGCGGGAGATGCACGAGAATGCCGAGAGCGTGTTCAACGAGATCCTGCAGCTCAACCCGGACACGATCAACGTCTACAACAGCTTAGGGATCCTCTACCGGAGGCAGAACAGGATCGAGGACGCCATCAAGCTCTACGAGAAGGCCATCAAGATCGACCCCAACGACGAGAACGTCCACTTCAACCTCGGCCGTGCCTACCTGGAGCTCAACGACACCAGGCAGGCCAAGCGGTGCTTCCACATGGCGCTGAACATCAATCCCGAGTTCGAGACGGCCAGGGGCATGATCATGGCCATCGAGTCGGCGGAAAAGCGCGTCGTCTAGTCCAGCTTCCCTTACCCCCGCAGCGTATTGACCCGGCACAGCTGCCGCAAGCGGTATGCAGCTCCGTGCCGGGATCACGCTTTTTGTGATGTGTCTGCCGGATCAGCAGGCGAAGGCCGTTCCGCGGCCCGGTAGGATCGCCTAGCAGTACTTCAGCAACTCGAACAGCTTCCGGTCCTGGGTTGCCACGATGTGGTAGAGCTTGTTCTGGGGCACGTAGATGTAGGGCACGTCCTCCTGCCTGCGGTACAGGAAGTGGGAGAGGATCATGCGGTTGACGGCCCGGTGGCCGATGATCATGATGTTGTCGGGCTTCTGGTTGAGGTAAAAGGCCTTCTTGATCCCGATCTTGATCCGCTCCTTCATGGTGTTGTAGCCCTCTCCGCCCGGGTACTCGTAGTTGTACTTGTCCGCCTTGCGGGCGGAGTAGACCTCGGGCATGAGGCGCTGAATCTCGTCGTAGCTCATGCCTTCGCACACGCCCGAGTCGATCTCGTTGAACTCCTTGAGGTGGACGATGGTGCAGTCCTGCTGGAGCTCTTTGATGATCTCGGCGGTCTGGATCGTGCGCCTTTTCTCGCTGGTGAAGATGTAGGAGATCTTCTTCCTCTGGAAGAACCTGGCCAGCGCTTTTGCCTGTTCGATACCCTTGGGCGTGAGCTCGGCGTCGCCGCCGATCCGGTCTTCCACGTTGAAGTAGGTCTCGGTGTGGCGGATGAGGTAGAGGCTCCTCACCACGTCCGTCACCAGGCAGTCCCTGATCCGCGAGTACAGGGGGAGCTGGTCCGTGAGCCGCTCGTTCAGGATCTTGTTGTGCAGGGAGTCCATGCGGATGTAGTTCCTCTCCCTGCCCAGGGGCGCGTAGATGAGCTTGTAGTAGTCGATGCGCTTCTTGAACTCGGCGATCGCCTCTGTCTCGGAGAGGCTCGCGAACTCGGGGGTCCTGACCTTCTGGCAGATGCTCATCTCCACGATGTCGCAATCGTTGTTGACGCACTCGATGAAGAGGATGGGATGGTCGTTCAAGGCCTCCTCGATGAACCTCCGGCGCTCGGCGCTCACGTTGGTGGCGTCGAGGATGGCCACCTCGCCTGCTGTGTTCACATAGTGCCGGGCGCGCCTGAGGTTGATGAGCGCGAAGCGCCTCCTGAGCTTCATGGCCTCTTCGTTGTCCGGGTGGTAGAACTGGGCCGCCCAGGTGTTCCTGCCCCTGGCGTACTGCCTGCGGAGCTGCCCGTTGTTGAAGATCCGGGTGGGGATGTCGTTCTTGGTGAAGATGTCCTTGAGCCGGTAGGCGACGGTGGATTTTCCCTGGGACGGGAGCCCCACCATAACGATGTAGAGTTTTTCGTCCTTTGTCGGCATACTCTGTTGAATAGCATCTGCGGAGGGGCCGGACAAGGGAGTTTTTCAAGGGCGTTGAAAAAGCTTGACAAGGAACTACCCAATGGATAGAAGGTCAAATGTTGATCGTTGGGGGATCGTTCAACGGTAGGACAGCGGACTCTGACTCCGTCGATCTAGGTTCGAATCCTAGTCCCCCAGCCAGCAAGAAAAAAGGATATGGTCCCATCGTCTAGTGGCCTAGGACACTGGCCTCTCACGCCGGAGACAGGGGTTCGACTCCCCTTGGGACTACCAAGACTTACAGAATTTCATACGGAGTTTGGGGTACCTCAAGCTTTTATTTTGCCTATGAGAGTATCCCTCGAAGACGATTGAACCCGGCATCTCTCTTAGCAGGGGTCATCCTGCTGATGTTGAGCAGCTTCCACTGAAGTGCAGGGAAGCGGTCCAGGTTCTCGATACCCAACCTACCCCACTCTGGCTCACCCCGCTTCATTGACAAGAGGAATGCCCGCTCATCCTCATCGAGGGATCGGACAAGCATACGAGGAAGTTCTCCCTGCAGATGCTGCAGCTCATGCAGTGGTACTTCTTCCAGCGTCATGCCTCTGAACTGTTCCTCGTATAAAGACCTGATGTCGAGGGGGTTTGGGGATAGAAGCTCGTTCATCGGCCTGTTATGGCTGGCAAGGTACACAACGAAGGAACGCCTGATCTCAGGGGTGATGCCTGTCTCATTGAGCAGCAGCTTCACATCGAACAGATCCCTGGGATGCTGCCGATCCAGGGCAGCACAAAGCTTTCCCCCATAAAGATCGGCGATCGACAATACCGGAACGCTGACGAAAGCACCGAATTGAGCCTGAGCTGCCTGGCACAGGTCAATGTTTTGGAAAGGATGCACGGCACCCCTGAGTATGAGATTGGGCTCGACCTTGATGACAGCATCTGTGGCTGATATCTGAAGCCTGATTGCATACCCCCGGTTCCGGCTCACTCGAACAAGTGCCCCCGGCAAGATGTGTTTGATATCATTCCCGATTAACTGGAGGGTATCGCTTATCTCTACTAGAGCATCATCCCTGGGTTTTAGAGGCAGGTACGTCAGATCAATATCAACAGAAATCCTGGGCAGATCCCTTATAAACAGGTTGATCGCTGTCCCACCCTTCAGGGCAAAGCAGGAGTACCGGCTGATCACCGGGAGGCAACGAATGAGTAGCCGGACTTGAGCCTCATACCTTTTGTCAAACACCAGGAAGCTCCCCTTGCTTAGGAACGGTTATCTGATACCGATGGTTGAGCAGCCCTCCCCTATATATTTGACGCTTCCCTTTCCCAAGATCGACCTTCGAGATATCAAGTCGTTTAAACCAATCATGTCCGATCGTCTCAGCACTCCACAGAAAGAACCTCTTCACACGCACAGAGCTGCAGTTCTCCAGAAGTTCCTGTACAACATCCGGCCTGAGCGTGTTGAGCCCCTCCATGAGCTGATATGCATACTCGATATCATCGTTATTCTCTATCAGATGCATCTGCTCCATTACAGCTCGTTCAGCACTCGATATTGCGATCTCGAACCCACCGCTGTTGTATTGAACTACAGCCTCTGCTGGTATCTTCCTGAACAAAGACGCTCGCACATGATCGATGAGAACGCCCCACTCCTTTTTCCGGAACCACGCAGGCAACTGCTCAGCGTGGTCGCTTATTAGTATTACTCTCCTGCGTTCTCCAAGAGGGACATAGTGAGACAGCCCCTGCAGCTCCAGGGCAGTCTTCCCTCCAGCATGAACACTCATACCAAGCTGGGCCTGTAGGGCGTACAGTCCGCCTTGCCAGTCCACCTTATCTCCCGGCTGTACGAACGCTCTGGGGCCGAAGCTTTCCAGCCAGCCAGACCTCACATGCCAACCAGCAAGCCTCGTGGACACACCTAGCTCGTTGAGCCATACCAGAGTAGCCACGGTTCCCTTCGGCCACCTCCTGTATACCTGACTCATTTTTGGTGGTTTATTCTTCTTCATGCCGGATGGTCTCATGCTTCCCGCATCGTCTCAGACACAGATATAGTTTAATTTATTATTTATAAAACCAGGATTACTTGTATATTGTCAATAAAAATAAACCCAAACTTGAAAGGGAGGCGCCTTGAACCCCCGACACTGTGGATATGATGCGTGTTTGCAGGCGTTCCGCTACCAGCCCGCAGTCAAATCCACCATTTTCTGTAAATTGCCGTCTCCGACGTCAGCATTAAGCAGCCAGTAGTTCTTTGGTAACTTTGCCCGATACCCCCATATCGAAGATGAGGTATCGTTGGGCCATCCATTCTTCTTCGCTCGTTTCCATGGCCATGGCGGTCACCAGCCTGAGGCAGGATTTCTGATGGAGGAAGATCCTGACCACCCTGGTCCGGCGTTTCAGCTCCTGGTTGTAGCGCTCCAGCATGTTCGTCGATTTCATAAACCGCCGATGCAAAAGAGGCAGATGATAGACCGTGAGAATCTCTTCCCCGTGCTCCTCCAGCAGAAGGGCAACCTTCGGGTGGGACTTCTCGAGGGCATCGATCACCTCGTCCATGCGCTTGCGAGAGCTCTCATAGCTCTGGGAACTCATGATCTCTCGAACCATTTCGATCACTTCAGGCCGGTCCTTCCTGCTGACCTGCGAGATGGTGTTGCGCAGAAAGTGCACCTGGCAACGCTGCCGCAGACAGCCCTGGAAGTACCGTTCTGTGGCCTTGCATAGACCCTCAAGATCGTCTGAAATCACATACTGGACTCCACCATTGAGGCCCCGATCCGCCGTAACTACGGGGATGCCGGCACGGTCCTGCCATACCGGAAACGTCAGCCGCCCCAATTTTTCCCACTGATTTTTCATCCAAAAAAGGGTAGGATCGTGTGCATATCGCGACGGGAGGGACCCGTCAGCAGCCAGATCGCCGGGAGGGGACACCATGAGCAACGACATATACGAGGATCTCCGGGAACGCATCGACCAGTACTCCGTCGGCCTGAACGCCACGGGAACGGGCAAGGAGCTCATGCTACTCAAGCGCCTCTTCAGCCCCGAGGAGGCCCGGGTCTACCTGGCCTTGAGCCGCAGGCTCGAGCCGGTGGTCTCCATCGCCGCAAAGGTGGGCATGTCCGAAAAGGAAGCGGCTGCGGTCCTCGAGGGCATGGCACAGAAGGGGCTCCTCTTCCCCAAGACCTCGAAGGGCAGAAAGCACTATGCAGCCGCCCCCTTCATGCACGGGTTCTTCGAGCACCAGGCGTACCGCAGGGACCCGGACCCCGAGCTGCCCTGCCTCATCGAAGACTACATCCAGGGAGGCTTCTTCCCCAGGGCCAGGTCGCTCAGGACCATCCCCATCAGGACGGAGCTGCCGGACCACAAGAGCGTGCTCCCCTACGACGACGTGCGGTCCATCATCATGAGCAAGGAGCGCATCGGGCTCTTCGAGTGCTCCTGCGGACACCACATGAAGACCATCGGCAAGCGCGCGTGCACCCACTCGGGGGAGGTGTGCATCGCCTTCGACTTCTATGCCGAATACCCCATCGAGGAGATGGGGTACGGCCGGTGGATCACCCGGGAAGAGGCGTTGAAGGTCGTCGAATACGCCGAGGAGCAGGGGCTCGTCCACCAGGCCGGCGGCGACGCCCGGAACGTCGAGTGCATCTGCAACTGCTGCCCCGACTGCTGCACCGTGCTCAGGATGCTCAAGGTCCTGCCCAACCCGGGACGCGTCCTCTCCTCCAACTACCTCCCTGCTTTGGACGAAGCGAAGTGCGTCTTATGCGGCGCGTGCGTGAAGAAGTGCCCCATGAAGGCCATCAGCCTGAGCGACGAATCGTCGGTCACCGACCCGGAGCGGTGCATCGGCTGCGGGCTCTGCGCCACCGCCTGCAGGAAAGGCGCGCGGACCGTGCTCATGAAGCCCGAGGACAAGGTTCGCAGGCCGCCCTCACCCGAGAAGTACTCCTTCATGCGCTCGTCCCTCGACTATTGGGCCGACGTGGAGGGCACGAAGCCCGACGGAGAGGAATGACCCGGGGAAGGTAAAGGCGGGCGATTAGGCAGGACCGCCGTCACCTTTTCGGGCCTTTCGGGCATTCGGCGCGACTTCAACCCCGATACCGATACCGACCCCGATGGAAAGGGGACAGAGGAGATCGGCATGCGGGTAAGCGGCAGTCCGTCAATGCTGCCATATTCACCGACAGAAAAAAAAGAACCCGCCCGATATTAAAAACCCCGCCGCAGTGATATGCGCTTAATCTACGATATGTATTCCACACGGGGACGTGCCGGACGTTTCCCCTGGTCGCAGACGAAGCATCTTTACCGTGAATGGTATGTGAAAGGAGCCGACCATGCATAAGGAAACCTTGAAAACCATTGAAAAGAATGCCGAGAAGATCGCGCGCAACGTCCTGGATGGCATCCTTGCGAGGCCGGAGGCACGGTATTACCTGGCCGCCTCGGAGGAAGCCCTCTCGGAGCGCATATCCAACGTGGTCAGGGACGTGTCCGGGAGGCTGGGAGCCTGGCTCGACAGAAGCGAACCCAGGGACCTCCTGTTCGACCGCTACACGGACCTCGGCGCCACGAGGTGCAGGCAGTGCATGCCGCTGGAGGAGGTCGCCGAGGTGCTCCTCATGATCAGAAAGGAGATCTGCAGCGTGATCGGGGACAGGATGCCGGAAGGCAGCGCTTGCCCCTCCGATGAACCGGCGGACATCAAGCACTACGTGCACCTGCTGTTTGCCTGCATCACGCAGTCCATCATCGCCGGGTACCGGAACGAGCAGGCCGCCGCGGCCGAGATACGCAGAAGGGAACGGCTGCTTCCCAGGGAAGCGCTCCGGATTTAAGGCGCTTGCCGCTGCCTGCCTTCACACGCCTGTCTTCGTGAAGCGGCAGGCGGGTAACGGCGGACCGCGGGCGGTTCAGGAGACGGATCGCCCCGGAACACCGTGCCCACGCCTCCCGACGCTTCACACATGGATCATGCCGGTGAACCTGCCGCTCACCCGCGGTATTCCGCGCATGAGGCACCTCACCTGACCGCAAGACATGAAGGCCGTGATCCCGGCACCTCTGCCGGCTGGAAAGAAGAACTCGTCCCGCGGCTGTGAGACGGCCCTGTCAGCAGAGACCCGACACCTCAGGCGATGGCGTTCGACACGGAAATAGGAACTCGCCTGATACCGGGGTGTTTTCCCCTGTGATATTGATCTGAATATCGGACAACAATGAACCTTGACGGCCGGGATGGCACGCGCAGGTGGCAGAAGCATGCCCTCCATGGCCGGCAATGCACGCATCGGGGGAACACCATGAGCAGAGCGGCATCCAGAATGGATCAGGGGAAGGCGTACCGGGGGCCCAGGGAAGAATACGAGGCCAAGCTGATATCGGCGCAGGAGGCCGCGGGCCTGATCAGGTCGAACGACCGGCTGTTCACGGGAGGCGGGGTGAACATCCCCAAGGCCTTTTCCACAGCACTGAGCGCCCGGGCCGGCGAGCTCTCGAACGTCACGATCTACCAGGGCTTCGCCATGGACCTGTACGGCTACATGACGCAGGAGGCCAGGGACAGCTTCAGCATCGAGACCATGTTCGTAGGCCCCCTGGAGCGGATCTGCATGGAGTGGGGCGTGGGATCGTACAAGCCCCACAGCTTCTCCGACCTGGGGAGAGTCGCCCTGAAGGCCCGTCCGAACAAGGTCGCCTTTTCCGCAACCCCTCCGGACAAGGACGGGTACGTGAACAAGTCCTGCTTCGGCTCGTTCCTTCCCCGCAAGGAGTGCCTGGAGCCGGCCGAGATCGTGATCTGCGAGATCAACCGCCACCTCCCCTGGTGCTGCGGCGAGGACTTCAAGGTCCATGTCTCGGAGATCGACTATTTCATCGAGAATGACGCCCCCATCTTCGAGCTCCCCGAGATCCCCATCACGGACGTGGAGGAGAGGATGGCCCAGTACATCGTGGACATGATCCCCGACGGCTCCACCATCCAGCTCGTGTTCGGCGGGCTGGGGAACGCCATCGGACACATGCTCTACGGAAAGAAGGACCTGGGCATGCACTCGGAGGTGATCACGCCCTCGGTGACCGAGCTCGTCAAGCACGGGGTCATCACCTGCAGGAAGAAGAACTTCTACCCCGGCAAGGTGATCACCGGCTTCGCCGTGGGGACGCGGCAGTTCTACGAGGACATCGATAACAACGAGATGTTCGAGTTCAAGGAGGTGCACTGGGTGAACAGGCCGGAGAACATCGCCAGGAACGACAACTTCATCTCCATCAACAACACCCTGATGATGGACCTCACGGGACAGGCCGCCTCGGAATCCATCGGCACGAAGCAGTACAGCGGCACGGGCGGGCAGGTGAACTTCAATCAGGGCGCGAAGATGTCGAAGAACGGCAAGAGGATCCTCGCCCTTGCCTCCACGTACACGGACAAGGACGGCGTGCTGAGGTCGAAGATCCTGCCCACGCTCCCTGAAGGCACGGTGGTGACGACGTCGAGGAACGAGGTCGAGTACGTGGTCACGGAATACGGGGTGGTGGACATATCCTTTGATTCGCTGAGCGTCAGGGTGAAAAAGATGATCTCCATCGCCCACCCGCAGTTCAGGGACGAGCTGACCTTCCAGGCGAAAAAGCACAAGTGGATCTGATCAAAGGCCAGGTGATACAGGAAGGATCTCCGGTCCCGCAAGGGAAACCGGACGTCAGGGAAATGCGATCCATGGAATGTCATGAACGGCACGGTCGGGAAGCCCTGCTGAGAACCCTCGACACCTGCCTGTCAGGCAGGACGTTCACCATCGACGACAGGGAGATCAGGTTCCGCCTCCTGAAGAAGGAGGACGCCGAGCTCTGGACCGAGTTCGTGAACGGGTGCTCGCCCGAGTCCCTCTGGTACCGTTTCATGGTCCCCTTCAGGGCCACGCCGGAACGGGCGCAGAGGTTCTGCGACATCGACCCCCAGCGGGAGCTGGCCATCGTCGCGGAGATGGATGAAGGCGCCCGCCGCAGGATCGTCGGGATCGCCCGTCTCATCCGGATCTCGGACAGCAACCGGGCCGAGTTCGCCGTCATCGTCTCCGACCCGCTGCAGAGGAGGACCCTGGGCCGCACGCTCTCCGAGGTGAGCGTGGGGATGGTGAGGCAGTGGGGGGTCGAGAGCGTGTTTTCGGAGACCCTCATGGAAAATCACGCCATGATCAAAGTGCTGAAGCGCTGCCGGTTCACGGTGGAAGAGAGGAACGGGAACATGTTCACCATGTCGCTGAAGCTCTCCTGACGCCCGTTTCCGCCCGGTCGCCCGGTCTTCAGCCCCCGCCCTCTGAGGCCGCGTCGATGGCCTTCAGGAGCATCCCCTCGAGGTCGCGCTCTCCGGGCACGTGCCCCATAAGGAGCGTCCTGCCGGACACCACGAGGGCCGGGGCCTCGAGTATGCCTGCCCGGGCCATCTCCCGCATGTCGTCTATGTACTGGTAGTCCACCTTCAGGCCGTTGCGGGAAAGGACGTTCTTCACCATGTCGTCGAGGAGGTCGCACCGGGAGCAGGAGGCCCCGTAGAGGCGGATCTCCACGGCAGGCCTCTTCCTCCTTTCGGGAAGCACGCCCGTGTGCACGAGATACTCCTCGTAGAGGTCTTCCCGGTACACCGGCTCCAGCTTCGCAGGTATGTAGTTCCCTTCCCTCACCTTCTCGAGGATGAGCCCCTTGACGGCCTCTGGGTCGCTCACCCCTGCCTCCCCGACTTTCCGGAAGGCCTCCTCAAGGTCAACGATCCCCACGCTCTTCCCGCCGATGATGACGCTGCTCACTGCCATTCGCTTTCCTCACACACTCAGGGGCACGAGGCGCCGGGAAGGCACCCCTCTTCTTCCGGCCCCTGAAAATACCTTTTCCTGAAAAAGAGCGACAAGCTGACCAGGCTGATGAGCACGGGCACCTCCACCAGCGGCCCGATGACCGCAGCAAAGGCTGCTCCGCTGTCGATGCCGAAGGTGGCGATAGCCACCGCTATGGCCAGCTCGAAGTTGTTCGACGCGGCCGTGAAACTCAACGTTGCCGACTGCCCGTAGGTCGCGCCCACCTTCCTGCTCATGAAGAAGGACACCGTGAACATGAGGACGAAGTAGATCAGCAGCGGGATGGCGATCCTCGCCACGTCGAGGGGGAGCTGCACGATGTACTCGCCCTTGAGCGAGAACATGACCACGATGGTGAAAAGCAGGGCGAGAAGCGTCATGGGGCTGATCTTCGGGATGAATTTCTCCTGGTACCACTCCCTTCCCTTTGCCCTGATGAGTGCGAACCGGGTGAGAACGCCTGCGATGAAGGGGATGCCCAGGTAGATGAACACGCTCCTGGCGATCTGGCTTATGGTCACGTTCACCGTCACCCCCTCCAGGCCGAACCAGGTGGGCAGCAAGGTGATGAAGATGTAGGCGTAGACGGAATAGAACAGGACCTGGAACACCGAGTTGAAGGCCACGAGGCCTGCGCAGTACTCGCAGTCCCCTTCGGCCAGATCGTTCCACACGATGACCATGGCGATGCACCTGGCCAGACCCATCATGATGAGGCCCACCATGTACTCGGGCCTGTCCGCGAGGAAGGCCACCGCCAGCCCGAACATGAGGATCGGCCCCACCACCCAGTTCTGGACCAGGGAGAGCCCGAGCACCTTGAAGTTTCTGAAGACCGGGCCCATCTCCTCGTACCTCACCTTGGCCAGGGGCGGATACATCATGAGGATGAGGCCGACGGCGATGGGTATGTTGGTGGTGCCCACGCTGAACCGGTTCCAGAATTCCGCCGTGCTCGGCACGAAATATCCCAGCAGCACGCCCGAGGCCATGGAGAGGAAGATCCACAGCGTCAGGTACCTGTCCAGGAATGACAGCCTCTTCATGATCCCGGGGATCGGTTTTGCCGAAGTTCCGCTCACTTCGAACCTCCTTGCCATCACTGGATCTCGGGAATTGAGCTTATAAGCGGATGCATTCCACGACCTTCAGGTGCTCGTCCGCGATGCTGCGCAGCGCCTGGTTCACGCAGGCGAGCATGGGGACGAGGCAGGGCATGCGGTTCGAATAGTACACGTTGAGCCCGTCCTTCCGGGTGGCGACCAGCCCGGCGGTCCTGAGCACGGCCAGGTGCCGCGAGGTGTTTGCGTCCTTCTCCCCTGTGAGCTGCACGAGGTCTCCCACGGTCTTCTCCCCGTCCGAGAGTGCCTCGAAGATCCTGATCCTCACCGGGTGGGCCAGGGCCTTCAGGATAGCCGCCTTGTGGACGGCTGCGTCCATGTCCGTGTTCAGCGCCTTTGTCATGGGCAGGCTGCCTCTCTGCTATTTACTATTTTACTATTTTGTAAACTATTCCCCCACCCAGGCATTGTCAACACCCGAGAAGTGCTTTTATGTCTTTTTGGAAAACGGGTACGGGAATGACAGACAGACCTTCCCAATTGTGCATGTATTCCCCGGTTCCGCATGACGGAACAGGACGGGCGGATCGCCGCGCCGCACCCGGCAGAATCTTCTGGAACATCCGGCAGTTCAGGAGTATTCATAGCATGAGGCACGCCCGAAGGGGAAGGCCGATCCAATGCATGAGGGAGGTTCTCATGAGAAAGGGACTGTTATTCGCCGTATGCGCAGGCTTCATCCTTGCGGGCCTTTCCTGGCTCGACTCCGGCATTGCCCAGCCCCTGGGGCAGATGCCGAAACCTTCCACCGCCCTGCAGACGAACGTGCCTGCAGGCGGCCCCCCCATCGACAGACCGCGGCTCGACCGGCTTGCCCTGCCCGATCTCGTCCCGGTGAGCTGCTTCTTCAACCCGTCGTCCGCTGCCCCCGGCACCCAGAACATCGTGCTCACGGTGAAGTACCGCAACCAGGGCACCGCCGACGCACTCATCGCCTCGAAGACCTGGGAGTGGACCGCGGCCAGGGACCAGTCGTCCTCCAACAACATCAGCTGGTTCAACAGCGGCGATGCCGTCACCCTGAAGCCGGGTGCGGAACGGGGCGCAGGGACCATCAGCAGCAGCCCTTCCCTCCTCCCTCCGGGCACCTACACCTACACGGTGAGGATCGATCCGCAGAACGCGGTGGCGGAGTCCAACGAGCTCAACAACGAGATGACCTGCACGCTCACCATCCTGGCCCCGGGCGGGGACCTGAAAATAACGAACATGGTCCTCAACCCGGCAGCGCCCGATTCGGCGCATTTCAACTGCGTCTACGTCACGGTGACCAATGTCGGCAAGGAGGCCCTGACCATCCCTGCGAACACCCTCATGGTCAGCGCGCCCCCGTTCGCCCAGGACGCGACCGTGTCCCAGACGTCTCCGGGCGTCATGCAGCCGGGTACCAGCTGGACCTACATGATGAAGCCGACGGCAGCGGGAAAGGTGAAGGGCACGCAGATCTGGACCTTCACCGTGGATCCGCAGAACAGGATCGTGGAGAGGATGGAGACCAACAACCAGGCCACGCTCTCGGTCACGGTGAAATGAGGCCTTACCGGGCAGGCAGATAAAGCGCCGGACCTCGCCCGAAGCTCACGGCCGAGCGGATGGCAGGTCAGCCTGCCCCGGCGCGGCCTACATCCGCTCCTTGCCCAGCACCACCACCAGGTCGCTGCCGTCCTTGAACACGATCCGCAGGGAGTCGGGCCCGAGTACCGTGGCCGAGACAACGCCCTCCTGGTTGCGGAAGACCTCGGCTGCCGCGATCACCGCGGACTCTTTGGGCTGTCCCTCATCCAGGGCGCGCCCATAGGCCTCGTTCGCCCCTTTCGTCATCTCCTCGACAGCGGGCTGTCCGCCGCCTGCGCCGTCTCCGCCCCTGCACCCCGGCATGGCCGGGACGAGCATGAGCAGGACCAGCAGAACCAAGAAACCCCTGTACATGGAATCTCCCTCCCATCGATTCTCGATCAGAATAATAAGCCTCCGACAGGCAGCCTGCAGTATCTCCCTGGACCGGAACAATGGCGCTGCCGTCAGTAATTCCGGAGCAGGATGAGGGGCCCTTGTCCGGCAGCCGGCCCCTGCCTGTCCCTTCTTCACATCATTTGCCGGGAGAGCCTGTATTCTGCAGGGTCCCGAAGGCTTCCGGATTGACTCCCTGAGCCGCATTATTGGGCGCCTGGCTCTGCTGGGGCAGGACCGTGACCATGGTCTGGGACGCGATGGAACGGTTCTGCGTGCTCTCCACCCTGATGTAGTAGCTCTGTTTCCTGTCCAGGGGTATGGGCATCCACCGGTCGTAGATCCCCTGACTCAGGGGGCACTGGAGATCGAGGCTCGTGCCTTCGCTGCCGGCGGCCCAGGCCGTGACGTGCACCGTGTTCCCGAAGTTGTTCCCCACGTGCGTCCAGGTGATGGGGATGTAGACCCCGGGCAGGGTCTCGTTGCCGTAGCTGGGCCTGGTGATGGTGATGTTCGGGAGCACGAGGGAGAAAGGCTTGCTCGATCCCGTGATGGTTCCGCTCGCCAGACTCGTCACCCGCACCACGTAGTTCGACGCAGGGGCCAGCGTCGAGGGGATGGTCCAGTCGAACCTCCCCATGCCCAGCTCGCCGCCCGGCGTGTTGGGGATGATGATGAGGGGGGGCGTGCCCGAGGTGTTGGTGAGCTCGATCTTCACCGGCCCGGGCTTGCCCTGGTAGGTCCACCAGATGGAGTACGTGGAGCCGATCGCCATGGCGAAGTTCGAGTTCGGGGAGGTCACGGTGATGGTGCTGTTCATGACCTTGATCCGGTAGTCGCGGTAGTTGTTCGGGTTGCCCGTGCTTCTGACGCGGATGGTGTAGAACCCCACAGGGAAGGTGTAGGGGATGACCCAGTTCGTCCACAGGGCCGCGCGGCTGGTGGCAAGCGGGGTCACCTCCCTGAAGACCCCCGGCTGGGAGGACTCTTCCCCGAGTATCACGTCGACCGGGGAATTCTCATGGCCCGGCCATTCCCACTGGATCTTCACCGTGGTGCCGAGGTACATGCCCTGGCCCGTGGGAGAAGTCACGTTCATGATCTGGCCGTCGGCCACCGTTCCGACGGGTATCCTGGTCTTCAAGGGCGAGGCGGGGGGCTTGATCGCGGGCCCGGCGGGCGGCCCCTGCTGTGGGACGGACGTCGCCCCGAGTCCGAGGATGGGGACGACGGGAACAAAGGCCAGAGCCAGGACGAACAGCCGGAACAACCGGGAACGGTTACGCTTCATATACCCTCCGCTGTAATGAATATGTCGGGTGAATCTCTGTACACGAGGGGAAGCGGTCTTCCCCCTTCCTGCCCGGACGCCCCTTTCCTCTTGCGGCTGCTCGATAATGCAAGGGTGCCCTACATCAGTGGAAAAGTTTACCTAAGATACTAATTCCCTGGAAGAAAATAATCAATCTCAAAAGGTCTTCCGTGAAGGAAGATTGATCTTTCCCTCTTTATTTGTTAGCATTTCGTACCGATACAGGTTCCACAGCAGCCGTTCCGGCTGCACCTTTCGATAACAGAGGAGGATGACAATGAACATGGCCGCCGGAAAAATCGGATACATCGCTGGGATCATTCTCTTGAGCACATCTCTCATGCTCGTGGGCTGGGGTTCCGACGCCAAGATCGACAATTCGAAGACCACGAAGAAGCTCCAGAGCCTTCCCAGGGTCGCCAAGGGCGACCGGAAGGTGGTCACCATCTACGAGTTCAGGTCCAGCGTGTCCGAGGTGTCGGGGGCGGCAGCCACCGACATGTTCACCACCGCGCTCATCAAATCCGGGTCGTTCGCCGTGGCGGAGCGCCAGCGCCTCAACCAGGGCGTGGCCTTCGAGAAGCAGCTCAACGCCCAGGGTCAGACCACGGGAAGCGCGGCGTATTCCCAGCTCAGGGGCGCCGAGTTCATCTTCGAAGGCACGGTCTCCGAGGCGAACGCCCAGGCGAGCAAGACGGGCATCGGCGGCGTGTTCAGGGGGCTGGGCCTCGAGACGAGCGGCGACACGGCCACCATCGGGGTCGACGTGAGGGTCGTGAGCTCGGCCACCGGCGAGGTGCTCGACTCGGTGAACGTCCGCAAGCCCATCAAGGCGGGCGGCTTCTCGGTGAGCGGCATCGGTTCGCTCGCCCAGAGCTACACGAAAAAGAACCTCCAGGGCGCCGACGTGGGGGTGGCGCATGAAGGCCGCGACGGGGTGGACGAAGCGCTGCGGGCCTGCATCGAAGAGGCTGTCTACGAGCTCGTGAAACGCTACGGCAAGGAATAGGCCTTGACCCCCTCTCCCGCCAGGCCGGGCCTGCTCCTGCTCCTGCTTGCGTGCCTGTGCGCGCCAGCGAACGCTCAGACGGTGTTCGACGTGGGCCCGGCTCGGCCCTACCGCCATGTCTACGAGCTCCTCATGGGGGCAGGCCACACCCGTCACAACTACCAGGCCATCGCGGGCAGGGGCTTTCACTACGCCAACTCCTACAGCCTGATCTATCTGGCCAATCTCCTCCCCGGGTCGTACAGCATCGCCCTGTCCTATCCCCGGGGGAACGTGAACCTGCTGCCCGTGGTCTCGGTCTTCGACCGCTGGCCCTATGACCCCGGGGCCCGGTGGTACGACCTGCCCATGGGCCCCACGGTGGCATCCGGCAAGAAGAAGATGGAGTACCGGTGGAGCCTCGGCGTCTCCCCCGCGAGCACGAGCACGCTCCTCTACATCACCGTGGAGGTGCCTGCGGACGCCTACGGGCCGAACTTCTTCCCCCACGAGCTCTACGTCACGGGCCCCTCGTCTCCCATGTACCCCATAGGGCGGGAGCAGGACGTGACGTTCCTGACCGGCCCCACCGACCTGGTGCTCACCAGCGGGTCCGCTGCCGCGTCCTACGTGGTGGACACTCCCGCAAAAACCTTCGACACCAAGGCGCTGCCGCCGATGCCCATTCCCGGCGACCTCGTGAAGAACGGGGCCTTCACGGACGGGCTCAACAACTGGACCCCCCACCGGAACCGCGTGCCTGCGAGCGACGTCAAGTCGTTTGCGCTCAAGGACGGAAGCCTTGCCATCGGGAGCACACAGGGCAGGGACCGGGAAGGGGTGATGCAGAAGGTGAACGCCGACGTGTCGGACGCGAAGTCGCTCATCCTGAGGGCCGACGTCAAGGTGACGGAGCAGACACAGGGCGGGACCGGGCCGGAAGGGCGGGACGCGCCCATGGCCATCGCCGTGGGGTACAGGGACATATCCGGCAGGGAGACGAAGAAGGACCTCGTCTTCTGGAAGGGCTTCTACGCCCTGGAGTCGGACAACCCGGACAGGGACATCACGGCCGGGCAGAAGGTGCCCAAGGGCGACTGGTACCGCTATATCTTCGATCTCATGCAGCTCGACCCGAAGCCGGCGACCATCCTCTTCATCTCCCTGGAGGGCTCGGGATGGCCCAGCCGGGAAGGATGGGTCCGCAATGTGCATCTCATCAAGTCAGGGGGTAAGTGATGAAAAAGATTCTGGCAGTGACCGCTTTGACCTGCGTGATCGTCGTGGCCGGCGCCTGCATACTCATGGCAGGGGCGCTGGACCGGCAGAACGTCCAGCCCCGCACCAACTCCGTGACCCAGGGCATGATCAGGGTCCCGGGCGTGGTGGGCATGGATCAGATGTCAGCCATGGCGGCCATCCAGCAGGCCGGGCTGAACGTCTCCGTCCAGAAGGCGAAAAAGGTGCCCAAGGACATGAAGGGCGCCGAGAATATGGAAGGCAGGGTGATCTCGCAGGTCCCCGGCCCCGGAGGCATGGCCATGTACGGCACCACCGTGACCATCTACCTCGTGAAGCCGAAACCCGTGGATGCCGCGGGAGCCGCTGACAGCACCGGCTGGGGCTCCACCGGGATGACCACCCCCTCCTACACGGGCACCGGCTCGTACCCCTACCCTGCAACCGACACCACCATGCAGCAGACCGGGCAGCAGTACTATCCGCCCGCCGGCTCCACCGGCATGCCGGCTCAAAGCACCCAGCAGCCCTTCCAGGTACAGCAGTACTACTATCCCCCTGCCCAGGGCGCGCCCCAGGACCCGTCGGCCCAGCAGCCGGTGGACCCGTACGCGGGGCAGCCCATGCAGGACCCCGGCCAGCCCGTCGTGCTGGACCCGGCAGCGGGCGTACCTCCGGCCCAGTGAGGAACGAGCGGGGTCGGTATCAGGGCCGCCGCCGATTCTCCCTTTCACCCCCGATACCGGCCTCGAAAAAGCGGGGAATGCCGGAGGCCCGGAACCATTCCTCGCATCCCCAGGGTTCTGATGACAGGAATCCCTGACCTGTGTTATCAATATAGTGCTGTTCCTTTGAACAGGTGTTCGCAGTGCACACCCGGCCTTCAGGGCTGGGGATGGAATATATCCTGCGCCTTAAGCGCGCAGGAGGGAGTTCGTGGCCGGGGTCTTCCGGGGCCCCGTCTTCTTTCTTAAAAAAACATGAACGGAGGTTGAGTGCGTATGGATTTCAGAGAGCTCATGAAGGTCAGGCGCGCGGTGAGGGAGTTCGAAAACCGGGAGGTACCCCTGTCCCTGATCCGGGAGATCATCGCCGACAGCTGCGAAGCGCCCAGCGGGGGCAACAACCAGCCGTGGTCGTTCATCGTCATTACCAGCAGGGACGTCATGAAGAAGATCTCCGACGAGAGCAAGGGCACCATCCTGTCCCTCATCGAGAGCGACCCTGCCTCTCCCCTCACGAAGTACAAGCCCATCCTTCAGATGCCGGACTTCGACGTGTTCTACGGCGCGCCCGCCCTGGTGTACATCACCGGGCCGAAGTCGGTCCGCTCCATCGCCGTGGACTGCGCCCTGGCAGCGAGCTACTTCATGCTCTCGGCCGCGGACCGCGGCCTGGGGACCTGCTGGGTCGACCTCGGATCAGCGATCGCCAGCAGCGCCCTGAAGGAGGAGATCGGGCTTCCGGGCGACCACGTCATCGTGGCCACCCTGGCCCTGGGCTACCCAACGAGGATCCCGGACAGGCCGCCGCGCAACGAGCCCTCCATCCTCAAGGTTGTCACGGGCTAGGCGAACAGATCGATCAGGGGCTGGGTCCGGTTGAAGCCTCCCTCCTGCGCCTGCCGGATCATGCCGTCACCCTGCGCCCTTCAGGGAAGCGTCCATCGGGGCTCCCTGCGCCATATCGAGCCTGCCGACGAGGTCCCCGACGGGCTTAAGCGACACGTCCCCGCCCGAGGACCGCTCGTAGCAGCCGAGGGGGTTGTCCAGGTCGCGGATGGGCAGGAGGAGGAAGCCCATGAGGAAGACGTTGGCCGCCACGATGCCGGAGAACAGGGGGTTGATGCTGAAGAGCTCCCAACCGGCGAGATGGGTGATGGTCTTGGCGCCGATGATGACGTTGACGATGAAACCGACCCGCAGGAGCAGGCTGCGCTGGCTCTGATTGATCATGTCACCTTCCTGCAATGAGTTGTGGGAAAAGACGATTTTCAGCGTACAGTATCTCGGGACTCTTGTGGAGAGGTCGGAGAGAGTCCCCTGAGCGGTCAGCGCAGGAATCCGCCGAACACGAACAGGGCCGTGCCCAGCGCCAGCGCGATCCGGTAGTAGCCGAAGATCTCCAGGCCGTGCCTGTTGAGGTAGCCGACCATCCACTTCACCGCGGCCACGGCTGAGAGGAAGGCGGTGAGGATGCCGATGGCCGGGGCCACCCAGCCGAACTGGAGGATCATGCCCGGCCCTTCCTTGACGATCTCGTAGCAGGTGGCGGCGCCCAGGGTGACGAGGCCCAGGATGAAGCTGAACTCCACGGCGGCCTGGACCGACAGCCCCACCAGGACGCCCCCCAGGATGGTGACCAGGCTCCTGCTCACGCCGGGCCACATGGCGATCGTCTGGATCAGCCCGATGACGAGGGCTGCCCGCACGGTGAGCTCCCCCAGTCCCATGCCCTGTTCCGGGTGCCGGTGCACGCGCCTTGCCACCGCGAGGATGGCGATGCCGCCCGCCAGCCAGGCAGCGGTCACGGGCCATATCCCGAAGAGGTGGGACTTGATGAGGTCCCCGAAGGCCAGCCCGATCACCGCGGCGGGCAGGAAGGCTGTGCAGGTGTTCACGGCCAGCCCGAGCCCTGCTCTGTCCCTGCCCAGAAGTCCCAGCGCCATGGAGGAGACGCGAGAGGGGTAGAGCCACAGCACGGCCAGGATGGCGCCGATCTGGATGGCGATGAGGTAGGCGTCCGTGGCGGCCCTCCCCTCGGGGGAGACCCCGAGCCCCAGCACGCGGGACACCAGGTACAGGTGCCCGGTGGAGCTCACCGGGAGGTACTCGGTCAGTCCCTCGGTGATGCCGAGGGCCACCGCCTGCGCGTAAGTCATGTCCTGTCCCGCCCCGAAGCAGGCGGCTGCGCTAAGAGCAATCATGATGACACAGAGCGTTACGATCCTCAGGAGCATGCCTCCCAACCTTTCCGAACAGGGATTTCCCTTTCCCTATCAGGCATCTCCTTCGGTGTACAGGGTTTTATGCTCGGGGTGGGAAAAAGGGCGCCCCTGCCGGGAGACATGGCCGGGGCGCCCTGAGATGGTGCCGGACAATGCGTTCAGTATTGGTTGCCCGAAGCCCTGCCTGCCTCGGCTGCGGCCTGGTGGGCCATGTCGATGGAACGGCCCAGGGTGTTCATGACCTGGACCGGGTTGTGGAAGCCCATGCCGTTTTCCGCTGCCACGATGTCCCAGAACCACTGGGCCTTCCTGACCTGCTCCCTGGCCTTCTCGAGCCCGGCCTTGTCCACGGCGCCCGCCGCCGAGGCCTTCGCTATGGCCTCGTGGGCCCGGGCCACTGCCTGCCCGGCCGTCCGCTGGAGCTCCCAGACATTGTTCTGCTGGGTCTTCACCCGCTCCTGAAGCCATGCTTCACCCTGGGTGTGGCAGGTCCCGCAGGACGCCTCCACGTGTTTCAGGGGGCTCGTCACCCAGTGGGACGAGTACTTCTGGCCGCTCTTGCGCATGAAGGGCATGTGGCAGTCCGCGCAGGCCACCCCCGTCCTGCCGTGGACCCCGCCTGCCCAGGTCTCGAAGTCCGGGTGCTGGGCCTTGAGCATCTTCGCCCCGGAGTCGGGGTGCACCCAGTCCTGCTCGAAGCCCGCGGGCTTCCCCTCGTAGTAGGCGTACATCTCCTCCGGGAGGAGTCCCTTGTCCCAGGGGAACACGACCTTCTTCGATGCGGGCTCGAAGTAGTACTCCGAGTGGCACTGGCCGCAGACGTAGCTGCGCATCTCCCCGCGGGAGGCCTTCTTCACGTCGACGCCCCTGCGCTCCATGGCCTCGGTAAAGGCGGGGTTCGTGACCCTGAGCTTCATGGTCTTCGGGTCGTGGCAGTTGGCGCAGGACACGGGGTGCTTCATCCGGGCGAACAGCTCCGTCAGCGGCATCTTCGCGTAGTCCCACCCCTTGTCCTTGTAGATGTCGATGAGGTTGGCGGTCTTGCACGTCATGCACGAGCCCACGGTGGAGGCGTTGACGCGCTTGGAGTCCTTGAGGTCCTCGATGGCCCACGGATGGCCGCGGTCCTCCGTGTAGTCCTTGCTGAAGGGCATGCCCTTGAAGTTCACGAGGATCTCGGGCTCTTTGATGGACTTCTGCACCTTTTCGCTCCCCCCGAACCCTGTGGGGGAAGGAGCCATGTCCCGGTTCTTCAGGTAGCTCTCATACTGCAGGGGATAGTGTTTGCCCCAGACCGCGGGGTCGTATTCGCCGTCCGGCAGGGCAGCCAGCTTGATCGTGTTGGCGGGCTTGAGGACGAAGGCCTGGACGACCACAGCGGCCCCGACGACCATAACGAACCCCAGCCCCATGAGCACCAGTCTCGTCCTGTTATTCAACTCTGATCCCTCCTGTCGTGTTTCCGGTCCCGTGGACCAGCCCGTGATGGCACTTCAGGCAGCTCTCCCCCCGTGCCGCCATGAACGTATTCTCCACGGTGGAGAAGTGGCAGCGCAGGCAGTTGCCTTCGGCTATGGATCTCCCCTCGTCCGATATCCCGATGAAGGCGGGATAGGTCCGCAGGGTCTCGTGGTACAGGTCCCTCATCCCGGCCTTTGCCTTGTACATGGCCTGGACGACGATGTTGCCGTCCGGCAGGTGGCACTCGGTGCAGCCGAACTGCTTGTGGGTGGACCCCTTCCAGCTCACGCCCACGTCCGTCATGCTGTGACAGGACAGGCAGAAGGAAGGGCTTCCTGCGGCATGGTACGTCCCGGCGGAGACGAGCGTGACGAGGACCCCGATGAAGGCACCTGCAGCGAGGATTTTCAGGATTTTTGTTCGGGGATTGGTCTGGCTGCCCACGTTTCTAGCTCCCTGAAGTCAAGATTTGGCGAACGAAAAGCAAATTACCCCAAAGGATAACTGACAGCGCGGGAAAGTCAAGAGCGGACAGGAGGTAAGCGCAGGTTCACCGCAGCTTCTTGGTGAACCTGATGCCTGTGTCGAAGTAGCCCATGTGCCGGTAGAACCCGTGGGAGTCCTTGCGGGACGAGGAGCTGGTGAGGACCATGAGCAGGGCGCCCTGGCCCGCAAGCCAGGTCTCGATGGCGCCGATCAGCCCCTTCCCGACCCCCCTGCCCCTCCATGCCTCGTCCACCACCAGCGCGGTGAGCCTGCCGTACATCCCGGAGAACTCCAGCGAATACCCCATGTAGGCACCCACCAGCCCGACCACGTCGCCTCCGGTTTCGGCCACGAAGGTGACGTACTCCGGCATGGAGGCCAGGGTCTTGATCCTCCCCGCCATCTCTTCGGGCGACGCGGGAAACCCCAGCTGGGAGAAGAGCGAGGCAAGGGCGAGAGCGTCCCCCGTCCGGGCCTCCCGTATGATATAGCCTGTTTTGTCCGACATGCGGTATGGTCTGAACGAATCCCTAGAATGAATAATGCCGCACCTTCCGGTCAAATCAAATCCGGCCCTTCCGAACGGCCGTACCCATGACGCATGGCCGGGGACCCTTCCCTGCATTGCCATTGGCACGGCCGGGCCTTATTATTCCGCCCATATGATCGTAAGCGCCCACCAGCCGTACTTCTGCCCCTATCCCGGGTACTTCGCCAAGGCCATGCGCTCGGATGTCTTCGTGGTCCTCGACGCGGTCCAGTTCCCCCGGGGGAGCTCCTGGGTCACCCGCAACCGCTTCAAGAACGACCAGGGGGCGTTCTGGATGAGCGTACCGGTGAAAAAGAAGGGCCTCGGGCTCCAGAGGATCGACGGGGTGAGGGTCCTCCGTGAAGGGGGCTGGGGGAGAAAGCACCTCGAGAGCATCAGGACCGCGTACGCGCGTGCGCCGTACCTCGACGACCACCTCCCGGTCTTCGAGCGGGCCTTCACGCACGGCCAGGAGCTGATCAGGGACCTCGACCTGGAGCTCATCACCCACGCACTCAAGTATCTCGGCTCAGGCACGAGGGTGGTGCTCCAGTCGTCCCTGCACGCCCGGGGGAACGGGACCGGGCTCCTGGTGGAGCTCTGCAGGGAGCTGAAGGCCTCGGCCTTCCTCACGTACGCTTCGGCCAGGAAATACCTCGACGAAGGCCTGTTCGCGGACGCGGGGATCGCCCTGTCGTTCTTCAGCCCTCAGCCCGTGGTCTATCCCCAGCTCTGGGGGGACTTCATCCCCAACCTTTCGGTCTTCGACCTCCTCCTCACCTGCGGGGAGAAATCCCGCGAGATCATGGAGAAGCAGTACCGCAGATAGGGCCATGCCCCGGCCGAAGGATCGGTGATTGAGATTTGCCGGCAGGAGGCGAGGGGAGTAATATGAAGAACATATCGGTAAAAGAGCAGGAGGACCCCATGGACCGCAGAGAATTCCTGAAGCTGGCAGCCGGCGCTTCCGCGCTGGCGATGTGCCCCCTTGCCGGGGCCGCCGAGGCCTCATCCGTTGAACGGCCTCCAGGAAAGCCCCTTACCAGGGGGGCCGACGCGAGGGTCTTCCTTGCGGGCGTGGGCAGGGGCGCCCCGGAGGGGGACCTGAAGCTCGCGGTCAGGGCCTGCGCCGAAGGCGCCACCGACTTCTCCTGGCTCTCGAAGGGCGACACGGTCTTCATCAAGCCCGTGGTCAACTCGGGCAACCCCTACCCCGCCACCACCAGCCCGGCCGCGGTCGTGGCCATGATCGAGCTCTTCAGGGAAAAGGGGGCGGGCAGGATCATCGTGGGGGACATGTCCGGGGTGGAGGTCGTGAGGTTCTCGGCAACGGACCTCAGGGGCAGCACCCGGGCGCTCATGGAGTCCTGCGGCCTGGCGGCCGCGGTGAAGGCCGCGGGCGCCGAGCTGCACGCCTTCGAGGAGGCGGGCTGGGACGCCTTCTACGAGGACGCCCCTGTGGAAGGCGCGCACTGGAAGAAGCCCCTCATGATGCCGAACGTCCTCAAGGAAGCCGACCACATCGTGCTCATGCCCCGCTGCAGCCGCCACGTCCTGGCCGGCAGCACCCTGGGCCTGAAGGCCGCGGTAGGCTACTGGCGCCACGACACGCGCCTCGAGTACCACAAGGACGCCGCGAGCTTCCACGAAAAGACGGCCGAAGGCAACACGGTGGGGACCCTGCTCGCGAAGCAGCGGCTCGTGGTCACGGCTGCGGACAAGGTGCTGGCCACCTTCGGCCCGGACAAGGGCCTTATCATCGAGCCGGAGACCGGCCTGGTGATCGCGTCTGCGTCCGTGGCGGCCCACGACCTGGTGTCGCTCGCCTGGCTCCTGGAAAACAGGCGGGTCATGCCGGACGAGGAAAAGGACGGCTACTACGACACCAGCAGGGTCGTGGCCAGGATCGGCAACCGCATGGTGGTGAAATGGCTGGGCGGCTGGGGAGCGTCCTTCTCCTCTGACCCGTTCATCAAGGACACCGTCGAGGCGGTCTGGGACGACCGGTGTCTCATCCGCGCCTGCGAGGTTTCCGGAGGCGCGCCCGGGGTGATCCTCGAGGCCGTGAACAGGGAGGTGACCGAGGACCTGAAGGCCCGCCTGGGCCGGATGACCTCCCTGCCCGGCTGATTCGGGATGAAGCCCAGTCCCGCGCCATGACCCTAGTGCCTTCGCTGATGGCGTCGTCCGGGTTCATGATCACCTTCTGCCCCTCCTTGAGGCCCGAGACCACTTCCGAGGCCAGGCCGTTGCCGTGGCCGATCCTGACCTCCCTCAGGCGGGCCCTGCCCCCTTCCGCCACATATACGGCCCAGCCCGCCCCCCTGCGGAAGACCGCGCCGGAGGGGACCTGCAGCACCTTCCCGCCCTCCCAGACGATGAAGCTCGCGTCGAGACGGTAGGCGTCGCCCAGGTTCTCCCACACCTCCCGGGGCGTGGTGAGGTCCACGAGCACCACCACCCGCTGCTCCTCGACCCCCAGGCTGGAGATCTTGGTGAACCCCCCGGGCTCCACCACCCTCACCCGCCCGGCCAGGGGCGCCTCGCCTCCCCACCGCTCGAACAGGACCGGCGTGCCCTTCCTGAGCTTCACCGCGTCGCTGGAGAGGACCTCGACCCTGACTTCGAGATCCTGCCGGTCGCCCACGTCCATGAGCGGCTCACCCATGGCCACGGGGTCGCCCGCCTCGAGGGTGATGCGCCGCATGAACCCGGCGACCGGGGCCGAGATGACGTATCGGTCCCTCACCTGCGTCCTGCCCTGCTCCTCCACCGTGACTCGCAGAGGCCCGCGGGTCACCTCGGCCAGGTCCACGGGCACGGCCCCGGGCACGAAGCCCCAGGCCACGACCAGCACCACAGCGGCCAGGAAGAGCGCCACTCCGGCTTTCCTTCTCAACGTTCCAGCCATGATATCACTCCTTGGTTTTGAGCACCTCCACGAGGTCCAGGTGGTCGAGCCGGTGACGCACGATGAGGCCCGAGACCAGGGCGGACGTGATGACCACCGCGGCGGAGACGGCGTAGGTCCTCGAAGAGAGCATGAACGGCACGCGGAAGATGTCGGAGGCCAGCGCGTGCGCGATGTAGGCGCACAACCCCTGCCCCAGGAGAAAGCCCGGCGGGATGGCGGCCAGGGTGAGCAAGCCGAGCTCGCCTAAGAGGATGTACGAGATCTCGCCCCGGGTGTAGCCCAGCACGCGCAGGCTCGAGAGCTCCCGGACCCGTTCCGACAGGGCGATGCGCATGCTGTTGTACACCACGCCGAAGGAGATGGAGCACGCGGTGAGCATGGCGATGAAGGTGAAGAAGAGCAGCGGCTCGGCCTGGGTGTCGAAGAAGTTCCGCACCTCGTCCCTGCGTACCACCGTGCCCCTGACCCGGGGCATGGCGACCAGCGAGCGGTGCAGCGCCTTCGCGTGCAGGGGGTCGGCCGTGAGCAGCGCACCCGAGACCGCGTCCCCCTCCCGCATCAGGCGGTTGAGGGCCCTGCGGTCCATGAACCCCATGAGCCCGATGTACTGGCGGGTGAAGCAGGCGATGGCGATCCCGAAGACCGACAGCAGGGACCTGAGCGGCCTGCGCTCGATGCTCCGCACGATCATCTTCGTGGGCCCGCCCAGGAACCTGCCCGCCCCTGCCCTTTCCACCATCGAGACCCGGTACCTGGCAGGCGGCTCGGGCCGCAGGGCCTCGGCTGGGGGCTGTCCGGCCGCCCGCCATACGGCGTGCGCCGCCCCCAGGAGGGCGGACCCGAGACTGATGAGCGCCGCGTAGACCACCACGGCGGGCCGCAGCGTGTACTCCAGGGGGGGGAAGCGGTAGATCTCCATGTAGATGGCCCCCAGGACCTTGCCCAGCCAGACGCCCACGAGCACCCCCCCTGCCGTCCCCGCAAGGGCGATGAGGACCACCAGCTTGGTGTCGTGGAGGCCGATGTGGAGGTTGGTGTAGCCGAAGGCCTTCAGGGTCGCCACCTGCTCGCGCTGGGTGCTCACGATGCGGCTCACCACCACGTTCAGGAGGAAGGCCGACACGGAGATGAAGATCACGGGGAAGATCCGGGCGCAGGTCCTGAGCTGGCGAAACTCGTTGCTCATAAGGCGGTGGGAGAGCTGGTCCTCCCTGCCGTAGGCCCCGAGGCCGCCGTAGCGGTCGAGGAGACGGTCGATGCGGGTGATGACGTCCTGCTCGCGTGCCCCGGGCGAGAGGGTGAGGACAACGTCGTTGAAGGCGCCGTCCATGTCGTAGGCCCTGGCCAGGGCCTCGCAGCCCATCCACAGGATGCCGTAGCGCTTGAAGTCCGGGCTGATGGCCTCCGGGCTCATCTGGAGGACGAACTCCGGGGAGAGGCCCACGCCTGTGATGACGAGCCGCTGCCACCTGCCGTTGATCACGGCGCCAAGGGGATCGCCGATGTCGAGCCCGTGGGCCTGGGCAAAGGTCTCGCTGAGGACGGCCTCGTCGTCCCGGAACGGGTCGGGGAGCCTCCCTTTGCGGAGGAAGAGCCTGTTCAGGGCGGGCATGCCGCCCTCAGGCAGGGAGATCATCCTGCCGGTGACCGGCTCGGCAAAGCCCGGGACGTCGAGCTTGACCTCCGCGGCCACCCGGGTCTCCACCCTGTCCACACCGAGTATCCCCTCCAGCTGGGACTTCACGCCCGCCGGCGCGCGCTTGAGCCTGGCGAAGAGGTGGCAGAATCCGTACTCCCGGTAGTAGCCCTGCCGGGTGAGGTCCAGCGAGTCGATGGTGGAGATGAACATCACGAACGCGGTGAGGCTGGGGATGAGGTTGTAGAACTGGAACACGAACCCCACGTGGAAGCGCCGGTACTCGGTGAGCTCGGCCTCGGTGGCCTTTGAGAGGTCTCTCCCCCGGTAGGAGACACGGCCGCCCGTCGCCGTGTCGAGGCCGCCCAGGATGTTCAGAAAGGTCGACTTGCCGCTGCCCGAAGGCCCGAGGAACACGACCATCTCGCCCTGGTACAGCTCCAGGTCAACCCCCCGCAGGGCGTGGACCTCCACCTCCCCCATCCGGTAGACCTTGGTCAGCCCGTACACCTGAAACACGGTTTCCCGCACGCTCACGATCCCCCTTCACGACCGCCCCGCATGCCCCCAGGACATGATGGAGGGGCGGATCAAAAAAACATCAGACGTACCTGAAGATACATCATAACGACCGTTCAGGAACCTCAAGCGGGGACGAGGAAACCCCGGCCCCCTGCCGGGCACACGGCCGTGATCTCCGCATGACGGTCAGGGATGGCGGAACCTTTCGGCCTGGCCCTGGAGGTGAGGAATTTTTCAGAAAAAAATGCTATACGGTTGGCAGAGCCGCCGGGCACGGCAGGGGGGGCAGATGGACGCGTTATTTCGGAGGGCAGCATCACTGGAGCTGAAAACGGCCTCCGGCGACCTGTCCCGTATTGCGGATATCGAGACCTGCACCGCCAACTCGTACAGACGGTACGACGAGATCATGGCCAGGGTTTCGGCCTCCCTTGCCGTGAAGACCGTGTGCAGGCCGGGCTGCTCATGGTGCTGCCACTTCAAGGTCGAGGTGAGGGCCCACGAGCTGTTCCTCATCTGGAGATACATAAGGAAGGAGTCGCCCAACCATGAGGTGAACAGGTTCCTGGGCGTCGCCAGGTCGAACGCGGAAAGCACCCGCTCGCTGTCGCGCACAGAGCACTTCGCGACCAACCTCGCGTGCCCCTTCCTGCTCGAAGACACCTGCCGGATCTATCCGGTCCGCCCCTTCGCCTGCAGGAACTTCCACGCCACCACCCCGTACAACTGCAGGCTCTCCTTCGAGAACCCCATGAACCTGTCCATACCGAGCACCTTCATCCCCGAGCTCCACTCCGTGGGCACCGGGCACAAGACAGGCTATGAACGGGCGCTGGAGAAGCGGGGGTTCGACATGCGCATCTACGACATGAGCACGGCCTTCCTGGAGCTGCATCGGGAAGAGAGTTCAAGGAAGAGGTTCCTGAAAGGGAAGCGGGCCTTCCTGAGCGCCGTGCCCGTGGACGTGGATGATTCCGCTTAAGCGTCATGAAGATCGAGGGCCGGTCCGGGCATATGTCCCCGGACCGCCGTAAGCCCGGCAGGCTGCACCCGGTTTCGAAAGGGCGCAAGGCTCTAGCAGCAGGTGCCCTTCGAGGGGTTCTTCGGGTCGACCACGCAGCAGCACTCGCCCGTGCGGCCGAGCACGCCGTTGATGACCGCTGCTGCGCACCCCACGCCAGCATCCACGGAGACGGCGCCCACGGGGCAGTTGCGGCTGCAGGCCCCACACTCCATGCAGGCGTCCCGGTCCCGTATCCGGGCTTTTCCGCCGCTCACGAGGAAGACCTCGTGGGGGCAGACCTCGACGCACATGCCGCACCCGATGCACGTGCCCTCGTCCAGGGCCAGGGTCACGACGTTTTTGAGATAAACGGGATTTCCCATATGGGTCTCCTAGAGAAAGAACCGTGATGCGATCCACAGGCAGAGGCCCGCTGCCCCTGCGGCGATCTGGAGCGGCAGGTGCAGGCGCATCTCCCGCTTCACCCCGGACAGTGAGGTGTAGGTGGAGGAGCCCGTGAAGTTCATGGCCAGAAACGCGGAGAGGGACGAAACCATGAGCATCCAGGCGCACCCTTTAAGCGCTCCATAGGGGGTCTGCAGGTCGTACCCCTTCAGGGCCACCAGGACCAGTGAGGTCAGGATGCCCGCGACGAAGCCTTTCGTGCTGAAGGCCCGGCCCGGCAGGAAGGGCAGGAGGAGCGGGCTGAGAACCGTGCCCGCGAAGACGGCGCCGAGCACGGCCACGGCCGAGAACACGCCTTCGCTCAACAGGTTCGGGACATAGCCGCCATCGCCCAGGAAGCCGCTCAGCATGAACATGGCCGGGATGAGCACGGCCGCCCCCTTCAGGGCGGCGATGAGCTCGATGGGGATGAGGACGGCCCTGTCCCGCACGGGGAAGTCCTTTCTCCTCATCGCAGGAGTCGCCGTCATCCCCGCGTCGAGATACGCGGGGAGGTCGGATGCGCGGACAGGCCCGTAGCGCACCCTGAACCCGGTGAGCTTCTTCACCAGGTGGGCCGAGACCCCCGGTGCGCCCAGCTGGGGCAAGACGAGGTCGCGGTGGCTCACCACGTCCTTGAGCGATGCCGCCGCGATGCGGCCCGCGAGCTCCATGGTACCGAAGGTCCCCTTGCCGGCCGCGCACCAGACGTTGATGCCCCTCGTGTCGAGGACCAGGATCCAGGCGTCCCTGCCGGGGAGCGATCCCCTGAGGATGTCGAAGCTCATCTTATAATTGGCGGTCACGAGCACGGGTGATATCGGGGTCGGCTTCCCGAGGGCGTAGAGACCGGGGTCGACGGTGTAGCTCATCCTGCCCACGCCCCAGCGGGCCTTGAACGTGCCCCAGCGGTCCTCCCGCCCGAGGGTGGAAGACACCACCGGGACCGTGCCCCCGGGCACGTCGAGGGAACCGATCACGAAGGGCTGGTCGAGGCGGGGCGGCCGGGCAGGCGCAGGGCTGCTCGGAACGCCGGAAGGCGCCATGGGAAGGATCACCCGGGGGCCGGGCATGCTGCGGTCGTTTTCCACCATGTCCCTCACCTCACTCCATTCCAGGGCCCTTTGTCAAGCACAGGGTGCCGTTTACAGGAGAATCGCTCTCGGGGTCGGGGTCTGCCGCCTTTCAATCGGCTGTGGTTGGCTGGTAAGAGAGAAAGGCCCGATGGAGCGCGTTTCGTTCGGGGTCGGGGTCGGTATCGGTATCGGGGTCGAAAAGAAAATAATCGGGATCGACACCGACCCCGATACCGATACCGACCCCGAGAGGAAGGAGAGGGAGGGTCAGCCACCGGCCATGGGGAGGAGGACCCTGAAGACGGAGCCCTCTCCGGGCCTGCTCTTTACGGTGACGGCCCCCTTGTGGTCCCTGACGATCCCGTGCACCACGGCCAGGCCCATGCCCGATCCTTCTCCCTTCGCCTTGGTGGTATAGAAGGGCTCGAAGATGTGCTCCAGGGTCTCCTCGTCCATGCCGATGCCCGTGTCCCTAAACACGATGCACACGTACCTGCCCAGGGGGAACCGGGGCGACACCGCCTCTGCCCCGTGCTCGTCCAGGTCGCTGCTGGTGACCGTCACGTCGAGCGTCCCTCCCCCTTCCTTCATGGCATGGCCTGCGTTGCTCCCCAGGTTGAGCACCACCTGCGTGAGCTGGGTGGGGTCGGCGACCACCACGGCGTCCCGGGCTTCAGCCTTCAGAGAAAGGTCCACCCCGGGCGGCAGGGTCGACCGGAGGATCTGGAGCGCTTCCTGTACCACCGGGAGGACCTTCACGGGTCTCATCTCCTGGGGTGTGCGGCGGCTGAAGATAACGATCTGCCTCGTGAGGTCCGCGCCCATCCTCGCGGCCTGGAGGGCCTCCTCCAGCATGGGGCGGGCCTCGCGGCTCCTCCCCACGTCCTCGAGGGCCATCTCGATGTTGAGCACGATGGGGGTGAAGATGTTCTTCAGGTCATGGGCGATCCCGCCCGCCAGGGTGCCGAGGGCCTCGAGCTTCTGGCTCTGCGTCATCTGCTGCCTGAGCCTCTCCTCCTGGGTGACGTCGCGCACCACGGCCACGTAGTTCATGACCCTGCCCCCTTCGTCCTGCACCGGCGAGACCGTGACCGTCGCCTCCATCCGCTCCCCGTTCTTGCGCATCCGCTTCTGGTGCGAGCTCCAGGGCTCGCCCCGGGACAGGAGCCGGTTGAACGCCTCGCGGCCCGCATCGTCCATGAAGCTCCCCTGCACACAGTCCACCTTCCGGCCGACGAGCTCGTCCCGGGAGTACCCGGAGATGCGCTCGAATGCCGGGTTGACGTACTCCACCACCCAGCCCGGGTCGAGCACCACGATCCCCTCTCCCGCCTGCTCGATGGCGGTGGCGAGCCTCGTGAGGTCCTGCTCCATCTTCTTGCGGGAGCTGATGTCGATCCCGATGCCCACCCGGGACCCGTCGGAGAGGCGGATGTTCGCCCAGGAGCTGGGGACCTTTCTGCCGGAGCGCGTCACGGGCTCGAAGTCCCTCCAGCCGCCTTCCTCGCCGCCTATGAACTCGATGAACTCCCTGTGCCGGTCAGGGTCGGGAAAATCGTGGGCGATGATGTCCGTGTGCCGCGCGTCTTCCACGGTCCAGCCCGTGACCCGCTCGAACTCCCGGTTGAACATCCGGACCTCGCCGGAGGGGTCGCTGAACACGATCATGACCGGGATGCTGTCGATGATCTTCTGGAGCGTCTCCTTCTGGGCCTCGAGGGTCCGGTTCGTGCGGTCGAGCTCACGGGTGCGCTCCCCGACCTTTTCCTCGAGATCCTCGTTGGCGCGCCTCAAAATCTCCTGCGCCCGCTTCTGGTCGTCGATGTCCGTTGCCGTGCCGTACCATTTGACGATGGAGCCGGACGCGTCCCGCACCGGGATGCCCTGGCTCAGATGCCAGCGGTATACGCCGTCCGCCCGCCTGACGCGGTGCTCGACCCTGTAGGGCTCCCCGGTGGCCACCGACCTCTCCCAGGCCTCCCGGGTCCGGGTCACGTCGTCCGGGTGCATGGGGTTGGGCGCCTCCGGGTCGAAGGGATCGACTCCCGAATATTCCTTGTAGTGGGCGTTGTAGTAGTCGGCTGCACCGTCCGGTCCGGTGGTCCAGACGAGGTGGGGCATGGACTCGGCCATGAGGCGGAACTGCGCCTCGCTCCGGACGAGGGCCTCTTCGAGGTGCCTGCGGCCGGTGATGTCCCGGGCAATGGCGATGACCCGCCGCTGGCCGTTGATCAGCGTCTGCTTGAGGCTCACCTCGATCCAGAAGGGCTGCCCCCACTTGTCCCTGGCACGCCACTCGAAGGGATGAAGGTCTCTTCCTTCCATGACGGCCCTCATTCTCGCCTCCGCCACCTCCTGGGTGTAGGGGGGCTCGTTCGTGCTGATGTCCTCCACCTTCAGCCCGCGCATCTCGGGGATCGTGTAAGCGAACATGTCGACCGCCTTGAGGTTGCAGTCCAGAATGGTGCCGGTCATCGCATCCTGGATGAAGATGGCGTCGTTGGCGGAATCGAAGATCGCCCGGTAGCTTGCCTCCGACACCTTCACGGCCTCTTCGGCCCCCTTGCGCTCGGTGATGTCCTCCACCTCCACGTTCACCCCGATGATGTCCCCCCCGTCCCCCCTGATGGGAAGCCAGTGGGTCAGGAAGCTTATGGGAACCCTCTGCCCGGGCAGCGTATTCCCCGTGAACTCGACGTTCAGCCTGGGTTCCCCGGAAGAGAGGACAGAGGAGATGACCCGTTCCATCTCGTCGGTGAAGGCAGGGGACATCTCCCTGGGGGTGCGGCCGATGGGCGCGGAGGCCGGGCGTCCGTTGATCCGGGCGAGGACGTCGTTGATCCTCACGAAGCGCATCTCCCTGTCGAGGACGCACAGGCCGATGGGCGCGGAGCCGTAAATGGCGCCCAGCTCGTCCAGCTCGAGCTGCATCCTCCGGTGGAGCTTCCGGCTCCGCTCTTCCTCCCTCTTCCACCTGGTGATGTCCTGCAGGGTCACCACGGCGCCGTCGCCCGCAGGCACGCAGCGGCAGTGGAGCCAGACGTGCGCCGGCTCCGGGCAGAATATCTCGAAGGAGACGTCGGTGCCCCCCTCGAGGGCGTCCTTCAGCCTGTCCCCGAGCGCAGGGCACCACGAGCCCGGAACCGCCTCGAAGACGGTCCTGCCCACGAGCTCTCCGGGGCTGCCCTTCAGGAGCGCTGCACCCGATGCGTTCACGTACGTGACCCTGAACGAGGAGTCGACCTGGAAGACCCCCTCGTCCATGAGGTCGAGGATCGCCGGGGGGGTGGGCAGGACAGGTGCTCGTCTCGTGCCTTGTTCAGATATGCGCTGTTCCATAAATCTCCAGGCATGCACACCGGGACAGGCCCGATGCCATCGCCCATGGGCCCCCTCGAGGTTTTCCAGACAGAAACACGACTAAAGAATGAGACCGATCGCCCTCTTCCGATACCTGTTTAGATACCCGTCAGGGCAAAACGGACTTATCCTGTTAAGCCTGTCCACACACCATGTCAAGTGTGAAATATACAGGGGCTCATACCTGTTTTCCAGCAGGATGGACTGGGCCGGATCAGCCCCTCTCCACCGGGCGCGCCCCCCTGGCTGTCACGGCTCCGGACGGGCCTGCGGCGATTGAGAGCACGGGTTCAGGGGCTATTATGAATACAGACGGGGACGGGCTCCGCCGTGTTGCGGCCCTTCCTTCTGAACAAACCCCGCCGGATACCCTTTCCAAGGAGGAGCGAGGCAATGGCTGGACGGAACAAATACAATGTCTGCTCCGAACGCAGCATCACCATCCATAAAACCCCCGGAGACCTGTACCAGGCGTGGCGGAAACCCGGGATCATCCTGAACTGCATCCCTGACGCCCAGGCCGTCGACGTGCTCGACGACAAGCACGCCAGGTGGATCGTGGACATCCCCGACAAGGGGTTCTCGTCGTGGGAGTCCGAGATAACCGGCGACCAGGAGAACAGGGCCATCACCTGGCACGCCAAGGGCGGGGCCGGCTACGGCCACGAGGGCTCGGTCCGCTTCACCCCGGCCCCGAACGGCCTGGGCACGGAGGTGGAGCTCGTGGTGTGCAGGCACCTCTTCGGCGGCCGCGTCACGAACGCGATCGCCAGGCTCGTGGGCCGCTCGCCGGAAGACTACATCTCCAGGGTCCTGCACAACTTCAAGCAGCTCATGGAGACGGGAGAGGTGGCCACGAACATGGGGCCCTCGGGTCGCGATGCAGGCGCAGAGGCCGTGGAGCGCGGCGGAGGCGCGTCATGAAGGCCGCGTGCTGGGAGGAAAAGCGCAAGGTGGCCGTGCAGGAGGTGCCTGATCCGTCCCTGGTCAATCCCCACGACATCATCGTGAGGGTGACGAACACCACCATCTGCGGGTCCGATCTGCACCTCTATGACGGGGTGGTGCCCAGCGTGCACAAGGGAGACATCATCGGCCACGAGCCCGTGGGAGAGGTGGTGGACAAGGGGCCGCAGGTGAAAAACTTCCGGATCGGCGACCGGGTGGTGGTCTCGTCGGTCATCGGGTGTGGCGAGTGCTTCTACTGCCGCAGGCAGGAGTACTCGCTGTGCGACAACTCGAACCCCAACTCCTGGATGCAGGAGAAGCTCTACACCTACGGCACCGCCGGCATCTTCGGCTATTCCCACCTGTTCGGAGGCTACCCGGGCGCACAGGCCCAGTACCTGAGGGTGCCCTATGCCGACGTGAACGCCTTCGTCATCCCGGACGGCATAAGCGACGAGCAGGCGCTGTCCATCAGCGACGCCTTCCCCACCGGCTTCATGGGCGCGGAGCTCTGCGGGATCGAGGACGGGGACACCGTGGTGGTGTGGGGGGCGGGTCCGGTGGGCCAGTTCGTCATGAAGTCCGCCTGGCTCCTGGGGGCGGGCAGGGTCGTGGCCGTGGACAACGTGCCCCACCGCCTGAACATGGCCCGGGAGCACTGCTGCGCAGAGACGATCGACTTCGAGGGGGTGAACGTGTCCGACACACTGCGGGAGATGACCGCAGGGCGCGGCCCGGACTGCTGCGTGGATGCCTGCGGCATGGAGGCCCACGGCACGAGCGCGTTGACGGACGCCTACGACAAGGTCAAGCAGACGCTCAAGCTCGAAACCGATCGCGGCCACGTGGTCCGCCAGATGATCGAGGCCTGCCGCAAGGGCGGGACAGCGGTCATCATGGGCGTGTACGCCATGTTCGTGGACAAGTTTCCCTTAGGCGCGGCTTTCAACAAGGGCATCAGGCTCCGCATGGGCCAGATGCACGGCCCCAGGTACATCCCGGCCCTGTTCGACTATACCCTGCAGGGAAAGGTCGATCCATCCTTCGTCTTCACGCACCGCTTCCTCCTGGACGAGATCCCCCGCGCCTACGAGGTCTTCAGGAACAAGGAGGACAACTGCATGAAGGTGCTGGTGAAGGTGGCGTAACCCCCCGGACTGCGTGTTTCAAAAAGACCCTCCGTGTGATATAGGGGAATCGCTTGCAGATACAGACATCCCGATCCCACGGAGACCGATATGAAAGAGGCAAAAGGCGGCAGCACAGGCGTTGCCGGGGGTGAAGGTCCGGGACAGAAGCCCACGGACTTCATCCGGGCTATCATCAACGAGCACAACAGAACAGGCAGGTTCAACGGCAGGGTGCACACCCGGTTCCCACCGGAGCCCAACGGGTACCTCCACATCGGGCACGCCAAGTCCATCTGCCTCAACTTCAAGATCGCGGCCGACTATCAGGGCCTGTGCAACCTGAGGATGGACGACACCAACCCGGTCAAGGAAGAGGTCGAGTACATCGAGTCCATCATCAGGGACGTGCACTGGCTGGGCTTCGACTGGGGCGACCGGCTCTACTATGCCTCCGACTACTACGAGAAGCTCTACGAGTATGCCGTCGAGCTCATCAAGCTGGGCAAGGCCTTCGTGTGCGACCAGAGCCCCGAGGAGATGCGAAAGTCACGGGGCACGCTGACCGAGCCGGGCACGGAGAGCCCGTGGCGCAACCGCAGCATCGAGGAGAACCTCGACCTGTTCGAGCGCATGCGCAAGGGCGAGTTCAAGGAAGGGGAAAAGACCTTGAGGGCCAAGATCGACATGGCCTCCCCCAACCTGAACATGCGCGACCCCGTCACCTACCGGATCCTGCACTCGACGCACCACCGCACCGGCGATACGTGGTGCATCTACCCCATGTACGACTTCGCCCACTGCCTCTCCGACTCGCTGGAGGGAATCACCCACTCCATCTGCACGCTTGAGTTCGAAGACCACAGGCCCCTGTACGACTGGTACCTCGACGCGCTGAACGTCTACCACCCCCAGCAGATCGAGTTCGCCCGGCTCAACCTCACCTACACGGTCATGAGCAAGCGCAAGCTCCTGCAGCTGGTGCAGCAGAAGTACGTGAACGGCTGGGACGACCCACGGATGCCCACCATTTCGGGCATGCGCAGGAGGGGCTACACCCCCGAGGCCATCCGGAACTTCTGCGAGCGCATCGGCGTGGCCAAGAACGACAGCATGGTGGACGTGGAGCTCCTCGAGTTCTGCGTCAGGGAGGACCTCAACCTGAAGGCCCCGCGGCGCATGGCCGTGCTCGACCCGCTCAAGGCGACCATCGAGAACTACCCCGACGGGGCCTCCGAGGAGTTCGAGGTCCCGAACCACCCGGACGACCCATCCATGGGCACCCGCACGGTGCCCTTCTCGAAGGTCGTGTACATCGAGCGGGACGACTTCATGGAAGAGCCGCCGGCAAAGTTTTTCCGGCTGGCTCCGGGCAGGGAGGTGAGGCTCAGGGGGGCATACTTCATCACGTGCACGGGCGTCACGAAGGACGACAAAGGCGAGATCACCGGGCTCACCTGCACCTATGACCCGGCAACCCGCGGCGGCGACGCACCGGACGGCCGCAAGGTCAAGGGCACGCTCCACTGGGTAAGCGCGGCCCACGCGGTGGAGGGGTCCGTGAACCTCTACGACCGGCTCTTCACCGTACCCAACCCCGAAGGGGGCGACGAGGGCGCGAACTTCCTCGACAACCTCAACCCCGACTCGCTCAGGAAGCTCACGGGTGTCATGCTCGAGCCGTCGCTCGCCCATGCGGAGCCGGGGACCACCTACCAGTTCGAGCGGCAGGGCTATTTCTGCGCCGACGGGGAGGGAGGCCTGGTGTTCAACCGCACCGTGACCCTGCGCGACACCTGGGCCAAGATCGGAAAAGGCGCCCCGGAAAAGGCAAAGGCTGCGCCGGCAAAGCCCGCCCCGAAGGGGCCGGAGACCCCGAAGATCACCATGGACGACTTCTCGAAGGTGGACTTGAGGGTGGGCCTCATCCGGGAGGTGAGCCTGGTGGAGGGCTCGGACAAGCTCCTGAAGCTCATGGTGGACGTGGGTGAAGGGCGCCTGAGGCAGATCTTCGCGGGTATACGCCCCGCCTGCCCCGACCCGGACGACCTTTTGGGCAGGAAGGTGGCGGTGGTGGCGAACCTCAAGGAACGGCAGATGAAGTTCGGCCTGTCCGAAGGCATGATCCTGGCAGGCGGCGAAGGGGAGCACATGGGCATCGTCACCCTGAACGGGGACCCCAAGCCCGGGGACAGGATCTCGTAAACCCCTCTTCTGTATTCGCATAAGCCTCGACCGGTAAGGACGGGAGAGGCTCATCCTCAGGCCAGGGGCTTGGCATGAAGAGAGTGGCTTTCCGTCAGAAGGGCAGGAGCCTTGCCTTCAGGTTCCTGTCCACGATCACCTCTGCGTCCTGAGCCCTCACCCAGCCCCTCCTTCCGTCGGGCAGGCTCACCAGGATCCAGTCGTGCTCGGAGCGCTCACAGGCCACGTACGCCCCCTCGGTCAGATTGAAGAGCACCGTGTCCCCGGGCTCCGGCCCCGCCAGGGCGTCCGCGGTCTTCGCAACCACCACGGCCCTGCTGTCCGAGGCGGTTTCATAGAGCTTGAGCCCGAACGACAGGCCCCCCATAAACCAGAGAAAGAGGGTTGCCATGAGGAGGTAGTAGCCCCACTCGGCCCTCCAGAAGAGGCGGAGCAGGAGCACGGCGAAGAGGACCCCGTTGCACAGGGCAAAGGCCCAGAAGAGCTCGGGCAGGGCGAACGACCGGATCCAGAAGAACACCGACGAGAGCGGGCCTGCGGGAGAGACCGAGGAGTCCGCCTTGAGGTCGAGGGCATGGGAGAGGTTGAAGGAGAGGTCCTTGTCCCGGGGGATCATGAGCCTGGCCCGCTCGTAGTTGAGGATGGCTTCCCCGGGCCTGCCCATCTTCAGACAGGCGTTGCCGAGGTTGTAGTAGACGTGGCCTCCCGCCCGCCCCGAGGCCGCGAGGTCCTCATAGCCGCGGGCCGCCTGCTCGTAGCGGCCCTCCCGGAAGTCCTGGTTGATCCGGGAGAAGGACTCGTCCCCGGCCAGGCCCTGCGCCGGAGCGCACAGGGGCGAAAGGAGCCAGAGCGCACAAACCACATAGACGGCCAGACCCTTCATCTCCTCACCTCCCCTGCCTGTCGATCTCCCGCATGAGGGAGAAGAGCTCGTCGGCGCGCTCGAAGGCGTCCCTGCCCCGGCCCGTGTACACCCGATGGGTGAGCTCCTCGATGAGCGAGACGCACCTCATGCGCACCCCATCGTCCACCCGGGCGGCCTTGAGCATCCTGTCCGCATCCCCGGGGGTGAGCGCGCCCAGGGACGATCCGAATCGGCTGTTGAAATATCCGCGCACGGCCGAGAGCAGCTCCTCTGCCCCCGACTCCCGGGAGCACGTCTTCCTGAACGCCTTCAAGGCGCCCCGCGTCCGATCCTCGTCCCCGTTCCTGCGGGACGAGGCCATCCTCCTCTTCAGCCCCCAAGCCCCGAGGAAGATCAGCGGGGGCGCCAGGAGGACGAGCCACGCCACGGCGGCGCCCGGCATGGCAAGCACTTTTGCAAAGGCCTGGGCGCCTGTGTGGATGGGCATGATGTCCCTGCCCGTCTCCTGCACCCCGGGCCTCGGAAAAGCCGGGGGCGCCGCCTGCGGCCGGGGGGCTGCCTGGGCCTGTGTGCCCGGCTTCACGGTGATGGTCTGCTTCGGGGTATTAAGCACCCGGTAGGACTTCGATCCCGTGTCGAAGTAGCCCAGCGACAGGGACGGGATCTCGAAGATCCCCTCCTGCTGGGGCACGAGGGCCCACTTCATGGTCTTCACGGCCAGGGAACCCGAGGCGTCGAGGTCGGTCTGGAGGACAGGCTGGTCCGGGTAGACCCTGAGACCCGGGATGTCGGGCATCGAGAGGTCCGGGATCCTGCCCGTGTTTCCCCTGCCCTGCACCGTCACGGTGAGCGTGGCGGTCTCCCCGGCATCAAGCGTGGTCCTGTCGAGCTTCGCGTCCATGGTGAAGGAGCCCACGAGCGAGCTGTAGTCCGCAGGCCGGCCCTGGGCGGGAAGCGGCAGCACCACAAGCTCCAGGGCGTTGCTCCTGACTGACCTGGGCCTGGGGTTCGAACGGGAGAAGAACGGGTCGTTGAAAGGGAACGGGCTCCTCGAAGACTCGTACACGATCAGGTCCATGGTGGCGGGGGGAAGCTTGTACCTGCCCTGCTCCTGGGCCGTCACCTCGAGGCGCACCTCGTAGACCTGGTAGGTCTGGCCGTCGATGCTTGTCGTGTACTCGAGGGGGTCGCCCAGCTTCTTGAAGGCGAGCGGGGGGTTGTCGGGTATGTCCAGGGACCGGAGGCTCACCTTCACGAGCCGGTAGAGCCTGATGGTGTAGATCACGGGCTCGTCGGCGTAGGCCGTGCCCTTCGACAGCTCCGCCCTGAGGAAGAGGGGGCCCTCGGCCGCGACTGCCTGCCCGCCCCGGGCCGGGGCCGCCTCCCGCACCGTGAGAACGGCGCTCTGGCTCCGGTACACCCTGCCCCCGGCGCTCACCTCGGCCGGACCGATCCGGTAGGTGCCCGCCCCCTTTGGCTGGAGGTAGTACAGGTACTCGATGTGCTCGCTCTTCCTGAAGTTGATGATCTCGATGCGGGTCGAGGTCCCCCCGGCCACCACGGTGAGGTCCTTGAGCCCTGCGATCCTGGGCTCCGCATCCGGGGAGATCCCGCTCACCCTGACCTTGAGGGTGACCGTGTCCTCGAGGGTGGCCTCGGCCCTGTCCAGCTCGAGCCCCACAGAGGGCGCGGCCAGGCAGCGCAGGGGCAGGAACGCCATGAGGATGAGCACGAAAAAGGGGACCACCAAAAAGAAGACAGATGTATTTATTAGAAAAGGGGGTACCGAAAAATACATCCGTCCCCTTTTCCTTCTTGATCCCTTTTCCTTCATCACCACTCCTTCCCGGAGCCCACCGGGGCGGGGCCGCCCGGGGCCGCGTGGAGCGCCCGCGCCCTGGCCCTGCTCTCCCTGGTGTTGTTCAGCAGGGCCTCGGCCCTGGCCCGCTCCACCCTCTCCGCCGGGCTCATCTCAAGGGGGTTACCGCCTCCCTGGCTCCCTGATCCGATATTCCTTCCCTTGAGCTCTCCGCTCAAGTCCTGCTTCCCTTCGTCCGGGCTGCCGGTTGACTGGCCGGGCTGCTGCCCCTGCTGCCGGCCGCCGGCCGCCCCCTGTCCATCCTGCCGGCTCTTCCCCTGGCTGCCTCCTGCGCCCTCCCTGTCGTCCCCGCTCTGCTTGCCCCGGCTGTCCTTGTCCTGCCCTTTTTCGCCCTTCTGACCGTCCCTGCCGCTCTCCCCGCTCCTGCCGTCCTGCTCCCGGTCATCCCCCCCTTCCTGCCGTCCCTCCTGCCCCTTCTTCTCATCCTGCGCCTTCCTGAGGGCCTTCAGGGCGAGCTCGAGGTTGTGCCTGGCGTCGGGGTCGTCAGGCTTGACCCTGAGGGCCTCCCGGTACGCGTCCCGGCTGGCGGCGAAATCGCCCTTCCGGTAGGCCGTGCTGCCGAGGTTGAACAGGGCGCGGAACTTCAGGTCGCCCTTTTGCGCCCTCCTGGCCACGCTCGTGAAGGCAGCGGCCGCCTCGTCGAGGCTGCCTGCCTGAAAGGCCGCGCACCCGCGGTCGTATCGGTACCTGAGGTCGGTCGGGTTCTCGAGGTCGAGCTTCCGGTAGGCGGCCTCCGCCTCCCGGTACCTGCCCTTGGCATAGAGCTCGTCCGGGCCTTGGGCCGCCCGGGAGGGGTCCGGGAGGAGCAGGACCGCCATGAATGCCGCAATGCATGCGATACGCAGCATCATGCCCCCTCCTTCCGAAGCGTACGCACGGACAGGGCCCCTTCAAGGAGCAGGAGCAGGAAGGCCAGGACCGCCGGCACCTGAAAGCGCTCCTCGAACACCTGCACCTTCTTCGACCCGAGCTCGCGTGCCGTGGTGGAGGCCTTGATGCCCGCGAAGTACAGGAGGTCGAGATCGAGGTCGCCGGTCACGGAGCCGACGTACCTGCCTCCCGTGGCCTGCGCGACGGCCTGCAGGCCCTTCTCGTCGAGCTTCGACATGACCATGCCCCCCGAGGCGTCCTTCATGAACCCTCCCCCCTGCCCATCCGGCACCGGCGCTCCCTGGGCCGATCCGATGCCGTACACGTAGGCCTTGACCCCCTTCTCGGCCGCCTTCTGCGCCGCTTCGATGCCCCTGCCCTCGTTGTCCTCGCCGTCGGTGACGAGGATGATCACCTTGTCCGTCCTGGAGGTAAAGTCGAAGGCATTCAGGGCAACCTCAAGGGCTGCGCCGAGGTCGGTGCCCGGCACGGGGATGAGGCCCGGGTCGAGCTCTGCCAGGAACATTTCGATCGCCGCGTAGTCCAGGGTGAGCGGGCATTCCACGAAGGCCGTGCCTGAGAAGGCCACCAGCCCAAGCCGGTCACCCTGGAGCACCCGGAGCAGGTCGTAGACCTCCCTCTTCGCGCACTCGAGCCTGCTGGGCTGTACGTCCCGAGCCAGCATGCTGGGCGAGACGTCCACCGCCACCACGATGTCGACCCCCTTGTGGCGGACCTCCTCGTAGTGCGATCCCCACCGCGGCCCGGCCAGGGCGACGACGCAGAAGCTCAGACCCAGGACCAGCGATAAGGCCTTGAGGAAGGCGCGCCCCGGGGAGTGCCTGCCCGTGAGCCTTTCGAGGAGCTCTTCCTGGGCGAACGCCAGCAGCCGCTTCCTCCTCGACCTCGCCTCCATGGTCAGGGCGAGGAAGATCAGCGGGGCGAGGACCAGGAAGCCGAGCACCCACGGCCGCGCGAACGTCATGGCAGCACCCTCGCGACGGTGAGCCTAAGCCCCAGCTCGAGGAGCAGCAGCACGAGCGCCGGCACGAGCAGGAAGGCGTAGAGCTCACGGTAGTGGAAGAACTCCCTGGCCTTGACCTCGTGCTTCTCCAGGGAGTCGATGGTGCGGTAGATCTTCGAGAGCTCAGACGTGTTCGAGGCGAGGAAGAACTTCCCCCCCGTGGCCCCGGATATCTCCCTGAGCGCGTCCTCGTTCAGGTCGATGCGCTGGTAGATGACCCTCTTGCCGAAGGGGGTGTCCACGAGGAAGGGGGCCTCGCCCCTGCCGACCACGCCCACGGTGTAGACCTTGATGCCCAGGGCCTTCAGGGCGCCGGCCGCCTCCGACGGCGTGATGCCGCCCGCGTTGCTGTTCCCGTCGGTGAGCAGGATCACCACCTTCGAGGGGGCCTTCAGGTCCTTGAGGCGCTTGCCCGATACCGCCAGGGCCTCCCCGATGGCCGTGCTGTCTCCGGCCATGCCGATCTGCATGCTGTCCACGAGGTTCAGCAGCAGCCCCTTGTCCATGGTGAGCGGGGCCTGGGTGAAGGCCTCCTCCCCGAAGACCACCATGCCCATCCGGTCGTCCGGGCGCTTCGAGATGAAGTCGCTCACCACCTTCTTCACCGCGGTGAGCCGGGTGACGGGCTTGCCGTAGAGCTCGAAATCCAGCCCCGCCATGGAGCCCGAGGTGTCGAGGCAGAGCATGATGTCCACGCCCGGGGAGAGCACCTCCCGCGAGACGTTGTAGAGCTGGGGCCTGGCGGCCGCGAGGACGAGGAGGACCAGGGCAAGGACCCTCAGGCCGTCCGGCAGCCTGGCCAGCAGGCTCCCCGCCTCGCCGGACATGCGGGCGAGCTGCGAGGCGAGGGAAAAGGTCACGCTCGCGGGCTTCCGGAAGTGCCGATGCACGAGCCAGGCAGCCAGGAGGGCGCCCAGGACGGCCAGCAGGATCGGGCAAGCGAAACGGAAGCTCACGGATTGTCCTCCCCGGCCGGGGCCGCCTTGGGCGCGGTGACGTCGACGTAGGCGAGGAAGGCGCTCACGTCGTCGTCCTTCCTGCCTGCGGGCACCGCCTCGTCCGCGAACTTCACCCTGTCGGCGAAGCGCAGGATCGAAAGCACGGGCCGGTCGTGCTCGGCTATCCTCCCCGCGATCTCCTCAGTGGTGCACTCCGGAGCAGGGAACCCCCGCACCGCCCCCAGGTAGCGCTTGACGATCTCGGTGAACCGGAAATAGAACTCCTTCTGCAGGCCCTGCTCGAACAGGTTTTCCTTCAGGAGGGCCTCGATCTCCCGCTCGGCCCTGACGTGGGGCGGCTCAGGCGGCTCTGCCGCCCCGCCCCGGTTCGTGCGCCTCTTCCAGACATAAGCGATCCCGGCCAGGACCGCACACCCCAGGAGCGCGAGGCCGGCCGCGGCGAGCCACCACAGCCACGGCCTGCCCGTGGGCACGATGCCCATGATGGGTTTCGGCTCAGCCTCCTCCCGGCCCTTCAGGTTCGAGGCCACGCTTATGGTGAGCACGCCGGAGCGCAGGAAGGCCTTCTTTCCGTCCGCGCCGGCATACCCCAGCTCCAGGGGCCCGATCCTCACGGGGTCGAGGCTGTCGGCCAGGACCGTGAGCGTGATCCGGCCCTCTGCGGCCTCCTGCTTCACCACGATCAGGCCCTCGACGCCCCTGATCTCGGGAGGATGGTGCACACGGGCGCCTGCGGGCAGGGTGTAGGCGAGCACGAGGCGGAAGGTCCCGCCCACCGGGACGCTCTCAGGCTGCGCCGAGATGCGCAGCGTCCCCTCCTGCGCGGCAGCGCCGGGCACAGGCAGGAGGGCGAGCATGGCCAGCAGGGCGATAAGGGCTGTTCTCATTGCCGACCCCTTGCTTCGTACCACCGATTCCCGCTTCCCTTGCGGGCAGAATTGATTATGTTCTTTCTGTGCTTGGGAGACGGAGGAGCGCCGTACATTCGGGGTCGGTATCGGGATCGGGGTCGAAGAGACAAATCGGGATCGACCCCGATACCGATACCGATGAAGACAGGGAAAACTGTAGGCCAATCAGGTGGAAGGCGATGACATCCATCCGTACAGGAGAACGTGAGCATTCCTGACCGCCTACGCATGGAGCCTCCTCCTCCGGCGGTTGAAGAGGCGCAGGAGCGGCTCCACCACGGGGCCCGGGGTGCCGATCTCCACCAGGTCCACGCCCGTGCCTGAGAGCATCCTGATCAAGTCCTCCCGCCTGGCTCTCCCCCACTCCTCGTAGAGCTTCCTGACCCGCGGGCTCGACGTGTCCACGCGGGCCACCTTGCCGGTCTCCGGGTCCTTGAGCGTGACGATGCCCGCGTCCGGAAGCGTCTCTTCGGCGGGGTCGAAGATGCGGATCACCGTGAGGTCGTGTTTTTTCGCCGCAAGGCTCAGGGACTTCCCGAAGCCCGTATCCAGGCAGTCCGAGATGAGGAACACGACCGCGTGCCTCCTGGTCGTCCTGTTGAGGAATTCGAGCGCTGCATCGATGTTCGTGCCCCTGTTCTCGGGCTCGAAGGTGAAGATCTCCCTGATGAGGCGCCAGACGTGGCGGGGCCCCTTCCGAGGGGGAAGGAACTTCTCCACGCCCGAGCTGAAGAGCACGGCGCCCACACGGTCGTTGGTGCGGATGGCCAGGAAGGCGAGCATGCCCGCCACCTCGGCCAGGAGCTCACGCTTGAAGCGCGTCCGGCTCCCGAAGAGGTGCGAGCCCGAGAGGTCGATGAGGAGCATGATGGTGAGCTCGCGCTCCTCGTGAAACACCTTCACGAAAGGGCGCCCGAACCGGGCTGACACGTTCCAGTCGATGGAGCGGATGTCGTCGCCCACCTGGTACTCCCGCACCTCGGCGAACTCGATGCCCTGGCCCCTGAACGCGCTCTCGTACTGGCCCGCGAATATCTCGCTGGCGAGCTTGCGCGTGCGGAAGTGGAACCGCTGGATCTTCGCGAGGACCTCGGGGGGGAGCATCAGGGCACCTCGATGCGCTCCAGGAGGGTGTCGATGATGCTGTCAGAGGTCATGCCTTCCGCCTCTGCTTCGTAGGAGAGGATGATCCGGTGTCTGAGGATGTCCGGGGCCACGGCCTTCACGTCCTGGGGCGTCACGTAGCCCCTGCCCTGGAGGAAAGCGTGCGCCCGCGACGCCGCGCCCAGCCAGATGGAGGCCCGGGGGGACGCGCCGTAGGAGATCATGCCCGAAAGCTTCAGCCCGAAGTCCCCGGGCCTGCGGGTGGCGCCCACCAGGGAGATGATGTACTCCACGATCTTGTCCTCCATGTGGATGGCGGCTACTGCCTTCGACGCCTCCTCGAGAAGGCCCGCGTCCACCACGCCCTCCACGGTCCGGGGGGCGGCGCTGCAGGCAAGCTGCATGATGAGCTTCTCTTCCTGGGCCGTGGGGTAGCCCACCCGAACCTTCATCATGAAGCGGTCGATCTGGGCCTCGGGCAGGGGATAGGTGCCCTCCTGCTCGATGGGGTTCTGGGTGGCCATGACGAGGAAGGGCCGCGCCAGGGCAAAGGTCTCCTGGCCGATGGTGACCTGCCGCTCCTGCATAGCCTCCAGCAGCGCGCTCTGCACCTTGGCCGGGGCGCGGTTGATCTCGTCGGCCAGGATGATGTTGTGGAAGATGGGACCCTTCTTGATCTCGAAGGAGGCCCGGTCCGGGCGGTATACCTGCGTGCCCAGGATGTCTGCGGGCAGGAGGTCCGGGGTGAACTGGATCCGCTGGAACGAGGTCCTGACAACCGAGGCGAGCGTCCTGACCGCCGTGGTCTTGGCGAGACCGGGGAGGCCTTCCACCAGGATGTGGCCCTCGCACAAAAGCGCGATGAGCATGCGGTCGATGAGCCCCCTCTGGCCCACCACGACCTTCTCCATTTCGGAGACGATCCCGCTGACAACAAGGGCGTTCTTTTCCACGTTCCGGGTAATGGCTTGTATATCCATATTTATTTCACCTCCCAGAAACTACGGGTCCCTTTTTAATATCCGCATCCCCACTTTTCAAGCCCCTTTTTAGCATCCAGGGCTGCCCCCTGCACAGCCCTGGGGATATCCGCAACGACATCTTGGTATAAATTTATCTCAATATTTTATTGTTATTATCCGATCCGAGTGGTCAGTCTTTGACGGTTTTTTCCTTTCGGGGTCAGAAGAGTCGGAGCCCGCAACAGCGCGGGCGGAAGACGTTTCAGTGAGGAGAAAGGGCTCTCAGAAGACGGTGCACATGACGCCCGGCGGCACGCCGGCGGACGGGCTCACCCTCGCCCAGGTGGTGGATTTCCTCCCTGATCCTGCCTTGGCCATCGACCTTCAAGGGCGGGTCATCGTCTGGAACAGGGGCATGGAGGAGCTCACGGGGATCCCCGCCCGGGAGATGATCGGCAAAGGTGACTATGCGTATGCCCTGCCCTTCTACGGAACCAGGCGCCCCATCCTCGTGGACCTCGCCCTGGTGAATGGCCTCGATGTGGAAAAGAGGTACTCGAACATCCGGAGGGAGGGGGATGCCCTCATGGCCGAGGCCTCCGCAACCATGCACGGCAGATGGATCCATCTCTGGGGCAAGGCGAGCCCCGTCTTCGACGCAAGCGGGGCAGTGGTGGGCGCCATCGAGTCCATCCGGGACATCACGGACAAGAAGCTCATGGAGGAGGGGCTGCGCGCGAGTGAGGCCAAGGTCCGGGACATCTTCGAGAACGTCTCCGACTTTCTCTATGTGCACGACCTGGACGGAAACTTTATCGAGTCGAACCTCGCGTACAAGGATTTCTACGGGTACTCACGAGACGACCTGGAGAGCCTCCGCGTCTTCGACATCGTGCACGAGGAGGACCGGCCCCTCTTCCAGAAATTCCTCTCCCGGATCCTTGCCCGGGGGACGGACGAGGGCATCCTGAGGCTCAGGACCAGGGACGGAGGCACCCGCTTCGTGGAATACCGGGATTCTCTCGTCCGTGACGAGGACGGCAGGCCTTCTCACGTCCGCGGCTCCGCCCGGGACGTCACCGGACGCGTCCTGGCCGAGCAGGCGCTGCGGGAAAGCGAGCTGCGCTACCGCCTGCTGGCGGAAAACATCCGGGACGTGATCTGGGTGCTCGACCTGGACCTCAGGTACGTCTACATAAGCCCTTCAGTCAAGCGGCTTCGAGGGTTCACGGTGGAAGAGGCCATGGCCCAGCCGCTTAAGGACACCCTCTTCCCCGAATCCTACGAGCGCGTTGCCCGGGAGCTGGCCGTCGAGCTGGAGAAGGAAAGGAACGGCTGGCGCCACGACCCGTACCGGTCCATGACCATCGAGCTCCAGATGCGCCATAAATACGGGACGTCCGTCTGGGTCGAGGCGACCGCGAGCTTTCTCAGGGACGCGGAAGGGGGCATCACCCACCTCCTGGGCGTCACCCGCGACATCACGGCGAGGAAGGAAGCCGAAGACAGCCTGCGCCGGAGCGAAAAGCGCTTCCGCAGCCTGTTCGAGTCTTCCGCGGACGCGAGCCTCCTCATTGAGGGGAGCCGCTTCGTGGACTGCAACCAGGCAGCCCTCGAGATACTCGGGTTCAGGGAGAAACGCCAGGTGCTTGACATGCACCCCGGGGAGCTCTCCCCCAAGCACCAGCCCGACGGCAGGCGCTCGGACGAGAAGTCCGTGGAGATGATCTCCCTGGCCCTGGAAAAGGGCAGCCACCGGTTCGAGTGGATGCACCTCAGGGCGGACGGGACGGTGTTCCCCACTGAAGTGGTGCTCACGGCCATACACAAGGGGGACAGAAAGCTCGTCTACACGACCTGGCGCGACATCACGGCAAGGAAGGAGGCGGAAGACAGCCTGCGCCGGAGCGAGGAGCGCTTCCGCAGCCTGTTCGAGGACTCGCCCGATGCGAACATGCTCGTGGAGGGAAACCGGATCATTGACTGCAACCGGGCCGCCGTCACGCTGCTCAGGGCGGGATCGAAGGAGGAGATTCTGGGCAGGTGCCCCTGGGACATCTCGCCCGAGCTCCAGCCCGACGGTCTCCCCTCCGGGGAAAAGGCTGCAGAGATCGCCAAAGACATCGAAGAGAAAGGCTCCTTCCGGTTCGAATGGATGGGCTCCACACTCGACGGCAGGCCCCTGCCCCTGGAGGTCACGGCCACCACCCTGCCCGAGGCCGCAAGCAGGGTCGTCTTCGCCACCTGCAGGGACATCACGGAGCGGAGGAAGGCCGAGGAGGAGCGCAGGGTGTACGAGGCCAGGCTCGCCCGCTCCCAGAAGCTCGAGGCCATCGGCACTCTGGCGGGCGGCATCGCCCACGACTTCAACAACATCCTGTCCGCCATCATCGGCTACACCGAGCTGGCCCTCGACGACATCGAGAAGGGAAGCACCACCGAACAGCGCCTTGCCGAGGTGCTCAAGGGAGGCGACCGGGCACGGGACCTGGTGAGCCAGATCCTTACCTTCTGCAGGCAGGTCCAGGCGGAGAAGAGGGTGGTGAAGGTGGAGGTCATCCTCAAGGAGGCGCTGAAGCTCCTCAGGTCGTCCATCCCGAGCACCATCGGCATCGTGCAGATGATCGCCCCCGACGTGCCTGCGGTGTTCGCCGACCCCACCCAGGTCCATCAGGTGATCATGAACCTGTGCACCAACGCCTACCAGGCCATGATGGAGAAGGGGGGCGTCCTGAAGGTCTCCCTGGAATCCCGGGAGGTCGACGAGGCCTTTGCCCGGGAGCACCCGCCCTTGAGCCCGGGGACCTGCGCGGTGCTCACCGTGGAAGACACCGGGGAGGGCATGGACCAGGAGACCATGAGCCGCATCTTCGAGCCCTTCTTCACCACCAGGGAGAAGACCCGGGGCACGGGCCTGGGGCTGTCCACCGTGCACGGCATCGTCGAAACGCTGTCCGGGGCGGTCGTGGTGGCGAGCAGGCTGGGGCACGGCAGCACCTTCTCGGTCTTCCTTCCCGCGCACGCAGACGGCCTCCGGGAGCTCCCCGTGATCCGGGAGGGCGTCCCCTCTGGCAACGGGGAGAGGATCCTCATGGTGGACGACGAGACCGCCATCCTGGAGCTCACGAAGAGCATGCTGGAGCCCATGGGATACGCGGTGACCTCCACATCCTCGAGCAGGAAGGCCCTGGAGATCTTCACGAAGGACCCGGCAGCCTTCGACCTCGTCATCACGGACCAGACCATGCCGCTGCTCACGGGGATGAGCCTCGCCTCCCGGCTGCTCTCCATCAGGCCCGACCTCCCGGTCATCCTGGTGACCGGATTCAACGAAGCGGTGTCCAGGGAGTCGGCCCTCCAAAACGGCATCCGGGTGTTCCTGGACAAGCCGTTCACCCGCAGGGCCCTCGCTTCAGCCATCCATGAGGCCCTGAAGCCCCGGACATGCTGACGCGCGCCTCCGGCAGTGTCCGCCTGCCGGGTGCGGTCCCCTTACTTGAAAACCGGCACCGCCCTCCCTATATATTTTCCCAACGCAGCTCATCGTGGTCTTCTCACGTGGTTGTTCCTGCGGGCTCACAGCTGAACGGATGCCCCCCAGGCTCTGAACACGGCAGACAAGGAGGATAGCCGATGGCGAACAAGACCGTTTCCTCCGGCCCGGATGACCCGTCACCCGCCCCGGACAGGGAGAAAAATCCCCTCGACACCTTCCGGAAGGTCATGAGCTCCTTCATCGACGATTTCTTCACGAGCTTCGACCTGCTCCCCTTGAGCGTCTTCGAGGATGCCGGGGCCCTCGTCCCCAGGGTCTCGGTCACCCACGACCAAGACACGCTGACCATCACCGCCGAGCTCCCCGGCATGGAGGCCTCGGACATAGAGATCACCCTGGGTGGAGGCACCCTCCTGATCCAGGGGGGGAGAGGAGAAGGAGAGAGCACCGGCGCCGCGGGCCTCGACCTGGGTCCCCCGTTCTTCCGGAAGATGATCCCCATCCCCTTTTCCATCGATGTGCAGAACGCCACCGCCGTCTTCAAGGACCGGGTGCTCAAGGTGATGCTTCCCAGGCTCACCGCGGAATACCCCGCACGGATCCGCATACCCATCAAGCCATAAATCCCTTGCACTGCCCGGGCGTTTGACGTAATTGAAATCATACTGATTACAATGCATTGCTGATGAATGACCGCTGACAGGGTGTGCAGCCGGCAGGCATCGGGTGAGGACGCATCGGGCATGGGCAAGGCCAGGATCCTGATCATCGACGACGAAGCAGGCATCAGGGAAACCTTCAGCCTCTTCCTCGAGCGGGAGGGATACGCCCCCACGACGGCGCCGGACTACTGGACGGCCATCGAAGCCCTGGCAGAGGGCCCCTTCGACCTCGTGTTCACCGACATCGTGCTGGGGCCCCACTCTGGGATCGACATCCTCAAGGAGATCAAGCAGCAGGGACACGACTGCCCCGTGATCATGATCACCGGCGACCCCACCATCGACACCGCCGCCGCGTCCGTGCGCCTGGGCGCCTTCGACTACATCCCGAAACCCATCAAGCGGGAGACCCTGGTGCGGGTCACCAAGCATGCCATCCAGCACAAGGCCCTGCTGGACGAGAAGCGCCTGGTGGAGTCCCAGAAGGAGCAGTACCGCCTCCACCTCGAGGCCATCTTCCGCTCCGTGGAGGACGCCATCCTCACCGTAGACCAGGACCTGAGGGTCATCCAGGCCAACGAGGCCTTCGAGCGGATCTGCGGCGGGAGCGCCCGGGCCGTGGTGGGCGAGCACGCCAGGTCCCTGGGGAAAGGGTGCTGCGGGATGTGCCTTGCCGTGCTCAGGGAGGCGCTCGAGACGAAGCGATCCATCCGGGAGTACCGCATCGAGTGCAGCCGCCCCGGGCACACCGACCAGGTGGTGGTCTTAAGCGTATCCCCGTTGAGGGACAGCTCGGACAGCCAGATCGGCGCGGTCATGATCATCCGGGACATCACCCGCCTGTCCCACCTCGAGCGGGAGCTCCAGGAGCGCCACCAGTTCCACAGCATCATCGGCCGCAACAGGCACATGCAGGAGATCTACGACCTGCTGGAGAACCTCAAGGACATCGATACCGCCGTGCTCATCACCGGCCCTTCCGGCACGGGCAAGGAGCTCGTGGCCCGGGCCGTCCACTTCAGCGGCGTCCGCGCCGCCCGCCCCTTCGTGGTGGTGAACTGCTCGGCCCTGGCGGAGAGCCTCCTCGAAAGCGAGCTCTTCGGCCACGTGAAGGGGGCCTTCACCGGCGCCATCAGGGACAAGGTCGGCAGGTTCCAGCTGGCGGACGGGGGCACCATCTTCCTGGACGAGATCGGCGACATCTCGCCCAAGATCCAGCTCAAGCTCTTACGGTTCCTGGAGACGAAGGAGTTCGAGCGGGTGGGGGACTCGAACCCGGTCAAGCTCGACGTAGCGGTGATCACGGCCACGAACAGGGACTTGAAGAGCCTGGTGGCCTCCGGCGGGTTCCGGGCAGACCTCTACTACCGCCTCAAGGTGGTGGAGGTGAAGCTCCCGGCCCTTTCGAAGAGGCGCGACGACATCCCGCTCCTGGTTGACCACTACATCCAGGTCTTCAACAGCCGCTTCGGCAAGCACGTCGTGGGGATCTCCACGGCCGTGGAGAAGCTCTTCATGGAGTACGACTGGCCCGGCAACGTCCGGGAGCTCATCCACGCGCTGGAGCACGCCTTCGTGGTGTGCAGGAGGCCCACCATCGATGTGGACGATCTGCCCCCCGAGCTCAAGGAGTACACCGAGCCCAGAGGAGTCGTCCTGAAATCCGCGGAATCGGAGAAGGACCTCATCGTCGACGCCCTCGAGAAGACCGGCTGGAACAAGGCAAGGGCGGCCAGGCTCCTGGGCGTCTCCCGGCAGACGGTCTACCGCAAGGTCGAGGAGTACGGAATCCGTAACCGCCGGGACGAGGTGTAACATGTTACACTTCTGTCAGCGTAACACCTACAGCATGGTACACATATTACGGCATCCGTATCCATCAGAATAACTGATCAAGACAACTTTCAACCCATCGTTTTCATTCCATAATAACAAACAATCCCCTGCCAGAGCCCACAGTGGCACAGATCTTGACTTCCAGAAAAGTACATCGGGGAAACTTTTTAAGCATCCGGGAGGAAGTGTGAAGGGCATGGCCATACAGCAGGCGGTAAGGCGCATCGGGACCGACACCATTGAAAGCTTCCTCAGGGAAGACCGTGCTCTGTTCATCGCTGTCCTGAGACGGGACCAGTACCTGATCGAGCACCTGCGGCAGCTCATGGACGTGGCCATGCACTTCCGGGAGGAGGTCCTCGTGTCATGCTACACCCTCGAAGACCTCCTTCCCTATTTCAACGAGCGCTTCGGCGTGTGCGGCACCCCCACCTTCCTCATGGTCAGAGGGGGAGAGGTGCTGGGCACCCTCTTGGGGAAGAGCTCCCCAAGCGCGCTGGCGGGGTTCGTCCAGGAGCACCTCAAGGGCTTTAACAGCGGCACGGAACCCGCCGGGAAGGCACAGGGCATGAAGGCCGGGACACCGGCCAGGAGAAAAAAGGCGGCACGGGGTATCAGATGAACTGCAGACATCTCGTTTCGACTCCACACTCACCTACGAAGGCAGCTACAGGGGGACGCCGGGCACGCCGACAACAACACACACTGCATCAAGGAGGATAGCATGTCGATTTTCAAGAACTTGAAACTGGGGGCAAAACTCATCATCGTGGGATCGGTCATTCTCCTGGTCCCGCTGACCACCGTGGGCTGGATCGCCGTACAGAAGGCGGCCGCCGGGCTCACCACCGTGGAGGACGAGCAGCTTGCGAACGTGACGAAGTCCATGGCAGACGGCCTGAACAACACGCTCGAGTCCGAGATGAAGGTGGTGCTGGACATTTCGTTGGACCCCTCGCTCGTAAGGGCTGTGGAAGCAGTGAATGCAAACGGTGTGGCAGGCGCGCAGGCAGAGGCGGCCACGGCAGGTGAACGGCTCGATAAATTCGGCCAGACCGAGGGCCTGAAGAACAACTCCCAGGTGGTGATGGTCATGGGCCTCAACGGGAAGCCTTTCGCCGCCTCGGACAAGAAGTACCTGGGCATCTCGCTCGCGGACAGGGACTACGTCAGGGAGGCACTGGCCGGCAGGCCGAACATCGGTATGGCCAACCTCAACAAGGTCACGGGTGATCCTTTCATCCCCATCGCCGCCCCCATCATCTCGGGCGGCAAGGTCGTGGGAGTGGCTGCCAACATCCTCGACATCGGCTATTTCAACACCATGATCGCGGGCACCAAGACCGGCAAGACCGGATACGGGTTCATGGTGGACAGGGAAGGACGCATGATCTCCCACCCCGACAAGGATAAGATCCTGAATCTCAACGTCACTGAGATCAAGGGCATGGAAGAGATCGGCAAGAGCATGGTCGCCGGCCAGGCAGGCGTTGAGCGATACGCATTCAACGGCGAACGCAAAACCGCCGGGTTCGCCCCGGTGAAGATGACCGGCTGGAGTGTCGGCCTGACCCTGCCCGACTCCGAGTTCCTCGCTCCCATCATCCAGATCCGCAACATCGTTACCATGGTGGCCGTGATCTTCTTTGCCGGCGCCTTCGCCGCCTTCTTCCTGTTCTCCAGGAGCATCACCAGGGCCCTGAAGAAGGGCGTCGACTTCGCGGTCAAGGTCTCCGAGGGCGACCTCACGGCCGAGATGGACGTGTACCAGAAGGACGAGATCGGCCAGCTTGCGGATGCGCTCAGGAACATGATCGAGAAGCTCAGGGCCATCGTTGCCGACGTGCACGCAGCCGCGGACAACGTGGCGGCCGGCTCCGAGGAACTGAGCTCCACGGCCGAGCAGATGTCCCAGGGCGCATCCGAGCAGGCTGCCGCTGCCGAGGAGGCCTCCTCCTCCATGGAGCAGATGGCCTCGAACATCCGTCAGAACGCGGACAACGCCCAGCAGACCGAAAAGATCGCCATGAAGTCGGCCCAGGATGCGCGTGAGGGCGGTCATGCGGTTGAGGAAACGGTCAATGCCATGAAGACCATTGCCGAGAAGATCGCCATCATCGAGGAGATCGCCCGGCAGACAGACCTGCTGGCCCTGAACGCCGCCATCGAGGCGGCCCGCGCAGGCGAGCACGGCAAGGGCTTCGCGGTGGTGGCGGCCGCGGTGCGCAGGCTGGCCGAGCGCTCGGCCGAGGCCGCGGGCGAGATCTCGAAACTCTCCTCCACCAGCGTGGAGGTGGCCGAGCGGGCAGGCTCGCTCCTGGGCCAGATCGTGCCCGACATCCAGAAGACCGCCCAGCTCGTCCAGGAGATCACCGCTGCCAGCAACGAGCAGAACACCGGCGCAGACCAGATCAACTCCGCCATCCAGCAGCTCAACCAGGTGGTCCAGCAGAACGCAAGCGCCTCAGAGGAGATGTCCTCGACCTCGGAAGAGCTCTCCTCCCAGGCCCAGCAGCTCCAGGAAACCATCTCCTTCTTCAGGATCAACGACCGCAGGGACAAGGGCTCTGCGTCCGTAAAGACGGCCAGGGCGGCGAAGAAGCCGGCCATAGCCAAGGCGGGCGTCCCTCACCACGAGACGCCGAAGATCACTTCTCCGGCTTCCTCGTGCGGGGCGAAAAATTCGGGCATCGTCATCGAGCTCGACGGTCCCGGGGCCAAGAGCGACGACATGGACAGCGACTTCGAGCGCTACTGACATTGAGAAGGGCGCAGGGTCAACCCTTCGGCTTGCGGGGCCTCCCCGTCAGACCAAAGGGCCCTGCGCCTGCCCCGCCCGCTCACGTTGAAACGGGAGGGGGCAGGCGGGAAAGCAAAGCACATTGCTGCAAAAAGAAACGACACTGCAAGGAGACAAGAGATGAGCATAGCAGGGATCACCGAGACCACGCAGTACCTCTCGTTCAACCTGGACGAGGAGGAGTTCGCGCTCGAGATCTCCCGGGTCAGGGAGGTCCTCGACTTCACCAGGATCACGAAAGTGCCGAAAGCACCGTCCTTCATGAAGGGCGTCATCAACTTGAGGGGCTCGGTCGTGCCCGTGGTGGACCTGAAGGAAAAGTTCGGCATCCGCGAGACCGAGAAGACCGTGCTCACCAGGATCATCATCTGCGAGATCGACGTCGACGGCGAGCTCACCGTCATCGGCGCCCTGGCCGACTCGGTCCATGAGGTCATGGACATCGAACCCCAGGACATCGAGCCCGCACCCAAGATCGGCACCCGCCTCGACACCGACTTCCTCAAGGGCATGGGCAAGCACGGCGACGACTTCATCATGATCCTCGACATCGATCACGTCTTCTCCGCCGACGAGCTCTCGCTCGTGTCAAGGACCGGCAGCGATGCGGGAGGAGAGGCGGCGTGCGCCTGAGGCTGACGCACATCCCGAAGATCGGGCGGCCGGCAGCCTGCGCGCTCCCGGCCGTCTCGCCGCGTTCGTCCAGGGCCTTGCGGACCGCCGGGAGCGGGTCGCCGGGCTCATACGGCTTCACAGACAGGCGGACGCCCTTGTCCTCGAAAAGGTTGACGGTCTCTATGGGTCTTCTCTCGCTGTCGGGCAATACGAACAGCAGGCACGCTTCACCGGTGGCAGGCCCTGTTGTGCCTGCGCAGGTCCCTGATCGCCCGGGCCAGCCCCGCGGAGTCGAGGATGCCCTTTTCTATGAAGTACTGGCCGAGTTTGGGCTGCAGGATGCGCTGCCTGCCCAGGAGGGTGAATGTCTGGTACGGGGCGAGGTACCCCAGCCGCTCGGCCGCATCGCAGAACTTCTCGCCCGGCCTCCTCATGGCGAGGATCTCACTGATGTCCTTTCGTGCGAGCCACTTCCACGTAAGGGCTATCTGGCCGATGAGCGGCCTCTTCATCTTCTGCCAGACGAGGGCCGCCCCCAGGGTGGACAGGCTGATGAAGCGGGAATAGTAGAGGTACTGACCGAGGAGGAGCCTTCTGCAGGGGATGTCCCCGGTGTAGCGGGCCGAGGGGGACACCCCGCTGAACGCGCGCTTCCTTTCATGGCCGGGCTTCTGCCGCGCGCCCTGCCTTCGGGCATCCGGGAAGGCCTTTGGGGAGCGCGCGCCGGAGCGCATGTACTGCATCACCTTCTCGTAGGCGGCCGTTACCTCACGAAACCGGGCCTGGAGCACCTGCTCCGGGACGCCGGAGTGGGCGGCGCGGTCCGGGTGGGTCTCGAAGGCCCGCCTCCGGTAGGCCGCCCTGATGGACAAAGGGTCCAGCAGCGACAGGTGCGAGGGAGTGCCCTCGTCCCCGAACAGCACGCTCATCGCCTCCATGACCTCGGGCATGCCTGTGATTTGTCCCTTCATCCCGTCCTCTTGCCAGAGGATAACCGATATTTAGGACCAAGCCAACTGTTCATTATAAAGAAACATAATGAAAAAACCGATCCGTTCTGCATGCTTCCCCTTTTTCCATCAGGGCGGGCATGAGAGCGGTTGTAAAGAGGAGAACACGATGAGCATAGCAGGGATCACCGAGACCACGCAGTACCTCTCGTTCAACCTGGACGAGGAGGAGTTCGCGCTCGAGATCTCCCGGGTCAGGGAGGTCCTCGACT